>Ga0247742_10002170_pt1 | contig 13026 bp, 18 predicted proteins | sample UWRJL208509C2_FD_180944 | JGI IMG/M metagenome (GOLD analysis project Ga0247742, IMG submission 180944) | Plant litter microbial communities from Arlington Agricultural Research Station in Wisconsin, United States - UWRJ-L208-509C-2 | ecosystem: Environmental > Terrestrial > Plant litter >...
ATGTCCCAGTCGGATGCGCCGTGCCTCGCGCAGGTCAAGACTATCCAAGTCCGTAACGTTGATTGGACGGCACTGTCTTCTACAGAACAGGCAGTTCTTCGCGAGCGCCTCGCAAAGTTCTCCAAGCTCAACCGCCTCGAGTTCCAAGATGTCGTCTTCCACGATCTACGAGAGGTCGTTCGCATTGTCGGTTCCTTCCCTATACTCCAGCACCTAACTGCCAACGTCTCCTTCATGAAGTACTTGGAACATACGGTCGCCTCAGCGGTGACCCTGGAGCTCTCCAGCAATCTGCATAGCGTCGAAATTGGCACGGATGACGCCATTCCAGTGGTATTGAGTTGCATCGCGGCTTGTGATGGGCCAGAGCACGTTCGAGGGTTGCAGCTGCGGAACATCAAACAGAATCACCTTCAGTATGTGCATAGGATGCTGAAGAAGTCGGGGAAGAACATACAAAATCTTATGCTCGACTTTTCGTACGAACGGTGTTCGTGGATTGGCCAAGGTATGTACCACTGATCATCACTCTGCCCGTCCTAACCTCTCCTGTAGACGATCTAGCCAACACACTCGACCTCTCCCGTCTAAGCATCCTCCAGACCCTCCGCATCGGCGGCCTCCAGATTCCCAAAGCCCAACACATCGCTTCCGTCCTCGAAGGAAGCTTACCTTCCATTCTCCAACGCATTGAATCTTCCTTCCTCGAACGCGTTGAGCTCCACTTCAACCTTACACCCGACTCGGACTCAGCCCTCCAATCTATCGACTGGCGCCACCTCGAACGTGTGTTCCTCACACTTCATTTCTTCGGCATGAAGACCGTGTCTATTTTAGTGGAAATGTCTGCATTTGGTGATTCGGCGAGGCGTGCAGTGGAGGTTGAGAGGACGGTCCGGGCTTCGATGGCGGATTTGGACGCACGTGGGGTGTTGCATGTGAGGGCGTTCGAGGAGGCGCAAGCTGGCGAGGGATCTCAAGGTTCGTCACCTCCAACATTTGCTTGCACGTAGCTAATTATGTGCTATTATAAGCAGCTATTTCGACAAAACTGTGATCCAACTCACCAGAGTTTACGACAGCTTTCGACGTCCGTCAACTCGTCACACTTCACATTTGAGGTAACTGTCCAGTGACTACGCGACCGTCGACAACCCCAAAAATTGCCCTCCCCGGAGAAGAGGCCAGAGGGCGAACGGTACAGTGCTCAGAGCGCATTGTACGAGGATGGAGGGAGGAGAAAGAGAACCACAGGGCTTATCGTGGTTGGCAGCGATAAGCGTATTTTCGGGTCTTGTTTGGCTTTGCCTCCCGCGATAGACAAAATAAAAGGTTCAAGCTCCCGAGGTTCAACCGCCTCACATTCTTCAGTGTCGACCATCAACTAAACTTATTGTAAAATTGTATTATTGAAAGCTATTCACTCGAATCCTTTTTAGAAATCAAAGTCCAGTTGGATTTGAGGACTCTTTGGTCACAAACACCAGTGCCATTCTAGTTATTACTTATGTATAAGTGAAGGTATTATCCAGAAATTACAGTAGCGTATCCATCTGCTCAAAGTTCAATTAGTTACAAGTGAAGAACCGGGAACCTTCGGAAACTCACTATAACTGCATGTGTACGGATGGCGCCGAGATGTGTTCGTGAGCTAGAATACAGTAGCTCAAGCGATGATGCAGTAACAATTCGCGCCGCTAGTTCGCCTTTCTTCGTCCAAGGGGACGGAGGTGGTGATCACAATATCCTCGTGCGCGGCAAGAGGAATGGGGCTGCCTGTGACGGCGAAAGTAGAGACCAAGGCGGAGATGGTGAAGGTGGTGAAGGAGTCCATCGTTTGTGTTGGATTGTCTGGTTTTGAGACTTGCTCTGTTTGAGGAGAGTGAAGTGTTGGAACTGTTGATGGTTTTTGAATCTTTGAGACGAGAGTATTTATACTCTCAGCGTCTGGACATCAAGACTAGCCTACAGAGCACAATAAGTCGTGGAATCTTGTTCATCGATGCCTTGAGGCCAGAAAATTATTGTTCAGTTCCATCCAGAGTCGCGACAAAGTAAACTTTGTGGGTCGTTGTGGGCGCTGGGCCAAGTAGGACCCCGAGTTATCAGGCCAAAGTCGGATCCCAAAAAACCCGATTTTGGGGGGTTCTGTCCGTCCCAAATTTCAAGGTTTCTGTCCGGAAAAGATCTGACATACGCCCAATTTTTGAGTTTTCGTCCGGACTTGGATCAGACCTTTAGTATTGGTCAAAAGTCCTTTTTTTTTTGGCGCGTGCGGGCCCTGAGCTGCTTGGGTGGTGTTGAGCGCTCTACCTCCAAATTTTCATGATTCGCAAGTAACCAGTGGTCCAAAATGCACGTAGGACATTGGGCAAGTGATACAGCGCAGTCTATGTCTGGACTTGGACCTGACCTCCTCCTGTTATCACAGGTTTTGTCCGGTCTTTCTGACCCGACATACTCTCCAATTCCCAAATTTCTGTCCGTTTTGGACCCGACCTAGGGGGTCAAAAACTTGAAAATCTGTCCAGATCCGGATCCGACATTTGGCCTGATAACTCGGGGTCCTGAATACCCCCAGCATGAGCTTAGTCAATGGCAAAGAAGCAACGCACAGAGCCTCTCCAAGAAATCTTATGGTCACAGGAGATCAAGTGAGCTTCGTGAATGGTAACTTGGTTCACCACACTGGACAGGGCAGCATAGACGCCGGTGCGATGCAGTGTTGAACCCGTCGCGAACCTCAATCTTACGCGACCTTTCCTCCGATCATTCTAATTTGGTGGATAATTGGAACAGGTTTAGATAGGCTATACGCTAGGAGCGCTCCTAGAGCTTTCTACAATTCCGCAGACCGCATGAAAGAGTTCAAGCGCCAGATCTCAAGCATACCCCGAATTTACTCACCAAATCGCCCTGAGTCCACATCCGAACCTGGTCCCGGCTCCCTTGCATCTCCTGAAACTGGGCTCTACCCTCCTCCAGGAGAAGAGTACTACGAACCTATCCTCGACGATATCGACAGCTGGTATGAGCGTCCAGATTCTGAGCCTATCATGTGGGTATATACCCCGCCTAGTTCGGGGATGGGCATAATTTCGTTTATCTCCCAAACCATTACCGAGACCATGCATTTGCGCGAAGCCCTTTCTGGGGCATACTTCTTCTCCGATTCTTCTTCCCAAACAAGTCGCACTGGGACAATGGAATCGGTCGTGCCTACTCTAGCATACCAAGTCACCCAGAATATCCCGCAAACGCAGAATATTATTGCGAACATGATATTCCGCGATCGTTCGATATTCGACTTGACTGTGGAGGCACAGCTGCAGGAGTTGCTCGTGAGTCCCATTAGGCAGGCGGAGAATACCGATGGGCAACAGAATGTCCCAAAAACAAAGATCTTTCTTATCTTTGCGATCGAGGAATGCAGCGACGAAGAATTCCAGGAGTTGTTTCTTGGTGGTATGTCGAACATGTTGTCCGAGTTGGAGCAGACGCAATATCCACACAAGTTGCTGGTTCTCGGGCGATGTAGTGCTTATCTTCAAGAGTGGTTCTCCAATCCGCGGGTGCAGGGTAAAGTAATAGAGAAACCGGTGCCTGAGCCTGAGCCTTTGCTCAACCAGATGAATTTGACAAGATCAATACTTGCAGGTGAAGATTCGGACCCCATCTCAAAGTTCTTTCGGGAACATCCTGGAGTTCAACGAACGTTGGAGATGGCCGGGGTGTTGATAACGAAACGATTACTTGGTTTGTAGGCTGCGGTAGTAGTAGTAGTAGTATTCTCTGCGTTTGGAATTGACTCTTCTGGTTTCTCCAATGAAGGTTGTAGTATTTTAGTGTAGCGATAACTGTCAGTTCTCGGTACAATATTTGATTTATTTTGTACATGATATATGATTGATTTATTGCGAGACAGTGCAGCCTCTAGCTCTTTTAACTTGCCTATTATAGGGCTTAGCTCGACGTGGCGGTAGGTAGGGTGGCACGATTGGCTACCCAATATGGGGGTCAAGGCGGATATTGCAGGAGTTGCTCTTCTCATGAGTCTAGAACTTTCTGGTCTCCCAAGGCGACTGAAGTGACCGGAAAGTGCAGTCAGTCAGATTTACACGTATACGCCGGTTGTGAGTAGCTAGATTGGAATTCTTATCAGGAATCGATTAATGACTCGATCTTGGCCATCACCACCTTCGTGGGCTGTCCATGAGACCGGTAAGTAGTTATGATTCTGGGTGAAGGAGTTGGCACAGTGGTGTGGCGATTTGGTGTCAACGAAGCAGGTGAGTCCCGTTTACTGCGCGATGTGAGACGCTGTCTAAAAAGACTTGTTGTCTGAGTTTATGACATCGCTTTGAGGTGAGGTCGCAGAAGGTCTTCGAGAAGTCGAAGACACAGTGGACGCACATAGTTACCTGTAACACTGCCCCTCAAACTTTCCCTCTGTTCAGGTAGTTACTCGATAGGTTGGGAGCCAGGCCTCAGCAAAGGTCTAAACATTCTGCAATAACGGTCCTCGTATTAAGCAGGAGTGGATGACCACTGAACGTACTGAACGCCAGGCAAGTGACGAGAAGAGAGAGCGCGGCATACGGTCAATGTATGACCAAGATCTACTTTGCTTCTATGGATGGTGCAAACTTTGCATTTCATAAATAGCAGATCCTTCCATTCCCCACTAGCTAAAGTAGAATGTCAGCTCGGGGGCGCATGTGAGACCTCGAACGCAGATGGCGAGAAAAAATGACAGGTGGTCAGCAGATAGTATCTAGATTGATATGAAACAATTTGGAACAGGTGCGATGCGGTGGTTGAAGAAAAAGGTTGGAGTCTTCTATGCTAGTCTATTATTAGACAAAACTGCCAGTGCTAAGCTGATGTTCCGAGTTGGTACTGTTGAGGTTGCTTTGGACCATCATGTACGCCTCAAAAGTAAAATCTATCACAGCCACTGCAAATCTGCCCTGACGACCGCTGAAGCTGTGAAGATTCTACCTTGTACGAACTCTGCCTACTTCTTGATTCAAATGGATGCTTCTGCTCCGTGTCACGACCGCGGCTGGGCTTCTCTCCAAGTCCTATGTCCCCCCGAGCTTGCTGATTCTTTGACAAATACATCCGCTGTAAGAAGCACGGCCGCCGCTGTGTCTGTACCAGGACACTGGTGGGGATGGACTTACCATGTAGAAACCACTTCTGTGGACCAGGTTAAAGGCTTGACCCACCAAAGTTCAGGACGTCGACCCCATCACCTGGACTCTAGCAATGAATTCCTTTAACGAGGAAAAACCTGTCAAGTTGCTTTCGTTGGGTAAATATTTTAATGCTATTAGCTCAGGGAGATATTTCTGACATGCAACCTCTGAGCAGACGGCGGCGGGATTCGTGGACTTTCGGGGCTCCTCATTATCAAAGAACTGATGCACAAGGTGATGGTCGATGAGAACAAGAAATTGAAGCAGGATGGCCGACCACTGCTTACTCGCCCGCCAAAGCCATGTCATTACTTTGATTTAATAGGCGGTACCAGCACTGGGGGGTGCGCGACATGCTTCAAACATAATAGCTACGACTAATTTTTTGCGTTGCAGGATAATTGCTTTAATGCTCGGGCGGCTTCAGATGGACATAGACACCACAATACAACGCTATGGTACCATGGTGAAACAAGTGTTCTCCCATCCGAAGGGAAGGCCAGGGGATGGGAGGTTCAAAGCGACACAACTTGAAGCAGCAATCAAGTCTATCGTGAGGGACGTGACTGGTAATTCGGAATCGCCGTTATTGGAACGAAACGAGTCTGTAGGTTGCCGAACGTGAGTGTACAAGCTCTGGTATTTATTCTTGTTTTAGATCTTTGCTATAGCTTCGTCTGCGCTAAGAACGCCCACAACATGAATATTTCGACGCTGTTCAGGACCTATGAGTCTCACGAGACCCATTCCAAATGCAAGATTTGGGAGGCCGCTCGAGCCACATCCGCGGCGCCGACCTTTTTCAAACGTATCGAGATTGGGAAGGCGCAGCCTTTCATCGACGGAGGAGTAGGCAGCAATAACCCCAGCTGGGTCGTGCTTGATGAAGCCAACACCTTATTTGGCGCTCGTCCCATAGGGTGCTTGGTGAGCGTTGGTACTAGGCAGGGCGAGACAGTTGCCATAAAGAGACCTGGTTTTTTCCAGCAGGTCATACCAACCGACGTAGTGGATGCGCTGAAGGCAATCGCTATTGATTGTGAGGATACGCATGAGCACATGCTACGCCTCTTCGCGCAATTACCGGGGACATACTTTCGGCTGAATGTCGAACAAGGGATGCAGGGAATTAAGCTTTCCGAATGGGAGACATTGAGCAAAGTGGAGGCTCATACAGCGCAATATCTAAGGAGGAAAGAGGTTAATGAAAAGCTAACGCTGTTGGGAAAGATAATCATAGCGCCGAAAGCACAGCTTACAATTGAGCAGCTTGGTACGGAAGAGCCTCATTTTTAGTCTGGAGGGTTTCTCATTGTTGTCTTAGTGTCTCCTAGTCCCACTGTGGAATCATTTCAAGACATCGCAGAACGCAAGCTCTGTCCGCCACCCGTGGCCTCATTTATGGGTCGAGAGGACACCCTCGATATGCTGCGGAACTATTTCAACTCAGAGAGCGCGTCTCAGCGCATCTTCGTGCTGCACGGCCTTGGAGGTTCAGGAAAGAGCCAAATTGCATTCAAATTTATTCAAGAATCAAAAGGCAAACGGTATGCCAGTCTGTCAATTAAACTGAATATGACCGTGATTTACTGGGACTTTATTGTTTAGCTTCTCCGATATTTTCTATGTTGATGCCACGACTGAGCAGACTCTTCAAACGGATTTCGAGGTCATTGCCCCAGAACATGCTAAGCGAACCGTGGATGCGAGTCTACGTTGGCTCGCGAGCCGGGTTGACAGAAATTGGCTCCTCCTCTTTGACAACGCAGACAATATTGACCTCAAGTTGAAGAAATACTTTCCTTCATGCTCATCTGGAAATATTCTCATTACGACACGCAACCGAGAACTTCGTCATTACACTGCTAAAGATGCGGATGCGGATGTCAAAGGGATGTGTCTAGAGGACGCAATAAATTTGCTTTTGCATCAGGCTCGGGCGGAAAGAAGTGGCGAAAATATTGCGCTCGCAGAGGCAATTGTCCAGGTCGTTACTTCACTCTCCTCCTCGTAAAGACTATTGTACTAACGCACCCCGAAGGAGCTCCATTGCTTTGCGTTGGCCGTCTCCCAAGCTGGTGCATTCATCCATTGTCACTCGTCTTTAAGTGGGTATCGAGAACTCTACCGACGCGAACGCGATAATTTGCTGCAGAACGAGGAGACTCAAGGCCAGGACCCGTACGAATTAACTGTCTATTCGACATGGAAATTAAGCTACGACAAACTTGATGGACCAGCACGGTCTTTCCTCCAAGTCTGCTCCATACTACATCATGAAGGGATTTCGGAGGAAATGTTTAAAAAGGCGGCATCGTCTCAACTAAATCTGGAAGACTCGGAGCTGCAGGATGGGGTGACGAGGTTGTTGAACCAGCTGGGAGGACAAGGTCCGGACTGGAGCTCCTGGGCATTCCAGAAGGTCATAATGCGCCTAGGATCACATTCACTCATTGAATATGATCACCAAAACCGCACATACAGCATCCATCCGCTGGTACACCATTGGAGCGGCACCACTTTGGAAGGAAACCAATCTTACATGCAGAATCTCGTCCTCACCATTATTGCGATCTCATATTCTTTGACGTACACTGACGAGGACCACAAATATCGACGCAAGCTGTTGAAACATACCACCAGCTCGATTACTTCACTCAAGCCGGAGGATATTAATCCATTAGTCGGGATGCACATATCCGAAATGTATTACGAACAAGGTCGCTGGAAGGATACGGAGGCGCTTGATGCAATGGTTATGGAAAAGAGGAAGCGGATGCTAGGGGATGACCATCCGGACACCCTCATAAGTATGGAATATCTTGCCAACATGTACCGGAACCAAGGCCGCTGGAGTGATGCGGAAGCGCTCGAACTCGTGGTGTTGGAAAAGAGAAAGTTGGTGTTGGGAGGTGACCATCCTGATACTCTGGGAGGCATGAGGAATCTTGCCAGGACATACCAGTCTCAGGGCCGTTGGAAGGATGCAGAGGAGCTCGTGGTGGTGGTGGTGGAGAAGACGAAGCGATTGCTGGGAGAGGACGATCCATACACACTGTGGGGCATGGGGAGTCTTGCTACTACATATCGAAATCAGGGCCGCTTGAACGATGCGGAGGCGCTTCAGTTGGTAGTGGTGGAGAAGTGCAAGCGGCTGCTAGGAGACGACCATCCGGATACTCTGATAGCCATGAATAACCTTGCTTATACGCACATGGAGCAGGGTCGCTTAAAGGATGCGGAGGCGCTTGCGGTAGTGGTGATGGAGAAGAGGAAGAAACTGCTGGGTGATGAGCATCCTAACACCCTGAGGAGCATGTCGCATCTAGCGGTCACATACTGGAAACAAGGTCGCTTGCGAGGTGCTGAAGTGCTTCAGCTGGCGACGTTGGAAAAGACGAAGCGGGTCCTGGGGGAAGACCATTATTGGACCCTCGATAACATGGCAAATCTTGCCAACATATATAGAGACCAAGACCGCTTGAGCGATGCGGTGGCACTCCAAGAGGAAGTAATGGAAAGGAGGAAGCAAGTATTAAGAGGCGGGCATCCTGACACCTTCAAAAGCATGTCGAGCCTCGCAGCCACGTATAGGGAACTGGGCCGCTTGAACGACGCCGAGAATCTCGAGGAGTTAATGGAGGAAAATAAAACGCGCCGTGAGTTTCTTGAAGCTAGCAAGAATTGATATAAAAGGCAGGGGAACGGACCTGGAGCGAATGAAATGAAGCATGGTTATCGTCGTGTGGTTGTAAATGTCATTCAGATTAGTCAAATATCGCAATCGAATATAAACCGAAGCTTACATGTCGTGCTCCGCGTTGCTTGTTTGCGAAAGACGGAAGTGACTGAAATACTTGGATTGAATGGTTGGAGAATTTCGAGCTTAAAGCAGCTTGCGTCCAGACCACAGCTCCAGAGAGAAAGCCGATAAGAAGAGACTGGCTAACTTCAAGGCGATGCATGCTGCATATTAAGACTCGGCTATCGGATGAACCGAGGACCATGACTAGTCGGGGGCCCGCATCATGTGCGGTTAGAGGCTGTATTGTTGAAATTGGCGTGGTGGTAATGGAATATGTACGAGGAGAGACAGGAATCGCCTTATGATGTCATTTATGTGGCCAAATTTGAGGTCTGAATGTGATATGTTCATAGTTCATCACTCTGTAAGGCTTTAGATCAAAATCGTCAAGGACACTAGCGTCTTGAAGTTGGAGAAGGGGTAATGACCAAAAATGATACGTGGCCTTCTCATCATTTCATCGTTCTGGAGTGTTTTGGTATTGCAATTAAAACATAAGATACACTATAATCAAACAAAACATCTGCCAATGTGCAGATCAGAGGTACTAAAGATCATGGAACGCAAGACATCTTCCCTCGACTCGATAATTTCTACCGCATATATAAATTATCGAGGACTCTAGGCTAAACCCTTTTATATGTCCTCTGTTAGCCGTTTCCTAACAATGTTTGCCACAGTTGGTCCATGGACAGGTATATTATCTACACGAACGAAAGGTCGTATTAGCACATCAGAGCTATAAAAGAACTCCCCGCAGACCCCATCTGTGGGTGCGGTAGGACGACGAGAAGACTCACTTCCGTGGAATGTTTCCCTAGTGCCACCATTGACACCTTCGAACCACTTGCCATCTGGGTATGTCACAAATGTATCGTTCCAGATACCATAATGTTTGTGCCCCATATTGCGTGCTAGCATCGAGTAATCATGGAGGTAGGCTAAGAAAAGCGGTCTCAGTATATGCTACGGATGGAGCTAAGGAATATAACTCACTCTCTGGATAGAAGATCTCGATGACGGTACTCCTGCTACTGGGCGGCATCCAGATCTGATGCGTCAGGCCGTTCCCGTGAACGCCTACCATTATCTACGGACGTAAATTTCAGTCTCTTATCTCCTCAGAATAACAGGAGGAAATCACATACCGTGCTCCGTCCTACACCTTCAATCTGCTCTCGCAGACCCCACTCTTCCATCCTCGCAATGAAGATTTCACAAAGACCCTCCTTCTCCAGGTCCTTCAATGCAGTCTCCAGCCCCAAATTATCAGCATCCGTTATCCGTCGGCCGGCGCCTTGCCTCGAGACGTAGATCACCAAAGGCTTGGTCGAACCCATACGCGCAAGAACATCAGGTTCAGGCTGGGGTTGTGGATGGGACGAGCCAACATATTGCTTTGGAGGTGAGGGACGGATGTACGGCCTATTATGGTTCGATGACGACGAAGAACGCGGGGCTTGAGGAGTGGTGATTACACCAGCCGAGTTTGGGATGGGCAGGTATCCGAGAACATTTCTTACAACGCGTTGGCGGAGGGGTTCCCAGAAGTAGGGAGCTGCTGTCACGTTCATTGTGCTTGAAATCATCTTGAACCATACAGATGATAGGGGACTATGTGGACGAGGTTGAATTATACCGATCAACGACAACGTCAATAGGTGACCGATGGGACTCACTTTTTGTGGGCTGCGACACGGCTGACGACCATAGCTTTCTCGAAGACAAAGGTCCGGTCGACGTCTATGAGGTCTTCCCAGAAATCAATGCGCTCAATCGCTGCCGAGGGGAAGGCAGCGCGCATGAGCGGTCCATTGACTCCTGCTTTATCCCGCCAGCCTTTATCGATAACATTCTGGGAATTTGAGCTCAGCAAAGTTGTCAAGAAATCGGATTGAAACACTCACAGGAAGTATGAATCTTGCAGGTTCGGGTAAAGGAGTGTTCTTATATTCAGGCAAAAATGAGAGAGCAGAGTAGACTCTCATGGCGCCTAAGATAATCTCGCCCCACCAATGATAGTAATGGGCCATGAATTGCCTAGTATCGTACATGATGAACGACATTCCCTCAATGACGACCGCGCGTGTCCCAAGGATCTTCTTTGCCTCCTCTAGTGTGATGACTTGCATTTCCTACATATAAAATTACCTCTGTACGTCTTTACCTGTGAAGGCAAGCACGAACCTTATCTGTGGGATCAATATTCTCCCCCGTACCCTTATCCTTCCCCTTGGACAGAACATGCAACAAATCCGGATGCTTGCTCTTATCCTTTGTCACCACGTATATGGTTCCATTCCAAACATATAGTCTCTCATACATCGTGAATCCCGACGCGTGCATGTCCAGTGGGAGAACGGTTTCAGTGATGTGAGCGTCCGGTCCAGTAGTGGTCAACGCATCGGATGGTGGAAATGAACTTGATTTCGACGAAGACCAAGACCAGGGGGTGTAAGATGCAGCCGAAAGTGATGAGGCGCGTTCCTTGGCCTGCGGTGTTGTGCTAAGCATCAGCAAAACCGCTGCAACGGCCACGACCAAGAGAGTCAGCTGCCTCCGCGAGAGCGTGAACATCGTGGGGGTGGTGAAAAAATGAAAGGCGCCAGCGCTGGCAGGGTCCGTTCATGAGGCGAACAGAGAAAACAGACAGATTTCAATTCAGGGGTCATCGACAGGCACTCCATCACGTGATGTCCGATTCCGTCGACAAAGTTTACTTCACTATTAGAATTCGCGCCAAGTTACTAAGTATGGTACTGTATAGAACCTCTCAATGGCAATTATATTAGTGGAATCTTCTCTATCTAAAATTTTACTCGCGAAGAGTAAGTATGCGGCCGGTCTTTGTTAGTCGCTGTAACTTTGTGCCAAGGGGGCACCGGCATCAATAAAACGGACCGGGGGCCGGTTAGTTAGTCCACCCGACAGCCTCGAAAAAAAAAGTTGACCCCCCACCCAATTTCATCCTGGGGGGAGCTTGGGACAATTGAGAAGCATATTTGTGACTCGTAAGTCAATTTCCTCTGCAATTTTCTGCAAGCATAGGAACAGCCAATCCTAGTATTTACAGTGCTCTCAGCCCTTATCTCTCGCAGAGTTGACGCATCGTCATTTATACAGTCAAACCCCGTAAACCATACTCTTTGCTGGATCACTCGAACTACTTATTATTTGTAGTTATGGTTCTAAGAGGTTAATTTGGTTATGAATTTCGGTTTGGCAGTGGAAAGAACCTACTCTGGGGTATGGGGGGTATGGCTTGCAGAGGGTATGAAGGGTTCGACTGCAATAGCAGTACCCGTATAGTTCTTGAATGTCCAATTACATTGTAACTACCAGGATCAACGAAACTTTGGAGGTGCCCGTGTTGTCGCCGAGGTTGGTTTGCAGGCGTCTTCAGACTGTTTGGGTTTGTTCGGAGTCATTGCCAGTATTCGGCAGGACACAAATTACTATATTTGGGCCGTGGGACTGCTTACGTGGTTGGTTAGTCCAGTCAGTGGGCGCCTACCAGAAAAAAGTACCCTAGGTGTCCGCTATTGGTACCGGTGCCCCCTTGTACTTAACTTATACAAGCTATGCTTGCCCACGGCTTCGCCGCGGGGGTGGGAACACAAAGCTTGTAATTTACTGTTTTGATATGGCCTACTCTTCTTGTCATGCATCACAGGTCCCTTAAAAGAGAAGGGATTTTTGGTGATATTGCGTATCCCAGCCCAGTTTGAAGAGCGGGTCAATTTCCCCTCCCCGCAGGGCGGTATATTTTAATTTTGAGCTTTGACCTGTAGAAACCTATTGCTTACCTTTATATAGACTTTGAGATCTGGATTTTACAGTAGACTATACCATTTAATTGAATTTGGCAGGTGCTCAAAATATTTTCCTATTTTCGTAAAATTTCATAGCCTCCAGCAGTAAGGTACTGATTTTTTTCTGGTGATGACTCATGGCCACTTTTCAGCTCACCCGTTAACCTGGCCTGTCATGCTTCAAAGTAATTAAACATCTCAGTATAGA
>Ga0247742_10002171_pt1 | contig 13004 bp, 9 predicted proteins | sample UWRJL208509C2_FD_180944 | JGI IMG/M metagenome (GOLD analysis project Ga0247742, IMG submission 180944) | Plant litter microbial communities from Arlington Agricultural Research Station in Wisconsin, United States - UWRJ-L208-509C-2 | ecosystem: Environmental > Terrestrial > Plant litter >...
ACTGCCAATGCCTAACACTATGAATGCTAACTTCGACTCACTCATGTTTGACCACTTCACGCCGGAAGCTAGCATCCCGCCGATACCCCCTACGGCCGATACCTACGTGATCGACGCTCTATTCCACGGTCATGGCCAGCCCCAGGCGCAGAGTGACTTCTTTCCGATGGCAGGCTTTTCCCAAGATGCGGGCATGGCGTCGCACCTTGACCTTCATTCAGGCCTAGCCATGTCGTCATTTGGTATGGATTTTGCTGATTTTTCGGAATTTCAAGTTGCAGGAGCGTCGAATGAGATGGCGGGGAGTGCTCAGTACGATCGATCCTCCGGATTTAGGACGCTATCAGGCTTGAATAACGAGACGATAGTTTTATGGGACGATGCACTTTACAATACGCAGTAGGTTAGGTTCTCCCTTCTTCTGTTTGCAGTCATATATTACTGGCTACCCATGTCCTGTAATGTCTATGTATATATAAATTTCTTCTGAAGAGTATTTTTACTGTATTTTAGCTGTACCTACGCACTTTGTGCTTTGAGGTATTAAAACGAACGTCGCGCGACTGCAGAGATCGCAGTTGTAATGCCACGGCGCTTTTGACGGGCGCTAATCAAACAATAGCTCCCACGGGTCTTTGGAGCTGGATTTTCGACTATGTACTTTGCTACAAATTGCTTGGGTCCAATTTTTTAGACAGAAGGTATATCATGAAACCTTGCACGTAGTGTAGACCTTTGGATGGTGGCAACTACTTGGGATGCATTACTTACACTACCATAACCCATTTTGATGATAACGTTAACTAACCAAGGCACCGGCCTGAGCTAAAATTACTGATTATGCTGAATGTTGGTGCGCCGCAGGGCGAAATTTCTGAGGTTTGGACGCTACAGCGAGCATCTGGTCAGTAGCTTAGTCAGCATCTTATGTATGCCAGCGAGTACTTAGGATCATCCTGACCTTTCGACCGTCATCGACGCGCCGCTAGCGTACTCGAGAGCGTCCCTCTAGGAAGTCTCCACCGTTCCACGTTACAAAAGGCCACATAGAGCCTAAACCGAGACCGTTACCGTTACTGTTCCACCATACGAATGTCCACAGTTACTATGTGCCTGCCATATCCTCAGCTGACGTTTAGAATTGGCATCGCCTCATGTCAATTTCACACCTTGAGCAGGTGCAAGAGGATCGATAGTTGTGAGGCAACATCAGTAATCACTGGTGATAACAAATCTCTCTTTCGTGCTCCTTCATCGATCATCTTGCGTTCGTCAAATTTGACACCTCATACCAAAGTTAGTTCTTCCATTGCAATCGAGCTTTCATGTGCTGAGTCTGACACACATTCTGAATATCTCAGGTCACAATCGAAATTTTGAATTTTCGTCGTTGAACAATGCCGCGGCAGAAACTAGTGATTGTGGATGATTCTGAGGAAGAAGACATGATCACCCTATATGGGGAGGTTACATCCACATCCAGATCATCCGACCCAGAGAAATCAACCCTCCAGACACTGAAATAGTCAGATTCTGCGCAACTGTGGCGTGGCCACGAGCAATCAAACAAGTTCTTGGTACCAAGTCGTTTTATACAATCGAGGCGAGACACGAGCGGCTGATGAGTTGCTGGGTCTCCTCAAGGGGGGATAACATCTCATCTCAAGCATACGACTACCTTACCTACTCCTTGGGCGTATGTTGGCCGAGAGCAGTCGCGAAAGTGACTTCGGAGAACGATTTTTGGCGAGTTCGGAGGAGATATGACGAGATTACGAATGAATGGGCTTGAAATAGGGAATTACAGTAAATCGGTATGCGAACCATCGACGCACAGTATCGCCATGTATCATAGGAAATAGTTGATATGTTCCAGACGAGTGAATATGCACCAACACTGCCCATACTCCATGATCAGACGCAGATGACTTGAGTGTCATGTCATAGGGTGATGTTGAGCTCGATTTTGTTTACCCTAACAACTTCGAAATCTTATTCCAGTGTATTTTCTTCGCATGGGAGTGCGTACTGAGGTGCAAATTTTAATTGAATTATAAAGTACTGACACCACAAAAAACCTATATTCACTGCACCGCACACTTCGTCTTTGAGGTATCAAAAGGAACCTCGCGTGACTGCAGAGATCTGAGTAGTAATACGTGGGCCACCGATCAGTGGCAGCAACTGAAAATAGGAATAAAACTATTCAACATTGGACAAGTATAATTCCCATATGATACATTGAATATTCCAATTCCTTGGATATGATCACGACGGGCGCTTAAGATATGGTCCCACGCGACATCGGACCCAAGAGTACATTTGATACCTGAACTGATACCAGCCTATAGTCTGATTCTGAACCATACAGGGGCGTATACAAGCTTCTCGATACTGAACCAGGGCCATTGAGGAATTGTGCAGGAATGAATGAACAAACGATGCACCTTTTCGTTACCGCATACCACCCAGGTTCAAGTTCGTTCGACATATTCTGGCTCGGTGATCCCGGTCATAGAAACGTGCCAAATTGAAGTATTAAATTTATGGCCATAAGCCCTGCAACAAGCTGGTCAGATTCAGAGCAGAACGGTCGGTTGTGTGGGATGGGAATTGAGATGTATACCGACATCATAGGAATGATCTTGACAAATAAAGTGGGGAGGGCTATCCCCGTACCATTGACGTGGTTCAGAATGAAGGTCTCTGGGGAAGTGTCATTCTTGAGGCCAACATGGAGGACTTCCGTCATATCATCTTCATCCTCAGAGGTGCCGACCAGGACCTTTAGTTCTTTCACGTTGCATGGGTGTGCTGCGAGGTTTATCGAATGAGAATGCGGGCTGGTTAAAAAATTTAGGTCTGTCCTCACGTTTAGAAAACTGTCAAGTGGGCCTCTTTCAGTTTCCAAAATCTTGGAAGAAACTCAGGCTGAGAATCGTTGCGCATACTCACTTTCCCAAAGGTGATTGTCTCTGCCAATGTCGGAGTTTCAGATTAACAACGACAGCAGCCTGAGAAAGCACAACGCACTAATGATAGCCATGGAGTTCAGTTTCAATATGATCCATTGATTTCCGTTTCCTTGTAATGTACCGCTCCATCGACTCGATGAATCCTGAGGTTTGTCCTCGATGATATTGTCTGGTGAATATGTGTCGCTATGCGGAGTTGAGGAGGCAATGGTGTAGGTAATTGGCACAGATGGTAGATTTCCATTTGAAAAACTAGACATATATGCCACTTGGAATCGTCGTTGGCGAACAGGACAAACTTGGAACCAGGCTAATCCTTAAAGGTGCGTTGCAAAATCGGCTTACTCAGCATGTTCGCACGATACCTGCCAGTGGGCGCTAAATCGAAAGCTTTCTAGACAATGCGTAAATCAGCTTGAACAAATCTGAAATAGTTCAAATAAACTCAAGATCAGAATTGGAGTAAATCGCCCTAAGAGTCAAAGGTGTGCGATATTTTGAATCCAAGTTTACGAATCCTCATCTGGGTCTTGGCTTAACCCGCAGTTACCGTTCTTCAATGATGGACTGGACCACAACATGGAGAGGTACAACTTGAAGCCCAGGATTGTAGTAAATGTAGATTAAAGATATTGTACTAGTGTCCCGGGCATGAAAGGGTGGATGAGTGACGGCGATGATCGCAGAGAACACTCTATGAAGGTCATTGAACTCAATACGCGCGACTTGTGGAACTTCCTCGAAGGTCTTTCTGGCTTAGTGGTAATACACACAGGCAGAAAATTGGTATCTCCAACACCACGATGAACCGGAAGGCAGTTCTGCAGTGAGTTTCCATCCTCACGCCTCATCTTCCAAGGGCCTTTATCACCGACTTGAATACACACTCAGATGCCGAATATGCCATCGGTGCGCTTCTACTTTAAGCTTTTAAGTATGCCTCTGAATGTATAGCCCGTTCGGACGAGGCTGTATACTTATCAGCCAGTTATACGTTCCTGGGTGGCTAAAACACTGGCAGCGGTGTTCTGGCCGTAGCGCTTTATATACCGTCGTGGGCAGCCAATGTCCCAATATTTGTACAATATCTTGGAAACTATGTATCTTTGGCAATAGTACTCCAGCTTCAGCTACGTACTGTGTGTTTGAGATTTTAATGAAAACCGAACCTCACGCGACTGGCCATGTCAATGAAAATATCCAAGTCGTACCCGGGTCGCTGATTGCAATCATTAGCAGTGGTGGTGGACAAAAAAAATCCATCCAAGGGTGGCCTTGGAGCTCGAAATCCCATATAATTCATTGAGCATTACAATTCCGACACGATCGCGATGGGCGCTTAAACAAATATGTAGAACTTCCCATGTGTCGCATGAGAGGAATTTTTCTCCCACATTGATTTCCCGAAGTTCATGCCCATGACCAGTTGACTGGTGACTATCTATCTATCTATTTACCATACACCTGGACTCTTCTTCCTTAAATGCATAACGACTTTGTTGTGATGATTGTAGCGCCGTTTTCGTGCTGATCCAGTCTCATGGCGGGAAGAAAAGAGGTGAAAGGAGGGTCTGAGGAAGGAAAAGGGGAATGTTAAGGTATACTATACGAGGTTGGGTTGGACCATACTATGGAGGGAAAAGGTGAAGGCGGATTGAATATTGAAGGGAGTTCGTTACAGGCATTCTCGGGAAGGAAAACGAACAAGGGCTCCACAGAAGGAAGCTTGAGGACGCCATCACGTCATCGATCCTCAAGTTGTCGCGCCCCTCTCCTATCGTTGGACTCCATCGACCCTCTGCTCCGTCCACTGGCAGACATCACGCCTCACGCCATTCTCGCGTCGCGTCGCAATCCGGCTCTCTCCTAGATCTCAGAATTGCCCTGCCGCCACCCATCGCGCTAGGCTCTTTTCCTCTGCATTTCAGTAAGCGCCGCTCCACTGCCATAAGGGCCCAACTTATCAGCAGTGCTAGTCATCCTCCCTCCTACCCAGCCCCCTTCAATGCCGTCTTCAAATTCACGACATCCATTCGCACCCGCCAGTGCCTACTATTACCCCAAACGAGACTCGTAACTCCCATCTGGAACCAGGCCTTGAGAATGTTGCGTCGGTGGTCTACACCAGACTGCAGGATACAGATAGCCTTTGGGAGTTTATTCGTCGCGTCTGTGTACCATTTGTTGCACATTGCGTATCTATGATTCTATCCCGCCCAGGTCAAATCGTCTGCATTGTCAAGTGCATTGTACGGTTCTATTGTTCTATCATACTCTCTGGCCAATTTCTGTTTTTGAAAAGACTTAACTCCCAACGTACGCTCTGCTACGAATGATGAGGATAGCTACCGGAAGCCGAGCGCAAAATCTCGAATCGAAACGCTGACATTGACCCAAGGCAGTTCCCCATCCAAGTCGAACTCTGGAAAGAGTCTTCTTTTCTAGGGGGAGAGGAATTGAGGTTCGTCTTTGTCTATGCTGACGCCAAGGATTCTAATTGCGACTCGCGTTCGAGCCACAAGAGACTCTGCACTAGAGATTATCGATTGCTCTGCAGGATTTCTTTCCTGTGGTTTTCGCATTGGATATTCTGCACACTAGGATTGGGGGGTATCCTAGTTCTGTGCGTTCCTTTGGACCCTTTTCCTCGTCTCTGTTCTTTATTACCTCGTCAAGTACACTTCTCGATCACCATAGAGCTAGTTGCCAGCTCGGAATGCCTCCTTTCATACTTCGTTTAAGGTAGTTATAATAAGCGCCCGTCGCCGCTGAATTGATCGAAGTTTTGGAACTAGGGAAGACTCGCGTGATATCGCGTGCAGAATGCGTCCTTGATCCAATATCTACGCTCGAATACACATGTAACAGTCGAAAGGGAGATAGATTATCATCTGGACACGGAACTGACAATCATTTCTCCCACTCAAATGCAGACTTCAGATATGTAGTCATTAATTAATAGAGAATCGACCTGCATAGTATACATACGATACACGCTTAGAGGAAATAGTGTGAAATCACTTTTTTCGGTGTTTACGGTGCTTTCGATCACGAGAAGGGTTTAGTGTGTGCTGAAGATTACTTGAAGCGCTTTCAGGGGCGGTCAAAGGTACTTGAGTGGTCGATGGATCCTGAACGGCATTCGGGGATGGCTGAGGTTTAGAAGGGGTTGGAGATCTCAGAGCAGAGCTTGGAGTCACAGACACTGATGAACTGTCCTGAGTTGGTATTCTCTGCGAGGTGCTTTGGGACGGTTGGGGTCGAGAGGTCGTCGAAGTTTTATTGGCAGAGGCGCATGAAGGGCCACGAGCGTTTCTTGTAGGTAGCCTGGGTTCGGAAGAGGTGGAAGATTTCGGAGCAGAGCTTGGCGAGAGTCGGGTTACAGACACGGACGAAGTGTCTGGAGCGGCCAGTGCTCTCTGTAAGGTGCTTGTGGGTGATCGAGTTCGAGATGGGGTTGAAGTTTTGAGGGTAGAAGCTGAAGGTCCTAGAGCGGTTGCCGCTTTCTGGAATGTGCTTGAAGAGGTTGTAGGTGGCTTTGGTTTGGAGGGAGTCGAAGTTTTCGGAGCTGGGCTTAGAAAAGGTCGAGCCGGAGGGGCAGCCGGAGGGGCAGCCGGAGGGCGTTTGGCTGTTTGAACTTTCTGCGAGGCCCTTGAGACTGGTTGAGTTCGAGAGGAGGTCGAAGATCTTGGAGTGGAAGTGGTTGATGGTCCTTGGGCGGTCGCCACTGACTGAGTTCGTGCAGCAGCTGAGGGGCCTCGGGTGTTGGGAGGGGTTGGCCGAGAACGGGACAGTGTTGGAGATTTGAGAGCGGTACTTGGAGAAGATTGAGTATGAGGCACGATTGTAGGCTTCTGAGTGGTTCGGGAGGTAGTCGTGGGGTTCTGACACGACAGGTAGTATGCAATCGCATGCTGTGTCTGCCGCGGCAAACGGATGAATAGGTGATCGGGACGGGAGAGGATATTTCTGAGCTTAACAGAAAGCTCTGGCGACTGCCCAACCAGAGTAAGTGAATGCGGAAGGAGCTCCGAGAACGCCAGGCGCAGGTCCTCTGGGGTTGAGTCATCCGTGATCTGTGCGACGCAAAAGCTAGCAGATTTGACTTGCCTCGACTCGGCTCGGAGAGCGAGCGAGGTCTTCGGTAGTCGTGAGCGAACAAAACATGCTTCATTGAGAACACCTTTCAAGGCGCCAGATCCCCACAAGGGTATATTCAAACCCGCATCAATTACGATCTTGTCCCATGCAGGTGAGGTAGTGAGTGGTGCTAGGTCCTCAACCGGGTACCTGCGAACTCGGAGAGTCGCACTTGTCGGTTTGATGGTCTCCTCGCCTGCTCCCGCCTGTATCGGACTATCTGGTTCAGAATCATCTTCGTCGCAGGTGTCGAAGTCACTAGTGTTGGAGACGCTCTGAATGTGAGGCATGGAATCATCAGTTCTATCACCGGCATTCGAAATACTGTCTCGCAGATGCTTCCAACGACCTTTAGTGACGAAGGATGCAAATTCTGCATCGAAATATTCGACGATAATCTCATAAAAGTCAGGAAACTAGAATTTTGAAAGTCAGTGAGTACCAAGAATGGTGAAGTATTGCAATAACATACGACATGTTTTTCAAGCTGGTGCAACAAGGGGATCAAATAGTAACCCCCTTGCAGGCGGTAAGTTTTGTCAGGAGCATCTTGTCTGAACAATAACTGAGGTTCTATCTGGCTAATAGCATTCTGGAGGTCCTCTCCCGGAGTTGCTTCCTTCAATAAACGAAAGAACGGTTTTTGTGATAGGACTGTTGATGGGTCAATCAAAATTTCTCGCAAGGACCGAGGAACATCTCCTACCACTACGACCACGACCTTTCGTCAGTAACGCACAGGTAATCTCCGCAATAACACCTCCCTGCTCGCAGTAGAAGTCACCTGAGAGTGACCTATCGAATAGGAAGTCGCTGAAGGAAGCGTGAAAGGGTTTGATGTCGTTGTCAACACTGACGTCAAAGAGGGAAGTAAGTTCTTCGAGCAATGCTCTGGTCCTGGCGCGACCAAAATGAAGGACCTTCGCGAGGTCTTTGAGTGAAATAGTATCGAAATACTTGGGATATTCGAGGCAGACCGCACACGCCTTGAGAGTGGAAGTGATCTCTTCGCGCGTCGCGAGAATGAGGGAGTACAGTGCGCTGAGATCAGCGAGGGGGTGTCGTTTGGCAGGCAAGTTCGGTGGGAGCTGCGCCAAATCCAACACATGTTTGAGCCGCGTAACAGCGTTGTGTCGGTGTCTCGGAGCACAAACATACTTGATAACTGTGGCCGCAAAAATGAAATGGCCAGATGACTTTTCAACGATGTGGTCGATGTCAGCAGCCGTTGGCCACTCGCCACTCGGCATATCCAAAAGTTGTAGTCTGAGCTTGGCAAATTGTTCGACTAGGAATGTACGGATGTCGTTGTCAGAATCGTCATCATGACTCAGAGAGATGGAGGTCGAGATGCCTTGGACAATGGGGGCTTTGAATGCGGTTGAGATGGCAGGTTCTGGACGGCTACAAATGAGGACCCGCAAATCAGAATTCAGGGGATATAGCGTCTCGGAGATGACGTCGAGGACCAATTGTTGATCATCATCTGAGAGGCACTCGTCGAGGCCATCGAGGATGATGACATGCGGAACGATGCCGCACGGAGCTAGAAGGTCCAAGGGACCTAGGACCAGCTTCTTCATCTGGTCTGCGAGGGATGCCGAAAAGATGTGTGGGTCGCGGCTGATAACTTTGGAGATTGCTTCCTTTGCGTCCTTCAGCGTAAGAGTCGCCATACGGTAAGCAAGAGTTGCCGGAAGGGAAGATACGTGGGCCAGGTTCATGTCACTGTGCGAGAAGAAGAATTCGCCGAGCAAGATGCCCTCCTCCTCGCACCACTGAGCAATGGTCCTCGCGATAGCGGTCTTTCCGCCGCCGGCAGCGGCGTGAAGCCACATAATGAACTTGTCCCTGTCGATCTTGCAATTTGCCCATCCCTTCAAATGCGCAAGGATTTTGGTTCGAGTTTTCGGATGGCAGGTCGAATGAACTGCATCAGAATCAGCCAAATGGAATGCCATAGGAGAGGCCTTGGAAGTCAGTTTGTCGAAACCTTGTTGTGTTCATGATATCAAATAGGTGGAGGTTCCGATCAGAGAATGGAGCTTACTGATATTTGACTCTGTTCGTCGAACACTAAAATTCCCTCCATATACAGTAACATGCTTGGCCTTCTTGAACATCGTTGCAAACTGGTTTTGAATGAGTGGTGACAATTGTAGCGCTCGTGAGGTGATACTTACGATGATGCAAGAAAGCGGTCTCTACAAGTAAGGAATTGGATAGAAGGATCTACAAACAAGAGATGAATGATCTATAGCGCAGTGAGGTACGAGGGAAGAGGTTAGAGTGCTGACTCCGTCCTAGAAGAGGAAGCGTGACATGTCACGTCACGGCTGCCTCTCTTGCTTCCCTCCCCCTTGACCTCGTCGCTGGGAGCGGGCTCGAGTCAGCCCAAAGCGCGCTGTTCAACCGCTTTTCTTTTCAACACTCCTCTGCTTCTTTCTACCTCTTCAGGCAACCGAAAATCCAGCAGACACCACCACGTCACAACCAGCAACATGGCTATATCAAGATCATTCATCGACGTGGGCCTCAGCACATCGTGTTCAGCCGCACAGGATAGGATAATCACATCACCGCTATCTGAAAGGCACATAATGGACACGTGCATTGGCCAGAGGCAACACATTACGTCTCAGCACGACTCGGAGACTCGGAGTAGAGCAGGCGACCCAAGCGAGCCACTGGACTCGGGTGGATCGAAGGAGGGGCTATAACGACCGTGCGTATATGCCGCTAAAAACCTCTGACCGCCGTTCTGTACCTCGACAACTACGGATCTGAACGGACGCTACGTCTCGGCGGCCTCATACACCCTCGAGCGCGTCGATTTCGAAAGAACGGTCTCACTACACGTGCCGAGGCGGCACTCATTGGGCCATTAACCACTTTGAGAGGACCGTTACGCTACATATGCGAACGGTAGCGTCTCGTGGCCGTCCACACATCCTCGACTTTGTCGAAGGACTGTCGTACTACATGTGCAGACAGCGGCGCCTCGACCACATCGAGAAGACTGTTTTGCTACATGTGCAGACAGTGGAGCCTCGAACACATCGAGAAGACCGTTACGCTACATGTGCAGACGGTAGTGCCCGTTGGTCACTTCAGATACTCTCAACGTTGTTGAGCAACCATCTCGTTACATGTGCGGACGGCGGTGCCTCGACCACGACATTATGCTACATGTGCGGATTGGCGCTACCGGATATGGCTTTACCGCACGCGTCGTAGGACTCCTAAAATATTGGGAGTGGCGTCTCAGCTATGCTCCATTTGATCGTCTCCAGAGTCATGGGACTGACGGTGTTCGAGGCTACGAAGACGAAGGGTAGCATGTCCTAGTCATCTCGCATGTCCTTGTCCTTGTCGAAGGACTCGTGCTACGTGTGTGGATGATGGTACCTTGACCGCGTCGAGAAGACCGTTACGCGACATGTGCGAACGGTAATGTCTCTGGGTCACCTCACATATGCTCAATCTCATCGAATGACTGTCTCGCTACATGTGCAGATGGGGGTTTCCTCGATCGTATCATGACCGTTACACTATATGTGCGAACGGCATCGCCTTTTGACTACCTCACAGACTCTCGATATCGTTGGAGGACTGTCTCGCTACACGGAGATGGTGATCGCCTCGACTACATCGAGAAGACTGTTATGATACATTTGTGAACGGTAGTGCCTCTGAGCCATCACACATATTCTCGACTTGTCCATGTAACATCAAACGCACCGAGAAGACCATCTCGCCACATTTGTGGATCGTAAAACCCGTTGGGATAAACATTATGCTACACCAGTATGTCCAATGGGGACATGTACATGTTCGAGCGTAGCAAAGGGACCATCTGGCCATATATCTAGATGGGGGGGTGCATATTAGTTACCCGCAATGTCTTCAACCACAATCGGGAGACTGCTCCGATACACGGGCAAATGATGGCCACCTCAAGGCTATCCTACATTTTCGAGTACATCGGGAACTCTAGGGAGATTCTCTCGTCGATGTTGCAACATGGGGCAAGCGAAAATCCTTAGCAAAGGGGATGGCCATGTATACATTGCTACATATGAATGCAAATTGCTTTCCCAACATTTACGGCCTTGAAAGCCTCCAGGAGGGTTATTCTAATGTGGAGACCATAATGGGACACAACTGCCCTAAATTCAGGGTATATTCGCGAGCTTTATGCGTCGTTGGACTCCTATCACATGGGTACTGCAGCTCGCTTTGGATGATTCGCAGGAGCCCAGAGCCGTGGCCTGGGCCGATCAGTGCTTCGTTCACACTACACTTACAATATACAACTACAGTCTCTCACAAGATTTCAGCCCACTGAGAGTGGTGTGACATCGCGTTTGACGATCGACGTACAAAGTCTGTACATTCGAGGATGCATGGCTTACATGTACAGCCGTAAATAAATTATGAACGATCATTACCAGGATACGGAACTACTAGTAGCAGGTTGACCAATCTTTTCTTCCCACTCGAATTCGAGCTCTGAACCAGAGCCATTAAAGAACAGTAAACCGACTCGGAGCTGCATATGGTAGATGCCTGGGGGAACAAAAAAAGTGCGGGATCACTTTTTTCGGCGCTTACGGCGCTTGGGATCACGAGCAGTGTTTGGTGTGTTGCCTGAAGCGCTTTCAGGGGCGGTTATAGACACTTGGGCGGCCCCGCCGGTCGAGGCATCCTGAACGGCGCTTGGGGATGCCTGAGGTTCAGAAGGGGTTGAAGATCTCGGAGCGGAGCCGAGAGGGATTTGAGTTACAGACATAGTCGAAGCATCCTGAGTAGTTGGCGTTCTCTGCGATGTGCTTGGGGGTGGTCGGATTCGAGAAGGTGTTGAAGTTTTGTGAGCAGGAGCGCCCGAAGGGCCCGGAGCGGTTGCCGCTTTCTGGGATATGGCTGTAGGTGGCCTGGGTTCGGAAGGGGTGGAAGATTTCGGAGCAGAGCTTGGAGAGGGTTGGGTTACAGACGCGGACGAAGTGTCTGGAGCTGCCGGTGATCTCTGCGAGATCCTTGGGGGTGGTCGGGTTCGAGATGGGGTCGAAGTTTTAAGAGCAGATGCACCTGAAGGTTCCGGAGCGGTTGTCGCTTTCTGGAATGCACTTGTAGGCGTTGTCGGGGGCTTGGGTTTGGAAGGAGCTGAAGATTTCAGAGCTGGGCTTAGAAAAGGTCGAGCCGGAGGGGCAACCGAAGGGCCTTTGGTTGCTGGTGCTTTCTGCGAGGCCCTTGGGGTTGGTTGAGTTCGAGAGGTCGACGACCTTAGAGCGGAGGTGGTTGAAGGTCCTGGGGTAGTTTTCCCTGCCTCGGGTGTCCTTGGGGTTGCCTGAGTTTGTGCGGCAGCTGAAGGGCGAGAGTTGGGCGGGGGAGGACGAGGACGAGAGGGGGTTGAAGCCTTTGGAGCAGTATTTGGAGATGAGTGACTACGAGATGTGGTTGAGGGTTTCTGAGTTTGGGTCGTGGGGCTCGAGGACACGAGACAGTCTGTGATTGCACGCTGTGTCCGCAGTGGTAAACGGTCGTATAAGCCATCGGTACGAGAAAGCAGGTTTCTGAGCTGAATGGAAAGTTTGGGTGACTCCTGAGCCTGAGCGAGCGAATCGGGAAGGAGTTCCGAGAATGCCACACGCAGATCCTCCGGTGTTGAACCATCCGTGATTTGCTTGATGCAGAAGCCAGCAGATACAACTTGCTTCGACTTGAGTCGGAGAGCGAGTGAGGTCTTGGGTAGTCGTGAGCGAACAAAAGGCGCTTCATTGAGAATGCTTCTCAAAGCGTCTAAACCCCTCGAGGGTATATTCAACCCCGTCTCAATTACGACCTTGTCCCATGTAGGTGAGGTTGTGAGCGGTGCTAGGTGGTTGACCG
>Ga0247742_10002172_pt1 | contig 13004 bp, 8 predicted proteins | sample UWRJL208509C2_FD_180944 | JGI IMG/M metagenome (GOLD analysis project Ga0247742, IMG submission 180944) | Plant litter microbial communities from Arlington Agricultural Research Station in Wisconsin, United States - UWRJ-L208-509C-2 | ecosystem: Environmental > Terrestrial > Plant litter >...
CGTTCATCGCGGCGGCTGCCGCGTCGACGTCGTAGTCCACGGCGACTCCGGCGCGGGGGTGGCCCGAGTCCCGGAGGAAGCCGACCGTGGGGCCGCGCCCGGCGAAGACCACGGGGCATCCGGCCGCCAACGACGAGTAGACCTTCGTCGCGAGCGCGTAGTCGTTCGGCGGCACCGGCGTGAGGCTCGCGACAGTCGCCGTCGCCCCCGCGACGATCGGGGAGAGGGCGGCGGGCGAGATCGGCCCGTGGAACTCGACGGCCGCGCCGAGCCCGAGCTCGGTGGCGCGGGCCCGCATCGTCTCCCGCTCCTCGCCGTTGCCGTAGTAGAGAAGACGTGCTCCGGGATGCCGCTGCAGAACCTGGGGCATGGCCTCGACGAAGATCCCGGCGCCATGCCACTCGGAGTGGGTTCCGGCGTAGACGAACACCGGCGGCTCGGGCGGGACTTGCCCGTCGTAGCCGAAGTCCTTCGTGTCGGCGCCGAACCCGATCGGCACCGCAGGGGTGTCGATGCCGACGGCCCGGAACCGGTCGATGAGCGGCTGGTGCGCCGCGAAGAGCACTGCCGCTCCGCGCAGACCCCAGGCCTCGAGGCGCCGCAGGGTGCCGATGACCACCGGGTTGGTCGTCACGAGCTCTGCCGCCTCTGTCCAGTAGTCGGCAGCGCGCACGACGTACGGGGTGCGGCGCAGCGCGGCGACCACGCGCACGACAGCGACCGTCGTCGGCGGCGGCTCGACGATGTAGAGGTCGGCGCGGCGGGAGAAGAGCATCCTGAAGGCGAGGGGGATGTCGAAGCTCAGGTAGCTCAGATAGCCGCGCACGTACTGCTGCTTGTCTCGCTTGACCGGCGCCCTGCGCACCTCGATGCCGGGCGGGTCGTCGATCACGGCGCCCCGCGGCGGGCGCGCGGTGAGAACGGTGACCTCCCACCCGCGGTCGCGGAACTCCTCGGCCCAGATCCGCAGGATTCCGGACGCGGCCGACACCTCCGGACCGAAGATCCGGGTGGCTATCACCACCCTCATCGGGTCTCGGCGAGCAATCTCGCGACGAGTGCGTCCTGTGTCGCGCGGTCGGGCTCGCTCGAGAGCTCGCGGGCGGAGCGGTCGGAGGCCTGCTTGAACGCGGCGACCTCGTCGGCCGTGAGGTTGCGCAGAGCATCCACCAGGCCCCCTGCGCTCGTGTCGCGGGTGATGATTCCCAGCTTGTACTTCTCGAAGTAGCTCTCGATCTCCGGCGCGGGCGAGAAGACCAGCCCGAGTCGTGCCTGCACGAAGTCGAAGAACTTGTTCGGCAGGTGGTACAGGTGGCTGAGGGTCTTGAGCGGGTAGAGGAAGACACCGAGGTCGTACTGGTTGAGAACGGTCGGCAGGGTCTCCGGGGGCACCGGGTCGTGCACGGTGACGCGCGGGGCGGTCTCTGCCCGCTTGCGGATCTCGCCGAGGTGTCCGCCCGGAACCTCGAGCAGGTAGAGGTCGAGGGAGAAGCGCTCGCCGAGGGCGTCCACGGCCTCGATCAGCTCCATGATGTTCCGCTCGGCGTCCGCTGTGCCGCTGTGGACCAGCCGGAGGTGCTCGGGGTCGACGGGGGAGGGGGAGAGATCGGTGCGCAAGTCCGCCGCGTTGCGCACGAGCCCGGCCTCGACTCCGAAGTGCTCGGTGTAGAGGGCCGCGAGGCCGGAGCTGACGCTAGTGACGGCGGCCGTGCGCGGCAGGTACTTCGCGCACAGGTACTGCATGTACGGGGCGACGAGCACACGCCAGACGAACACGGTCGAGCGCTCCTCCGGAGACCACTCGTGCATGTCGGCATAGACGGGCGCGGTGCCGGCCGCCGCGAAGGCGAGGGGGAGGGCGCGGGCATCGTTGGCGACGACGAGGTCGTAGGGGCCGGATGCGACGGTCTCGGCAACCACGGCCTTCTCGCCCGGGGCCTTGAGCTCGACGGACTTGTGCAGCCGCAGCCCGAGCCGCAGCACGCCTAGCGGCGTCTCCGGGAGCGAGGAGGCGCCGTCCGGGACCTGGATGTGGCGCTTCACTCCCTCGGGAGCGGGGCCATAGCCGACCGTCGTAACCTCGCCGTGCTCGCGCAGCACCTCGAGCTGGCGCAGCACCCGGGCGTCGGCGTGGATCGGCGAGAACGAGACGCAGAGGATCTGTCTGGGCTGCACTTAGGAGAGCCTTGCCGTGAGGTGTCGACACATGCGGTCGAGTCTACGCGGCGCGAGTGCTCCGTCCTTGGCTGCGATATTCTGGTCTGGCCGTCTACGTGCGGCGCTCGCGTGCGTTCTGGTGATGGGGTTGTCGTGTCTGAATCGGTTGACGTCCGCCCGAAGGTGCTCGTCGTGGTTTTCTCGCATTTGGCGTCGGATGCCAGGGTGCTCCGCCAGATCCGGGTGCTCAGCACTCGCTTCACCGTGACCTCCGCCGCATTTGGCCCCTCGCCGATCGAGGGAGTCGAGCACGTGCAGTTGGAGGACCTCCCTCCTTACCGCGGCGGCCAGCTCAGCAGGCTCGCCTACATCGCCGCATTCATGCTCCGGATGTTCCCCATGCTGTCCCGCAGGAATCCGCGTGATCGTGCGGCGGAGGCAGTCCTCGCCGGTCGGGGATGGGACGTCGTCGTCGCCAACGACGTGGAGACGATCCCGCTTGCCCGTCGGCTTGCGCCGCGTCACGGAGTCCACGCCGACGTGCACGAGTACGCGACACGGCAGAACGAGCACTCGTTGAGCTGGCGCTGGATCATGGCCCCGTACTACCGGTGGCTGGTCAAGTCCCACCTTGCCGCCGCTACCGCCGTGACGACGGTCAGCGGCGGCATCGCCGCCGAGTACCTCCGCGAGTTCGGCATCCGGGCCGACGTTGTGACGAACGCCTCGGCGTACCAGGACCTGCACCCGACGAAGGTGGCGAGCCCGATCCGACTGGTGCACAGCGGCGCTCCGGCTGTGCAGCGGAAGCTCGAGATAATGATCGACGCTGTCAAGATGGTCGACGCCGATGTCACGCTCGATCTCTTCCTCCTCGACGACGGGTCGGCCTACCTTGCGTCCCTCAAGGAGCGGGCAGCGGGCGAGAGTCGTATTCGCTTTAATGACGCAGTCGACTCCGGCGAACTGGTGAAGGTGCTCAGCGGCTACGACGTGGGGCTTTCCATCCTGCCGCCGACGACCTTCAACCTCGCGTGGTGCCTGCCCAACAAGTTCTTCGACTTCATCCAGGCGCGCCTCGGGGTCATCGTCGGCCCCTCGCCGGAGATGCAGCGGGTGGTGGAGGAGACAGGTGTTGGCCGCGTCACCGAGGACTTCACGGTGGGCGCGCTGGCCAGGGTGCTCGAAGAGCTCGACCCGTCGGTGATCTCGGAATGGAAGGCCGCCTCCGACCGGCACGCCGAGGAGCTCTCCGCGGGTCCGCAGGGCGAGGTCTGGGTGGGCGTCATCCAGCGGATGCTCTGATCGCCGTTGGCGGTGGCATCCCGCGGAAATCGCGCCGGCCTGCCGCTTGGTAAACTGGCCAGTCAGACAAATGGAGGTGTGCCATGCCGGTGACTACTGAGGAAGTGCGCTCGTACCAGCGGTGCACGGTCACCGTGATGGATACGACCGATCCAGACATCGCATTCGACGAGACCGGGGCTTCCTTGTACGTGGACCGCTTCAACAAGGTCTACGCCTCGAGGCTCGCAGAGGTTCAGGCAGGCGGCCGCACCGACGAACTGAACAAGCTCGTCGAGCAGATCAAGGCCGACGGTCGCGGCAAGCCCTACGACGTAGTGATCGGCATCTCGGGCGGTATCGACAGCACCTACCTCGCCCTCAGCGCAGTGCGCCTGGGACTGCGCCCGCTGGCCGTGCACTTCGACAGCGGCTGGAACTCAGAGGCGGCTGTAGACAACATCCACAACCTGGTGACCAGCCTGGGCCTCGATCTCTACACGCAGGTCGTCGATTGGCGGGAGATGCGCGACTTGCAGCTCGCCTACCTGAAGTCAGGAGTGGCAAACGCCGACACGCCCACTGACCACGCCTTCGGCTATGTCTCGTTTCACCAGGCGCAGAAGTACGGGATCAAGCACATCCTCTCCGGCACCAACACGGTGAGCGAGTCGATCCTGCCGACGGCGTGGGGCTACAGTGCGGCAGACTCCAAGCTTCTCAAGGCGATCCACCGCCGATTCGGCTCAGTGCGGCTCAAGACCTACCCGCTGATGAACTCGACGATCAGGACGCTGTGGTACCCGTACGTGCGCGGCATCTCCACGCACGCACTCCTCAACTACCTGCCCTATCACTACTCACAGGTGAAGGACGAGATCGCGCGCGAGGTCGGCTGGCGCGACTACGGCGGCAAGCACTACGAATCGGTGTTCACCCGCTGGTTCCAGGGCTACTACCTCCCTCAGCGGTTCGGCTTCGACAAGCGCCTCGCGCACTACTCCTCGCTCATCCTCTCGGGGGAGATGACCCGCGATGAGGCGCTCGCGCTTCTGGCCGAGCCGAACTACCCCGAGGCGCTGCGCAAGCAGGACCACGAGTTCATCGCGAAGAAGCTCGGTATCTCGGTCTCCGAGCTGGACGCGATCATCGCGGCGCCCCCGAAGGACTACACGGACTACCCGAACAGCGAGCAGTCGACGAAGAAGCTGTTCGACTTCACAGCCCGGGTCGGCGGGCTACTGCGGAAGATGAGGCTTCTCCGTTGACTGTTTCGCTCATCGCCTACGGCCTGGGCAACCTGGGCTCGGTCGCCAACATGCTCAAGCGCGCAGGCGCGGAGGCGCGGCTGGTATCGACGCCGGAGGACATCCTCGCGAGTGACCGGGTTCTCCTTCCCGGTGTCGGCGCCTTCGACGAGGGGATGGGCCGCCTGCGAGATCAGGGCCTCATCGAGCCGCTGCGGGAATTCGCGGCGTCTGGCCGACCGCTGTTCGGCATCTGCCTCGGCATGCAGCTCCTGCTCGACGGAAGCGACGAGGGCGATGCTGCCGGCCTCGGCCTGATTCCAGGTCGGAGCGTGCACTTTCCTCCGACAGAGGGCCTGCGAGTTCCGCACATGGGCTGGAACACGGTCGAGCCCACTCGGCCCGACCCGCTCGTGGCAGGGCTGCCCGATGACAGCCGCTTCTACTTCGTGCACAGCTATCGGGTGGTTCCCGCCCGCAGCGAGGACGAGCTCGCCGCGACGAACTACGGGGGGCCCTTCGCATCCATGATTCGATCTGAGAATGTCATGGGCGCCCAGTTCCACCCCGAGAAGAGCCACGCATTCGGGATGACCATCCTCAAGAACTTCGCGACCGCATGAGCGTCTTCCCGCGGGTGATCCCCGTTCTTCTCGTCAGCGACGGCTATCTCGTCAAGCCTGTGCGCTTCAAGGGAGAGTCGTACATCGGCGATCCGATCAACGCCGTGCGCATCTTCAACGAGAAGCAGGTGGACGAGCTCCTCATCCTCGATATCGACGCGACGACGAAGAAGGCCGGCGTCAACTACACACTCGTCGAGGAGATCGCGAGCGAGGCCTTCATGCCGGTCGGCTACGGCGGAGGCGTCGTCTCGGCAGACGAGGCTCGGCGGATCGCGGGAATCGGCATTGAGAAGGTCATCCTCGGCACGGCTGCCTTCGCGCGCCCGGAGACGGTCACGGAGGTCTCAGATGCGCTCGGGTCTTCGAGCACTGTCGTGAGTGTCGATGCGCGCAAACGGCTCACCGGTGGATGGGACACACTTGTAGAGCGGGGGCGGAGGAAGACCGGGCTGAGTCCCGCTGACGCCGCTCGCCGGGCGCAGGAGCTCGGAGCCGGGGAGGTCATCGTCTCGTCGATCGACCGCGAGAGCGCCTACTCCGGCTACGACCTCGCCCTGATCGAGTCGGTGTCCACGGCGGTGACAGTCCCCGTGGTGGCCCTCGGTGGCGCAAGCAAGTACGAGGATTTCGCGCCCGCCCTGCGCGCCGGCGCCTCCGCGGTCGCCGCCGGAAGCATGTTCGTCCTCAATGGCAAGCACCGCGCGGTGCTCATCAGCTACCCCGCCCCGCAGCAGGTGCGGGCGCTCTCGCAGACCTGAGTATCGCCCGAGGATCGGCCCGACGACAGAGGATAGACTCGCCGGGTCCTGAAATGGACACACGAGGCTGGAGTAACGCTTGAGAGAACTGATATCCCTCTTCCGAGAAGTCCTCGCGATCTTCCCGGCAGGCGGTCGCCGGTTCGTTCTCACGAACGCGTGGCTCCTCGCCTCCCTGGCCATCCTCGACGTCGGCGCGCTCGGCCTCTTCGCCGCCCTTATCGGTCCTCTCGCTGCCGGCCAGCCGGTGTCGCTGCCGATCATCGGCGTGCTCGACTCCACCGGCGTGGTGTGGGCTCTCGTGGCGATCTGCCTGCTGATGGTACTGAAAGGTGTGCTCGCCGTCGTGATCACATGGTGGGGCATCCGCCGGATAGCACGGTACGAGGTCGCGATCGGCGACCGGCTTTTTCGCGGCTATATCAACGCCCCCTGGCTTTCTCGCCTTCGTCGGAACTCCTCCGACATGCTCCAGTTCAGCAGCAGCGGTGTCGACGCCGCGGTCAACGCCTTCGTGATTCCGGGTACCACCCTCATCGGCGAGGCGGTGAGCCTTGTCGCCGTGATCCTGACGCTCGCAGTCGTGCAGCCTGTGCTCGCGCTCGTGACGTTGGTCTATATGCTCGCCCTCGGCCTGGCCCTCTACGTGTGGGCGGCAAAGCGGTCCCGCGTGGCGGGGGAGGCGTACGTCAATGCGACTGTGCGTACCAGCAGGCTCGTGCTCGAGATCGTCAGCGCTCAAAAGGAAGTGGCGCTTCGCAACAAAGAGGCCGAAGTCGCTGCGGTTGTGGAGGCGAGCAGGACACTTACGGCGAACTCGCGAGCGGTGATGACCTTCCTCAGCGGAATCCCGCGGTACGTGCTCGAGTCGGGACTCGTGGGCGGATTCGTGGTGGTCGGCGGAGTCGGGTTCTTGATGGGCGGCGTCGAGCAGGCGCTGTCGGCGATCGCACTCTTCGGCCTGGCGGGCTTCCGCATCGCGCCGTCGGTGGTGCGCGCACAGACCGTGCTTTCCGGCATGCTCACCAAGTCGTTCTACGCCAAGCGGCTCTTGGAAGAGATCGCTGACAGCGAGCTCGCGGCCGCGGACGCCGCGCCGGCCAACGAGATGCCCGTCCCGAAGGATGCCAAGCGCATCAACATCCAGAATGTGACGTTCCGCTACAGCGCCGACGACGAGCCTGCACTGCGGGACATCTCGCTCGAGATCGTCCTGGGCACGACCGTGGCGTTCGTCGGCGAGTCGGGCTCTGGCAAGTCCACTCTCGTCGACATGGTGCTCGGCCTCATCGAGCCGACCGAGGGGCGCGTGCTCATCGACGACGTACCGCTCGCAGACGTGCGCCGGGAATGGCGCCAGCGTGTCGCGTACGTGCCGCAGGAGGTCGCGCTGTTCGACGCCACCATCGCTCAGAACGTCGCCCTCACCTGGTCTGACGACTTCGACAGCGACCGGGTGCGCAGCGCACTGGAGCGCGCACACCTGTGGGAGATCGTCGGCAATCGCGAAGGAGGTATCGACGCTCCTATCGGCGAACGCGGCCTCGCCCTCTCCGGCGGCCAGCGACAGCGCCTCGGTATCGCGCGGGCCCTGTATACCGACCCCATGGTCCTGGTAATGGACGAGGCGACGAGCGCCCTCGACGGCCGCACCGAGGCTGCGGTCACGGAGTCGATCGCCGAGCTCGAGGGCGATGTCACGGTCGTCGTCGTCGCTCACCGGCTATCTACGATCAAACACTCCGACCGAATCTTCTTCCTCCGCCAGGGGGCGATAGTGGGTTCGGGCACCTTCGAGGAGTTGGTCGCGCAGTTCCCCGATTTCGCCGAGCAGGCTCAGCTCGCGGGCCTCGCATAGGAGCGTGCACATGACGCTCAAGACCGCCAGGGGCACTCTCGCACTTCTCGCACTCGAGGATGCCGCGCCGGCGGTGTTGTTCGAGCGGCTCCCAGGCGCATCCGTGCCGCTCTGGCCCGACGTGCGGTCCGGCTTCATGTACGCATTGCAGAAGTACGACTTCCAGTCCACTCCAGTCGAACCGGTGCCGTCCCCCCGGTCGCGCGCGTGGCTCGGCCTCGGCCGCGCGCTTCTCCCGTCCCGTTGGGATTCGCGGACACTGCGATCTAGGCGATCTGCCATGTACCTGGTGGGCGGCGGGACCACGCACCCCGTCGACGGCAAGCGCCGGAACTGGCTCATCGGCAGCTACACCGACCAGTTTCCCGAGTCGTCGGCGGTGCTGCAGTGGAAGGCCATCGGCGACCAACCCCCAGCGTTCGGCCTCACTCGGTCGCTCGACCCCCTTTCGACGCGGGCCGCCGCCTATGCGCGGCTCGCGCGCACGAGAACCAGCTCTGGAGAGGTGCGGCGTCATGTCGCGGAGTTCGCGCGGCTCCTCGACGATCGAATCACGAGCGGCGACATTGACGCCATCACCGCGAGCGCCCACTACTCGGCTTCGATAGCTCGTCATCTCGAGTCCCAGTTCTCCCGGCTTCTCGACCGGGTCGACCCCCGCGTCGTGCTGATGGAGGATGCCTCCTACGGCGGGCGCTCGGCGCTCGTGGCGCTGATGAAGTCGAGGGGCATCCATGTCGTAGAGCCTCAACACGGATGGATCGGGCCCACGCACGGCGCGTACAACTTCGGCGCCGCCATGCGCGCACCCGAACTCTTCGCCACGCTTCCCGACGAAGTGCTCACCTTCGGCGAGTACTGGAGCGCTGGCACCCGGCACCCCGCTGTGATGACGCCGATCGGCAAGCCCCACCTCGAGGCGATGTCGGCGCTGGCTCCACGATGGGACGATCGGGCCCGAGAAGTTCTGCTCGTCTCCAGCGTGGCGAGCCCGGAGGAGGCGACAGACTTCGCCCTCGCGCTTCGAGCTGCGCTGCCCGCCGAGTGGGCGGTGCGCTTCAGGCCGCACCCGATCGAGCGCCCTACACTCGACGCGCGGTACGGGCGAATGCTCGCGCAGCCGGGCATCGTGCTCGACGATCACGGGGACGTCTACGAGTCCCTGGCACTCGCACGCGGCGTCGTGGGCGTCGCGAGCACCGTGCTGTTCGAGGCGCTCGCTATGGGGTGCCGAGTGTTCGTCCGAGACAGCCCATACGCCGACTACTACGTGGGCGACCTCTTCGGGTCGACGATAAACGGGGCGGCGGATGTGGACCGGGTTGTGCGCGGACTCGTCGGTGATCGGCCTCCGGTCGTGGGTGCGGCCGTCGACGCCATATGGAGGCCCGGCGCGATCGAGGCTTTCCGGTCATGGGCCCTGGGCCGGATCGTCCCAGAGTGAGTAGCGCATTGAAGGCCGCGGGGCGCCCCGACGCACTCGCGGAGGTCTCGGCGAGGGACGTGCGCACCGACATACAGGGTCTGCGCGCTCTCGCTGTCGGCCTTGTGCTGCTGTTCCACCTGTGGCCGGAGGTGATTCGTGGGGGCTATGTCGGCGTCGATGTGTTCTTCGTCATCTCCGGGTTCCTCATCACAAGCCACCTTCTCCGTAACCCACCGCACTCGGTAGGCGGATTCGCCGCGTTCTGGGGAAGGCGACTTCGCAGGCTGCTCCCTGCGAGCCTGCTTGTTCTCGTCGTCACCGTGCTCGTCGGCGTGGTCGTGCTTCCAGTGAACCAGCTCGCCAACCTCGGGCGAGACGCCCTCTCGTCGGTGTTCTACGTCGAGAACTGGACGCTCGCGCTCAACGCCGTCGACTATCTGGGCGCGACTCAAGCGCCCTCGCCGTTCCAGCATTACTGGTCGCTGGGCGTCGAGGAGCAGTTCTACCTACTCTGGCCGTTCGTGGTTGCGGTGGGAGTGTGGGTGCTCGGCCGCGCTCTCCGCGGCCGTACCGCCGGGGCCGCCCTCGCGATCGGAGCGTTCGCTCTCGCCTCGCTCCTCGTCTCTGTGCTCTGGACGGCCGGCGACCCGGCATTCGCCTACTTCGCGACCCCGACGAGGCTGTGGGAGCTCGCGGCGGGTGGTGCGGTGGCGCTGTTGCCCTCAAGCGGTTGGCTGGGGCGGATCCCTGCCGCGACCCGGGCGGTCGCAGGGTGGGCCGGCCTCGCGCTCATTGTCGTGGCAGCGCTCGCCTACACGGAGGCGACTCCCTTCCCCGGCATCGCAGCCGCCCTCCCTGTGGGTGGCGCCTGCCTCCTGATCGCTGCCCGCTCGGGCGTGGAGCCCTGGTCGCCCGGCAGGCTCCTCGCGCTGCGTCCCGCCCAGTTCCTCGGCGACACCTCCTACGCGATCTACCTGTGGCACTTCCCGCTCATCGTGCTCGGGACAGCGGCGCTGGGCGCTCTGACGCTGCCCGTCAAACTCGTGGTGATCGTTGCGAGCGTCGCTTTGGCGCAGGCGACCAGGGTGCTCGTCGAAGACCCGGTGCGCCGCAGCACCTGGCTCAGGGCGCGGGAGCGGCGTACCTACGTCGCGGCAGTCGTGGTGACCCTGCTCGCTGTCGGGGTCACCCTCGTCCCGCAGGCGCAGGTGCAGCGCCTGGTTGCCGCGCAGGCCGAGGAGCAGGCAGAGAACGACATCGTCAACGCGGGATGCGCCGGGGCGGCAGCCCTCGCTGACGATGACTGCGACCTCCGAGGCGCGGGCATCACGCCTGACCCGGCCGTGGCGGTCGACGACCGCTCGGACGCGTACGCGAGGGGGTGCCTCGCGGAGCGGCCGTTTTCGGAGGTCATCACCTGCGACTTCGGCGTAGCCGACGGCGCGAACCGGATCGCGCTCGTCGGCAATTCGCACGCGGTGCAGTGGATACCGGCGCTCGAGAAGCTTGCGCCGGGACTCAACCTGTCCATCACCACGTATGTAGCGTCGCGGTGCGCGGTCAGCACGGCCCCGCAGGTCTTCGACACTACCGCGATCACCGAGGGCTGCCTGCATTGGGGGCGCGACGTCCTCGCGGAGACACGAGCCGGCGGGTACGACCTTATTATCGTCACCGCGGCATCGGACGGGGACCTCGTGGGCCCCGCCGCCGCGGACCAGTTCGACGCGAAGGCGGACGGGTACCGTGGGGCGCTCCAGGAGTGGGCGGATGCTGGGCAGAGGGTCCTCGTCCTCCGCGACACCCCTCAACCGCAGTCGGACGTGGTCGGCTGTGTCGCGGTCAACCTCGACGACCTCGCGGCCTGCGACGGGAACCGCGCGGTGTGGCTGCCACCCGACCCGCTCGTCGTCGCGGCAGCGTCACTGACGCCAGCTGTCCCCGTCGCGGATCTGAGCAGCCTCATGTGCGCCTCCGGAAAGTGCTACTCGGTGATCGGCGGCGTGCTGGTGTACTTTGACCCCCGGCATATCTCGGCGACATTCAGCGAGTCGCTCGCCCCGTTCCTAGCCCCGTCATTGGAGAATTCCCTGAGGGCTGGGTGAGGGTCGGCGGGCGTTCGCGCGCCTGAATCTTCCCGTCGCGCGATGTACGACGTACAGTGATTTGCAGGGGGACTCCATGAGAACGCATAAAGGCAACGTCTCGAGGCGCATTCTCGCCCGCGTCGGGACCATCCTCCTCGGCATTTCGCTGCTCACGGGCGGATCGGTCGCGGTTGGGACGCCCGCCGCCTCTGCGGCCGAACAGTCCCCGATCGAGCGCACCGCCCGTGCCGTGACCGGGAGCCAATTCGACCCGGGCAACATCATCAGCGACGATCAGTTCTACCAGACCGGCGCGATGACCGCGGCGGAGATCCAGGCGTTCCTCGACGCGAAGATCGGCACCTGCTACAACTCCAATTGCCTCAACGTCCTGTTCGCCAAGACAGAGGTGCGCACGAACGACCGCAACATCTGCACGGGGTTCACCCCCGATAGTGACGCGCTCGAGCGGGCGTCCATGATCATCTACAAGGTGCAGCAGGCGTGCGGCATCAGCGCAAAGGCGATCCTCGTCACGCTGCAGAAGGAGCAGGGACTCGTGACGAACGACGAGCCGACCACCGGCCGCCTTGGCGCCGCGATGGGCTGGCTCTGCCCTGACACCGCACCGTGCGACGGATCGGGCGCGAGCTTCTTCCGCCAGGTCTACGGCGGAGTGTGGCAGTTCAAGAGATACAACACCCCCGATCTCTTCGGCAACTACCACATCGGCACCTACTCGATCCTCTACAACCCGGACACCTCCTGCGGACGCAGGACCGTGACGATCAAGAACAACGCAACTGCCGCGCTCTACAACTACACGCCGTACACCCCGAATGCCGGGGCACTTGCGAACCTCTACGGCACAGCGCCCTGCGGCTCCTATGGGAACCGCAACTTCTGGACCTACTACAACGACTGGTTCGGCAACCCCACGAGCGGTGACGGCATCGCGCACCTCACCGAGAAGTACGCGGCGATGGGCGGTGCCAGCGGCGCCCTCGGGGCGGCGGTGGGAACTGGCACCTGCACCCGATCGGTGTACAGCTGCTACCAGAACTACCAGCACGGCGTGATCTACTGGTCGACCAGTTTCGGCGCCTATGCCGTCTCCGGTTCCTTCGGCGACTACTACCTGGCCAAGGGCGGCGTGAACAGCCCCCTCGGCCCGCCCACGTCCGACTACTACACGGTCACGGATCCCAATGGAAACGGCCATACGCAGGGGTTCGCGTCGGGGATGCTTTACGATGGGCCTCCCGGCCGGTTCTCCGTCTTGGGGGCCGCCCAGTCCGCGTACGCCGCGGCGGGCTGGCTGCGCGGGACGCTCGGCTGGCCCACCGCCGATCAGACCTGCACCACGGGCGGCTGCACCCAGCCGCTCGAGCGCGGCGCCCTATACGGCGGGGCGAGCACTGCTGCGGCACTGGACACAAGGCTGGACGCTGCCTACCGCGCCGCCGGCGGCCCGACAGGCCCGTTCGGCTGGCCGACCTCGGCCGTCACTGCGATCGATGCCGGCGCCAACGGCACCGGACGGACCATCGGTCTGACCGGC
>Ga0247742_10002173_pt1 | contig 13002 bp, 18 predicted proteins | sample UWRJL208509C2_FD_180944 | JGI IMG/M metagenome (GOLD analysis project Ga0247742, IMG submission 180944) | Plant litter microbial communities from Arlington Agricultural Research Station in Wisconsin, United States - UWRJ-L208-509C-2 | ecosystem: Environmental > Terrestrial > Plant litter >...
TGATCGAATTCGTAGCGTGCTACAGCGTCTTCGAAAGTAGCCCCTGCGTTGTAGTCGTCGCTTCCCATCCTCCGAAATGGGAATAGGTAGCCCATGAGTCGGTAGTAACCAACCCGCTCCAAGAAGTAGATGGCGCGCGCAGGGTCTGCGACGTAAAGGCCGCGCTGCTGGAGCTGCTGCAGCTGCACTGCATAAGTGAGAGGTCCTTTCATGTACTGCACCGTCGCCTTGCTCCTTGCAAGCGCTCAAAAAAAACCCGCCTATTTGCGCTTACAGCGATGATCTGCTGCATAGGCGTGGCGGGTGTGTTGGCTGAAGTATCGCGGAAATCGGTAGCGGATTCAACTCCATCCATATCAGACGAGGAACCTTTGATGCACCTGCTCGATAACCTTCTTGCTTCGGCCCTCTTCGCCACCACCCTTCTTACGACCAGCGCTTCGGTGCAGGCTTTCCCTCAACGTTCGATTGATTCGCCAGTGGAGGCGCTCGTCATCAGTGGCGCCGAGGCGGATCTTCGCCAGACTCTCGGGAGCGCATACCCGGCCTTTGCCCGAAACTTCGCTGAGACCGCGCAACCGGTTGCTCTCAAGGACGGCGGGTTGTTCCTGGACGGCTGGCGGACAGGTGCCCCACTGGCTCATGCCGCGGCGTTTATCCACTACGCCGACGGTCGAACGTTCGCCGCTTACTTTGACGAAGAACGTCGTGAGATCACCTACTTCGGAGAGGGCCCCATCCATCCGGCTTTGCACATCTGGGCGCGCCGGTTTGGCTCCACTCAGCATGTAACGCCGTCCGGAGTCGCTTCGTCACCTAGCGATTAGCGTGACGTCCGATTTAGCTCACATGACGATTTCACCGGTCTCCTCACCCTCCCACCAATGGATACGGCGAGCGACGACGCTGATAAGGACGATACCTGGGGTATCGACGCCCTGTTCGAACCAGCGCTCGAGCCCATCCACCCAGTGTGCTTCGAGCACCGCGCGCTCACGAACAATGTGGGCATCGCCTTCAAAGGCCACAAACAGGGGTGGCTTGCCTAGCAATGATTTCGATCCTGAAAAAGACAAGGATACTTTGGGGTTGGCCGACGATTGACGGACGCCGTCGCTGTCTTCGAATGCGAAGAACCAGCTCGTGCCATCGTATTCGACATCGCCATTGTTGCTCATCGGCCGCCCGGCGATGTCCCCTGAGGGGGTGTGGGTCAGCAGCATCGCAAAGTCGATGCTGCCCATCTTCTTGGCGAGATCGGGCAGATTCAGATCGCTCATGGTCGCTCTCCGGCAGGGGTTGCTGTGAATTTGGTCGCTCGTTGGCGACGGGCACGTAAACGTCGCGTCGTTGGAAAAGCGCCGAGATCAGGGATATCCGCCCCGGAAATGCTCGACGGGGTTTCTCTTAGGCCGAGAGCAGCGTGTCCCAGAAACCGTCGGGTCGTTCGATCTTCACGACCACGTTCCCTCCGGCTTTTTCGATCATGCGCGCATGATCCCTAGCAAAGGCAACGGCTGATGCCTTGTCGGGCTGCTCGACCTCCGGGCGGCCAGCCAATCGCACCCGCCAGCGTCCGCGAGTCGTGGCAGGCGGGGCGATATAGATCGTGACGGCAGTCATGGGATTAGCAGGCGTCCGTTATGCGGCCTTCTCGGCTCGGGTCTGGGTGGCGAGGCGTTCGGAAAGCATAGTGAGCTTCTCGTCAGCCGCCTTTTCCTGAGCCAGCGTCTCTACCAGAAGAGGCACGGCCTCTTTGTAGCCAAGCTGTTTTGCCAGGGCGATCAAGGTGCCGTAGGAGGCAATCTCGTAGTGCTCGACCTTGTTTCCGCCGCCGATAAGGGCCGCATCACGAAGCGGGCCTTCCTCAACGCCGTCGATGACTTCCTTGCCCTCCTCCACCAGGCCCTCCATCGCAGCGCACTTGATCCGTTTGAGGCGAATACCGAGCAACTCGACGATCTGGTCGATGCGCTCGACCTGACCCTGCGTTTCCTCGAGATGAGACTCAAAGGCTTCTTTCAAATCAGGTGATGTCGAGGCGCGGGCAAGCTTCGGAAGTGCCTTCGTCAACTGCTTTTCAGCGCTGTAAATGTCGGACAGTTCATGAATGAACAGGTCTTCGATAGTTTTGATGGTCATGGCAGCTCCTCCCCGGGTGGTCTTAGAGCAGCAACCATGAGTGAGCGGGAATCAAGGGCACCCCCACACCACGTGAAACGGATGCTGACGTGGGTGAAATGGCCTCTATCGCGAGAAGCGGCCAAGCAAGAGGTCCCAGAACAGCCTTCGGAGGATAGGCGGCTCATGCCTGTCAAAGGCCGTCCTTATCGGGAATATGTCAGGACCTGGCGCTCCTGGGTCTTCCGGCCCTATCCAGTAGCGGGAGTTGTCGCTGAAGGGCTCCCAGACGATGCATGGCCGACCCGAAAAGCAAAACGCGACTCTCACTTCATCGGCCGACAGTAACCTTCCACGGAGTTGAACGTCCGTTACGCCTTTAATCCCCTTGAGAACTTTTGCCACGGATCGTCGAGATACATAGACATTCTCGATTTCGAAAGCACCAGAGCGTGCCACTTCCCCCTCGAGTGGATAGGTCCTCACAGCGCAGTCTCCGGTGCAGGAGCGCGAGGCGCGCCGTCTAGTCCTAGTTACGGACTTTAGCCCAAGACGTCCGCGCATGCGCGAGCACCGTGCACTGCACGTCCATGTGCGTGAGTGCGACGATTGCCTCGATGCCGTGCGCCACGCGCTCGCACTCGACGGGGGCGACAAACGAGACCTATCCCTGGACCAAACCAAGCAACTCGTTCGCCTGGTCTTCCGAAAGCGCATTGGCTTCGACATCAAACAGGACAGCTTTCCCCGTAGACACGTTGGCAAGCGTTGCCGGGCCGGACGCGGCCAAGGGGCCCCTCACTTGATCGAACAAATCCAGGCATCCCCGTTCCACGGTGCCGAGCGTCAGGCCGCCAAGACATTCAATAAAACCGAAACGCAGGCCAGGGTGGTACCAGATGACCGTTCCTGTCATGCACGCATTCGCAGGCTCTGGCTGCCATAAGACGTCACGCCTTGATGCCGCGGTCAAAATACGATGGCTCTCGTCGGGAGATTGGCAGACACATGCATAGTTCGCCTCCGTTGGGACGCCAATTAGGCAGATATTGCCGTGACGGTGCCGGGCGAAAAGAGTTAGTAATCGGTGAGCATGTTGCCCGAGCCTCGGCGTGAAGCCGATCCTGACGGATGCATGGCGTTCGCTCACCCGCGCTTTACAGGACTGTCCGGACTTTCTGTTCTGTTGGATCGTAAGGTAGCCGGGCTCCCTGCCCGGCACGCATGTGGGAGAGATCACGTGGGCTGGAACGACCATATCGACAACGAACTGATTGAATCGCTCAAGGAGCTGGTAGCGAGCGGCTTCGTATTCGAGGGAGGAGCGCCTTACGATGTCGTGCAGAAGATCATCGCCAGCGGGAAGGCCAGCCTGACGCCGGACGAGGCAACCATCTTCGACGAACAGATTCTCCCGGCTCTGAGGGCGCTTGAGGAGGCCAGAAGCGAAGACGACGCGCAACAAGCGCTGGAGCCCCCGCCGACGGGACTGTGACACGAGATCCGGACAGCGCGTCCAACACCGAGCGAACCGCGGCCAACCTCCGGCTGCCAGATTGACAAACGTGGATGGCCACTCACGTCAGCTGCCCTTGTCCGACACAGAGATTACTCGATGGTGAGGGCCCCAGCCAGCCCAGAGTGCCAGCCCATGTTCAGTCACAACAAACGACTTCAGTACACCGTACGTGTTTCGGAAACCAACCCCGGTCTTGCCAACCTTCTACTCGAGCAATTCGGCGGACCCCAGGGCGAGCTGGCGGCGGCGATGCGGTACTTCACCCAGGCCCTGGCCGAAGAGGACATGGGCCGCAAAGACATGCTTCTCGACATCGCAACCGAGGAACTGTCCCATTTGGAAGTCATCGGCTCCCTCGTCGCGATGCTCAACCGTGGCGCGAAGGGACGGCTCGCCGAAGCCGTCGATTCGGAGGCCGACCTTTTCCGTTCGCTTCAAGGTGCCGGCAACGATTCGCACGTCACTCAGGTCCTGTTCGGTGGCGGCCCCGCCTTGATCAATTCGGCAGGTGTGCCGTTCTCCGGTGCGTACGTCGATTCCATCGGCGAGCCGACCGCGGACCTGCGTTCGAACATCGCTGCAGAAGCCCGCGCCAAAATCGTCTACGAGCGCCTCATCAACGTGACGGAGGATCCGGGCGTGAAAGATGCCCTGACCTTCCTGATGACGCGTGAAATCGCGCATCAGAAGAGCTTCGAAAAAGCGCTCTACTCGATGGACAAGAGCTTCCCGCCGGGCAAGTTGCCGGGCGACCCGCGCTTTACGAACCTCTACGTGAACACATCTCCTGGCGAAGGCGACATGTCGGGCCCATGGAATAGTGGGGAACAATGGCAGGTGCTCGTCCCATCCGATGAGAACACGCCTCTGGATGGGGGTGACGGCACGGCCTCCGTGGTCCTCGCGAGCGACGACGACGCGACCGTCGAGGCCTTCGCGGCCCGAGGCGCTTCCGACCCGTCGCGTGATCCTGTGACCGGTGCGGACCTTGGTGAACTGAGCCAGGATCCGGGTGGCGCAGACGCCATCAAAGGCAAGAAAGGTTCGAAGAGCAAGTAACTCGCGTCGGCCCCTCCACAAAAAGGAGCCCCGTATGCCTGCGGGGCTCCTTATTCGTGTCAGGAAGCTTTGTCGTCAGCCCTGTGTCAGGCAGCCTGCTCCGACGTAGGCGGCAGCGCGGGTGCAGCCGGGAAGTCGACGGGAACCTGAGTCACCGCGTGCAGGTAGTTCGTGATCGTCTTGTCGCCGATGGTCACGATGGCATCGACAAGGTTCCCCTTGTCCCACCCGGCGACGAAGAATGCCTCGAGCAGCGCCTCATCGATCTTGCCACGACGGATCGCGATGCTACGCGTAAGCCGGGCAAGGGCGTCGAGCTTCGGATCGAAGCTGGCCGTGCCACCACGGATCTCGATGACCTGCTCGTCGGTGAAGCCCGTCATCTTGCCGATCACGGTGTGTGCGGCCAGGCAGTACTCGCATTCGTTCACCTGGCTCACCACCAGGTTGATTACTTCGCGCGCTTTGCCCGAGATGCTGCTCTGGGCATTCTGCAGCGTCAGGTAGCTGCCGAGGGCGTACTCGGAGTGCGCGAGTGTCGCGTAGAGGTTGGGGACTTTGCCAAGGCCCTTCTGCAACTGGTCGAACATGGCCTGATTGGTCGGGGACACTTCTTCACGGGTCGGGACGTTGATGCGGGACATGGGATGCTCCTGAGTAATGTGGGACGGGATGTCGACGTGGTTTGAGGGGTGAATCACTGCGCGGTGTAGCCACCGTCGACGGCGATGCTCTGGCCGGTCAGATACGGTGCGCCAGGGCCGGCGAGGAACAGGATGGTCTGGGCGATCTCGTCCGGCGTAGCCGCACGACGAGCCGGCACCGTGGAAAGAAAGCCGCTCTTTGCGTCTTCGTTGTTGCCGACGAAGCGATCCAGCATGTCGGTGGCGACCGGGCCGGGGGCGACGGCGTTGACGCGCACACCGATGGCAGCGCCTTCGAGGGCGGCGGACTTGGTCATCCCTTCCACAGCGTGCTTGCTGGCGGCATATATCGATGCGCCGGCGATGCCGACATGACCGGCGATCGACGAGATATTGATGATCGAACCCGACGAGGCCGGCTGCATGACGCGCATCTCGTGCTTCATCGACAACAGCGTGCCGAGGACGTTGGTGGAGAACGTGTTCTCGAAGCTGTCGCTCGTCACATCGACCACGGCGCCCAGTTCGCCCTCGGTACCCGCATTGTTGACCGCGACATCCAGGCGACCGAATCGTGCCACCGTGTCTTCGACCATCTGGCGCACGTCCGCTTCGATGCGGACATCGGCTTTGACGAATTCGGCTTCGGCGCCCATGGCGCGCAATTCCGCGGCAAGCGCGTGGCCGGGGCCTTCGCGGCGACCGCTCACAACGATATGGGCCCCCACTCGTGCGAAGGCCAGCGCCGTTGCGCGGCCGATGCCGGTGAGTGCGCCGGTGATCAGAACGACTTGCTTATTCATGTCAATCTCCGTGGTGAACCGTGGTGGGATGGACATAAATTGCGCGCAAGCCCCTCTTCCTACTAGCCAGTCGCGGCTACTATCATTTAGTCCTGGCAGGAATGATTCGGAGCGAGGCATGGATAAGTTGCAGGCGATGCAGACGTTTGTTCGCGTCGTAGAGGCCGGAAGCTTTTCCGCTGTGGCGCAGGAATCCGGTTCCACGCAAAGCGGTGTGAGCAAGCAGATTGCCGCTCTCGAGCGGGAGCTGGGCGTCAAGCTACTGGTGCGCACGACGCGATCCCTCGCCCTGACCGAAGAAGGAGGCCCCTACTTCGAGCAAGCGCGACGACTGGTGGCCGAGATTGCCGAAGCGGAAGCATCGGTCAGTGCCGGGAAGTCGCAATTGAAAGGCTGGCTGCGCGTGGCCGCGTCGGTGGGCTTCGGGCGACTGAAGCTGATGCCGGTGGTCCGGGAATTTCTGGCGTCGCATCCGCAGGTGCGTGTGGACCTCAAGCTCAGCGATGGCTTCATCGACCTGGTGGAACGCGGCATCGATGTTGCCGTCCGCATCGGCGATCTGCCCGATAGCAGCCTCGTCGCACGCCAGGTCGGCACCTCGACCCGGGAGATCCTCGCGCACCGCCGTTACGTTCGTTCCCTGCCCAAGGGGACCAAGCGCCCCCGGGTACCCGACGACCTGGCGCATCACAACTGCATCGTCTACACCGGTACGTCGATGCGCGGCACCTGGCGGTTTGTCGCCGGCCCGGGCGCCGGCGATCCCGTCGGCACCGTGCGAGCGGTGCCGGTGACCGGCAGTCTGCAAACGGACAGCAGCGAAGTCGTTCGCGCTGCCGTCCTCGATGGTATGGGCATCTGTTACGCCCCCACGTGGCTTTTCGACGCCGAGATCGCCGCCGGTGACGTGGTGCGCCTGCTACCCGACTGGTCCGCACCCTCCCCTGTCCATCTGGTGAGTCCCAACGAGCGCAAGCACTCCGCCAAAGTACGTGCGTTCGTCGACTTCGTGGCGGCGCGGATCGATCTGCCTAGCTGACTCCTCCCTTTTGCCAGCACATCCGCGCGTGCGCCTGCGCCGTGCACTGCACGCCCATGTGCGTCAGCGCGCCGATCGCTTCGAGACTGTGGGCCACCCGTTGGCAGTCAACGGCGTCGGATTCGTGGATGAAGTCGGCGAGCAAGCGTGTGAGGCTGCGCGCGTACTGAAGCCATTCGGTCGCTTCGTTCATGAGGTCATGAGCGCTGGCTTCGGGGTCGATGTGATAGTGGAAGCCGACGCCACGTTCGTTTCCTTTCGATCTGGACATAGGGATCTCCTTGCTCGCCGCCTTGCCCCTCATCCAGGTGCGGCACGCCACGCGTGCGGGACGTGCCGCGGATCACACGGATTCGCGGGTTCATCGGCTGCCCGTGTCCGGGCGCCGGGCGGCTTGATTGACGAAGTGTGTGGCGGGGGCAGTCGCTCCTGCTCTCGGGTCCGTACGGCGACACGCCGCGTTGCTCGGCCGAGAAAAACCTCAGGGTTACGGCTGCCGCCGCGGTTCTTCAACCGTGTCTGCGGGGAAGGCAGGGCGCCCGGTGACCGATGGGGATGTCGCCTGGGGGATTCGGCGGGCGGACGAGTACCGTATGATCGGTTCTAGCCATGACTAACTTCCTATGAGTTGGTTACGGTTAGCGGTCCAGGGGTGCTCTAACACCTCTGGGCCGCGCTTCTCACCGCTTGGAGCGATGGTTGTCTGCGCAGCAATTCGAAGCGACGACGCAGGCAACGTGGATGACCGTATCAAAACAACTTGGGGTTGTCTGTAGGCGGCGTTGATCGTTGGCTTACGGCGCTGGCGTGATGACTCTGCCGATGCATAGAACTTTTCTGAAAAATCGTTCTTCAGCAATTCAAATCCCTACGCGTCCATCAGAATCGCCGGCTCGACTTTTGAGCCGAACGAATCATGGATGGAAATCTCTCCGCTGTGGTACACACAGCCAAACAACTCGCATTGCTCGCGGAAGCGCTGGAGCGGAGAAGTGAGACTGCGGTGTCTACACAGCGATCGGCCGCTTTTGCGCTCACCCGAGCTGCTGCCGAAGCGAAGGAAGCCGTCGACACATTGACACTCACCGCAAGTCAGGAAGTAGAACGAGCGACGAGTGCCGCTGTTCAAGATGTGATTGGCAGGGGCTTAAATGCTTTCCATCATCAGGTGGTTTTGAGCAGTGAGCAGGTAGAAGCCAGCTCAGGGTTGATCCATGCGGCCGGGCAAATGGTCCGCTCGACGATGGTAAGACAGATCAAGCTCGCCTATCTTGCGGTGGCCGGCGCGATTGCTCTCGTTGCCATGGGTGGTGGCGCCCTCATCTGGGTGGAAATAGCAGCCTATAAAGATGCTCGCGCGCGCTCTGCCGCGGCACAAATCGATGCTGAGGTTGTCGAGGCCTACAGCCGTGCGGGGATGACGTCGTGCGGCGGGCACCCCTGCGTGAAATTGGACAGGAAGGCTAAGCGATGGGGAGATAGCGGACAGTACGTGCTTGTTGATCTGGCTGACGGCCGTCGCTAGATATGAATCAGCCCAAGTACAACGAAAAGAATCTCTACGGCGAAACTGGGCACCCGCAAGCGTGGGATGTCGCCCAGCTCCGCCTCGGCGATTGCTACCTACTTGCGCCCATGGCCTCGCTTGCATACCAGCAGCCCGCGGAAATCGAGAAGGCCGTTAGATACGACCCGACGGCGGCCTCATTCACCGTCACGCTCTATAAGGCACAGAACACCTTGCTGGGTCTCTCATCGAAGCCGCAGGCGGTGAATGTGACTGTCAGCCAGGCCGATATTGAACAAGAGGTCAAAGTCAGCGGAGCCAGCATGATCGACCGAGGCACTGGTGCGATCGAGGCGAGCTGGCCAGCCGTGATGGAAGCCGCCTACGCCAAGCTGGAAATGAAGGAGGGCGAGACTCTTTCCGATGGCTTCGACCGCATCGGTAACGCCGGCTGGCCTAAGGATGCGATTTATGCTCTTACCGGAGAGCGATCCACGTCTGTGTCGGACTTCTCTCTAAGACACACTACTCTTGAGCGCGCCCACGCCAGGATAGATAACGCTCTCAAGCAAGGGCGGCCTGTCATTCTGACGACACGTGCGATCGAGGGTGAGCCTAACGACGGTCTGGTAACAAGCGATGACGGCAGCGGTCACGCATATGCCGTCGAAAGCATACGCAAAGGACCGACCGGAAACGTCACGATAAAAGTTCGAAACCCGTGGGGTCACAACATGGACCCCACCCATGGCGTGTCCTCGGATAGCCCGACGGTCGATGTCGATCTAAAGACCATTCTCGAGAATCGCCATCTGCAACAGATCGACTTCGGGCCCGAACTGATTCGACGGAAAGGCCTCGATGAAGCCACCCACGGTAGAAAGCGTCAGGACGACGAGAAAGCGTCAGTCAACACGGGCGATCCGTACATGGACGGACTACTAGAAAGCCTTGGAGATCAGCGAGCCATGAGCAACTCGCTGCACGAGCTTGCGATGTCGCCTGATGGGCGAGACTTTCGTACTGAGGGCGGCATGCAATACGAGGAGCTTCTTCACCAGCAGGCGGTGGAAGAATCAATAAAGGTTCAGCAACAACAGCAACAGCAACAAGCAGTCGATATCGGTCCCGTTCTGAGCCTCGGAGGTTCCGAATGATCGTTCCACCGCCACTGCGCCTTTTTTCCTTGTGGGCAAGCGTGCTGGTCATCAGTGCCTGTACGACGTCGCGAGCACCTCGCGTCAGGATGATCGATGTCGCTCCGATCAACGCCTTCCAGCCATGGGGAAGCGCTACGCTGGCGACGTATCCGAGAGAGCAAGCGGAGATGGAGGCTGCCGCCGCCCGGTATCTTGAGCCGAACTACGACATTGTGGATCGGCGCACCTACGTGGCCAGCGCGTTCTCACGTGTTCTCCAGAGTGACCTGCATGACGTGTTGGTCAGGAAGCTCGGGGGTACCGTGGTAGATCGAAAGATCCCTGAAGGTCTCGGAAACATCAAAATCTGGAAACGCGGGGACGAATACTTCGCGGTTGCGTCTTCCTCGATCATCTATCCCGGCGCGAACGCTGTTTACGGGTATTACGAGCTAAGTCGAAGGTCTCAAACGCCGACGCCTTCGGAATACGACGCATACAGACTAACCTCGTCGGCTACCGAACACGCCTCCAAAAAGGATCTGGCTCGCGCAAGCGACTAGTGGCAATTCGTCATCCATTTCGGTCAGCACCAGTATGCAGAACAACAGATTGCACAAGAGAACATGCCCGAAATGGCCGCGAATGAATCGTGTCTTCCTGTCCAGCACGGCCCAGTCATGTGCGGATGAGGGAGGAGCACAGCCGCTTAGTCGGTGGATGTTGACGATGCTGGTGCTCTTCTTTTGGACGATTTCTCCTGTGACCGCGCATAGTCAAACGTCCGCAGCGATCATCGACCTATTACCCACTGACATCTTCGAATCACGCGCCCCGGCCAAGTTGAGTGACTATGTTGACGAACAAGCCTCCATGCACCGAGCGCTCGCAACGTATCTGAACGGCAAGTACGAAGTCATCGACTACCGTCTGCATCTGTCTGGATCATTCGGCAGGGTGATCAAGAGCTGCTTGTACGACTTCTTCGTCGATGAGTTGCATGCGAAGAAGATCTCGAGCCGTTGGCCGGACGGCCTATCATCCGTGACGATCTGGAAGGCCCGGCGCCAATACATCGCCATCGTCGTTTCGGAGATGATTCCGGGCGATAAGGCGATCTATGGGTACTTCGCTCTTCGGAAGCGTTAGCGCTTAATGACATACACCTTCGCCGTGACGTCAGTTCACCGCCTCGAAAACGCCATCTTCGCCGCATAGCTTGCATAGCTGCCGACAACGCATGCCTGTTCAGGGGGCTCAACGGCCGGACGACATCGCCACGCCGCAGGGTGACGCCATTAAAGGGAGAACAACATGTTGGATCAGCATCGACGCAGCCGCCGTCAGATAGCGCGGCCGTGGGCACCATCGGCCTGCCTGTTCTTCAGCTTGGCGTATGCCACGTCCGTACACGCAGCAGCGCATTTTGTCACTTTTGTAAACGACTCAGACCGGACGGTGACGTCCATCGAAGCTGCGCCCGCGGGGACACGTCGTTGGCATGCCCTTGATCTTGGTGGCCCGCTGATCGGCGGCAGAAGTGGTGAGGCCGGCGTCCGCTTCGACGGCACGGAGCCATGTAAAGAAGACCTCTCGGTCACTTATCGCGGTATGGCGCCACTGACGATCACGGGATTCAACATCTGCCATACGGATCGGCTCTATCTGGGAAAAGCGCTCGCAAGGTACGCTCTCATCGTGCGCCCCTGAAGCTAATCGGGTGCTGGTCCAATGGACAGATGAGACGAACTATCCCGAGGCTGCGCGCGTACTGCTCGACGTCAATCCACCGCAAGAAAAGTTCGCGTGTGCGACGCATAGTCCGTCGCGTACTGGAAGAGCGCGCCGTGTCCCGCATTCGGGTAGATGATGAGAGTGGCATTGGGCAGGTACGTGGCCAGAGTGAATGTGTTGGCCGTCGGGATCATCGTGTCGTTGTTGCCATTGGTCACCAGAACGGGCTGCGTGATCTTTTTTAGCTTGGCCCCGACATCGCCCTGCCAGTTTGCCCACGAAATCATGGCCTGCAACTGATTGCTTGCCACCGCCGGTCCAGGAGCCAAATCAGCCTCGGCCGTACGAGAGGCAAGGCGTGCCAGGAACCCGTCGGCCGACTCCAGGCCAGCAGGCGTCGCGGGAAAGAACAGGCGCTTGAGCTTCTCAGGTGGAAGGATCGCTGCATCGGTATAGATGGCGAGAAGCTCAGGACGGTCCATGCCGGCTCCTGGTCCGCCTTCCGGTGCGCTGCCGGACAAGATGAGTCGACCGATCAGCGCAGGACGGGAGATAGCGATCTCCTGTGCCAGGAAGCCACCCAGCGAATAACCCAGGATATGCACTTTTGACAGGGCGAGCGCGTCGACAAAGTGCAGGACGTGCTCGGCCATGGCAGCAATGCTGGACGGCACTGTCCCGCCGGAACGGCCCACGCCTGCGTTCTCAAAAAGGATGACCTCACGGTCGGCCGCATGTGCGTCGACAATCGCGGGGTCCCAGTTGTCGAGCGTCCCGGTGAAGTGCTGCAGGCAAAGCAGCGGGGTCCGCCCCGGCTTGCCGAACCGGCGGTAGGCGTACCGCACCCCGCCCGCTTCCACATATTGGTTGTCGGCAGATGCCGCCGTTTTCTGGCTCATGAATGGCTTTCCGGATTCATCAAACGAAAGAGGGATGCTCAGCGAAGGGAGATGTCGCTCAACTCGATGGACACGACCAAAGGCTCGCCCAGGGACCGACCGTCGGGTAGCCGTGGGAAAATTCGTCGCCGCGTGGGAATCTGGATACCGGAAACATCGACGTACTTGTCGACGTAATGCGCCCCCGGCGTGTTGCCCGCAATCTCAACGTCGTAGTCGAGGCGACGGACGAGGCCATCCGGACCGGTATAAATGGACTGCGCCTTGCTGAAGACTTCCAGTGACTCCGGGTAGTGGACGTTGATCTTGCGCCACGTCTCGCCTTGCTCCTCCCATTGCCCGGCATCCTCGACGCGAACGCCATCCCAGGCAAGCAAGAACGGCGTATTGAGGTACGTCCACATGGCACAACCCGCAAAAAAAGCCAGTTGCAGGTCGTCCCAGGGTGTTTCGAGCGAATGGCCGGCGAATGAGGTGCGTGGGTGGTCCGACGCATCGATAATCCGACCAGCGCCGTCGAGAAGCGCAATACGAGCCC
>Ga0247742_10002175_pt1 | contig 13002 bp, 10 predicted proteins | sample UWRJL208509C2_FD_180944 | JGI IMG/M metagenome (GOLD analysis project Ga0247742, IMG submission 180944) | Plant litter microbial communities from Arlington Agricultural Research Station in Wisconsin, United States - UWRJ-L208-509C-2 | ecosystem: Environmental > Terrestrial > Plant litter >...
GGGTACCTGCGGCGCTATCCGCAGGTACACATTGATCTGGTGACCGAAGGCCGTCTGGTCGACATCGTCGCTGACGGTTTCGATCTTGGCGTACGCTCCGCGAACCTCGTGCCCAATGACATGATCGTGATCGCCCTGGGGCAGCCGCAACGCTACGCGGTGGTCGGCACGCCGGGGTATTTCGCCAGGCATGGCCGACCCGGCACGCCTGCAGATCTGCTCCATCATTCGTGCATTCGCATTCGTCTGCCGAACGGCGCGATTTACCCCTGGCAGTTCGAGCGGGAGGGACAAGTGCTGCGCCTCGATGTGCAGGGCCCGCTCACCCTCGACGAGTCCGGTGTGGCCAAGGCTGCCGTCAAGGCCGGCGTGGGCCTTGGTTTTTTCATGGAGCAGGACGTGCTCGATGAAGTCGCCGCCGGCGAGTTCGAGCGGGTGCTTGAAGACTGGACGCCGCCCCGGGACAACCTGTGCCTGTATTACCCCAACCGCCGCAATCCCAGCGCTGCGCTCAAGGCGTTCACCGCGCTGGCTCGCGCCAACCTGAAGGGCCTGGAGGACCCCGGGTCGGACAATTGACCGATACCTGGCGCACAGGGCCACCCGCAGAATCGGGCTTCCATCCAGGGAGCTGATCCAATGAAAACAATCACATCAAACACCATCACCCGCGCCTTCGCCGGGTGTGACGCATGAATCGCCCCACCCCTGACAGCCATTACGATTTCATCGTGTGCGGCGCCGGCACGGCCGGCTGCGTGGTCGCGGCACGCCTGGCCGAGCACAAAGACGTTCGGGTGCTGCTGCTCGAAGCCGGTCATGGCAGCACCGGCCCCGCGATCACAGAGCCTTCGCAATGGCCACTGAATCTGGGCTCGGAGCGCGACTGGGCATTCGAAGGGCAGCCCAATCCCCATCTGAACGGTCGTCGCCTGTCCTTGAGCATGGGCAAGGGGCTTGGAGGTGGATCGAGCATCAACGTGATGGTGTGGGCACGCGGGCACCGATCGGACTGGGATTACTTTGCCGACGAATCCGGCGATCCGGCATGGGGTTACGACTCCGCATTGCGCTACTACGCGCGGATCGAGAACTGGCAAGGCCTGCCGGACGCCCAGCGCCGGGGTGTCGGCGGCCCTGTGCATGTCGCGCAGCCAACCGCGCCGCAACCGCTCGCCTGGGCCACCCTGGAAGCCGCCAGCCGCCTGGGCATTCCCCGGTTCGACAGCCCCAATGGCGAAATGATGGAAGGTCCCGGCGGCGTCGCCATCACCGACCTGCGCATCAACCGCGGACAGCGAGAATCGATGTACGACTCCTACATCAAGCCCCACTTGCACGCTCCCAACCTGACCGTCCTCACCGGGGCACGGGTGTCCCGCCTCCTGCTGCAGGGAACACGGGCAACGGGTGTCGAAGTGCTGATCGACCATCGTCTCCGCTGTTTCTACGCGGAAAATGAAGTGGTGCTGTCGATGGGCGCGGTGAACACGCCAAAGGTCCTCATGCAATCGGGAATCGGACCGGAAGAGGAGCTTCGCCCCCACGGGATCGACCTGATCAATCCCCTGCCCGGCGTCGGCCAGAACTACCAGGACCACGTGGCCTTCGGCTGTACCTGGGAGTATCGGCAGCCCCAGGCCGTCGGCGGCGGTGGTTGCGAAGCCACCCTCTACTGGAAAAGCGATGCTCGCCTGGACGCCCCCGACCTGCTGCAGTGCCAGCTCGAATTTCCGGTCCCTTCCCCGCCCGAGGTCGGCGTTCAGCCGCCGCAACACGGCTGGACGATGTTCGCCGGTCTCGCCCGCCCCGGCAGTCGGGGCCGATTGCGCCTGTCGGGTGCCGGCCCGCTGGACAACCCGCTCATCGAGCCGAATTCGCTGAGCACTTCGCAGGACATGGCTGCCGCGTTCGCGTCCATCGAATTGTGCCGGGAACTGGGCAACAGCGACGCCTTCGAAGCACTGATCAAGCGGGAGGTCGTTCCCGGCCAGCGTGACCGACGGGCCATGGAACGATTCATCCGTGATTCGGCGGTGACCTACTGGCACCAGTGCTGCACGGCGAAAATGGGCCGGGATGCGCTGTCGGTGGTTGACCACCAGCTCAAGGTGTATGGCATCGAGAAGCTGCGGATCGCCGATGCTTCGATCATGCCGCGAATCACGGTCGGCAACACCATGGCGCCGTGCGTGGTGATCGGCGAGCGCGCGGCCGATCTGATCCTCGCGGCCCATGGACTGGCACCGACTGGCTGACTGTCGCCGTGTGCACTCAGGTCGCCGCCAGACACTCGCGGGTCTTGGCGACCGCCACGCTCAGTCCCCCCGACAGACCCACGCCATTCTTGGCCGCCAGAATCTGCGCCATCACACTCACGGCGATTTCCGCCGGGGTCTTGCTGCCGATGTAAATGCCGATGGGACCTTGCAGTCGTTCGAGCGAGGCCTCGGTCTCGCCGAAATGCTCGATCAAGCGTTCGCGACGCAGTTGGCTGTTGCGTCGCGAGCCGATGGCGCCGATATAGAACGCCGGCCCGTGCAAGGCTTCGAGCAAGGCCAGGTCGTCGAGTTTGGGGTCATGACTGAGGGCCACGATGCAGGTGCGCAGATCGACTGCGAAGTCCCGCACGACGTCATCCGGCATGCCGACAATGCGCTCCACCCCGCCCACCGCCCACGTCTGCATGTGCTCGGGGCGCGGATCGCAGACCGTCACCTTGAAGCCGTTGAACAACGCCATGGTCGCCAGGTACTCGGCCAGCGCGCCGGCACCGATCATCAGCAGGCGATAGCCGGGTCCGAGGGTGTTGATCATTTGCCGGCCATCGAAGCTGAACTGTTCCGGGGTTGCGCTGGGTTCGAGCGTGACCCTGTTGGCAGCCAATGCCAGGCGGCGACGCACCAGCCGGCCCGCGTCGAGTTGCGCCAACAGTTCGTCCAGCAATGACCCTGACGGGCTGAACTCGAGGACCAGTTCAAGGGTGCCGCCACAGGGCAAGCCAAAGCGATGGGCTTCATCGGCGCTGACGCCGTAACGCACCACCTCGGGCGCCCCGTCCGTCAGCCCATCGCCGCCGTACGCCGTGGTGTAGCGGTGGATCAGGTCGTCTTCGATACAGCCGCCGGACACGCTGCCCACCACACGGCCATCGCTGCGCAAGGCCATCATCGAGCCCACCGGACGGGGCGACGAACCCCAGGTGCGCGCCACGGTGGCGAGCAACACGCGATCCCCGGCGGCGAGCCAATCGCGCGCGGTACGCAGGACCAGCACGTCGATGCTTTCCATCAACCCCTCCTCAACGCATTTGCAGAATGATCGGGCTGCTGCTGGCCGGATCGGTGTGTTCGCGCAGCTTGCCGACAGCCTGGGCAGTCACTGCATCAGCCCGGTTGCCCCAGCTGCTGCGCATGAACGTCAGGACTTCGGCAATCTGCTGATCCGACAGCTGCTCACGGAAGGCAGGCATGCGGTAGGCATCCGGCACACCGGCAGCGACGACGCGTTGCGAACCGTTGAGGGTGATGTTGATCGCCGAAGCGTTCTCCCTGGCCAATGCCGAGGTGGCGCCGGCCAGCGGCGGCATCCACTCGGGCTGCCCCTTGCCATCCAGGCCATGGCAGGACGCGCAGCGGGTCACATAGGTATGCGCACCCGGGCCTTCCTGCAGGGTGGCCGCGGCCACCGGCTGATACTGCCAGGGAGCGCCGTCACGCTGGAGGTCGCCAGGCAATGACTTGAGATAGCGCGCAATCGCAGCCAGATCGTCATCGCTCATGAACTGCGTGGAGTTGTTGAACGCCTCGGTCATCGAGCCGAAGACCACGGCATGTCGGTTGCGACCGGTCTTGAGGAACCGGACGATGTCCGGCTCGCTCCAGCGCCCCAGGCCGGTGTTGTGATCGTTGCGCAAACTCGGTGCGTACCAGCCATCGAGCAAGGCGCCGGCGAGGAACGGCGTGGCGGACTCGTCCAGCCCTTTCTCGTTGAACGCCACCCCCCTCGGGGTGTGACAACTGCCGCAGTGGCCTGCGCCCTGGACGATGTAGGCGCCGCGGTTCCACAGCGCATCCTGCGCCTGTTTTTCCACGTAGGGCCCGGTGTCGGTGAACACCCCGTTCCACAACGCGATCGGCCAGCGCAGGTTCAGCGGCCAGGGGATATCGCTGGGGATATTGACCTGTTTGACCGGAGCCACGCCTTTCATGAAAAAGGCATACAAGGCCCGGACATCGTCGTCGCTGAGTTTGGCGTAAGACGGATACGGCATGGCCGGGTATAGCCGCCGCCCACCTGGCGCCACCCCGTGGCGCACCGCGCGGTCGAAGTCCGCCAGGCTGTAACGGCCTATGCCGGTCTCGGGGTCCGGGGTGGCGTTGGTGGCGTGGATTGCTCCCAAGGGCGTGGCCATTTCCAGACCGCCGGCGAAGGGCGCACCGTCGGGCACACTGTGGCAGGCCACGCAGTCGCTGAGCCGGGCGACGTACTCGCCGCGGCTGACCAGTGCCGCGTCGATATCGGCCGCGGCCAGCGGCTGGCTGTCCAGGCGCGAGGCGGGTTCAGAGGTGACATACCAGGCCAGCAGGCCGGCCGCGACCAGGCACGGCACGGCCAACCAGCCAGCGGTTCTTGCGAATCGGCGGTTACTCATGGACGCTCCGGCGCTGTTCAAGTGAAGGTGTAGCGGCTCAAGGGCATGCTGCGGATGCGCTGCCCCGTGAGGGTCGCCACCGCATTGGCCACGGCCGGTGCGACGGCCGGCAACGGCGGTTCGCCGATACCGCCCATTTTTTCCCCGCTCTCGACCACCCGCACATGGACCCGAGCCATCCGCGAAGGCGGCAGGATCGGGTACAAATCGTAGTTGCGCGCACGGGGCTTGCCGTCGATGTACACCGCCTCCTCCACCAGCACCTGAGACAGGCCCAGTGCGACAGCACCACTGACCTGGGCTTCGACGATGGCCGGGTTGACGATGCTGCCCGGGTCGATGGCCTGCCAGATGTCGTGCACCTTGACCTGGCCCTTCTCGATCGACACCTCGGCGATCACCGCCGTCTGGGTGCCAAACGGCGAAGCCATGGCCACGCCACGCGCACGCCGGGTGCCGTCCTCGGCCGTGAACGGGCCGCGCTTCCAGCCGCCCGACAGTTCGCCCACCGCTTGCAGCAACGTGGTCAGGCGCGGGTTATCGCGCAGCAAGTGCAGGCGCAATTCGAACGGGTCCTTGCCACCCTTGTCGGCGATTTCATCGAGGAACGCTTCGTAGAAGAAATCGTTGAGCGAATTGCCGACCGAGCGCCAGTAGCCGAGCGGCCGGGCCCTTGACGTAGATTTGTGCGATCCGCTTGTTGGGAATGGCGTAGGACTTGCCGGCCAGGCCTTCGAGGGCCGTCGGGTCGAGCTTTTCACCCTGCTTGCCGGCCAGTGATTCGGTGGGGCCTTCGGTGGCACTGATCGCTTCGATGGCCAACGGCAGGCCGTCGGCATCGAGTGCGGCGCGGAAGTTGACGGCGGCGATAGGCCGAAGTGCATCGCGCAGGAACTCTTCTTCGCGGGTCCAGATCAGCTTGACCGGGCGTCCCACCGCTTTGGCCAGGGCAATCGCCTGCGGGTAGGGGTTGGCCGAGTCGTAGAGAAAATGCCGGCCGAAAAATCCGCCCAGCAACGGTGAATGAAGGTTGATCCGCGAAGCGTCGAGACCGGTCCGCTTGGCGATGTCGGCAAGGAACATGTCCGGCGCCTGGTTGGGCAGCCAGACGTCAAGAGAGCCGTCCGGGTTGAACCGGGCCAGCGCCGACGGCGGCTCCAGCTGAGCATGGTTGAGGTACTGATTATGGTAGGTGGCCTCGATGGTGGTCTTGGCCTTGGCCAGGACGCCGGCGACATCACCTTCGTTTTCATCGTCGCGGGCAGGTCCCCGTTCGGCGGCCAGGCGCTTGACGAATGCATCGCTGGAAAAGTCCGCCGGCATCGCCCGCACCTGGGAGTCGGCGCCCGGCTCCTGCCAGTCGACCTGAATCGCCTCCACCGCGCGCTTGGCGTGCCACCAGCGCTCGGCCACCACCGCCACTGCGCCGGGCAGGCGATGCACCGAGTGCACGCCTTTCATGGCCTTGACCTGTTCTTCGTTGCGCAGGTTGCCGACGGTCATGCCCAGGCGCGGCGCGTGTTGCACGGCGGCATGCAGCATGTCGTCGACTTTCAGATCGATGCCGTAAAGCGCCTTGCCGGTCGACTTGTCGTAGGCATCGAGGCGCTTGACCGGCTTGCCGATCCAGCGGAACTGACTCGGATCACGCAACTGGACACTGGCCGGATCAGGCACCGGCAGGTCCATCGCGCGCTCGGCCAATTCACCGTAGGCGAGCGTGCGCCCCGAGGCGGCGTGCACGACCCTGCCCGGCTCGGTCGTCAGTTCACCCACCGGTACGCCGAGCTTTTCGGCGCCCGCCTGCAGCAACATGGCCCGGGCCAGCGCCCCCAGGCGACGCATGGTCGGGTAGCTCATGCGCACCGACATGCTGCCGCCGGTAATGCGCATGCCGTTTTCCAGCACCACATAGGCCTCGCCCGGTGGCGCGGCCTCGACCCGGAAGCTCGCGGGATCGGCGTCCAATTCTTCACCGACGATCTGCGCCATGGCGGTGTAGGTGCCCTGCCCGCCCTCCATGAACGGGCACAGCAGGCGCACGGTGTTGTCCGGGCGGATTTCCAGAAACGCCGGCACTTGGGTCCCGCGTTCCGTTGCGGTGGTGGCTGCCGCCTGTACCCTGGCCGAACCGAGCGGCAGGCCGAAGCCCAGCACCAGCGCGCCCACGGCGGTGCCGGCGAGAAAACGCCGACGGGACACGTTCACCGGGTCAGTCAGTGTGAAATCGAGGGTTTCTTCCACGGAATCGATACGCGGGCTCATCAGGCTTCCCCTTTCTTCGCAGGCTGGCCGGCAAGGTCGTGGACCGCGGCCTGAATGGCGTTGTAGGTGCCGCAACGGCAGAGATTGACCATGGCCGCCTCAATTTGCGCGTCGTTCGGCGTGGGGTTGTTTTTCAGCAGCGCCGTGGCGGCCATGACCTGCCCGGACTGGCAGTAGCCACACTGGGCCACCTGATGCTCAACCCAGGTCGCCACCACCCGCTTGCCCACTTCATCCGCCTCGATGGCCTCGATGGTCGTCACCTCGCGACCGACCACACCGGCCACCGGCGTGACACAGGAACGCACCACGTTGCCGTCGACCAGCACTGAACACGCACCGCACTGCGCCAGCCCGCAGCCGTATTTGGTGCCGGTCATGCCCAGGTCATCGCGGATCACCCACAGCAGGGGCGTATCGGCGTCGGCATCGACTTGATAGGTCTTCTGGTTGATTCGTAATTCCATGGCTCACCCGCTGATCATCGGTTGATGTACTTTAATTATGTTTTTTTCCGCCGCTTCCACGGCATTCGATGGGGTCTTCAAACGGCATCCAGCACCTGCCCACGCAGCTGCGCAATGTCATTTCTGGGCGCGGTGCCAAACATCCGGCCGTACTCACGACTGAACTGCGAAGGGCTCTCGTAACCCACGGCGAACGCCGCCCGCGACACATCCAGGCGTTCGCTGAGCATCAACCGCCGCGCTTCGTTCAGGCGCAGCCATTTCTGGTACTGCAGGGGACTCATCGCGGTCAGTTGGCGAAAATGGTGGTGAAAGGTCGGCGCGCTCATCTGCACGCGCGCCGCCAGTTCATCAATGCGCAGCGGGACACTGTAGTTGAGCTTGAGCCAGTCGATGGCCTTGGCAATGCGATAGCCCTGGCCATCGACGGCCGTGATCTGACGCAACCGCGTCGCCTGGTCGCTCCTGAGCAGGCGGTAGTGAACCTCGCGCAGGATCAGCGGCGCGAGCACCGGGATCGCCTCCGGCTCATCGAGCAATGCCAGCAAGCGATTGAGCGCGTCTTCCAGCGCCGGGGTCATGGTGCCGATCCCGACCCCCCTGTCGATTGCACGGCCACGGGTGACTGGCATACCGCCCTTGGCAAGCGCCTCGGCGAGCATGGGGATGTCCAGCTTCAGGACCAGCCCGACACAGGGTTGCCCGGCGCTGGCGGTCAGCACTTCGGAATTGGCCGGAAGGTCCAGGGAGGTGATCAGAAAGCCCGAGCGGTCGTAGCGATAACCCTCGCCACCGACCCACAGGCGTTTCTCGCCACGCGCCACCAGGATCAGGCTCGGCTCGACCATGCAGACCGCCGGCGCCGCCGGCTGATCGCGGCGAAACAGCGACAGGCCGGGAATCGACGTGGCGAAATCACCCGATTGACGGGTTCGCGGGTCGATGTTCGCGGCCAGAGGCGACTCCTTGCAGGGACTGACATGGATCATGGCGGCTCGCTCCTATTGGCCAGACTCTAGCCTGCGCCCAGCGGCTTTCCTATCCATCACCCTGCATGTTCAGAGGATCAGGCAAGTATTCGATTGGATTGCGCAAGTGCGCGGGTTCATCGATGACCTATTCACAAACCGCGTCAGCCTTCATACAATTGCGATTAATTCTTATCCTCAAATAAACCGACAGGGAGTCCGTCATGTCCGCCATTCTGCCGCCTTCGCCGCTGCATCAACAGGTGGACAGTCTTTACCGTGACCACGGCGGTTGGCTCACTGGCTGGCTGCGCAAGCGTCTGGCTGATCGAGACAAGGCTGCCGACATTTCCCATGACACCTTCGTTCGTCTTCTGACCGGCACCATCGCCCATCCCTTGCGCGAGCCGCGGCATTTCCTCGCCACCGTCGCCAAGCGCGTGATGATTGACCACTTGCGGCGGCGCAGTGTGGAGCAGGCTTACCTCGATGCACTGGCGCAAGAGCCGGAACTGCTCGCCTGTTCCCCCGAGCAGCACATGCTGATGCTGGAAACCTTGTTGCAGCTGGACGCCATGCTCGACGGGCTCGGCTACAAGGTGCGGCAGGCGTTTTTGCTCGCCCAGCTGGAGGGTCTGGGCTATATCGAGATCGCCGAACACCTCGGGGTATCGGTCAGTTCGGTCACCAAGTACATGGCCAAGGCCACCGAGCAGTGCCTGCTCTTTGCCCTGGATGCGCAGGCATGAACGCCGCGAAGCAGCGCCTGGCCCTTCGCGATGCCGCGCAGTGGCACGCTCGTCTCGGCGCGGTACCGGGCTGCGAGGACACTCGGCGGCAGTGGCTCACCTGGCATCAGCAAGATCCGCTGCACCAGTGGGCCTGGCAGCGCCTGGAAATATTTCAGGCCGAACTTCAGGGCGTCTCCGGCCCACTGGCCCGCCGCGCTCTGCTGGCGGGCGAATCGCGCCTCGACCGGCGGGCCGTGCTCAAGAGTCTGCTGCTCGGCGCAGGCGCGTGCGGGCTGGCCTGGTCCGGCTACCGGGAGATGCCGGTGTGGATGGCCGACCTGCGCACCCGTACCGGTGAGCGTCGCAACCTGAACCTCGACGATGGCACGCTGATTACCCTGAACACGGCAAGCGCCGTGGATATCCGCTACGACGCGACACAACGCCTGATCATCCTGCGTGCGGGGGAAATCTGGGTGCAAACCGGTACGGACCCGCGCCCCCTCAAGGTGCGCAGCGCCCAAGGCGAGATGCGTGCACTGGGAACCCGTTTCAGTGTTCGCCAATACGACGCCCACACCGAACTCAACGTTTTCGAACATGCCGTCGCGGTACGCAACAACCCTGTCGACAATGAGCTGATCGTCCGGGCCGGGAACCGTCTCGACTTTAGCGAGGGCCCTCTGTCGACACCGCAATCGCTGAGCCCGGAACGGGACGCCTGGCGCAACGGCCGACTGGTGATCGACGACTGGCGCCTGGACCACGCACTGAGCGAATTGCAACGCTATCGGCCGGGCATCATCCAATGCGCGCCACAAGTCGCCGGGTTGCGACTGTCCGGCGCTTTCCCGCTGGACGACACCGACCGTGCAATGGCAGCGATCAGCCAGGCGCTACCGGTACGGATCGAAACGCGCACACGCTTCTGGGTCAGGGTCGAACCGCGCGCCTGAGTCTTTTCGAAAAATATTCTCATTAACGATTGTCGATTTTCAGGTTTTCGTACGACTCCTTGTGCAAAACAGCCTCATTGCATTCGAAGGAGTCTTCATGCATCGCCCCAACCGCACCCTGCCCCATCCGCGCAAACCACTGGCCATTGCCGTCCTGGGCACAACGCTGGCCTTGCAGGTCGGTCTTCTCCAACCGTTGATGGGTTCGAACAGCCAAGCCATGGCGCAATCCGTCACGCGAGATTACGCCATTCAGCCCGGCCCGTTGGGCGCGGTCATCGGCCGTTTTGCCAACGAGTCAGGCGTGGTCCTGTCCTTCGACGCCGGCCTCACCAGCGGCAAGCACAGTCAGGGCCTGCAGGGCAGCTATACCCTGGAACAGGGCTTCGCCAACCTACTGGCCGGCAGCGGATTGACGGTGACACAGGGTCCGTCGGGCGATTACCTGCTGGCACCACGCGGCAGCGGTGATGTGCTTGAACTGGGCGCGACCAACGTGACCGGCGCCGCACTCGGCTCGACCACCGAAGGCACCGGCTCGTACACCACCGGCAGCTCCGCAACTGCCACCAAAATGAACCTGTCACTGCGCGAAACGCCGCAGTCGGTCAGTGTCATGACTCGCCAGCGGATGGACGACCAGAACCTCGCAAGCCTGCCCGAAGTACTGGAACAGACGCCCGGCATCACCGTGCAGAACCTGGGCAGCGAGCGCTTCAACATCTACTCGCGCGGCTACACGGTCGACAACTTCCAGTTCGACGGCATTCCGACCACGCTGGACATCGTCAGCCAGGTCTCGGCCCAGAGCCTGGCCGACATGGCGATCTACGACCGCGTCGAAGTCTTGCGCGGCGCGACGGGGTTGATGACCGGCGCAGGCGACCCGTCCGCCACCATCAACATGGTACGCAAACGCCCCACCGAGCAATTTCGAGGACATATCAGCGGGGGGCTGGGCTCATGGAACAAGTACCGTGGCGAAGTTGACCTGTCCGGCCCATTGACGCCCACCGGCAACGTGCGCGGGCGTACGGTGGTTGCTTACCAGCAAAACGACAGTTTCATGGATCACTACCATCAGGAACGCGATGTCTACTACGGCATCCTCGAAACCGACCTGAGCGACAGCACCCTGATGACCTTCGGCGCTGATTATCAAAAGAACAAGCCGCAGGGTTCCTCTTCGGTGGCCTTTCCCCTGTTCTACAGCAATGGCGAACAGACCGACTTCTCTCGCTCCACCAACAGCGCCGCACGCTGGAGTTCCAACGAACAGAACACCCTCAACAGCTTCTTCAGCCTGGAACAGAAACTCGCCCGCGACTGGACGCTCAAAGCATCGCTGAACCAGATGTACATTGACCGCAGCGACTATGAACTGGCCACCGCCAGCTGGGGCTTCCCCAACAAGACCACCGGCGCAGGCGTTCGTCTGTATGGCGGCGCCGGCAGCACCTGGCAGAAGCAGACCGGCGTCGACCTGCAGGCGCAGGGCCCGTTCGAACTGTTCGGCCGACGCCATGAGGCCATCGTTGGCTACAACTACGCCAAATACGAGAACCGCCACAGCCCGCTGCGCGGCACCGCTGTCGAAGGTCGCGTCGTCAACTTCTACACCTGGGACAACAACACCGCCAGGGCCAACACTTCGCTCGGCAAGCTCTACGACGGCGACACCACGATCTACCAGCGCGGCACCTACTTTGCGACCCGGCTGCGTCCGAGCGACGACCTTTCGGTGATCCTCGGCGCGCGGGTCAGCGACTACGATTACACCTACGATCTGAGCTACGCACTGACACCGGCCCTGGACCGCGTCACCACCTACAAGGAAACCGGCGTCGTCACACCTTATGCAGGGGTGGTCTACGACCTCAACGACATCCACTCGGTGTATGCCAGCTACACCAACATCTTCAAACCTCAGAGCGTGCGCGACCGCGACGGCGCCACCCTCAAGCCCCGTGAAGGTGACAACTACGAAGTCGGTTTCAAGAGCGAGTACTTCGGTGGTCGCTTGAACACCAGTATTGCCGCCTTCGTCATCAAGCAGGACAACCTCGCCGAAGTCGACCCGGGTCAAGTCATTCCCGGCACCACCACGGCGGCCTATCGAGCGGTGAGCGGCGCCACGACCAAGGGTTTCGAGATGGAGCTCAACGGAGAGCTGATGCCCGACTGGAACCTCAGCGCCAGCTATAACCACAGCAAAACCAAGGACGCCGACGGCAAGCGCATCAACACCGTGAGCCCGGCCAACACGGTCAAGCTGTGGAACACCTATCGCCTGCCAGGCGAACTCGATCGACTGACCGTGGGCGGTGGCATGAATTGGCAGAGTGGCATTCATTTCAGCGCCACACCGGCGGGATTGCCCGGTGCCGTCAAGGCCAGGCAGGACGATTACGCCGTCTTCGACCTGATGGCACGCTACCAGGTCACCGACCAGCTATCGGCCACACTCAACGTCAACAACGTATTCGACAAGAAGTACCTTAGCGCCCTCGATACCACGTTCTACAGTGGTTATTACGGCGATCCGCGTAACGTGATGCTCAGCACGCGTTACGATTTCTGATCGGCACCGCCTCGGCATAGCCGGGGCGGATTCAAGTACCCGTGCCTGCTCGGGTCCCGTCGCTGACGCGGCGAGCGGGTGCACTGGCGGCGGGCTGCCAGGCAAGCGTCAAGCTCAATCCCGCGCCGGTGGCCAGGCAGACGGCAATGCACACGCTGGCGACGGTGAACGCCTGGGTGATGGCGGCCGGATCAGTGCGTGAGCCGAGCAGCACGGAGTCGGGCTGCACACCGGTCGGCGTCGCGCTGATGAGCCAGACCAGACCGAGAACGGCAATGGACTCCAGGGCCATGCCGAGCGGATTGACGGAGTCACCGATCATGCGTCGACCCCACCACACCCCGATCGGCAAGCCCGACACGGCGAGTGACTCGCCAAGG
>Ga0247742_10002176_pt1 | contig 13000 bp, 12 predicted proteins | sample UWRJL208509C2_FD_180944 | JGI IMG/M metagenome (GOLD analysis project Ga0247742, IMG submission 180944) | Plant litter microbial communities from Arlington Agricultural Research Station in Wisconsin, United States - UWRJ-L208-509C-2 | ecosystem: Environmental > Terrestrial > Plant litter >...
GCTTCGGTGAAGCTTCAAAAGTATGTGCCGTTCCCAGCTGGTCAGTATAAACAGGCATTGTTTTATTTTTAAAGCGAAAATACTAAATAAGCCCCGTGGGTACATCCATTTACCAAAAAACTTTGCAACTTTGCAGCTTTGAACTTAGAATCTCCAAAAATGAACATCAGACTCATCGCCATAGGTAAAACAGATAATAAAAACCTGCAATCACTGATTGACGACTATACAAAACGCCTTTCCTTTTATATCAAATTTGACCTTGATATAATTCCCGATATCAAAAATGTAAAAAACCTGTCCGAAAGCCAGCAGAAAGAAAAAGAAGGAGAATTGATATTGTCAAAAATTACACCTACCGACCAACTGATCCTACTGGATGAAAATGGTAAAACCTTCTCCAGTGTAACCTTTTCAGAAGAACTCCAAAAAAAGATGAATTCAGGAGTCAAAACCTTAGTATTTGTAATTGGTGGCCCTTACGGATTTTCAGATACCGTCTACGCAAAAGCAAACGGCAAGATCTCCCTGTCGCTAATGACATTCTCACACCAAATGGTACGTTTGTTTTTTATTGAGCAACTCTACAGGGGCTTCACTATCCTAAAAAACGAACCTTACCACCATCAGTAAAACAAGGACGGCACAAAGTGTAGTCAAAACATGATCCAACTCATATCATCCCTTACCCATCGTCCAGGCAAAGCCCTATATAAACCGCCCTTAAACCGCCTTTCAACATTATGTAAAATAGGAGTTACTGCTAAGAAATAGAGCCGTTTTTGGCAATAATGAAGCTATAAGCTGGCTTCTGCTCTAAATCAACGATCTCTATTACACAAAGTTAATAAAAATACCTTACCAAAAACTCATTAAGACATTTAAAATCAATAGCTTAATTTACCAAATAATTGCACACATTCCACAGCTTCCTTCACATCGTGTACACGGAGTATATTAGCACCCTTAGTCAACGCAATAGTGTTCAGGAATGTGGTTCCATTTAATGCCTCCTGAGCTGATATCCCTAAAGCTTTGTAAATCATCGACTTTCTTGAAATACCAATAAGTAATGGTAATTCTAATATCTGAAACAGCTCTGCCTTCTGCATTACTTCATAATTCTGCTCCAGATTCTTTGCAAAACCAAAACCCGGGTCTATAATAATATCATTAATCCCATAGCTTCTGGCTTTATTGATCCTTTCAGAAAAATAAAACAATATGTCTTTTACTATATTGTCATATTGGTTAAGCTGCTGCATGGTTTGCGGGTTTCCTTTCATATGCATCATAACATACGGCACATTAAGCCTGCCTATAGTTTCAAGCATCTTATCATCAAGATTCCCCGCAGATATATCATTAATTAATGCCGCTCCATTTTGAACACACGCTTCTGCTATTCCAGCCCTGAATGTGTCTATAGAAAGTAAAGCATCCGGAAATTGTTTTAATAGTAATGCTACTACCGGAACTATCCGTGCCATTTCTTCTTCCTCAGACACAAATGCTGCGTCCGGCTTACTCGAATAAGCGCCTATATCGATAAAATCTGCTCCATCGTGTAACATTTTTTCTACTCGGTTGAGTACTTCACTGTCACTGTTATAATGCCCTCCGTCAAAGAATGAATTCGGTGTTATATTCAATATTCCCATTATTTTGGGAACTGTAAAATCGATGAGTTGTCCTTTGCAGTTTATGGTCATTGCAGTAAATATTCTATAGTTATTGATAAAAGTACCGTCAGTTATAAGTCCCTTAACTTTGTACTTCAATCTTAATTCTTTATTTTTGAAGAAATTTGATACAAAGATACACTGAAATGAGTAACACTTCTCAGGAATATGATAATGTTATCGCAATATGCCGACAACTTTACAGCAACAAAATGAAAGATTACGGTTGTGCCTGGCGCATACTAAGGTTGCCTTCGTTAACCGACCAGATTTTCATAAAAGCGCAACGGATCAGAAGTTTACAGGAAAATGAAGTCCGCAAAATAGATGAGGATGAAACTGGTGAATTCATCGGAATTATCAATTATTCAATAATGGCGTTGATCCAATTGGATCTGGGTGTAGCAGCACTTCCAGATCTGGATACCGAAACGGCAATAGAATACTATGACGCTAAAGTCAAACTTACTAAAGAACTGATGGAAGCCAAAAACCATGATTATGGTGAAGCCTGGCGGGAAATGCGCGTCAGCTCATTAACCGATCTTATATTACAGAAACTGCTGCGTGTAAAACAAATCGAAGATAATAAAGGTAAAACTTTAGTCTCAGAAGGCATAGATGCAAATTATCAGGATATGATTAATTATTCCGTTTTTGCACTGATACTGATGGATTTTCACAAATAACAACTTATTAACAGACGGAAAGAATAGTGTCATTTACTTTTGTACTACCAAACTTACAAATATGAAAAATATAATTACCCAGTTCTCCAGAATCTTCGTTGGAATATTATTTATAATATCTGGTCTTATAAAACTCAACGATCCTGTTGGTTTTTCTTATAAACTTACAGAATACTTCAGCGAACCTGTATTCAACATGCCTTTCTTAGAGTCATATACTCTGGCTATGGCATTGTTCCTTGTCGTACTCGAAGTTATATTGGGTGTCATGCTGCTTGTTGGCTGGAAACCAAAGTTTACTGTCTGGAGCTTACTGACATTAATAGTATTCTTCACCTTCCTTACCTTCTACTCTGCCTATTTCAATGTGGTAAAGGATTGTGGCTGTTTTGGAGATGCATTAAAATTAACCCCATGGCAATCATTTACCAAAGACGTGGTATTATTATTCTTTATAGTGATCCTTGTAATTAATTTACGTCTTGTAAAACCTTTATTCGCTCCTAAAGTCAGAAACACAATAGTCTTTATCAGTTTCTTACTATGTGTTTTCATGGGATACTGGGTACTAAACCACCTGCCTTTAAAAGATTTCCGTCCATTTAAAGTAGGTGCCAATATCCAGGAAGGAATGGAAATTCCAAAAGGTGCTCCTAAATCAGTAGTCGAAATGGTATTCATCTATAAAGTAAATGGTGTGGATAAGGAATTTAACGAAAAAGACCTGATGAAATTACCGGCCGGTGCTACGTTTGTCGACAGAAAAGATAAAATAATCACGGAAGGTTATGTACCGCCAATTCACGATTTCTCTATGGAAAAAGACGGTTCTGATTATAAAGAAGAGCTATTACAGGAACCAAAACTGCTAATGTTTGTTACTTATGACCTGGCGAAATCAGATCCTGAAGGTATGAAAAAACTGGAAAAATTAAATCAGGAGGCCAAAGCCAAAGGTTATAAAGTCATCGGTATGACTGCTTCATTGGCAGACGAAATCAACAAAGCTAAAAAAGACTACAATCTTACATTCGATTACTATTTCTGCGATGCTACAACATTAAAAACCATTGAAAGAGCTAACCCGAGTATTGTAATCCTTGACAAAGGAACTGTTGTTCAGAAATTGCATTTCAATGATGCTGACAAAATCGACCTGAAATAATGACAACCAGACCAACCAGCATTCTATTAAAGATCCTGATGATGGGATTTATAATGTACGTCGGATATAATCTTACCTACAATATAGCTCCTGCCGAGACTTCTACACTATATAAAATCGGATTTATAACCTGGGGCTATCTGATAATGGCATTAGCCGTTACAGGCCTGATTGGCTCTATAAAAAATACTTATTTCCCAAGAAGATCCAAATAATTAATACTTGATAAAATACTTTCTAAATAAAATAGGATATGCACTGCTTACACTCTTCGGGGTCGTTACAGTCATATTCTTTTTGTTTACTATTTTACCCGGTGACCCGGCAAGGATGATGCTCGATCAAAATGAAAACTCAGAACAGCTGGCTATTGTAAAAAAGAAATATGGGTTTGACAAACCTGTCTCAACCCAATATCTCTATTACCTGAATGACCTGTCTCCTATCTCATTCCACAGTAAAAATCCTGATGATTATACTTTCTTAAGCGAAGGCAAATACAATGCAGCCTCCTTATTTGCTGTTGGTAACACAGAACTGGTAGTAAAAACACCCTATCTAAGGGAAAGCTTCCAGAAAAGCGGCAAAAAGGTCTCTGATATAATCGGCAATACATTACCCAATACATTTGTACTCGCTCTGTTTGCCATAATTATTGCCATCGGGCTGGGTATTTTTTTAGGCATTATTTCCGCCTTATACAAAGACACCTGGATAGACAGGCTAATTGCTTTGGTCAGTACACTCGGAATGAGTATTCCATCTTTTTTTAGCGCTATACTATTTGCATGGCTGTTCGGCTTTGTACTCAATAAATATACCCATCTTAACATGACCGGAAGCCTTTATGAGGTAGATGATTTTGGCGAAGGTTCTTTTATACAATGGAAAAATATCATATTACCTTCTATAGTGCTCGGGATCCGTCCACTTGGAGTCGTAATCCAGCTGATGCGAAATTCCCTGCTCGAAACCTTTAGCCAGGATTATATCAGGACGGCAAGAGCCAAAGGCCTTAGCGAGTTTCGGATTATCCGTAAGCATGCAGTAAAGAATTCATTGAATCCCGTGGTGACTGCCATATCGGGCTGGTTTGCTTCAATGTTGGCGGGAGCTGTGTTTGTAGAATTTATATTCGGATGGAACGGACTGGGAAAAGAAATAGTCGAAGCCTTGAATAATCTGGACCTTCCGGTGATTATGGGGTCTGTAATTGTAATAGCTGCCACATTTGTTGTCATCAATATTGTCGTGGATCTGGTATATGCCTGGCTTGATCCAAAGATCAAGCTGCAATAACAGTAACTAATTTGGTAACTTTTAATAATACTTTGTGAATCTTTGTATTTTAGCTGTGTAACTTTGTTACTTTAAAATTTTAAAAATGAAAAAACTTCTGCTGACACTCATCGCTTTTACAGCATTTATATCCTGTACAACTGCCCAAAAAACATCCTTTTCCGATAAAGCGCTTTCTGAAAAATTAACTGCTCCTGATGGCCTGCGTGTGCCTTTCCAAAATATCCTGGAGAATCATAAAGGAAAAACGATAGTGATCGAAATATGGGCTTCATGGTGTAGCGATTGCGTTAAAGCCATGCCTAAACTTAAAGAATTACAAAAGAATAATCCTGAAGTGGATTATGTATTTATCTCTATGGATAAGACGATGGATAAATGGATAGCCGGTATCGAAAAACATGAGCTTAAAGGGGACCAGTACTGGGCTACCGACGGTATGAAAGGTGTTTTTGGCCAGGCTATAGATCTGGACTGGATTCCTAGATACATCATCATAGATAAAACCGGAAAAATTGTCACCTATCGTGCTATAGAAACGGATTTCGAACAAATAAACAAGACATTAAAAACCATTAAATAATGAGAACAAAGATTGTTGCAGGAAACTGGAAAATGCATAAAAATGCAGAAGAAACGGAAGATTTATTAAATGCACTGATCAATGAGCTGCCTACAGACAAAGAAGTAAGGATTATTGTTGCTCCTACGTTTGTTAATCTTTCTTCAGCTGTTGCCCACCTCGAGTTTACAAACATTGACGTGGCTGCACAAAACATGCACCAGGCCGAAGCAGGTGCCTTTACAGGAGAGATTTCTGCAGGTATGCTAACAGGTATCGGTGTACACACTGTAATCCTTGGACACTCTGAGCGTCGTGCTTATTTCCACGAAGATGATGCTTTACTGGCTTCCAAAGTAGATACGGCATTAAAACACGACATGAATGTTATTTTCTGCTTTGGTGAAGAACTGAAAGACAGGCAATCTGCAAATCATTTCAATCTTGTCGAAAACCAACTAAAAGATGGTCTATTCCACCTTGAAGCTAAAGCATGGGAAAACATAGTACTTGCCTATGAGCCGGTTTGGGCCATAGGAACAGGTGAAACCGCAAGCCCGGAACAGGCGCAGGAAATGCACGAATTCATCCGCCAGACAATCCGCACAAAATACGGAAGTGATGTAGCCGAAGACGTTTCTATCCTTTACGGAGGCAGCGTAAAACCAGATAACGCAAAAGAGATTTTCTCAAAACCAGACGTAGACGGTGGCCTCATAGGCGGTGCTGCACTAAAAGCGGAAGACTTTGCTGCTATTGTAGAAGCAATATAAAAATAGTCCTTTTTTATTTTATTTTAAAATCCCCGGTAGCTTCATGTTACTGGGGATTTCTATATAATCTTGATTCTTGCCTCCTCATTCTCTTCTCCCCATTCCGGATACAACTATAAGAGATTTGGATACATCTCAACCTTATATCTTCCTGAACTTTGTACCATAATTAAATCTCAAATTAAATAAATTAAATATGGAAAGTATTCAAAAAATTAAACTGGGAAACCAGGGACTTATTGTCCCAAATATAGGACTGGGCTGTATGGGAATGACACAGATAGCCGGAAACGATATTTACGGTAAAGCAGATGAAACCGAAGCCATAGCAACCATTCACCGCTCTCTTGAACTGGGTGGGAATTTTCTGGACACAGCCGATTTATACGGTCCGCTACACAACGAAAGATTAATTGCAAAGGCTATCAAAGGAAACAGGAATCAATACATCATTGCCACCAAATTCGGATTTGAGATCGATGATAACGAAGAGCTGACCTGGAAATTCAATGGGCAAAAGAACTACATAAAAAAAGCAGTCGAACGTTCCCTCAAAAATCTGGGAACAGACTTTATCGACCTGTATTACATGCACCGCTTAGATCCCAATACTCCCGTAGAAGAAAGTATAGCCGCTATGGCTGAATTGGTAAAAGAAGGAAAAGTGGGCTATATAGGTCTTTCAGAGGTTTCTTCAGATACCATCCGAAGAGCCAACTCGATCCATCCATTGACAGCAATACAGACAGAATATTCCCTGTTTGAAAGAAAAGTAGAAGAAACAGGAATAATGAACACACTCCAACAACTGGGAATAGGACTTGTTGCCTATTCTCCACTGGGAAGGGGTTTTGTAAGCGGCGAAATCAAAACACCCCAAGACTTTGCTGCAACTGATTTTAGAAGAAATATTCCCCGATTCCAGGGTGAACAGTTTTACAAAAACATTGAACTCGTAAATGAAATTACAAAATTGGCCATCGAGAAAGGAATTACTACCTCACAACTGGCCATCGCGTGGACTATTACAAAAGGCAGCCTCCCAATACCAGGAACAAAACGCGTCAGATATGTGGAACAAAATATCGCTTCCGCAAGTATTAAACTAACTACAGAAGAGTTGGTCCGGCTAGAAGCAATTATTCCTCTTGGAACTGATACAGGTGATCGCTACGATGCTGCCAATATGGCCAGCATTGACCAATAAAACATCCAACAGTAATAGCTATCTTTACAAATAGCTTTTACTGTTGGTTTATAACATACAAACATGAAGAAAGAAGCCAATTTACTTCCATATACAATTAACTCGATCTCAGATCTGCATCGACTATTAGGATTGCCCAAACCTGAACATCCTCTGGTCAGTGTTATTGATATGAGCGGGATCATATGTCGTTTTGATGACAACCTGACGAGTGTTATCTATAATTTCTATTCGATTTGCATCAAGAAGAACTTTAAGGGCAAAATGAAATATGGCCAGAACTACTATGATTTTGATGAAGGTATTATGACTTTTTTCTCTCCGGGACAGGTTATTTCTACCGTAGTGGATAATGATATTTCACTTTCTGGCTGGTGGCTGGTTATACATCCTGACTTCATAAGGAATTATGCCCTGGCCAAAACAATCAAAGAATATGGTTTCTTTACATATGCAGCCAATGAGGCCCTGCACCTTTCCGAAAAAGAAGAGGCAATGATTACTTCCATAATGCAGAATATCGACCATGAATACCGGTCTATAATTGATCCTTATAGTCAGGATGTTATTGTTTCACATAGCGAACTGTTACTAAATTACTGCAACAGGTTTTACAATCGCCAGTTTATCACCCGCAAAAATGCAAGTAATGATCTGTTGGTCAATCTCGAAAAACTTCTGGCTGATTATTTTAATGGGGATAAGGTCCAACAGTTGGGATTACCTACTGTACAGTATATTTCAAACCAACTGAACGTATCACCAAACTACCTCAGTGATATGCTCCGAACCCTTACTGGTATCAGTACACAACAACATATCCACAATAAACTGATTGAAAAAGCCAAAGAGATCCTGACTACAACATCGCTGTCAGTAAGCGAAATCGCTTATCAGCTTGGCTTTGAATATCCTCAGTCATTCAATAAGTTGTTTAAAAGTAAAACTAACGTGTCTCCTTTGGAATTCAGGACCTCGTTTAATTAATCTGAACAATCATTAAATTACTCCGCAAGTATTGATTTCTGTTCATCTTCAACATTTTCTGCGATAACTTCCCTGTCAGCAAGCATCAGCTGCTCCAATTCCTCAATCTTCTCACGGGCAGCACTGATATACTCATCATCATTACGGATACTCGATAGGTATTTGAGCGTTTTCTCATCATGGTTAAAGAATACTCTTGCTGATTTTGCGACTTCCTGCCGGTCATGTCCCAGAATTTTCATAACATCTTTTCCTACGCGAAGACTGGTATCAAGCGTTTCCCTGTAAATATGCATTATCCCGGCATTCATCTGGTCATAAGCGTCATATCGATTCAATGAACGTGCCAGAATATACAAGTGTGGAAAATGTTTCTTGACCGTTTCGATCATCTCCATCCTCTTTTCACGGTCATTGATTGCAATCACTATGATTTGTGCCTTACCCGCTCCGGCAATCTGAAGCAGATCATAACGGGTAGCATCTCCATAATATACTTTTTGTCCTAGTTTTCGCAGTAAATCTACATTATCACTGTCGTTATCAAGTACCGTAGTCTGTATGTTATTGGCCCTTAAAAAGCGCCCTACAGTATTACCAAAATGCCCATAACCTGCAATGATCACTGGGTTATCCTGAGCTTCAATATCACTCTCTCTTTGCTCACCCTCTGGAAGCATACTGCATACACGGGGCACAAATAGTCTTTCGTTAATCATCATCAACAAAGGTGTAAAAGCCATACTGATCGCTGCTACTGCCATCATAAGATCGGTTATCTCCCGGCTCAATATCCCACCCTGTAATGAAAAACTCAGCAGCACGAATGCAAATTCTCCTATCTGGCTTAAGCCAAAACTAAAAATTAAATTCTGTGCTGTACGCACTTTAAACAGTTTTCCCAGTATAAAAAGCAATCCCGACTTAACCAACATAAGGCCAAGCACAAGTGCCGGTATCATTAGTGGATTGCGTATTAAAAGCTGGAAATCTATAGAACTCCCCACAGCAATAAAAAATAATCCCAACAATAACCCCTTAAATGGATCAAGTGCTATTTCCAGTTGGTGACGGTATTCACTGTTAGCCAATACTACTCCGGCAACAAAAGCTCCCAATGCAGGACTAAGCCCCACCGAAGTCATCAATACCGCAATACCCACAACCAGCAACAGCGACATTGCAGTAAACATTTCGCGTAATCCTGTTTTTGCCATCATATGAAATACCGGACGCAGCAAGTACTTACCCGTAAAAACAACTCCCGTAACGGCAGATAATACAACCAATGCTTGCCCCCATTTTGGTAAAGTACTTATAAAACCGGCTGAAGCAGCCGTTGGCACCGCTGTAGAGGAATCAGCCAGTAAAGGAAACAATGCGAGCATCGGGATAATCGCAAGATCCTGAAATAATAATACCGCAAAGGAGCTTTGCCCTGCCACAGTATTCATCCAGCCTTTCTCATCCAGTGTCTGCATTACAATAGCAGTAGAAGACATCGAGATAATCATCCCCAATACGAGTGCCGTTTTCCAGTCAAGCCCCAATAACATGGCAATTCCTCCCATAACGACTGTAGTCCCTACAACTTGTAACCCACCCATACCGGATATGATCTTACGCATACGCCACAAACGGGAAGGTTCCAGCTCAAGCCCAATCACAAAAAGCATCATCACGACACCAAATTCGGCAAAGTGCATCACATCATGCCCCTCTGTTCCTATCAGTCCCAAAAATGCCGGACCTATAATAATCCCCGCAATCAGGTAGCCCAATACCGAACCTAATCCTAATCTCTTGGCTATAGGCACCATAATTACAGCTCCTGCCAAATAGATCATCGCCTGAAAAAAGAATGTTTCCTGCATCGCTATTTAATTTTTATAAAAATAAGCTTTCTGAAGGTATTTTAAAAATCCGTTACTTAATAATCAATATTTTTGCAAAGTGATTTTAATTCTTAATAAAACAAACTATGCTCTTCAAAAAGGCCTACCTCTATTTCTGGATAACTGCTGTTTTAATCTTAATTACAGGTTTTTTCATCTATGATAAGGAACTAAAAACCGTTATTAATATAAATGACACATACTATGTCTTTGTAAATAGGAAACTTACTATTTATTTGACCGCCTTTTATCTGTTCATTGGATTCACTTACTGGCTCTACGAAAAACTACATTACTCATTGAACACATTCCTTACCTTCTTACATGCCCTTCTTATGTGCGGAGGGTTCTTAGCCTATAATATTATTTTATGGTTTGACAATAAACCAAAGACTCTTCCTGTTTTTAAAAATATCCCTGATTTTTCAGCTCATCAGGATATGAATATTTATTTCATCTCATTTTTTATAATCATGTTTGCAATACAGCCCTTTTACCTTTTGAACTTAATTACAGGAGGCTTTAAAAAGAAATAAACACAACCGACAACATCTAATTGTTATTTTTTCATTACCTAAACACATTATAAACCTTACCTGATCATTACTTCCTAACATCTTCCAAACATTCCGTATCCCTTATTTAATTATTCCTTATTCTTACATTAATACTTCATTAACGCAGAGTTTTGATTTTTGTAGCACTATAAAAACCTTAACTTTATGTCAAAATTCTACACCAAAAGAGGTTATCTCCTCTTACTTCTGCTGCTTACAGCACCGTTGTCTTTCGGACAAAGTCTCCTGCATTATTGGAACTTTAATGATGCAGCCACTACTGGCAGCTTATTAACAGCAAACACTTCTATTGTTTCTGGTGCCTCAATTACTGCAATCGCAGGTGGAGCCAGCGCTATTAATCTTAGCGGAACTGGACAAAACTTTGATATTCTTAATCTGAATAAACGTAATGATGCTGAAGCTGGGACACATTTGCGTTTTGACACTCCCATAGGAGGAGCATTAGAGTTTGCTTTGCCAACTACGGGTTATAAAGACATCGTAGTTAAATTCGCAACAAGACGTTCTAGTTCCGGAGCTGGTAACCAACTTTGGTCTTATACAATTAATGGAACCGACTTTACTGCTTTTACTACTATCATTCCTGCTAACGGAGATCCTACATTGGCTACTTTAGATTTTTCTGATATTGCTGCTGTTGATAACAATCCTAATTTTAAAGTAAAAGTGGAATTTGCACTAGGTGCTGGTGGAACAGCTGGAAACAATCGTTTTGACAACTTCACACTCGATGGTACCGCTATTCCTGTTCCTGCTTTGATTCACTATTGGAACTTTAATGACTCTGCTTCTATTGGAAGTTTACTAACTGCAAATACTTCAATCGTTTCAGGTGCCTCAATCACTGCAATTGCTGGAGGGATAAGTACTATAGCTCTTAACGGAACTGGTCAGAATTTTAACACCTCCAATCTGAATGCCCGTAATGGTGCTGAGGCTGGAACGCATTTACGTTTTAATGATCCTATTGGCGGAGCTTTACAATTTGCTTTACCAACTACAGGTTTCGAAAATATAGTAGTGAAATTTGCTACTAGACGTTCTGGTTCCGGAGCTGGTGACCAACTTTGGTCTTATTCTGTTGATGGAACAAGCTTTACTACTTTTACTACTATCGTTCCTATTGACGGAGATCCTACATTAGCAACTTTAGATTTTTCTGATATTACTGGTGCTGATAACAATCCTGACTTTAAATTAAAAGTGGAATTTGCACTAGGCGCTGGTGGAGATAGTGGTAACAACCGCTTTGATAATTTTACTGTCGATGGTACTTCAATCGGTGGAAGTGATACCATTGCTCCTGTAGCAATAATCACTCCTGCAGACTTAACTACAAATGTAAGTATCGCAACAACTGTTGCTATAGATTTTAATGAGGCTATCCGCTTACTTGACGATACAGCAATCAATAATACTAATGTTGATGCTTTGGTAGAACTGCGTTTAAATAATGCAACAGGAACTATTGTACCTTTCGATGCTGCTTTTGTAGACAATAAGATTATAATCACCCCCACTTTACCTCTGGCTAATAACCAAATGTATTATGCGGTTTTATTGCCAAATACTATTGAGGATTCAAGTGATAATGCAATTACTACAGCTGTAGCAATTTCATTTACTACTATTTCTTTACAAACACAGTTCGAAGCTGGTGATCTTGCCATCACAGCCTACAGAATGAATGCTACTGCTACAGAGGATGAAATCGCTTTTGTAACTTTCAAAGATATTACTCCTGGAACTTTTATAACTTTTACTGATTCAAAATATACCACAAACGTTGTACCTCAGTGTGCCGGTGGTATCGTATGGACAGCCGGAGCTAACGAATGTATTCCTGCTGGTTCAGTAATTACAATACAAACTTCTGCACTGGTTACTAATAAAGGAACTGTTACCGGTTCTGGTTTCGGTCTTAGCTCAGGTGGTGACCAGGTAATTGCTTACACTGGAACTGCATTAGCTCCTAATTATATTACTGCTTTAACTTCTAACGGTTGGGTTACTTCAAATACTATCTGTAACGGAAGTTTGTCTATGATTCCTGCTGGTCTTACAGATGGCCTTACCGCTTTAAATACAAGCACTGCTTCAGGAAATGTAGCTGCAAATACTGCAAATGCTTTCTATAATGGCATTCAAACTGGTACTCCT
>Ga0247742_10002177_pt1 | contig 12998 bp, 17 predicted proteins | sample UWRJL208509C2_FD_180944 | JGI IMG/M metagenome (GOLD analysis project Ga0247742, IMG submission 180944) | Plant litter microbial communities from Arlington Agricultural Research Station in Wisconsin, United States - UWRJ-L208-509C-2 | ecosystem: Environmental > Terrestrial > Plant litter >...
ATCGACGATAGCAACAAGTTAGAAAAGGACAATACGGTAGAGTAGGGCCTTTGAGTATGCCAGGGAGTCATCCGCCGGCATCCCCATCGGCCCTACGCCCTGAAGATCAGACGACTTCCATGTCGTCGACTCTTCATCCCCAACTCCAACTACTGTTACGTTCATCTTACATTTAGCACGACGCACGCGTCACGAGAATCCGGTAACGCGGAAGCGGCACTAAAAAATTTGAGCAATCCGGCACATTACGAGGAAACGTTCAAAATTGAAGAAAACGGTGAATGGGAATATCAGATAACCACTGGTTGCGTATAAGCTGGAACGAAAAAAAAAGACGGCAGGCGAAATCTCGTACACATGTGGAAGTTGGAAGTCTGGAGCCCGGACCTGTTGATCTGAGGCTGTGAACAGCGCATATGTGAAAGGTCCATTGTCTGCTGACACCGCATATGGTGGAGACAACCATGGTGCAGTTTGTTGATAGAGCGTCGACGCCGAGGACATGTTACGAAAGTCGTCAGATTAACTGCAATGGCATATAAGATGCCATGACGCGACCAGCGACTGAGGAAACGAAGCAACTCCTGGTGTCGATAGTCTCGTTGGTGCAAGTGCACGCATATTGGGGGTAATCGATAAAGTCTAACATATAAGGTGAAATTTGACGGTCTTCTTTCCCAATTTAGAGTTGAATACACACGAACCAAGGGAATCGATATTAACAATGTCCGTATCATGGTTGGTTGTAAATGAGAAGGCCAAAAAAAAAAGAAGAAAGTAAGAACAGTACAATTTTTCAAGTCCTTGGCCTCTTCCATCGCCTGTTCAGCACTCTAACGGTCGAGAGTATGCGAACGCAGTTGGATAGAGTATCTCAGAGCGTGAGCGCTTGAGCTTGTATGTGTGACTCGTTAAACCTGCAGAGAACACCATATAGACAGGTGTTTTGGTCGAAGCGCGCGGTGTACGGTTTTGAACCAGGTGAACGTCAACGATTGTGCGTGGGAGGATAATCGGACCGACTTCAGCGAGGGAATAGCCGGAGGGAAAGAAGCGCGTCTTGGCACCGGACCGAATCTGGTTGTTTGGTCCAATCGAAGATGCCAAAGTGTACCCCAACCCAGGCTCCTCATTCCTTTCCCCCTCGTCGGGCTACAGAACTTGGAATCCTCTGTCGCTGGTTCAGCTCGCCTCATTCTCCTCCTTGCTGATCTCAGTTTGGTTCAACGCGTACTGGAGACGAAACTGAGCCTGTGCAGATCCTCGCCTGATAGGCCCCATTCGCCTCATATTCAACCAGGCGGAAAGATAACTCGTACAAACTACTTGAACTGTGACTCAGGAGGCCCGTCACCCCATCGATATCGTCTATTATGTCAGAGGCTTATAAATATGTATACGTTCCTACTCTTAGTTCTGTTTCTCCCTCCCCTCGTCCGATTTCGGCATGCCCTCAGTCCGTTCCAGTCGTGAACACCGCGTTCTTCAAACCAAAACATCGACTCGTCTGTTCCGCGTCGATCACATGCAGCCTCAGGCCTCAACACAGGAGCGGTCTATGCTCAGTTTGTTTGAATCGGTTCTTGGCGAATTGTACGTTTAAATCTACAGTCGAGTATCTCATAACGCATAGGCCCTGAACCGCCCTCGGGCCTATGCATTATGAGATTTATGCACAAGCAGATAGTAACAAAATTGTGACATTATGTGACACTGTGCGCACCATGACCGCTCGCACTGGCAATATATATGAACAAGCTACGTATGCATACTATGGTTGATGGAAGAATAGATCGATAGTGGATTGTTTCACATTCTTGAAGTCTTCCCGCTTCAAGTGTGATCTGAACTTACGCAGCTCCTGGTTGAGACCAAGAGCATTGCTGTTTTTGCCGCCAAATTTGATGGAGAGGCGCTCGAGTTTTGCAGCGAGTTCAAGGGTCTCGCGGATGGTGGCCTCTGGATCAAGGTCCTCACTTTCATCGTCAGACTCATCATCAATTTCCATAACCTCACCCCGAGCAACCTTGCTCTCGTGATCCACCTGGTTGATGATGTCGTCATCACCACCAGGAAAAGCATAGGGAGAATCTTCGAGTGAGGTTTCTCGCTCCTCAGGGGGGTCCACAATGTCGTCAACAGTCATTGGGGGTCCAAAAACGCGGTTCCGAGTCCGAAGAACTGCAACTGAAGCCATGAGTTCAGTTTCAACGGCAACCAGCTGCTTGGAATGCGAAGTTTCCATTAGTGGTGCAGTGACACTCTTGGCTGGTGTGGCTTCCTGAACTTTTGACAGCTGGTCCAACGCATCTTGAGCCACTGCAATATCACCTTCGGCGTCCATTACGGCTTTCAACCCGGGGCGCCAGTCAGAGTCTTCGTATTGACCACCAAAAAGGTTTTCAAGCGCTTTCTCAGCTTCCGGAAGTCTCATATCAGAGGTCGCAAAATCTCGAAGGATAAGCCATGCCTGGCTGGATTTTTCGTCAGTGGCCTGAGGACCTAGAGCATTGGCTACGGAATTCTTGGGAACTCTGGTTAAGATACTGTTGGTGAGTTTGATAAAGTTTGATGAAGAGAAAGCCACGCACGGTTGAATACCTGTATGATCCCAGCAATGCTTGATCGTCTCGGGTGTCACTGCATCCCAAGCTTCCATCGCCATCTCCATAGCTTCCTTGAGATCAATCTTGAAGATTTCGCGCTCACCCAGCTCATCCAACTCGACAGCACGACGGCAAAACTGCTTTCGGTAGTGAGCCTTGAAACAGCGAATGATCCCTGCGTCAAGTGGCTGAACAAACGAAGTCATGTTTGGTTCAAAGAACTCGATTTGAATGTTGGTGGGCTCATAGTCGATGCTGTGACCCGAGAAATTGTCGATTGTGAGCAGCACATGTCGGTTTTCAGCCTTCATGCGGACATCAAGCTTCTTAATCCACCTAGGTGACAGGAAATCAGTTGAGAAACACGGAAATAGACAGTAAGTGAGCTCACTCTTCAAATAAAACTGAGTTCATCCATGCTTTCTTGTTGTGACGATAATAATATCCAGCGCCGTTAGGACCTTGCTTTCCAAAGCACCGAGGTTTCTTGGCCTTTCCAATAAAGAATGGCTCAAACTTATCACTCCCGTCAGCGTTGCAGGCAAAACCTATCGTAATCCTAGTTTTCTCCTTTTTCTTTCCACTCATTTGTATTGTTGCAAGTCCCCGATCAGGCGGTGAGCTAATAATCAGTGAGCATTTAATTTGAGGCACTGAGCTGAACTCGAAAACTTACCGCCAAAACATGCCCGATTCATCGAAATTGAGACGATCACGAGGTGCGTACTTTTCCAGAACCCCTTGTAGGCGTACACGTTCGGTCGCAACAGCATCCAAATCAACTGAACCGGCCTCTCCATGTCGTCGGTACTCCTTGATCTTGAATTGCCTACAAAACGGAGGAATCCAGCCCTTGCCTGAGAGCCGCTGATCTTCGGGGACCTGGAGAAGAATCTCAAACCGCTTTCTCTTTGCTTGAAGCATGTCGCCTGTATAAGTTTCGCGCGTCTCTTCAATGTGCCGGATCCATAGGACCAATGCCCGCTCAACATCAGGGCGTGTGACAACCCGCACGCGTTTGGACGACAGGGCCATTGGTGTCAATTGAGAGCGTTCCTCAAGTTCCTGTCGCCGTTTCCAATTGCGGGAGAGTGCAGACTGTGAGAAAACAAGAGCTCCGTTGATTTTTTCCTGGAAGTACTGGACAGTTTCCTCTTGGGAGAGCAGCGGATGGACATCTATAAATGTGAAGACGCGAAGCCAATCTGCCAGTGTGAGATTGTTGCGGCCTTTTTTTGTGACAGGTTTTGCTGAAGTCTTCGGCGCATTCTTGTCCACAACCGCTTTAGGCTTTCGGTCATATGGTCGAACCTTTCCACGTGGCTTTCGAGTAGATTCAGCTGACGGCGCCATGAAAGTCAAAGAAGTGGGAAAAGCAGGGGTTATCTAAGCAGGGATGTAAAGCTACGGTACAAGATTAGCCTAATGGTATCCAGCGCAGTAAATTGGAAGAGCTCACCTCAGGATTTGCTACGGCAAACGACTGAGAGGAGCTTGAAGGACTTTCATAACTTATATACGTGCGGTTGTATCTACAGGGTAGAGCAAAGATTGGGAAATGAGAGAATGTAAACAGAAATGAGCATTTGCGATGCTCGTTAGGCGAGCATCGTGCACTACTGAAGAGGATGTCAGGCGAACAAGAGGCGAGTGCTCATGCGCCGTGAATCGGAGCCGATCCAAAGATGTTCACATCGTGTCGTTGCATGGTGAGTCCTATATTCTGACTTTATTGTAAAAATTTTCGCCACTACATGTTATGATAACGCATATTCCTCCGGCGAAGGCCATGCATTATGCAATATGCGTTATGCCACGATTTTCCTGGGAACATTGGTGGTTTCCACCTCAAGGCTATGCATTATGAAAAATATGCATCAATACAAAATGCATTATGAGATACTCGACTGTACTCATCCTCTCGTTCAGTCCTCATCTCTTGTAGATAACCGATATTTTTATCGCTCGAGCTACCTCCCATCCCACAATCACACCAATGTCTACAAGTATACCCATCCATCGGTGCCGAACCGCTCCGTCCCATGACTGCATATACCTGTGGTTCATCAGAACGTGCGACGCGGGACCTATGGCCTGAAGCAAAGCAGGCGAACGGGTATTCATGGATTATTACACGATGTCCTTCGCTGGATTGACGCTGGCTTTTCTTCCCTTATTTTCTGTCGACATGCCTTCGAATTCGGTGCGCTGACTATCACCCTCAGGTCTCCAAGTCCACGGATTTCACCCTGGCTCTTCCAGCGGGCCCTTGGATTCTTGGAACTGAGTCAAATTTGCTACCCAGTCGTCAACAATTTCACCTGCAGGAGCTAAGATTCTCGTAGGATCCAGCCCGAATGTACGTCGCATATCCCTTCGTTCATTCCTTCGCTTCTTTGTCGCCCTTCCACCTGACCATTACCGTCTTTTAGATATCCAACCTCCAACGTCTATGACGATACCCGTCGGTCTGTGGGAATTGGCCCCACGATATCCTCACATATTGTGGCTCATCCACATGGTGCGATGTGGGATTTACAGCATGCTTCATATCCCCCAAACCCAAGTAGTGTTTATTAGTCGCTATCTCGGCAGCTGCGGACTTACCTGACGTTTCATGTACGTATCGTATGAGTAGGTATATCGACACTCGTAACTCGTTTGCTACGAAGTCTCCCGACTTCCCGCACTCTCGTTGATCCCGACCTCTGGGTTTCAATGACTATTATCCTCGATTTGAAAACCATGTAATTCACTCAGATTTATTCTCCGACGCAAAGGTGATCTGACAAACGAGAATTCGTGCTGGAAACCATACGGGACTGGAATTCCCAATAGAACAATCAATCTTTATATTACATTCCATGGTTCTAGAATTTTCGGAATATCTGAACCACGGAATAGATTGAATTAGCACTCCAAAAACCCACTCAAGTCCGCAGATTCCGGGTGTTGTTCTAATATTCGGCGCCTGGGTTGTATCCCGTTCGCTGACGCCCATATCTCGGAGGTACGTTTCACTGCATTTCACTACTCTGAATTGTAATCATGTACAGAATAAATAGTGTAATTACGGTTCTTGGGCTCATCAGCGACAAAGTGACAAATCCTGAAGTTACGAAAGGTTAGTTGGTTTCGGAGTCAGGCTGTGGAACCTCGGAAACATGCTTTCTAGAGGACTGAGAGACTGAGACGCCTACACTCCGACCTCATCCCCCTTTTCTCCATTGTGATCATTACCATGAGAAGGCTACTCTTCATCAACAACCTCCCGGAAAATCTTAGACTTCTAACTGGCCACGTGGGTCAAATTCCTCAACGTATCTTTATGAGAAACAGTGGGTAGCTCACAAAGGGCTCTTATCGGACCCGGAAGTACAGCCCCAGTCTCTTTAAATCCGTTCTTTCCAGTAGGTCACATTTTCCGGTATATATAGCTGTGTCGTGTTCACGATCTCCCAGACGAATTCCGACATCCTTTGTCTATCGAACATGATCAAATTCTTAAGCCACCTCGCTGTCTTCGTCTTAATTCCCCCAGTACTATCTATAGCGCAAGATGTCGCGGAAGCTCCTCCTGGAGTCGACATGTACGCTACATAAAATCACTGTATATCCCTCTACTGATTATGAGACGGATCTTACCGCATTGTGCAGCACAAACATTAGTATCACCGGCTCAGGATGTCCTGCAGGCTCCGCTGGCGCTGGATTCAGTTGTGCGTTTAGTCCCCTATTACTGCAACCTTGACTAATTGCCTACATTGATAGCCGATAAGAGTTCCTTCGCAATGGTAGCCAGCAAGTTTTTCACCGAGATAGGTCCAACTACAGGCGTTTCAAAAAGTAACACAAGCTGCACCGTGGCCGTAGAAATCAGGTACTACGTTATAATTGTGTTAGGGCCTGAGGTTTGAAGTTAATGCGTATTTCTCTGCAGTATTCCTCCAGGTTATAGGACTTCCGTGTCTTATATCAGACACGTGAGAAAATTACCAATGGAACCCTCTTTTGACTCAAGTAACAATACTCTTCAATAGAGCGGGTACTACGAGCTAGATTCAGCGGTCAATTATACCCAGAAAAGCGATAACTTCTGTGTGTTTAACCCACCTCCCACTTAAACATACACTAACTGAGTTTACACACTAGTCCAAGGATACCCAAACCAAATGAGCCCCAATTACAACGTCTCTGGTCCTAACAAAGGTAGATTGACCAGTTCAGTGAACTCGCGGCATGTGCTGATTGTTATTACTTGTTCTTTTCTCGTGGTGGTAGGCGAGTATGCCAAGCAAGCTAACTTTGGCCCAGATTCAGACAGCTATTCACCCTGTGGGGGCCTAGCTGTCCTAAAGATCAACACCGAGATTAATCTTAACTCTGACGACGAAGCGAACCTGGGGTTCTCCGTCATCGATAGTGTACGTCATCATAATTCATTGAACCATCTAGATTGCTAAATCATTCTACTTAATCTCACTCGACATCCATTCAGATTGTAAGTCTCGCTCAAAGTGCTTTTGGGACTGTACAAAAGCTAACACTCGATTGACCAGAATGTTGGGCTCCAATGGACGGAGTGTAAAATATAAAAAAAAACTCAAGAGGTTCAATTCCCCGAGTAGCACCGTGATATAAGTTCCCACATATCCGAGATTGGCTTCATAGATCAAATTGCAAGGTCAACCTCTAAGCTTATGATTTCCGAAGGCTTTGCGTACAATCACCTTGGGCGGGCTGTTCTAGCAAGTAAATATATGCTTGCGAGACGCTAACGGTTTTTTGATAGGCCGGAACCCGTGATATGGGAGATTTGAGACACCTTTGGCCATATCCTGAATATACGCCTGCTACTCTTATAAGCATGCCACGTTTGAAAGATGACCGAACATGTGTTAACGAGACGGGCGCTAATCACAGCCGAGCACAGCCCCAGCGATTCGTGTGAATCCGGCACAATCATCCGAACTGCCACCATGGTGTCACCGCAGACTCTCCGTTTCACTAGCACAACAGTATCCTCCCACTGGCCATAGAAAGAGGTATCAGGCGCACACTGAGGGGAAGCGAGCTCCCAATCTTACCTCATCAGTGTCTGGCCTATTCGAATTCCGTCACGCTTCAACCACAATTGATATCACGATGTACGCCTCAGGATTAGCATTCCTTGGCTCTTGGATTCGTCCCAGCCCAGCATGGACCAAGTACGTGAACTAGCCGTATCATAGAGCTGGGAACTGAGTACTTTAATTCTTTACATCCCTTCTCCGTCCTGCCCGTTCTCACTGATCACACTTCGCAGATGGAACGAGTAAACATCTGCTATAGTCTCGGACGCTGCAGTATAAGGTGCTCACGAACATCTCAACGGGATGTTGTCCATATTCATACTCGGTAAAGTTTCAATCTGTGAGTCAACTACTCTCGACTACTGCTGCAGTATAGCCTAACAAGGTATGTTTCACCCTCGGGTATGAGTGCTTCGAGTCATGTCAGAAATAAAATGAGCGAGGTATGAGACTCGTCAGGAAATCGCTCTGTAGGACTGACACTCGTCTCCAGCATCAGATATTGGAAAGAATTCAGATGAACATGCTGAACAAGATTACGCATCCTTAAGAAATACGGGTTCTGCACAGCCGCACTTACCAACCCTGTGGACAGCATCACAAAGATTCCAGAATACGTCTGAGCATTCTCATCTGCAAAACGACTCCCCATCAAGTTGCGCTTCGGATGTAAGTTAGATCTGGTGAGGTTGCCACAAATTCACCTCGTGTGGCCGTTGTTCCCTGAAACGAGTAGGTGCAGATATAGTCAACAAATCGCGGAAGAATGGAATAGACATAGGAATGTCAAAGACGAGAATGAGAATGAACCGTTGCGAACATGCCCATAGCACGAGATGAGAGTGATTGAATTCATCATAATTCGTAACTCCAATTGTAGGAAGATCCTGAACGCAATGCAACTCCTGCGCCTGTCTCGGACTACCAACCCCAGGCAACCTGGGGAAAAGAAACTTGGTTCTGAACTTGGAGCCGAACCAACCAAGCTCAGAAGAGAACAAACAGACTTCAGCGGAGATGAGAAGAGGCGGGAGACGGGAGACTTCTTTCCATATCACACCCTGTTTATGTCCAGAGAGAAGTTTTTCTGGAAGTATAAACTGGGCGAGAAAGTGCGTTATAAGGTGAGAATATCCACGTCGGGTATGAGAGTAGATCTGGTGCTGTAGGCGCACCGCTCAGCCTCTGAGTGAGCGGGTTGCGCAAAGGCACAGAGAAAAGGTAGAAATGTAGATTCGAAATTCAAAAGATGGGGTCCAGGCTGCGCAGTCAGACCGAGCCGAGTTCCAGCTATCTATTGAATGAATTCTACCATTTCAAAGGAAGCTATTTTTGCGTAACCCGTAGCCACCCAACGACTAGAGAAGGAATGAGAGGACAAGCTAGCGTGAACTCGTCTCGGACTGAGAGACCAGAGACTACAGGAAAACTTGAAGGGAGTGCGTTCGCAGATCATGAGAAAGTAAAAATAAGATGGAGCCACAGCCCACCACACGCAGATCATGAGAAAGTAAAAATAAGATGGAGCCACAGCCCACCACACGCAGATCTAATGACTGGGTCAAGCAAGTCCAGCCGCGTGATCATGATATGACCCAGGTTAGCACAAAGCGCGAAGAGCGTCCCAAGTAGAGCTCATAAGCCATAAACGATAGGTGGATGGGTATGTCGCTTACGTGTAGGCCTGGGTGCCACTTTAAAACGGGAGGATAATGCGAATTTTGAAAAATGGTAGTGGTCATGTTGAAGACAAGAGAAAGAAAGAAAAGCGAGGAAGATCGGGTAGATGTGCGACGTACTTTTGGCCTGGACTTGTTCCTACGACAACTTCAGCCCCTGCTGGTGAGGTTGTTGACGTGACATTGGCATTGGCGCCAGTTCAGAGAATGGAGTCCCCACAAGGACGAATTCCTTAGGGAAGAATGAGCGAAATGTGAGCTAAAAAGAACTGGTGGTCGGTGCAACGAACACATTTCGACAGATCTAACGAGAGGGTGAAGTGGATAGAGAAAAATGGGATGACGAAGCAGCCTGTATCAGTAACCATCCACTGAGGATGGTAACAAAGGTTCCATAGCGCACACTCCAAGAAACTACAGATACGCAGAATGATCGCCTGGAACCAGTTCGGAATGACGGACGGTTATACTCGTAGCCACTGTCACCGAATTTGGATGGAAGGAGGTAGGTGAAGAGGAAGAAGTAACGGTCATCTGGGAGAAAGAATGAACGTATCTTGGGCATTGGACAGATTCAAACGACGCGAGCATAGGCCACTCCTGCTTCGAAGAATGTTAATATCACACGGGCAGAGATTTGGACTAGTAGAGTCCAAGTTCTGGACGGAAGACCGCGTAGTGTTTCTTGACTGGAATCAACCCGGTAATATCTAGATTCGTTTGAAGAAAGAAAAGAAGGGCGGGTCAGTTCAGAAATGGTATTTTGAAGGAGAGAAGTGAACAGCAATGGAAACAAGGAGGAAAGGACGTACATGGAGGCTATTAGATTTCTCTCTCCCGGTACATGACCTCTGAGAGTAACGAGCCACGTTGCGAACACTCTGGCGGCTAAGCCGTTCGCGTAAGTTATCTGTAAGACGAGGCGAATAAACCCCAGCGGGCGAGGAGCTACACAGACGAGGCTACGTACTCAGATCTCAGATCTCAGACTTGGTTGTGTGCCGAACCAGGTTGTGGTCGGCGAGGCGACTCAAACCGGCGAGCCGATGGTGACCTGGTGCAGATCGAGAGATCTGAGAAAGTAATCCTGGAGGTCCCTATGAAAGAATCACAGGTTATGAAGCAGTTCGAGTGTTGAGAAAAGCAGAGGAGCTGATGGTGAGTGCACGGCGGGAGAAGCAGAGAAGGTCTCCTAGTAGGAAAGCACAACCTAGTACCAGACAATCAGTTTGGCGGAAGGTCAAATAGCTCAACAGCAGACGCAATCCTTACCTTCACGAATGATGTACACTGCGCCTGGAACCATGGCAAAGTCACGTCTGCCTTGACCTTCAACATCAAAGGATACTTCGACTTTGTCAACCACAAAAGGCTGCTGTCAGAACTCCGAAGAAAGGGGATCCCGCTGGAATACGTCAAGTAGACTGCCAGCTTCCTCAGTAACTGAGAAGCCGCAGTCTGCTTAGACGGCATCCGCGGAGAAATGGCCATAGTGGAGAATGGCATACCGCAAGGGTCACCAGTTTCACCAGTCCTGGCAGCGATCTACACAGCAGAGCTCCTGCCAGGAGATCTTCAGGTCAACTACACCCACCCATACGACTCCAGTGCCAGACAAACCAACAAGCTCTAACATGCTAATGTATGTCGATGACGGGAAACTGTATTTCTCATCCTTGACTCTGGACACCAATTTCCGCCTCCTTCACACCGCATACATTTGTGCAGACAAATGACTAGTTGCAGCCGGCCTCTCGTCTGAGTTCTCCAAACGAGAGCTGATGCACTACAGCCGCCGAAGGATGGAGACTCCCCGTCCATGACACTCCACGGCAGTGATGGCAAAACCAGAGTGGTCAAGCCTGAATCCACCGTTCGCACGTGAAACTGGCAGCAGCCCGAGGAGAGAACGCCGTGAGCGGACTAACCATGCTAGCAAACACAGTTCATGACCTAAGCCAAAAACACCACAGCCACCTATACATAGCCTGCGTTGTCCCAAAGATCCTATATGGATGTCCACTATGGTCCAATGGCACTGCCAACCAGCTGAAACCCCTGCAGAAAGTACAGAGGCGCGCACTCTACCTAATGTGTGCTGCCTTCAAAACGACTTCAACGGAGGCACTTGAGATCGAAGCATCGATCCCACCAATCCGTATACAGATCCAACAACACATCAAACAATGTGCAATCCGGTTTAACAAACTGGGCCAGAGAAACCCAATCCTCCAACGACTTCCAGACACATGGCGCTCAGGGACCAAACCATCTACACCTCCACCGCTCAAAGCCAGATTCGAAAACGGATCAGCAACTGAAAACAGAAGGACAACACCACTCCTTGACATTGCAGCACACACATCATACGACCATGAGCGAATAGATCCATTTCTATACCCGCCATGGCGGCGAACCGACAAGAGCTTTGGAGACCGTGTCCACATCCAACCGAGTGACCCAAAACCCAAAGGATCGGAAGCTGAGGAAGAAACGGATGCAGCAACACGCCATACAACCCAAGTAGAGGAACTCACCGAATCCGAGAGTAACCTGATCGTTTACTCAGACGGATCTCTCATGAAGAAATCAGGATTTGCGAGGGCGGGCGCGAGTGTCGTCATCTACCACAATGGAAGTGAGGTCACAACAATGAAGATCGGGATGGGAGGAAGAGCGGAAGTATACGACGCGGAGGGCAGGATTGATGCTGGGTGCGAAAATCGCTGTTGACTATGCACGCTCACATGCACAGATCAAACACCTGCACTTCTACACCGATAACTCCGCAGCTGTCAAAGCCATATTTGACCTAAAACCACGCTCAGGCAAACATTACGCATCAACGCTCTACACCACCGTCGTAAAGTTTCTTGACGATGACCCAGTCCACAGACTGTCAATCTCTTGGTGCCCTGGGCACGCCGACATCCTAGGCAATGAGCGAGCTGATGAACTTGCAAAAGAAGCCAATGACCTACCTTGGTCAGCGCCCATCAGCACAACACGAGCGAACGCCGTCAGACGTTCGAAGATGGCATCCCAAAAAGCCTGGGTGAAACAGTGGAAGTCCACACCCAAACGAGGGGCATTTGCAATCTCGAATTGCATCGCGCCGACCCTCAAACCGACACAACGGTTCCTCAACACACCACGAGAGACATTCGGCAGACTCATCCAGTGCAGAACTGGTCACGCGTACACCGGCGAGTATCGAAGACGCTTCCACCCCGATAAGGACGAAAACTGCGCGTGCGGAAAAGGGTACCAAACACGGAACACATCCTACGCGATTGCGAACACCACAATAAACATCGCATCCACCTCCTCCGGGTCTCCCGCGACATATTCCTCCCCACTATACTCGGCACGGTTGAGGGTATAACGGCCCTAACAACCTACCTAGAACAGAGCGGCGCCTTCACAACCCTCGGACGCCCTGTCTCCGGGCGCGAAACACCACAATTCGACGATGAACCCGACTCACCAGAGTGAGACGACGAGACCGGTTACTAAACACGTTTCATTTCTTCTTACTCAAACCTATTACCTTCCTTTTCGCACCACCATATGACAATCGTTCCTTACACCACTCAATTCACCACTCCGAAACATTACAGCTATACAATACCCCCACCTAC
>Ga0247742_10002178_pt1 | contig 12992 bp, 14 predicted proteins | sample UWRJL208509C2_FD_180944 | JGI IMG/M metagenome (GOLD analysis project Ga0247742, IMG submission 180944) | Plant litter microbial communities from Arlington Agricultural Research Station in Wisconsin, United States - UWRJ-L208-509C-2 | ecosystem: Environmental > Terrestrial > Plant litter >...
TTACCCAATCTATAGCATGTATCCAGAAGGCTAACTAGCTGGCTGGGCAGTTACCCATGGCTCTCCAATATAAGAAAATGGGCCTGGGATTGGCCCTGGGGGGGGGTACACAGCATTGGGGGGCCCGGAAATGATGCGGGTAGGTTGGTAGGACCACCTGCTACCCAATTTGGGTAGGTAGGGCGGGCAGGATAGCAGGGGATGGGCGGGTATATGCAAAATAGGCGGAAAAAGCGCGATTATGTAATCTTAAAAAAAAACATGAAAAAAAGCCATTAAATCCGATAAATCGAAAAAATATTCGCTGCTCTTTTAGATTTTTGATAGCACAAAAAATGCGCGCTTGGTAGGCGTTTTGCTCTTGGGAGGTGGGCGGCTGTACTATTTTTAGAGTGCCAACGGAGCGCCCGGGATTCTTGGACCGCTGGTCTAGATTCCAGGCACGGGTCCATTCGGACCTGCGTTTCCGCTTTCCGGGGCTGATAATCAATCCTTCAGATTAGATTGCGGGCACTTAGGTCCATCGGATGATTGCGGGCGCTTGCTGGATACGCTGGGCACTTTCGGGCATTTCGGGAATGTTCAGATTGCCTGCTTGGGTGTGCTGCTTTTCGTACTGTCAGGAATACTCGGAAAATACTCAGAAAATACTCAAAGGTTGAAAACTCATTAGATTATTAAATAACAACAGGTGTAGATACATTTTAAGAGGGCCATACAAGGCCAGAGAGAACAGCCTGGACATCATTCACATGGTCGACATATTGATTCCATCCCGAGGTACCCTTCTGGACATGGGAACCCCAGAAGAACAGACCAGCAACGACACTAAGGAGGCCATTGGTGCCAGGCTTCTTCAAATGTGTCAGGTCGCCGTCAATACTACCCCATGCGACATCCTGATCGGTCTCCCTCCTCCAAGCAGGCTGCAGGTGGAACCACCACTGCCGGAACTGCTTCTCAAATTTTGACGCATCAAAAGATGGGGGGACCCACTTCTCGCTCCGCCCCCTCTGAATCCAGTCACCAATGACAGTAGGGCGATGCTTCGAGTCAAGCTTTGACAACTCGGCATAGTTTTCCTTGACCTCAAATGTTGCCCACGTGTGGATGAGCATACTGAAGCGCTTGTCGATGGTGGTGGCCTGAAGTTTGGTGATGGCGGAAATGAACCATTTAGGAGCATTCGGGGCAGGTTCAAACGGAGTGGAAGGAATGGCAGGACGAGCCAAAGTAGTCGATACCGTTGATGGCAATGGTTCCTGTGGTGCAGCACTTGTCTTTGCCTTCCCTTTCCCCTTCTTTGAAGTTTTTGCCTTAGGTTTCGGGCGAATGGACTCGGCTGGTGTTGATACAGTACGTCCCCGCTTTGACGAGACAGCTGGTTCATCCTCGTCGCAAGTACGTTTGGTGGGAACTGAGGGCGGAGATGGGTTTAGAGGTGACATTGGAGGAGGCTGGTGTTGATGTTGCACGGGAGATTCAGGGCGAGGATGCGCAGTACTTCGAAGAGGCGACTGGGCATCTGTAGGGCTCGAGAAAGAGGGTGGTACTGATACAAGGCTTGTTGATGGTGGAGCTTGCATGGCAGGGCATGGCGGGGCGTCCACAGGGCTGGGAGGGCGCGACGGGGCATCACCAGGGCTTGCAGGACGAGATGGGATGTCCATAGGACTTGGAGGACGGGACGGCTGCAGTACAGAGCCTTCGGGAGACGGAGGCGCATGGGCTGGGACTATAGGACGCAACGGAGAGGGGACCACAATGACAGGAGTAGACATATGTTCATGGGCAGGCAGAGGTGAGGCAAGTGCTGGATCCAAGACAGACCGTGTGGAGTGTTGTGGGCCTGTTGGTGTTGGTTCTACTGTATCAAGATCTCCCTCAGGCCCGAGGGAGGTCAAGGAAACCCCCAAAGCCTCGAGGTCACAGTTCTCCAGCGGTTCAAACCCCTCTTCGACAGGGAGTGCACGGGAACGACACTCTTCGGGTGCTGTGGTCCGAATCCGTTAGTTCAAAGTAGAGATCGTGAGTAGGGACAACTTACTAAAGCAGGACCTGAGGAAATCACTATAAACTGGCATAATTGCCTGTTTGAATCGAAGGCGTTCTGCTGTTCCAAAGTCGACAGAGACATCCCTGCCGGTCTCTCCAGAGTGAACACTAAGATATAGGTTAGCCAATACGGCAGAAAATTGTTGGACTATAGACGTACGTGATGACATTCAATCTCCCTCCATGTGCAGGCTCGGGGCCACCAGCGACCAGCGAACACATCCACCCAGTTGCCTTGCGAATCATGTCCAACCAGGGTTGTGCAGCCTTAGGTAGGTTGTGAATACACCTAGAATAAATTTAGACGATGGATTCGAAGAAAGAGAGGAATACATACCGCTGACGATCTGCATTGTTCTGGGATATTTTCCCATTGAGAATCTCGTTCCACTTCGCCATACGCTCGGCATGATCTTCCACAGCCTGTTCCTCCCATCCTTCCTTCTCAACGTCGCTGAGTTTTGCGTACATCTCCTTCGCAATCTTGTCCCTTGCAGTAACTTGCTGAGACCTGGAAAGATTCCCGTATCGTTGCTTCGTCTTGTCGTTGATCTCTTTCCTCTGGGTCTTCCTCCATGTGTTACATGCCGTCCAAATGCGAGGTTTGAGGGTTGATGTCATACCGGCGAGCTTTAGAAGGAGGATGCGGTAGGGGTTCTGTGCGCCAGATTCTTTCGGGTCCATATCGCTGTCCTTCATGTACTGGTAAGCCAGCCAGCGCTTGATTTGCTGCTCAACAGACATGTAAGCGACGTCACGTGCACAGCACAACCAAAGCCCTCACCGCTTTCCGATACTCGACTAACTTGCGCCTTGCTTTCATCTTCGAAACGGCGGCCTCTACCTCCTCCAGCGTCAGATCGTCTAGTTCTACCACCTCTTCAACCCTATCAGGTGCGTTGTCGTTCACGCTTGCTAGAAACTGGACCATCGGCTCTTGATCATGTGGCAGATCAATGGGAAATCGTCGAAAGTAGCAACGCTGAATGTTCGCCAAGGCGTCGCCTGCATATCCACCAAGAACCCCTGCCTTGTATGCTGGTTTCTCATTCATAAGAAACTGCTTTCGGAGTCCTTGGAAAGCGCCTGGGTTGACCATGATGTCTGCATGGAAAGCAACAGTAAGTTCTACTTGTGATCCTGCAACACAACTGAAGACGTACACAACTAGTGATGGAGATATAACCTTATAATCAAACGAAGCAGGATGTGAAGGTGAAGGCTCAGATGCGTAACGCGATGTCGATTTGGCGGGTGCGCTTTCGATGTACCAGATGCTGTGGTGAGTGCTAAATGTGCCACGAGCGACCGCCTGACCTTGACCTTATACTCTACAGCTTGTCAGAACCAATCGTGGATCTGTATCACCCAGATCTCAGGAGAAAGCATCATATTTAGACAACATCGATCCATTTACAAGCTAACTCGTATTCCTGGAGACTTGCCGACGATTCCTGAACCCCCAATCTATCACGTTTTGGCTCGCAATAAAGGATTTTTCGTCAACGCCGACCAGCTCTTTGGCTCCAAGCTTATAATGTACCCCCGCAACGGCATGCTCTCTTTTCTGAGGTATGCACCAGGCGAATATTGAACACGCTGGCCGATCTTCTGCCCTTGAAACTGCCGCGTACCTGTCTGGACGTCGGGCTTATCCTCTCTAGGTATGTAGGTCATGGATACGTCTCCTTTTTCTTCGACATTTCTCTGTCGGCGTATGGTTCACCGATCATTCTCTGACCTTACCCTGAATTCAGGCCATTTTCTCCTTCAAATCTCTCCCACTCAACGCCGAACATTGCAGCGACACTATTTGCCGTTTAGTAAGAGACGACGGCAACGGGAATCCAGAAAACTGGTGTGGTCGTGCTGGGCAAACCCAAGCATGATAAAAGGGGCCCGGTTTGTAAGTCCTGTCTCAACAAAATCATCTTCACCTCAATCACTCAACGAATCACTCCCATGAACTCTACCACAGCCGAAAGTGTCTCCCCCGTTCACCCACCTCTCTCCCAGCCGAGATACGCCGTGGCCGTTGGCGCTGATATTTTACCGATGGATACAGACGCTCTTACGCTCGTTGATCATCCAGTTGCGAGCTCGGCTGGAATCGGCGGTGTTCACAGCCGGTGATGTCTCCTTCCCCCTCGAGGTGCTGAGAGCAATGCTAACTCATTTATTAGGCCCTCCTGCTGTCGTCAACGCAGACCACAACCTTGGTCATGGCTCAGCTCCACTGCAAGTTATCCAAGACGTGTCCGATCCTGGTGCGGTTCATTTTCTTCCTATGCTGAAATTAACGCTCACTTATTTCGCAGACACTCCTGTTGTTATCGACGCCGATCATGCTCACGGTCGTGGTCCGGCTGGACCTCAAGCCATTGGTGAATTTGCAGGTACAGCATTATTCCTCTTCTGAGTTCTCCTGAAATCGACACTTACTCTTTCATTAGACCCGTACGGCGAAAATCTAGACACCAAGCAATATCTCGATCGCCTTATTGAGCTGTTGAAACGCCCTGACCCGAACATTGGTGGACGCAGCGCACCTAAACCCCAAAACATGGTCAAGCCGACATCCTGAAGTGGCCGCAAGTACTACGTTGTCACAACCAGACGCCTAGTCGGTATTACCCGACTTTTGTAAGATTTTTCTTTTCCATTTCGTAAATGCTGGTGGTCTAACGTTACACAGGAGTGCAGCACTCGATTACCAGCGAGGCGTAGAAGGCGCCACCATGTGCAAGTTCCTTGTATGGAAGGACGCGTTCGAGTACTACGCAGAATCATTCTACTCAGGCCATGTTCACAGCACTAACTCCCTCACTGACAAGACGGTTCGAAGGGCTTGACTCACTGACCATCGACTTCACGCTGGAGGCTCCGGCGGTAATCCACCTGGTGCACCTGGTGCAGCCGCCAACCCTATCCTCGTTCCCTCAGCTCCCGCAACGCCGACAACCCCTCATGGGGCGGTACCTGTGACTCTGACCCGGCCTCGTGCTGCACCAGGGACAGAGGTCAATCCCATCTTTGTTCCTTCCGCTGCCCCAACGCCCCAGTTTCACGCACAGCCTGGTGGAGTAAGGGCTCATGTTAGTCGGGACCCTCAAGCTGGTGGCCGTCGCTTAGCTGCCATCGAGGAGGCTTTGGCCGTCGACGATGACAAGAAAGGAAAAAAGAGGTTCATCATCACTGACGACTTAGACACCGACGAGAACACGATCAAAGGTTACTTTGGTGTTGTCCAGCAGAATAAGAATGCTGGCCCAAGCCGTTCTGGCTAATGCTCCAAATAGAATAGTAGCCTTCAAAAAATAGGACTCTAGCTAGTATCACAACCCCCACTCATCGCGTAAATATTTGAAATTGTTCCATTGACGGTGTTTAAATGTCAGAAATTTTGTCCATACTTCTACCCAATGACATGAGTGCCATAAAAATCTTCGATCTTGAACCGAGATCGACGAGAAATGCATTTTCAGCTCTCCATGGGGAAGTAATGCCATTTCTGACCGGACCGAACCAAAATATCGATCGTCGAGCGCCTTCTGCGTACAGCCGTTTAAGAATGTTCAATGTCTCAAATGCCGATTCTAGCGAGAAATTGGCTTCTCTAGGCGCTGTTTATTATCATTTTCTCTTCAGTTAAACAGATAGAATAATTTAGGAGGTGTCAATGAAATGATTTCACTTCAACAGATGCCTTGCAACGAAATAGAGATAGGTGCTTTTCATTTTCTCTTCAGTTAAACAGATAGCATAATTTAGGGAAGTGTCAATGAAATTATTTCACTTCAAGATATGCTTTGCAATGAATAGAGATAGACGCCCATGTTGGGATACCCAAAAAGGTAAATTACTTGATACAGAGCCGCCGTTATCGTATTGCCTATGAAATCACTCAGAATGCGTGCGGGTGTATGTTTCGCGGCCACGTAATAGGTTGTACTACTCCATAAAAAGTAGATTTTGCCTGTTTTAAAGTTTGTATCTATGCGATATTGCAAGCCTGAGGAAGATCAATTGAAACCTCAAACTTCTTGTTGAGTCCTACCCACTCACGATACTGGCTTAGGTGAGTTGCCTCAAAAGCTGTATCGTCTTGAATCCAAAGGATTCTAAGAATAGCGAGTCGAGGTGAGCTATAGCGCAATCGCCAATGCATCATCCATATGTAACTGAGTCTAGGACCTTGCCTGAAACCAAACTCGGATTCAGTCTTCCTTTTCCGAGTCGCAACGCCGGTTTGATGTCTATGTGCTATTGTAATATACTACAGCCTACAATGGCTTCATGGAATCATCTCTCGCGGATTCTATCCTGATGAATATTTATTAAAAGTAGTCGGCTGATAGGTGCACAAAGGCGACTCGGATGTTGCTGACTTTGAACAACCGGGTCCAATTCCTCAAGTCCGTCTGTAAATAAATCTAGAAAGGTACATATACTTTAATTCTTTCAGCCCATGATAATATCTCTCTGCATTCGAAGTCTAAATTACATGATACTTTGTGACGATCGCCTGCTCTTTGTCTCATGAATCCAGTTATCCGACCTTAAGCCTTACTCGACTCATGCGTGCGTCAACGGCAAGTTAAAAATGAATAAATCAATGTTATAAAAGCATTGTTCTTACGCAAAGGAAAGCTATCTACTTGGACCCGCTAATTATTGGGTTTATTGCGCCTCTGTTGGGTACAAACTGCGAACGGCAGAACGGCTTCAGGACGACTCCAAATGATCAACAAACAGATTTTCCCACGACGATGGCTGATACCAACCTACAGAGGGCAACCAAACGTCAACGGACATCGCACTTCCACCATGACACGGTACCCATCGACAACGAAGACCAATATCAGCAAGTTTTTCATCGTGAAGGCCGCCTTCGCAGAATCGGAAATCATGTAGTGGCCACAGCTACCACAAGTCGGACCGTTCCTGAATTAGACCAACGACACTGGTCGTCACTGTCTTCGTGGGCACCCCTCGACGATCCTAATTATGCCCTTGAGACCGATGGGTCGGGATACGAAAAGGCTGTGGATGCTGAAGTGATGGATGAGGAACCGACAGTGCAGAAGAAGACCAGGAGTCGGGTATCGGTGAGCCCATTGAGAAAATACGTCTTCGCCTGATTCTGACCTTATTCTGTGAGCAGAAGCGTCCTCATGTGGTGTGGAAGGAGCTTCACCGTTCAACTTACCTGGACGAAATTGTGAGATGGGAAGGAAGAGGGGACTTTCTAAGCTCAGTCGCCTGTACCGACTGTGTGTCGCGCAAGGCTACGACACCTGGTAGTCCAGAGTACAGGTGTCTGGATTGCTTCCATCCGGACTTAGTATGTGCTTCCTGCTGCGTCAAGCGTCACAGGATGCACCCATTCCATTGGATTTGGGTAAGTACCGCTGCTATTATCATTGAGCATTCTAATAAGACTCGGCTATCGATGCAGCATTGGACTGGCAAAAAATTCGATCGCACATCGTTGAAGCAACTTGGACTCAAATTCCAGCTCAATCATACCAGCATGTTTTGCGTCAGTCCTGTCTCCTGCCACTCTGAAATGCTTGTCCTACACACAAACGGTATACACGAAGTCGCCATCGAATTCTGCGGCTGCCCGAAGGCAATTCCCCAACACATCCAACTCTTGCGTCGTGGCATCTACCCAGCATCCCAGATTACTGTGAGGACCTGCGCAACCTTCGAACTACTCAAGCAGCTGCATATGTTCGCCCTCACTACGAAAGCCTCCACGTACGACTTTTACCGAGGTCTCGAACGCCTGACTACCAACACAGGGATCAAACCGCCAAAATTTCGGTTACGGGCGCTCATGCGTATGGTGCTCCAGTGGCGGCATTTGAAGCTCTTGAAGCGAGGCGGACGAGCACACGATCCAGCAGGTGTAGAAGGCACGCAAGACGGTCAGCTGGCGATTCAGTGCCCGTCCTGTCCGCACCCAGATAGAAACCTTCCAGAAGGTTGGGAGAATGCTTCTCCCGAAGAACAGTAAGCCCCAACTTCACTCGCGTGATCATTGTTGTCGTCATTACTGAAGAAACGTCCAGGTTTTTGTACATGATGATTATTTGCATGGATGCCAACTTTCGGTTGAAAAATCAAGTTGTATCTAATTATTCACAAGATCCAGGTCTGGGAATTGGGTGGGCGTACATGTTGCCGTGCATTCCATATGAGCAGTATGTCCTGAGTTGTGCTAACGATGAGGACATAAGTTTCTAGCAAAACATTGCGTATTCGTACTCATTGAGCTCTATAGATCAGTAATTGTGTGGGTTTGCAGGCCCTTCTGAAAGCAAATCAATCAGTAGGCGGGCTGAGAACAACAGGCGTCAATCTCACTGTATGTGGGAGGACGGAGATGATTTTACCATTGGGCGTTGGCAATTTGCAGAAGGGAGAACGGTATGTCCTCAAGTCCTGTACGCATGACTACCCAACTCATCATTACACTAGATACGCCAACATGGATTACACATTTGCAGCGTCCGTTAAGGCTGCTTTGTCGCCCTCCCCACTTGTCCCGCTTCTCCTCATCAGTTATGATATCGCCTGCCAATGGTTCACAAACCTTTTCAGCAGAATGGACAACCACTGGCCAGAGCACCTCAATTTTCCCACTACGACGAAGATCATCCCAGCAATCCCCAAGTTGCACGAACCTATGCACGAAGCCGCAAACCATCAAGTGTACTCCCTGAACTACATCCCCGGTGTCGGTCTCTCTGACTGTGAATGCCCTGAGAGGGTCTGGGGTCCTCACAATATACTCGGAAACTCGACGAAGACTCAAGGCCCAGGCTCGCGTCAAGATGTACTTGACGATCACTTCAGTTTCTGGAACTGGCAGAAATATGTTGGTTTAGGGAAAGCTTCAGCTCGGAAGTACAAAGTGGCTGTTGCTGAACGCAATATTCAGACCGAAGGTCATCGAGGCTTTACGGCGTCGCTTGAAGAAGCAACAGTCGCGAAGTGGGAAACAATATGCCTTAATTGGGAGCAGGAGGAACTGCCGAAGACCAAGCAAAATCCCTATCACGTTGAAGGGTCATGTAGGTACTTTGACGTTCACTATCAAAATCTTACTGATGTTTCCCTCACAGCTACAACCGAGGCCCAGGTCAGGAGAGAGCTTGCCGCCGAAGAGGAGCGTCACCTGCGAGATGGTGGCATCTCCCTGAACGACACAACCCCTTCTGGATTCCTGACGTCTGGTTTGGACCTGGAGGATACGCAGTGAGTGTCCTATCGTGCCGACCCTCCTTCACTTGTTGATTATTATCTCTGTATAGGCAAAGAATTCGTCGCCTCGCTGCTGGTTCCTCTGGGGGCACCGACCGAGTTTGTTACGACTCGTGCCGGAGTGGGGTCGGATCGGATCGGATCGGAGTGGTAGGTAGGTGGTATGGTGGTCGGGTGGGACTTTGGCTTCAACGTCTTGCGTTGCGCCCTCGCTGGTCGTCGAGTCCTAATTTGAGGAAGTCGGGTTGGGTCGGATAAGTCGGATAGTCGGATCGGAGATGTGGGTCGAGGTAGGAGGAGATGAGGAATCGAGTTTGATATTCAGACTGAGGTGCTACGACAGATACAGGTAGGTATAAATAGAATGTGGGAATAATGTCCAGATATAGATAATGCGGACGTACGGTGTCAATAGAACAAAGCGAGACAAAGAGATAATGTAAGCTACGGATATAATAGGACAGTGGTATATAATGGGAACAATGGAGACACGTGTTGCAGGGTCCGGATCGGATCGGCTAAGTACGGGGCTGATCGGATGGTCCGGAACGGGTCGTGACAGTACCTCCCTCTTAAGGCCGAGCCCTCGAGGCCTAGTGGTCATGTGATCGGATCGGATAAGTTCCATTTCGAGAAGATGGGATCTTTTACCTCTTGATCATCATCTACCATGTCGACCACTGAAACTGCCAAAGCCCGCCTGGAGAGATTGCGGGTGGAAAAGGAGGCGAGAAGAAGGCGGGAAGAGGAGGAGCGGCAGGAGCGGGATCGGGAGGACGCGGAGGAGGAGGCACGGTTGGAGGAGGAGTTGAAGAAAGAACGCGAGGCTGAAGAGAGGTTGAGGAAAGAGGGAGAACGGAAGGAGCGGGAACGGAAGGAGCGGGAGCGGATGGAGGTGGAAAGTGCGGCTCGAAAGCATGCGGATGAGCAACGGCGGAAGCAGGTGCCCGGTATGTGTTCCCCTTCTGGATAGAAGTCAGGCTGACATCCGTAGTTGCCGGTCCGAGCCGTCCCGTTTCGAAACCTTCTGGTTCAAAGGCAGCGAGTGTTCTCTCGTTGGATGATTCGGAAGATGATTCGGGAGGGAAAGGAATGGAAGTGGATGCTGATGCGGAGACATGAGGGGGGTGGTTGGTTGGCTCGGCTCGCTTCGGACGCCGTTCTCTTATTGTCGAATGAGCGTAGTCGATTTTTTTTGGTTTGTTGGTATAATGCAAATTGATTTCTTGGTCTTGGTTTTGAGGGCGGAAAAGTGGTGATGAGATATAAATAGGGGCCGGAACGGAATGAGACGGAATGGAGCGGTTTAGAGCGGAAGGGGTCCCGGCTTGGTCGGGTATGCACGGTGGAAGTCTTGGAGGAGGTCAGGAGCATTGCCAAGTTCGTCGGCAGGGAGCCATGACTGTTCTTCGTCCGTGTCTTCGTAACCAAGCCACTTGACTAAGTAGAGGAGCTTGCAGCGTCGACGGCGGTCTATTTTGGAATCCACGATTTCGGATATTTCATGATGGAGGTCGCCTTCGATCTCAATTGGTGGTGGCGGTTCGACGGCTCGGCCAGGAATGTCGGATGGTTGATACGGCTCGAGCATAGAGACGTGAAACACTGGGTGGACTTTCCGCATATCGGGTGGTAAACGGAGGGTAAAGGAGTGGGAGCCTACTTGTGCAATGATCTCGTAAGGACCAAGGTATTTTTCGGCAAGTTTTTTGGATGGACGGGTGGTGCGGAAGAATTGAGCTTTGACGAATACTTTTTGTCCAATGTGGAAATCCGGAGCGGGTAGTCGGTTCCGATCGGCTGACTTCTGATACCGCTTCTGAGCCGTTCGGATGTTGTCTTTTAGGAACTCATGGAGTTCTCCTAGGTCAACGGCGAATTCTTGGGCTCGGGTGGATGCGATATCGCGCTCAGGGTGAACGGATAGTTTTGGATGGTAGCCTTTGTTGGCAAAGAAGGGTGATACCCCGGTTGTATCGCTTGGCGCGTTGTTGTAAGCAAATTCAGCGAGTGGGAGGAGAGTCGACCAATTGTCCTGTTGGTAGTTGCAATAGGATCGGATGTATTGTTCCAGCGTTTGGTTGGCGCGTTCCGTCTGTCCGTCACCTTCTGGGTGGTATCCGGACGTGAAATGAAGGTTCATGTCCAGGGCCTTGCCGAGGCCACGGAAGAAGTGGGATACGAATTCGGATCCGCGATCGGAGGTGACATGGGATGGGACACCATGCTTGGAAAATACGTGAAGGACAAAGAGTTCGGCTAGCTGAACAGCCGTGAGGGTGTCGTAGGTAGGAATAAAGATGCCTTGTTTTGTGAGTCGGTCGATGACGACCAGGATGGCCGTGAAGCCGGAGGAGGATGGGAGTTGTTCGATGAGATCCATGGATATGGAGTTCCATGGAGATTCCGGGACTGGGAGAGGTTTGAGGAGGCCGTACGGCTTGTGACGACGGGATTTGGACTTGTTGCAAGAGACGCAAGAGTTGACGTAGTCTTTGACAAAGTCCCGTAGGCCGGGCCAGGCATATTCACGACGGATAAGTTCTTGAGTCTTGTTCTGGCCGAAGTGTCCGGCCAGTGGGTGATCGTGTTTGTATTGGAGGATTTGGAGTCGAAGGTTGCCGTGATCGGGAACATAGATTCGATTGTTGAGGAGTAGGAAACCTTCGGCAGAGAGTGACCATTTCGGGTCGGAAGGGGTAGGAAGTTGAGCGGATGTGATCGGGTCGGATGCATAGGCGGATCGGATGTCATTATGGAGCTTGTCAATGTCCATGGTGATTGCTCCACGGAGTACCATATTGATGAGTGTACTTGCTCGTAGGGACGTAGCCAGTTGTTCCTGTGTGAATACTGGTCGGAAGTTGTGGGGGTTAACTCTGGCGTAGTCGCTACCTCCCTCTTTAGGGTAGACGTCCCATCGTCTAGTTAATGCGTCTGGTTTGGTCCCGAGCTTTCCGGGACGGAAGCGGACGATGAGATTGAACTGACTGAGGTATTCTGACCAACGAGCCTGTCGGCGGTTGAGGAGCTTGGTGGTGGCAAAGTATTCCAGGTTCTTGTGGTCGGTGACAACATCGATCGGATCGCCGGCTCCTTCCAGGTAATGGCGCCAGATGCGGAACCCTTCAAAGATGGCGAAAAGTTCTTTATCATGGACGTCGTAGTTAAGCTCGGTGGAGTTGAAAGTACGGGAGTGGAAAGCGACAGGATGGATCTCGCCATTTTCCAGCTCAATGGAAAGGATGGCGGCTAATGCATAGTCCGAAGCATCGGTTTCGACAATGATAGGTCGATCCGGGATCCAATGGGTCAGGACCGGAGCGGAAACGAATGCTTCCTTGAGACGGACGAACGCTTCCCGAGCCAAGTCGGTGAAAGCAAAGATGGTACCCTTACGGGTGAGTCGGGTGAGCGGAACGACAATGTCGGAGTAGTTATAGATGAAGCGTCGATAGAAGTTGGCAAAACCTAGGAAGGATTGGACATCCTTCACTTTCCGTGGTTCGGGCCAGTCTTGAATGGTTTTGATTTTGTCGGATGCCATGGTGAGACCGTCTGGGGAGAGGATGTAGCCCAGGTATTCCACCCGGTCTACATGCCATTCACATTTGTCGGGTCGTGCATAGAGGCCATGTTGTCGGAGCCTACGGAGGACTTCTTTG
>Ga0247742_10002179_pt1 | contig 12991 bp, 9 predicted proteins | sample UWRJL208509C2_FD_180944 | JGI IMG/M metagenome (GOLD analysis project Ga0247742, IMG submission 180944) | Plant litter microbial communities from Arlington Agricultural Research Station in Wisconsin, United States - UWRJ-L208-509C-2 | ecosystem: Environmental > Terrestrial > Plant litter >...
GCGAGACATCCGAACGAAAAGACGTCCATGGGAAAAGACCATGGCATACCTCCTCATTTGTTGAGTTGCATCCGATATGATAATGAGATGAATGTACATACTTGTCCATACTTCTGGTGCCCTGTATTGTTGGGTCCCTGCGATATAAGTGTGATGAGCATCGTCGTTTTGGGCGTCTTCGTAGTCAATTATCTTCAGTTGGGTATTACGGAGGATGATCTGAAACCACTTGCGTTAGAATTGGGTGAATGTTAAGATTATAGATGGATTGCGACCTTCTCATGAAAACTTCCATCTTGGTTCATATCTTTCACGGTCACTAAAGTGTCTTCGACAAACACCACATTTTCAGGTTTGATATCGGTGTGGCAAATCTTGATTTCGTGTAAAACTGGTAGTAGTAGTAAGATTTATCATCAGTATTACCATCGGAGGAACAAGATTCTTACATGCCAACCCCCGTACAATTTGCCATGTTATAGCCTTGAAGTGGCGAGGTAAGAGGGGCATCATCCCATGCCCGTCGATCAATCGACGCAAGGACATCCCATATAACTCGAAAACCAAGCAATGTTGGTCGCGGACGTAGGATCGCCCGAGGGCTAACGCAAAGAGCCTTGAACTTGAATATTAGATGCATTATTATGCGTAACCTGGAGCCTTACTCGATTTCTTTTGCGTTATTGTGTGCAATTATTGCTGTCAATTCAAGGGCACGGGTCACCCTATAGAATCCGTGATCTTGACTCATCACTTTGACTGCGACTACTCTTTGGAGGTTTCCGGTGGCGTTTGCTCGCCATACGTCTCCATACGCGCCTTGGCCGATGGACTCCACGAGATCCACTGCAGTCTTTCAAAGTTAGAACCACAATGAAATAGGATGGACATGATATCTCACACGTCACGTCCGTTGAAATCAACGGGACGGTGATCATACCATGCGCTTCCCTATACCCGCATATGAGAGATGCTTCCGCTTTTAAATAATTTTTTGACTTGCCTTCCGAGTTTATTGGGTATGCCGCAGGAATTCATTGAGAGCGACGAGGTGGCTGCAGTTCTTATTTGAAGTCTTATTTAAAGTCATCGGGTAGTGTGATTCTGGTTGTCAACAACGTCGACGTAACTGTGGGAATGTGGGGTTTCTTGGTTTTCCCACTTTGAGCGATGCGACATTCTTTTGCAACGGAATGGCTGTCGTTTATGCAAATAAATGTACGATTTGTATGATGTGGGTGTCAAGCTAAATTTGTAAATTGTTGTATGACAGGTGCGTGTGATAGATTACATGAACTGGGTCTTTAAAACCATCTTGAGCGCCGGTTATAGTCGTATTCTTCAATGGGTATTCCCCTGCGTTCCATCAAGGCCCGAGAGAATGAAGATGGTGGGAAATATGAAACTTCGTGGAGTGGCTTGGATGAGCTGATTGTCGGCCGTTGTGAGTCTTGGTTTGGACTAACGTAAGACTGCTAATAGCTGGTTCCCAGATGCGATCACGTCCATAATGAGACGCGGTAAAGGTTGGAGGCTCTTGAAAGCCCAAGATCACACACAGGGGTGTTTGAGGATTATCAAGATATTGGATCGTAATCTATACGATGATGCGAAAATTCGCAAGGAAGTCGCTTGGCTGACAAGTGAACGCACCAATGATTTTCGGTGTGTATCTAGTATTCATTACATCGGACCCCCTCCAAGATTTTGTCAGGCGATCAGTGTGGTATTGCGATTTCCGTGACAGTAATTTTTGGTATCTGGTTTTCCAAAAATCACCTGTTACTTTAAAGGATGTGATGGCAAATCCGGGAACCATGGGGCTTTCAAGCCTCCAGGTCAGAGAAGTCATCTTGCAGGTAGCCATTGCCACGAAATGTGAGGTTTTCCCTGTGTATCGCTTCTCCAGATTGATATTTACAACTTCATTCAGATCTACATGCCGAATATCTCAGACACACTGATATATCACCGGATAATATCGAATTTGTAGAATCGGACACGATTGTATGTCCGTTCTATAACGATGACCTCGGTTTTTTCGAGAACAAAGTCGCACTTTCGATTTGTGTCATTCAAACATAGTACTGATAAATATTTAGGTGCAGTTGCGGTCTGCTAAACTCAGACTCGCCTTTTACGGAGTTTCGGGTAGAAAGACTAACACAGACTTGCCTGGTACTGATTGCTACCGTGCCCCAGAGGTGATCTTTGGTGAGAGTCTTTTTAAATATGGAATGTTCTAAGTCGACTTATGCACAGTTAAGCGAAAGCCAGATACAAAAGCGATGTATTCTCGATTGGATGCATTCTCTTTGAATTGCTTGCTCACGAGACGCTCTTCATGGCATGCGAGAACACATCGCATTACGCGTATCAAAAATGTTTCATGTTCTGGAAGGTATTTGAAGAGATTCCTTGCGAGCAGATATTGCGCGAAGAGCACGAAGATTGGTTTGAAGGGGACGATCTTTTGGAAATGCAAGACAATCTATCGTGGCCAGTCAGGACATTCCTTGATGATTACAGTCCGATATGGGTGAGCTCGCTTCTTATGTTCTTGTTTAGCGCTAACACGATCAAAGTCAAACCCAGAAATACGAGGGGATATACGAGAACTTCTTGTGGGCTTGACACACCCCGATTATGACGAACGCTTCAAAATAGGCGATCTCATCGCATCCGATTATCTCATGAACCACTGATGCGCGAGGGCGTAGATCGAGTTCTTTTATGATAGTCATTATTTTCTGTTAGTGCGAATGATTTTTCCAAATGTGTTGCTGGTGTCAAATGTATCAGCACTGCACTCTCAACGTCATATTCGCATGTGTCAGGCGGGAAATAGCACGGAACATCAGTGCGCTGGTGCAGCGGCATGGGACAGAACTTGATGGTGCTACAACCCTTTTTTCCAGCTGAGCTCGTTCACTTACATGCTCCGTGGAAGGATGTTTGAGACGCTGTATTGGTAGTCCGTGATAGGTGACCTGCCATGTCGTGTATTTGTATATAGTATCGTGAAAGCGTTCATAGAGTCGTTATTTCATTGTTAGTAGTACACGATAGATCCTAAATATAATTACTCGTCTGTCTTGAGGTACACAAGGGTTGAGAGGGGCAGCAGAATCGTACGTTGTCAGGACTTGTGTGGTTTGTTGATTTCGTTTTTCGAGGACGTGCGCGATACATTTATTTATTTGAAAAAAGTCTTCGTGGTTGGACGATCACATCTGAGATCGTTCATAGAAAAATGTTTTTGGGTTAGGCGCCACGGTATGACGCAATCAAGCAGACGACGTTTTAATCGATTTAAGCGAATGGATACATAAATTCTTAGTATTGAGTGGTGGGCGCGAATACGCTCGTAATTCTACGATTTGAACTAAGTAATACTAGCCGATTTCGATACACAATTCTTCGATATCATTCTACATGGCGTCCTGGCAAAGGTATCGTCAAGAATATTCTTTTCGATACTCTTCCCGAGGTCACTACCCCTTTATGGGGTTTGCCCCTAATTCTTCGTCCTGGGTCTCGTCCATCTGAGGAGGTATCTCTTCCACTGGATCCTGAAGCCTATGAAGGAGGCTATCGTTTCCAGCGGGCTGGTCGAGTTCATCTCCTTCATCCGTTTGGACGACATTTGGCTGTGGAGCATCCCCGGTAGTACCCTGGTCCAAGTGGTTGACCCTGTAAGGGATAATAGCTGGCATACCAGGTACAGACTTAACGTCCTCGATGAGAGTCGATTCGTCCGTCACCATCATATCCAGATCATCGGTGTTGGAATTGATCGTGACATCACCTTCCGCATTGGTAGTCTTGGCGATCTTCACAGATCGTTCGGAGGTAACGGGATCTTCCAATTCATTACGCAGGGTTCCATCATTGGAGCCGGATCCGAGCTTCCGTTTAGACGCTCGTTCTGTACCTTGGATCGAAGGTTAGTTTTTATGACAAGACTATAAGATTGAATCGAGAGTATACCTTCGATGATAGACACGTTAGCACACGGCTCGAGAACTTCCTCGTCATCCCTCTCTTCCCATCCAGTCTCATCTGTTGCACTCCCTGGCCCACCAAGAGACTCGGCGACCCTCACAAAGTGTACGGGAAGCAATTCTGGAAACCAGTCGTTTTTCAGGAACGCGAACCCAATTTTGAACGCGGTCCATACGACATCCCCACGGTTGAAAGATGGATTGTTAGACGTATCCAAAGACACAAGATCGCGGTTCGACAGCTCGAACATACCCGGTTTGTCCATTGACGGTATAAGGACAGGAGTCTGCTGATCCTGCATGGCTGCTGTAATCCAAGGGTGGGTGCTGGGGGTGGGACTCCATTGCTCCCCCTCTTTGACGTTGAATGGGGTCGTTTTCTTGAAGAGTTTCGTTATCATCACCAATCGTTGACGACCCGCTTCCGTTATACCATCTTGCCATGAGCGTCGTTTTCTGTTGCCTCTGTTGAATCCCTGGCATGCGAGTGCGTGGCTTTCAATTTTCTGTATACGAATTGTTTTTATATGTGGATAATCAACCATTGTATAACACTCACCTGCATTAAATCGTGGAAGGATGGATCGGCGACGGTATTGAAAGCGTAGCAAATTTCACACGCCGCCGAAGCTGACTCTCGACTTGATACAGAATGTCAGCCTGAAACGGAAAATAGTCGAACTTCTGCTTACATGCGGTATTCGGGAAGATCCTTGGGTGCGGTCTGGCCTCTTGGTACTAAATTGCCTGTTTGAATGTCGTCATTCCACGACCAGATGCCGGCATGTACGAGGATGGCCGTTTTCTTCGTCTGAGTATTGAAAACCTAGTTGATAATTGTAGTTAGTAGAGATAGATATCTATGATCCAAATCCAAACCACTCACCATCCATCGACTGCTCTTCTTAGAGAACTTGACCTCAATCAAAGGAGCGTTGGTTGTCAAGGATGACACCGCCTCTGTGAGAGTCAATTGATTGTCCCTGAATCGTTTATTCTGCCATTCGTGGACGACTTCTATGAGATCCTGGTTTGACATCCTGAGAGAATGGTACCACAAAGAATCTTGGCTGGGTTGGATATGAATGGATTTAAGTCTCCGAGGCTTTTATATATCAGGAATCATCTAGGGTCTACTACGCAGGGATGGCTTGGGACTCAGATTCGAAGTTTGCAAATAAAATTTTTATAGACTACTTATGATGTGTAAATTGAGTGTTCATTGAAACAGTTTTCGGTATGTCATGATTTACAAATTTTGGTGTGAATGAGTACAGTGTTCTCTTCACACACCGTAGTATTATATCGGCAGATGAAAAGGAGCGCTTGATCGCTCTGAAACCTTGTTTTCCTGCGGTTTTTTCTCCATCGAATATCTGGTAAACTATGGACGTGGACGATGCTCCTGTCCTATCGAAACTAGAACTCTTGTTGTTGTACGGAGATGAGAGGTTGATCGCACACCTCTTTTCTTTCGTTCAAGTGCACGAAATTATGAAGGTCATGCAAACGTCCAAAACCATGGAGGCGATGTGTCGAGTCTACAAACGGATCGGGTGGAACATTGGTAGCCGTCTGAGGCCTTGGTTCGTCGACGTCGACGGTTTCAGGGCGAAACTACACCGCTGCAATGCTATTATCAGCGGTTCTCAGGCCCTCCAATTTTTTGATAGGAACTCTTATCCTGGAAGTGATATGGACATATATGTCCGTAGCGGTTCTGCCGAAGAGTTGGGTAGATGGCTCCTCCGGGATGGCTACAAGTATCGGTCCAGGTCACGTCTCTACTCACATAGCAGATTTCGCAGAGACGCTGCGAAGTTGGCTGTGCGTTGTATTGAGAGGGGCTCTGGTGATTTCAAATCGATGGGCTCTGTCGATTCGAAATCGATGCTTTCTGTCTTCAATTTCGCCCGAAAAGGATCCAACAATCAGCTATTCAAAATTCAAGTCATCGTTGTCGATGTTGATCCTGTACGCTTCATTTTGCATTGCTTTCACTCTAGTGGGTCGTCCTTATAAATTTGTTGGACAATACTGATCATTTCCATTCCAGCCGCCATGATAAATTATATATCTTCGACGGAAGCGGTCTGTGTGTTCCCAAGACAAACACTGGTCGATCGAGAGTCGTTGATCGCAGATAATCGCGACTCCGTCTCCGATAACGACGATTGGATCGAGAAGTATGCGGCGAGAGGGTTTAATGTTCTCGGTCATGGTCGCATTCCGATGGACTTTGTCCTAGGAAAATGATATGTCGGGGATATCTACTGTTTCAAAATCGAGTTCGGTAGTAAGTCTGTCCTTTCGCTCATAAGGTGTAATCCACTGACGCGCATCTGAAAGACTTTTTCGAGTGTTGTAGTATCTACGGACCCCGCGGTAAAACCCGGTTTGAGGTCTTGGATGTGTTCCACGACACAGAAATGGCCAGGGCTTGCATCAAGATTGTCAGACCTTTTCTTCAAAGGTGAGATATAGTTTTATATACTCAAGTTTGGATTTAGTCAACTCACATCTCAGATTTTTTGACCAGAATCACGTCGTGGTAAATGGTAGATACAAATGGCCTGTTTTCTAGGACCGTCTTATAAGTAATATAAGAATGCAGAAAATCGGATACTAAACCAATACTAAACGCCAACATGATTAGCTTCAATGATCAATGATCACACTAAAGGCGGTCTACAGTACGCTTGGTGCCAACATCTGACGAGAAAAGGCCGGTTACATATACCTTTTTGTGTTGATTAGCTGATGATAGACACTCACTCAGGCTGATAGCTTTACAAACGCATCTTTTGTATTCCTGATTACGACATCAGCTACAAAATCATAGGATTCATTATTGGTCGTAGTATTATAGTAATTATCAATGCGTTACGATACCAGACCTAGCTAGAGTGTCTCTGTAAGCCTTCTAATCGAATCATGTTATACAGCCAGCTTCAGACGGACATTAGAAACATATTGGAACTGGAATGACCGTACTTACTAATGAAGTAGGATAAAGACGAACTCTTTCTCTGCTGGTGGCACATTATTCATTTTTTGTCGGTTCCCTTTGCCGTATTTCATCATGATTACATTCCCGTGCCATTCGATCCCAAAGAGGTTCCGTAGAGCGAGATTTGGTGGGCTCCAATTAGCATTGCTGGATACAATTGCTCTCCAATCATGAGACAGCTTGCATATTGTTCCAGGAAAATTTGTAATCCTGGCGCTCATCGCGCCGTTTGGGAAGACACAAGAGACATTGGGCTGATCGAGGTTGGAATCGATGTTCGGTGCCAGCCATATGTTACCCACGTATCCCCCTGTGGAGAATATTGTACATTTACATCTTCTAGGAAGTTGTCGCTGATTAACGGGTGTGGTTAGGCTTATATTTGTACATCGACGTATTGAATTGCTTGCCGATCTAACAGAGGCGGAAATCGTATTGATTTCACCTTCAGACATGACACCCTCGTATGAAGTAGGTGAAATTTGAAGACCCGGATGCTACAACTATATCAGGACAAGTGTTATTAATTCATAATCTTAAATTTTACACACCCTTAATAGCCATGACGGATTTGCTACGGTCTGGCGCTTTTTCGACGGTCGAGGTTCGCGGGGCATGGTAGAATTCTTAGTTTGCTGCAGCAAAACCGCAATCGGCTGAAATTTAACGTCCAACGAGACAATGAAAGTCTTTAAACTCGATTCGCAGTCATTGTTACCATAGATAAATAGTAAGAATTGAGTATTTGTGCTATTTTATTTGTCTTCTAACAGTTGGGTGTACGACGTACGTAACGACTTATTCAGGCTACAATGTGTGAGGATTCCTTTATACAACTGATAGGGATGACATTAGTGCACTCCTTGACCTGGCTACTGCCCATCGTCTATGACAGTCGATTAATTCAAACCTTTGATTAAGAGTTTATGGTCTCACCCCCATACCCTCGGTGGGCCGATTCGTATGTACGAATGAACGGACGTTGTATAGCTCGTCCAATCTAACGCTTGAAACGCAGAACCTTCAAACGGAGTGTTTGGGAGCAAAGGCACTGTGAGGGTCACTGTGAGTATCGGGATGTGTATACTGGTATGACCATACCCGCAGGATTACTATCCATTACCCAGGATAGGCTATCCCCCACAAATCTGTCCCCAAGTTCGCATCCAGGATATACAGCGTGAGTAAGCCCTATCTGCCGTATCCCATTCAGGTTGGCGTAATTATCAAACCATTTTTTGAAGCCCTCTTCGTGTAAATCTGATAATACAACATCCTGTCGCGCCACCATTGACCGACGAAGAACGAATGCTGTGCGAGGAAATAATGACACGGCATGCGAGGAACTAATAAAATTCATCATTGCGGCTGGGACATGCGTCAGTTTTTTCTATTCGGAAATGGATTGACGTGCTCACTGGAGTGAAAGGATAGGATGTGTTGGATAGGATCACATCGAACCAGGTGCAGGTCGACAAAGCTGATACGAGGCGGCTTACGCCTAAAACCCGATGACCACTGGAAGGAGTAGACATGTGAATCGTAATCAGCTTGATTTAAGTGCCGCTCATCCTCGATCGCGTGGTCCCTGGAATGGATATTGGATAGATTTGTGGCCATATCTTGCAAAAATGGTGTGAACATAGAAGTTTTAGAGCGGTATTGGAAGGATTCTTGACGAAGATACGATTGCAGGGCTTGAGCGTGTTCATACGGGGCGCAAATATGGATGGTATTGCCGCTCAGGGGACGGCGATCGAAGAATTGTAGAACGGAGGGTCCAAAGATAAGCGCATTTGTCGATTTTATGACCGAGAGCAACTCTTCTGTGTCGAAGACGAAGTGAGAGAGAATATCCTGGACGTTCCACTTGAATCTGCGGTACACCGTGATTATGCCGTAGAGGCATGTACTCACTCGTGCAAGACGAGCGATACTTGCCGGGTCGAGGTCATCAAGGATTTCAAATCTTGCTTTACCGTCCAGGAGGAGTAAGATTTCCAGGTTAGAAGGACAGAGGTCAGACGTATAGAGATTCTGAGTATCGTCGATCTGCATATAGGCGCTTGTCCGGGATAGAATTATAGGATTGCTGGATGCTGGTCTTTATTTGAGGAATCCTATCGGCTACCAACAAGAGCTCGTTTACTTTGCGCTATATTCAAACCAAACCATGAAGACGGATACATTTTTTTTTTTTTTATAAAATTTTGTCAGTTTCCGTTTCGGTATCGTCGAGGGTTAGTGAGTCCTGTGTGGGCGCTCGTATCATACGACAGAAACTCCTATAAACGGATTGACATCATTCCTTGATCGGATGCTATTGTGACTCGCAGTTGATCTGAGTAAGATTTTCCAGTAATGGGAATTTCATGTCACCGCACCCCTAGCTGAATGTCTTGACGATTCTACGGCAGCGCTCCAAGTTGAACCGAAGAGCAATACAAGTCTAGTATATTCTCTCATGTATGACGTTTCTTGTGAAAGGCTTGTGTCTGAGAGTATTTGTGGCCTCGATGTCTTGATTTCCATATGGATGATCGGTCCGAGTTATTCGGCCGACGAACCTTTTCTGCGAGAATTTCCAAGAGGCTGGGCCGTATGCCGGGGCCTCTTGTGTCCCAGAACCAGTTCGTTTGATGAATGGTAAACTTATCTCGGGACGAATAATTTTGCAACGAGTTGCCCGTCTTGATCACAATCTAAATGCAGCAAAAGTGATTAGAATTGCAAATACTTACTTGATGAAATTGTCATTCGCGTGTGATGAGTCTCTTGCGAATCATTTGTCCGTGGATTCGAGTCAATGTCGAGATCCTATTCGTTTTTTGCTCGTGTAAGATGCCAGTGCAATATCTATAAAGGTCTGTGGTGGAATTGAAGTGTTGGTTAGCATCTTATGGCTAATCACCCCGTCGCAACAGCCTTGGCTACGTGCCGCGATCCACTGTCGGATATATCAACTGGTGCGCATGCTTTGACCTACACTGAGTCTTATATAAACTGACATAACTATCTACCATCCTTGGATGACCACTTTTTTGACATTGTGCTGTACCATGCGTGTAGAAATTGGGATGATGCACCTCTCAAATACAACCCCGTCAGGGTCCTTTGAGACCATTCCAGTGTTGAGACTCAACAGTTTTTTCCGGTTCCATGACGCATATGTAGACAGCACGAGCATTGCTAATGTCATCAACGATCCTCTGTACCTTGTCGCAATATTTTCATTAAAGGATCTTATGAGTTGGTACAAAGGCTTCACAATCAAGGACATGCTGAAAATACAGTTGCTTCACGGAGTGTATATCTCCCAAGGAAGAAAGATTGATTATACGCATTCACTTCAAATACACGAGTGCTCTGACGTTTGTAGGAATATAATATACGTGTTCAAGTCATCAAACAGAAAGAAGGAGGTCATAGCTGGATTTTCAGGAGTTTTCGCGTTACCTAACCGACAGGCTAGAACCCCAACAGTGTCGTTAAATTTAGGGAATAAAGAAAATAATATAAATGCCGGCTCTGGAATGGCACCAGAGCTGAATGACTGTCGTTACGATTGTCTTACTCTTCCTGATCGTGGTCTGAAAGCTTTAATTATTAAACAGTGGGAGACAGAAATGACCACCGAGGCACTCAGATTCGTAGTCTGTTCGTGTTGTGCGAAAAGGGTTGTACTGAGTGATTCAGTATGGGTTGACGGGCGTACGATAGATTTAACTCTTCTACGAAACGATGCGTTGGATGAGGCCATCACTCCTTCGGATTATAATTTCCATGCTTATGGCCGCGCTCTGTTGAATATCAAAGGGTTAGAGAGAATCGATACTGTGGGGAAAATGAGGTTGTGTAAGCGGTGTATGAAATCTTTGTCGAACGGTCATATGCCTAAGTTTGCTCTTGCGAACTGGTTATATTACGGTAATTCTGCGCTCCCAAATCTTGTAAAGCGTGCTTTTGACGATGCGTCATTGTTCGAAAAAATGTTGGTTGGTCGTGCGAGATGCAATAGTATATGCTGTCGTTTTAATTTCAAAGGGGGAAGTTTCAATGATACAGTACCAAGTTCTAAAAACGATATTTTGGCAAACTCCAGAAAAGGGATTCGAGGAAATGTGATGCTCGCTCCTCTGGACGCTATTAGAATGAATAAAGTGATACCGCCATCGTCTGATTTTATCAGGGACACTATGTGTGCAGTCTTCGTTGGTGAAACACTGCCCACTCGGTCGACAATCCACAAATTCAGTCCAGTTCTAGTGCGAAAGTCACGAGTGAAGCTTATGATTGAATTTCTTATCCAGTGCAATGGGCATTACCAACCTTCTATCGATTTCGCTTTCAGTCAGGACAATCTAGATTCTTTATTTAATTCGCGAGATCTCGACGAGAGCGTTCCAAGTACGGTGACCATTGGCCACGTTCCAATGAATGATGCTATAGCCAACAGTACTTCAGATTACACCCTTCGGAATATGGACACATTGGAACCTGAAATCGACGAGTTGTTAATGGAAAACGTAAGCTATACTGATGGGGACGATTCACCAGCCGGTTATCATGCCATGAAATCAGTCGCGTTAGAGAGGTGTTTACAAGGAAAGCCCTTCATTGCTTCGGGTACGGGATCTACGAACATACAAGATTTTTACAATCCGTCGGCTCTGACATGGCTTTATCCGCATTTGGACCCGTGGGGGATAGGAGGATTCCATCATCCTTTAAGGAGAGTACCGATCGGGATGGAAGAGCAGTTAAAACATTTGCTAATGATCGACACTAGTCCATTCGAGCGCGACCCAGAATTTGCGTTCGTATTTTATAATATCGTACAGAAATTGAGGGTAATGACGAGTTTAAGATTTAGCGTCCCTTTAGCAACCCATCGTAGTATAATTCGAGATTTACTTGATGCCGATCCTGATATCTTTGTGGAATTGGCCAGAGAATGTGAAAAGGATCCGTTTTACCATCCCACTAATGAAAGTCAAAAAAAGGCGTTCGCGCTGCTAAACTCGATTGGTATGATCTCTCGTCACATACCTGGTAGTAACGGATATAAGATCTCAAGGAGAAATGAAATACGATCTTTGACACAATACCGAGGGACCGCAACCCTGTTTGTGACATTGAGCCCATCTGACGTCAACAATCCTATAGTGCGCTTGTATGCGGGAGAGGACATTGATCTAGAGGATATATCACGAGGTGAAGATTTGAACGAATGGAGGAGAAAGCTACTCGCCTCTCGGAATCCTGTTGCATGCGCGCTGTTTTTTGATCTAATGATCAAGAAGTTCATCAAAGTGATACTGAGACATGGAGATGACGTGGATGGATTGTACGGAAGGTGCGATTCGTACTATGGTACAGTGGAGGCACAAGGAACGGGGACACTCCATTGTCATATGCTTATCTGGTTACACGGTCATTTATCACCTCAAAAAATGAGAGACAGAATGCTCGATTCAGAAGATTATCAACAGAAACTGTTCCGGTGGTTGGAATCTGTTATTAAATGCGAGTTTCCAGCGGAGGCAGGCAATCAAGTAGTAGAGCGAGTCAGAGCTAAGGATCTAGGAATTCCTCATCCAGGTACAGTCCCTTCACCTTCTATCACGCGGGCATTGAACGAGGACAATTTCTGGGAAGATTTTCAATATAGTCTCACACAGCTTTTGAACGAGTACAACTATCATGTACACCAGGCCACATGCTGGAAATATCTTGGGCGAGGACAGGAAAAGACGGATCACAATTGCCGCATGGGGATGAATGGCGAAACTCGTCCGATTACTTATCTGGATCCAGATACTTGCTCAGTTGTCTTGCGTCGCCTCCATCCTTGGATTGCGTCCCATAGCGATGTTGTCACCTTCCTTATGAAGTGTAACAGTGATATTAAATTCATTGGTTCCGGCGATGCAGCGAAAGCGTTCTTAGTGTATGTGACAGACTACGTGAACGCTTT
>Ga0247742_10002180_pt1 | contig 12989 bp, 11 predicted proteins | sample UWRJL208509C2_FD_180944 | JGI IMG/M metagenome (GOLD analysis project Ga0247742, IMG submission 180944) | Plant litter microbial communities from Arlington Agricultural Research Station in Wisconsin, United States - UWRJ-L208-509C-2 | ecosystem: Environmental > Terrestrial > Plant litter >...
TAGATCGCGGCGAACGGCACCAGCATCGGGTACAAGCCCCAGATCGCGCGGCCTTCGATGCGCACACACAGGGCGGCGTACAGCGGCGGCAACGCCATCAGCAGCAACAACGATTTGAGCGGCCGCTGCGCCGGCGCAGCGCCGCGCATGCCCAGCAGCGCCAGCGGCAGCACGATGCCGACGCCGCCCGCCAGCGAGGCCAGCGACTTCACATCCCGCAGCGCGGCGAGCACGGTGCCGATGCTCGGCGCCCACACATAACCCGGCAAGCCGGGAATCAGCCACCAGCGCACCGCCAGCATCCAGGCGCCGGCCAGCGCCAGCGCGGCCAGCCCGGGCAGGATGGCGATGCGGCGCATCGCCAGCAACCAGACCAGCAACAGGATGTTCTCCTCGCGCACGGCGGCGGCGGTGACGCCGGCCAGCGCCGCCAGCCACGGCTGGCCCGACAGCACCGCCAGCACGAAGGCGGCGCGGCCGCAGATCGAGGCCGGATCGGTCAGCAGATATGGCGCGTACCAGAAGGTCGGCACCGAAAGAATCAGCATCAGGCCGGCGATCACGCCCGCCTTGCGGCCGCCTCCCGCCCGCAGCGCGGACAGCGCGAACATCACGGCGGCGGCGCTGATGCACAGCCAGTTCAGCAGCGCGAAGCTCTGGCGCGTATCGCCCGGGATCAGGGCGGCCAGCGCCGGCGCCAGCAGCCGGTAGGGAAACGGGGCGCGCAATTCGCTGGCGGGAATTTCGCCGCGCAAGTAACGGGCGGTATTAAAGTAGGCCAGCGAATCCTCGACCGTGCCGCCCCAGCGCCAGACCATGACGAACAGCGCCAGCGCCGCGAAGCCTGCGGCCAGGGCGAGCAATTGAGGACGGGTGAATCGGTCGGCGATCGGGAGCGTCATGGGCAAGTTTGATTATTTAGCAACTTCAACAGGCCCGGATATTACCGACTCTTTGACTTTTAGTCCATGAAAACGCCGCCTTTCAGACCAGGCCGCCGTTGGCGCGCAGCGTCTGGCCGTTGATCCAGCCGCCGTCGGCGCCGGCCAGCATCGACACGGCCGCGGCGATGTCCTCCGGCTGGCCCAGGCGCTCCAGCGGCGCCATCTTCGCCATGCGCTCGATGACTTCCGGCGTCTTCCCGTCGAGGAACAGCGCGGTCGCGGTCGGGCCGGGCGCCACCGCGTTGACGGTGATGTGCCTGCCGCGCAGTTCCTTGGCCAGGATATTGGTCATGACCTCGATCGCGCCCTTGGTGGCGGCGTACACGGCATAGCCCGGCAGCGCCAGCCCGATCACGCTGGTGGAGAAATTGATGATGCGGCCGCCGTGGCGCAGCTTGCTTGCCGCTTCGCGCATGGTGTTGAAGCTGCCCTTGACGTTGACCGAGAACAGGCGGTCGAAGGTCTGGTCGTCGGTGTCGGCCAGGTACGGCAGCGCCGGCGGCATGATGCCGGCGTTGTTGACCAGCACATCGATGCCGCCGAATTGGGCGATGGCGCCGTCGAACAGCGCACGCACGGCGGCCGGGTCCGCCACGTCGGCCTGGATGGCGATGGCGACGCCGCCCGCCGCGACGATGGCGGCGACCACCTTGTCAGCCTCGGCGGCGTTGCCGGCGTAGTTGACGATCACCGCGTAGCCGTCCTTGGCCAGGCGTTGGGCGATGGCGGCGCCGATGCCGCGCGATGCGCCGGTGACGATAGCGACTTGTTTCATGGTATTGCTCCTCAAAGTGGCGGGTATTGATCAAGTATCGCTCCGCCGAAAAAATGAATAAAGCCATGGAAATTGCTACGACTATGCAATTTTCACCAACAATACCGACGAAAAAAACGCCGGCTCGCGGCCGGCGTCAAGGGGAACTGAAATCGCTTAGTGCACCAGCAGCGCGTTGACCGGCGCCAGGTCTTCTTCCTTGAGCGAACCGGCGGCCGATTTCAGGCGCAGGCCGTTCATGATGGTGTCATAGCGGGCTTTCGACAGATCTTTCTGGGTCGCGTACAGCAGCTTCTGGGCGTTCAGCACGTCGATGTTGATGCGCACGCCGACCTGGTAGCCCAGCTTGTTCGAATCGAGCGACGACTTGCTCGACACTTCGGCCGCTTCCAGCGCCTTGACCTGCGCCAGGCCGCTATTCATGCCGAGGAAGGCGGAACGGGCGTTCTGCGAGGCGACGCGCTTGGTGGCCTCCAGGTCGTTGCGGGCCTTGTCTTCCAGCGCGATGGTTTCGCGCACCTTGCTGGTGACGGCGAAGCCGCTGAAGATCGGCACCGACCAGTTCACGCCGATCGCATTGTTGTTGGTGGTGCCGCCGCCGCCGGTGATCGACTGGCGCGAGTTGGTGGCCACCAGGTTCAGCGTCGGCATGTGGCCGGCGCGGTTGCGCGAGATTTCGCGCTTGGCGATTTCCGCGTTCAGGCCGGCGGCGACCACGGCGTAGTTCTGGGTCACGGCGGAGTCGATCCAGGGATCGACCACGGCCGGCGACGGCGGCATGATCGTCACGCCCGGGCGCAGCGGCGCCAGTTCGCCCGGCACCTGGCCGATGATGACGCTGAGCGCGGTGCGCTTGTTGTCCAGATCGTTGATGGCGGCGAATTCCTGCGCTACCACCAGATCGTAGGCGGCCTGGGCTTCGTGGGTGTCGGTGATGGTCTGCGTGCCGACTTCAAAGTTGCGCTTGGCCGACGCCAGCTGCTCGGTGGTCGCCACTTTCTGCGCCTGGGTCGAGGTCAGGTTGTCCTGCGCCGTCAGCACGTCGAAGTAGGCTTGCGCCACGCGGGTGATCAGGTCCTGCTGCGCCTGGGCGAAGGTCGCTTCGGCGGTGGCCTGCGACAGCTTGCTTTGCTGGTAGGTTTCCCAGGCGTTCCAGTTGAACAGCGGCTGGGTCAGCGACACGTTATAGGCATTGACGTGGTTGTTGACATCGTTCTTGATCAAGGTGCCGGTGAACAGTTCGGCCGACGTGGCGTCGCCGTTGTTGCGGGTACTGTTGCCGCTGGCCGAGATGAACGGCAGCAAACCGGAGCGCCCCTGGGTGATCCGTTCCTGCCCGGCGGTCAGCGATGAGCGGGCGCTGGCGTAAGTCGCGTCATTGGCCAGTGCTTGCTGATATACCTGGATCAGGTCGGCCGCCTGTGCGTTGAGCGTCAAGAAAGCGCTGGCGATCAGCACGGCGATAAGGGGTCTCTGCATTGCATTCTCCGTTGGAGTCATCAAAAAAAGTTGATCAAATCAAAAACACTCGCCTCAGCGCCGGCCGCCAGCGCGGCGGCCGCTAATACTTGGCCATCGTGCTGTCGACTTGCAGCGCCCAGGCGTGGATGCCGCCGGTCAGGTTGACGATCTTGCCGAAGCCGTTACGCTCCAGGAAGGCCGCCACCTGCATACTGCGCGCGCCGTGGTGGCAGATGCAGACGATGGCCGCATCCTCATCCAGGTCGTCGATGCGCGCCGGTATGGTGTTCATCGGGATCTGGACCGAGCCGTCGATGCGGCAGGTTTCGAATTCCCAGTTTTCGCGCACGTCCAGCAACATCGGGCTGGGCCGTGCATCGTCCGCCAGCCAGTCGGCCAGCTCCAGGGCGGTCATCTGCTGCATGACGCGCCTTAGAACGTGAAGCTCGACGGCGTCGTCGCCGACGACAGCGGTTTCACATCGGTTTCAAACAGCGTGCGGGTGTCGTAGCCCGCCTCGCCGGTGCGGGTGATCAGCTGCGCCTTCATCGCCGGGGCCTGGCCGATGATGGCGGCCAGGCGGCCACCCACTTTCAATTGCTGCAACAGCGCTTCCGGCAGCACCGGCAGCGAGCCCGACACCACGATCACGTCGAACGGCGCGCCGTTGGCCCAGCCCTGGGCACCGTTGCCCAGTTCCACCGTGACATTGGTGACGCCGTTGTCGGCCAAATTCTTTTCCGCCAGCGCCTTGAGCTCCGGCGACACTTCCACCGACGTCACGTGGCGGCCCTTGTGCGCCAGCAGCGCGGCCATGTAGCCGGAGCCGGTACCGATTTCCAGCACGTTCTCGTGCTTCTTCAGATTGACGTCCTGCAGCAGGCGCGCCTCGATTTTCGGGTTCAGCATGGCTTGGCCGCCCGGCAGCGGGATTTCCGCGTCCACGAAGGCCAGCGCCTTGTGCGCGGCGGGCACGAAATTCTCGCGTTTCACTACGTGCAGCAGTTCCAGCACCTCGGCGTCCAGGACGTCCCAAGGACGGATTTGCTGTTCGATCATGTTGAAGCGGGCTTGTTCGATATTCATCTTATGACTCGGGTCGGGATTAAATAATCCGTCATTTTATCGTTGAACTGGCATGGAGGCACATATTAACGATAAGACGGCAGGTTGGCGGGAAATTGCGACAGTCTGCAGATTTTGGGGCATGAACCTACCAAAACGGCAAGCTGGATGGAAAAAGCCAGGGTAAGGGCTCACGGCGCGCCGGCTTCCAGGCCGCGCAGCGTGGTGGCGATGAAGGTCTCCATGAACGCTTCCGGCGCGACCGGGGGCATGTCGCAGGTCGGCATATAGGAGTGGGTCCACATCAGCAGCATCATCACCGGGGCGATCAGCACCTGGGTCATCACCACCGGGTCGACCGGCCGAAACTCGCCGCGCGCGATGCCGCGCTCGAGCGCGCGGGTGAACAGGCTGCTGCCGCGCGCGACCACTTCTTCGTTGTAAAACAGCGCAAGTTCGGGGAAGTTGTTGCCTTCTGCGAGCATCAGCTTGGTGATGCCGCCCAGCGGCGTGGCGCAGATCTCGCTCCACCACTTCATCAGCAGCGCGCCCAGCAGCTCGCCGCTGGGGCCCTCGAAGGCGGCGGCATCCTGCTCGGCCTCGCCGATGGTGGCGACGATGTTTTCGCGCACCACGGCCTTGAACAGTTCTTCCTTGTTGGCGAAATAGAGGTAGAGCGTGCCCTTGGAGACGCCGGCGCGCTTGGCCACGTCTTCGAGACGTGTCGCGGCGTAGCCGCGTTCGACGAACTGTTCCAGCGCCGCCGCCAGCAATTCCTGCGGCCGCGCATCCTTGCGCCGCTCCCAGCGTGGCTTGATTTCTTGAGAGGCTTGCATGGATGTATTTGACTTAACTTACTTGTAGGTCATTAATATAGTCGCAACCCTTGGCAGCGTCAAGCAACAAGAAGTAACGCTGGTGCCCAAAATTTCCATCACCGCGCAGACATGGAGGAAGTGGATTTATTGCTGGGTCCCAGTTACTCGAACTCGCGGCTTTTGAGCGACATATGCAGCCTTTGCCGCGGCGAGATCTGTCTTAGCCGTTGCATACTTCGCTTCGGTCATGAGCTGTGCACCCGCTGGCAAAAACCAAGCGCGGACGCAGGCGTTTTCGCGCAGCGCGATCTGGATGTGCGAGCTGCGTTTAAAAGCCGATGATGGTGCAACCTCTTTACCTTGCGGGAATGCTGATCGAACAGATTGAAACGCGTCTAAGCCAGTATCCCGACGAATTCGATGCATGAAGTTAAATACGTCGCTATCTAACTGCCGGACAATGACGTCTGCGTCACCATCATCGGCTTGGGAATTTTTCGGCTCCGGCTGCCCATTCTTAGTCAAATACTCGACCATTGCCTTATAAGCCAAGCTGTATTCTTCAATACCTTCTTGAGTGGTCATATCCAGGATGAAGTCAACTTGCAGCACTGCGCCGACTACAGCTGGAGTAGCAATCGGCTGCTTTGTGAAACGCTTCGTCGGATTTGCTTGCGCAGCGCTCGCGAACATCAACGCGCGCTGGTAATCATTCTCGAAGAAATATGCGCCACCGCCTAGCCAATCATACTTGTTGGCGCTCGGGTTGAGCCCGGAAATGCGGCCGCTGACGAGGTCGTCACGCAGGGTAATATCACAGCCGTGATAAGCGAATAGCAGCTGTCCGGTCTTCACTTGAGGTGCGAGGCAAGCTTGCCGTGACGATTCAAAACCCCGACGCTCTGCAAGGCTTTTTTGGTTACCGCCTCACTCACACTATAAGGATTGGCAGGAGAAGCAGCTGGCGCCGCAGCGACTTTTACACCGTAATCTTTAGCCAGGCGACGGACCAGAGCTCCGTAAGTCGTTTTGCGTGCAGGTTTGGCAGCAGCTACCACTTTCACGGCAGCAGGTCGACCTCCGAGAGCAGGCGCAGCCGTTTTTGCAGTTGCCTTTTTCGGAGCTACCTTCTTTGCGGCGGGCTTCTTCGCAACAGCAGGAATAATAGTGGTTTTAGCCATTTCTCATTGTCTCACAATTGGGGGGACGGGTTGTGGCTCCAACTTTGACGATGGCCAAACGCTGCTGCCTGGCTAGGGGCGCCGGAAGATCGCCACGTTGATATCGCTGCGAAACAGGCGGATCGCCGGCAACGCGGCGAGGATGCACAGGTATTGCAGCCACAGCCTGATGCCGCTCAGCTGGCCTGCCCAGCGCATCCGCTGCAGCAGCCCCCTGGCCCGCACCGACGGCAGCTCGAACGTCGTCAGCAGGTCGAAGCGCCGGTCGCGCGCCAGCCGGGTCAGATTGGCCAGGCTGAAGTAGTGCACGTGCGGCGACGGCAAGTCCTTCTGCCATAGCCGCTCGAACGGCGTCGGCCAGCCCAGCCGCGCCAGGATTTTCGACAGCCGGTAAAAGAAGCCCGTGCTGGACGGGAGGTTCAGCACCAGCAGCCCGTCCTGCCGCAGATGCGCGACGCAGGCTTCCATGGCCTCGACGATCGCCGGGATGTGCTCGATCACATCGTTGAAGACGATGACGTCGAATTTTTCATCGACAGCCACCGCCGAGGGGAAGAACCCGGCGCGCACTTCATGGCCGTCCAGCCTCGCCTGCGCGGCGATCGCCTCGTCAGGCTCGATCCCCGTCGCCGCGAACAGCGCCGCCGCTTCCTGCAGGAACCAGCCGTGCGCGCTGCCGACGTCCAGCAGCGTCTTGCCTTCCGGCCGCACAAGGCGCGCGATCGCCCGCAGGATCACGCGAAAGTTTTCGCGGCGCATGGATTTGAGGCCGGCCTCGCGATCAGCCTCGTTGATCGCGCCGTGCGCGGCCTGGTCGTTGATGCGCGATGCCAGCGTCGTGCCCTCGTAGCCGCACGCGGCGCACATGAAGTGCCATGGCGCCAGGCCGGCGGTCATGCCGGCATCACAAACGATACATTTTTCCACGATGATCTCCCCTTTGAACGTCGGTCCAGTATGAAATCCACGGAAGAGCGCTCACTGAAGCAGATCAACGAATAATCATGTGGACGCTTGGTGAATTTCGCAATTGCCGCGCCGGCACGATCGTCCCAGAATGGGGCACTAATAAAATGGAGACACGCGCCCATGCAAAATCACCTCAGCACCGCCAGACTGCTCGCCCTGACCGCCGCGCTGGCCGCGTCCGGCAGCGCCTGGGCCGATATCATCACCGTCAAGTCGCCCGATGGCCGCAACGCCGTCAGCATCGACAGCGACAAGCTGACCTGGGCCGTCAGCCGCGACGGCAAGACCGTCATCGACGCCTCGCCGCTGGCGCTGACGCTAGACATCGCCAGGATCGGCGCCGGCGCCACGCTGACCGGCCACGCCGAGACCAGCGTCAAGGACACTTACGAGATCGTGGTCGGCAAGGCGCGCAGCGCGCCGGACCACTACAACCAGTCCGACCTGGCCTTCACCGCCGCCGGCAAGCCGCTGAACTTCCATCTGCTGGTGCGCGCCTACGACAACGGCGTCGCCTTCCGCTACGTCGTGCCGGAGCAGGCCGGCGTCAGCGTGATAAAGGTCAAGAGCGAAGGAACGCAGTTCAACTTCGCCAAAGACTACGACTGCTGGGGCGCCAACATGGGCCGCTTCGACACCAGCTTCGAGGCCGAATACGACCAGACCAAGGCGTCGAAGATCCGCAACTTCCACAACTACATCGCGCCGCTGGTGTGCAAGACCGGCGCCGGCCAGACCACCTTCGCCATCGCCGAATCGGACGTCAAGGACTATCCGGGCTTCTTCCTGTCCGGCCGCGGCGACGCGGGCCTGGGCGTGATGGTCACGCTGCCCCCGCGCTACGACAACGACCGCGACCTGCGCTTCCGCAAATCCGTCGCCGCCAGCGTGCAGCTGAAGGGGCAAGGATTCAAGACGCCGTGGCGCGTGGTGATGCTGGGCGATACGCCGGGCGACCTGGCCGCCTCCTCGCTGATCCCGACCCTGGCCGCGCCGTCGCAGATCAAGGACACCAGCTGGATCAAGCCGTCCAAGACCTCGTGGGACTGGTGGAACGACTGGGCCGTCGATGTGCCGAATGCCGGCATCAACACCGCCACCTACAAGGCCTTCGTCGATTTTTCCAAAGCGATGAAGCTGGACGATATCCTGATCGACGAAGGCTGGTCGATCGGCAGCGACGTCGAACCGAACCCGCTGGCCGACGTCACCAGGGCCAAGCCGGAAATGGACATGCCGGCGCTGCTCGGCTACGCCAAATCGCAAGGCGTCGGCGTGTGGCTCTGGCTGCAGTGGCAGCAGCTGGACAAGCAGATGGACGCCGCCTTCGCGCAGTACGAAGCCTGGGGCGTCAAGGGCGTCAAGGTCGACTTCATGAACCGCAACGACCAGGAGATGGTCGACTGGTATCACAAGATTCTGGAGAAGGCGGCCGCGCACCACCTGATGGTCGACCTGCACGGCGCCTATCCTCCGACGGGCCTGAACCGCACCTGGCCCAACTACATCACGCAGGAAGGCGTGCTCGGTGCCGAGAACAACAAGTGGAGCGCACGCATCACGGCCACGCACAACGTCACGCTGCCGTTCACGCGCATGATCCTGGGGCCGATGGACTACACGCCGGGCGGCTTCCGCAACGCCACGCCGGCCGACTTCAGGTCGCGCAACCACGAGCCGATGGTGATGACCACGCGCGGCCAGGCGGTCGCCATGTACGTGGTCTACGACAGCCCGTTCCAGATGGTGTCGGACGCTCCGGCCGCGTACAGGAACGCCGACGGCGCGGAATTCATCCAGACCGTGCCGACATCGTGGGACGAGACCCGCATCCTGGCCGGTGACATCGGCCAGTACATCGTCTCGGCCCGCCGCAAGGGCGACACCTGGTACATCGGCGCGATGACCAATGAAAAAGGCCGCACGCTGAAGGTGCCGCTGTCCTTCCTCGGCAAAGGCGCCTACAGCGCGCACACGCTGCAGGACGGCGCCGACGCCAATCACCTGAAGGCCGGCGACAGCAAGGTCACCGCGACGCAAAGCCTGACCTTGAAACTGGCGCCGTCCGGCGGCGCGGTCGCGATCATCAAGCCTTAGGCGGCCAGGCGCCGATCTGGTTCAACATGCCGAACCAGTCTTCCAAGTGCCAGGTGTGGGTGACGCGGTCCGCCGTCAGGTGGTGGAACTCGTGGATGGCGATCGAGATCGGCTTGCCGGTCGGCGCGATGCCGAAGAATTCGCCAAGGTGCGTGCCGGTGATCAGCGCGCGCACCGCCGCCCGGCCGTCGCGGCCGAACATGTCCTGGACCGTGATCTTGACGTCCGGGAAGGCGGCGCCGAACATGGCGACGATGGGCTTCATGCCCTCCAGGCCGGGCTGCTGCCCCGGTCCGAGCGGAATATCCTGCCAGTCCTCGACCAGCGCTTGATGCAGCAATTCCGGATTCTGCTCGTTGAAGGCGCGGTACAAGGTTTCGATGGCCAGCTGCTGCGCCGTGGTGAGACCGTTATTCATGATGGCCTTTCTGCGTAAGTGGATGACCCAGCCACTTTAGCGGCCACCGCCAACGCAAGTCCAATCGATAATGGATATGCAGTATTATCCATGGCATGGATTTACATGGAATAGACCTCAACCTGCTGGTGGCCTTCGACGCCCTGATGTGCGAGCGTAACGTCACGCGCGCCGGGGTGCGCATCGGCCGCACCCAGCCCGCCATGAGCGCGGCCTTGTCGCGCCTGCGCCTGCTGCTGAAGGACGATCTGTTCGTGCGCAGCGCCGCCGGCCTGCAGCCGACGCCGCGCGCGCTGGAACTGGCGGCGCCGCTGGGCAAGGCCTTGGCCAGCATCCAGCGCACGCTGGACTTCACGCAGGATTTCGATCCGGCGCGTTCCACGGTGCGCTTCACGCTGGGATTGTCGGAACATCCGGCCTTCGTCTTGCTGCCGCAATTGCTGCGTCGCTTGGCGCACCAAGCGCCGGGCGTGACGGTGAAAGTCAGATCGTTCATCGCCCGCGAGGATGCGGTATCACTGCTCGATGCGGGAGAAGTGGATGTGGCGGTCGGCGTCCCCGGCGGCGCCACGCCGCGTATTCCGACCATGCCGCTGTTCGAGGAACGCTTCGTCTGCGTGGCGCGTAAGACGCATGCGCTGGCAAAAAAGAAGATGACGCTGGAGCGGTTTTTATCATGCCAGCACTTGCTGGTGTCGCCAGAAGGCGATGGGGTCGGCCTGGTCGATATCAAGCTCGCCCAGTTGGGCCGCAAGCGCGAGATCGCCCTGGCGCTGCCGCAGATGTACGCCGCGCCCGGCATCGTCGCCCACAGCGCCTTGCTGGCGACGATGATGGAAGGGGCAGTACGCGCCAGCGGCATGCGCGCGTCGCTGGCGGTGCTGCCGCTGCCGCCGGAGATCGAGCTGGCGCCGGTGCCGTTCGTGCTGCATTGGCACCGCCGCAACGACGGCCATCCGGCCCAGCGCTGGCTGCGGGAGCAGATCGCGCTGGTCGGACCGGGCCTGGCTTAGGCTGCCGTCACCGTCTTCTTCAGCGCCTGCAGTCCGTCGGCATAAATACCGTGGAACAGCTGGATCACATCCTCGTCGCCGACGCCGACCGGCGTAAAGCTGCCGGACCACTCGACCACGGAAGCGTCCTTGCCTTCCGGTTTGACGCGGATCGTCGCGAAGTAATCCTTGGCCGGGAACGGCGCCTTCAGGATCGAGTAGCTGTAGAAGCGCTCCTTGTCGCTGAAGGCTTCCATCCGCTCGACGATGGCTTCGCCGGCCGGATTGGCCAGGGTGCGGATGCGGCCACCCTCGCTCAACGCGCTGTCCGGAATGTAGGGCAGCCAGTCCGGCAGCGAATTGAAGCCGCCTATCAGTTGCCATACCCGTTCCGCTGAAGCGGGAATCGTAATGCTTGCGATCGTGCTGGCCATGGCATTACTCCTTTTTAGCGTCGATAGGCAGCGGCGCATCCGGCGCCACCAGTTTCTGTTCGCGCATCTCCTGCCAGAAAGCCGCAGGAATCGTCTCGATCAACGCCGCCTGGTCTTCGGCGATGCGGTCCGGACGGCTGGCGCCAGGAATCACCGCAGCCACCGCAGGATTGGCCAGCGAGAACTGCAACGCCGCTGACTTGACGCTGATGCTGTGACGCTGCGCGATGGCCTTGATGCGTTCGACCTTGTTGATGATCTCCGGCGAAGCCTTTTGATATTCGAAGTGCGCGCCGCCGGCCAGGATGCCCGAGCTGTACGGGCCGCCGACGACGATGTCGACGTTCTGCTTGGCCGCCGCAGGCATCAGGCGCTGCAAGGCGCGTTCGTGGTCGAGCAGCGTGTAGCGGCCGGCCAGCAGCATCGCGTCCGGTTTCGGCTCGTTCAGGTCCAAGAGCAACTCCACCGCTTCGACGCGGTTCACGCCCAGGCCCCAGCCCTTGATCACGCCTTCGTCGCGCAGGCGGTCCAGCACGCGGAAGGCGCCGGTGCGGGCGGATTCAAAATAAGACAGCCATTCGTCGCCATAAAAATCCTGCGCGACGTCGTGCACCCAGACGATATCCAGGCGGTCGGTCTTCAGGCGTTTCAGGCTGTCCTCGATCGAACGCAGCGTCGCATCGGCGCTGTAGTCGTTGACGATCTTGTTCTTGCGGCCGAATTCGAACACGCCGCCTTTTTCACCCAGGTCGCGCGCGGCGGGATCTTCCAGCTCGTCGAGGATCAGGCGGCCGACCTTGGTGGCCAGCACATAATCGTCGCGCTTGCGGCGGGCCAGCGCTTCGCCGAGGCGGCTCTCGGCCAGGCCGGCGCCATAGAACGGCGCGGTATCGAAGAAGCGAATACCCTGGTCCCACGCCGCATCGACGGTGGCCAATGCCTCCGCTTCCGGAATGTCGCGGAACATATTACCCAGCGGCGCGGTGCCGAAACCCAGTTTGCCTTGCAGTGCTTGACGGATGCTCATCTTGATTCCTTTAAGAGTGATGAAGAAGTGAAGCAAGTTTAGATTGACGAGATAAGACTGTCCAAGACATAATTTGCACACCTTAAGTCCTTTTGAGTCTTATATGTTAGACATACGCCAACTTCAATACTTCGTCGCCGTCGCGGAGGAAGAGCATGTGGGACGCGCCGCCGAGCGGCTGCACATCTCGCAATCGCCGCTGAGCCGGCAGATCGCCCAGCTGGAGGAAAAGCTGGGCCTCACGCTGTTCGAGCGCAGCCAGCAGCGCATCCGCCTGACCCGGGACGGCCGCACCTTCCTGGCCGAGACGCAGGCCTTCCTGCTTCACGCCAAGCGGCTGGAGGCGATGGCCAAGCGGCTCGGCCGCGGCGACGATGGCGGCCTATGCGTCGGCTACGTCGAACACGCGATGCACGCCGGCGTGCTGCCGGCCGGCCTGCGCACGCTGCGCGCTTCAAAGCCTTCGGTGCACGTGGCGCTGTACAGCCAGCACACCTCCGAGCAGCTGGAGGGTCTGCGCCAGCGCAGCCTGGACATCGCGCTGGTGTGCGAACCGCCGCCGGCCGACGATCCCGATCTGGAAGCGGCGCGGGTGCTGAGCGATCCGCTGATACTGGCGCTGCCGGAAGCGCATCCGCTGTGCGCGCTGGAAGTGCTGACCGCGGCCGACCTGTCGGGACAGGACTGGATCGCCGTGCGCCATCAGGAGACCGGTCTTCAGCACGACAACTTCATGGCCGCCTGCGCGCGCGCCGGCTTCACGCCCAAGATCCTGATGGAGGCGAGCGAACCGATAACGGCGCTTGGC
>Ga0247742_10002182_pt1 | contig 12981 bp, 14 predicted proteins | sample UWRJL208509C2_FD_180944 | JGI IMG/M metagenome (GOLD analysis project Ga0247742, IMG submission 180944) | Plant litter microbial communities from Arlington Agricultural Research Station in Wisconsin, United States - UWRJ-L208-509C-2 | ecosystem: Environmental > Terrestrial > Plant litter >...
CTTGGCCCCCGGCACGCGCCTGCCAACGCACCGCCAACTCGCTGCCGAACATGGCCTGGCGCTGGTCACCGCCAGCCGGGTGTATGCCGAGCTGGAGACGATGGGATTGGTCAGTGGCGAAACGGGGCGGGGCACGTTCGTGCGGGAGATCTCGCTGCCGGCCGGTCAGGGCGTCAGCCAGCATGTGGTGGCGGTGGGCATGGCCGATCTCAATTTCAACTACCCGTCGTTGCCGGGGCAGGCCGATCTGTTGCGCACGGCGTTGCGCCAACTGGCGTTGTCCGGTGACCTGGAAGCCCATCTGCGTTACCAGCCCCATGGCGGGCGTTTGCATGAGCGGGCATCGATTGCCCGGCACCTGCTGTCACGCGGCCTGAACCTGACAGCGGAGCAGGTCCTGATCGTCAGCGGCGCGCAGCATGGCCTGGCCGTGGCGATGATGGCGTTGCTCAAGCCGGGGGATGTGATTGCGGCGGATGCCTTGACCTATACCGGTTTCAAGGTGCTGGCCGAGTCGCTGCATCTGGAGATTGTGCCGATTCCGGTCACGGAGAACGGGCCGGACCTGGCGGCGCTCGAGGCGCTGTGCCGGCGGCGTTCGGTGCGGGCGGTCTACACCATGCCGACGCTGCACAACCCCTGCGGGTGGGTGATGGATGTGCCGTGGCGGGGGCGTTTGGTGGCGATTGCGCGTCAGCATGATCTGTTGATTATCGAAGACGCGGCCTATGCGTTTCTGGTGCAGGAGGCGCCGGTGCCGGTGGCCGAACTGGCGCCGGAGCGGACGGTGTATGTGTCGGGGTTCTCGAAGAATGTCGCCACGGGGCTGCGTGTGGGATTTGTGGCGGCGCCGCTGGACAAGGTGCCGGCCCTGGAACGGGTGATTCGGGCCACGACCTGGAACACCCCCGGCGTGATGACCGCCATTGCCTGCGGCTGGATCGACGATGGGACGGTCAGCCAGCTCGAGGTGCAAAAGCGGGCGGATGCCCAGGCGCGGCAGACGCTGGCCGCTGAGGTGCTGAAGGGACTGCGTTGCATGACACACCCTTTTTCGTATTTTCTCTGGTTGCCGCTGGGCGAAGACGCGCGGGCGGACCAGATTGCGGTGGCGTTGATGCAGGAGCAGGTGGCGGTGTCCACGGCTGAGCCGTTTGCCACGTCGGTGCACGTGCCGCATGCGATCCGGCTGGCGTTGGGGTCGGTGGACATGGATGCGCTGCGTGAAGCCTTGATCAAGGTGAAGCGGGTGGTGGGCGTCTATGCCTGATTCACCGTTATCGGTCCGACTCCGATCCCCTGTAGGAGCGAGCATGCTCGCGATGGTGGTTAACGATGACGCTGGCAGCCTGACACCCCTCGGCGCACTCGAGACCATCGCGAGCATGCTCGCTCCTACAGGAGCTGAGGTCGTCCGTCACTGGGTAGTTTTCTTCAATACGTCCACCAGCCCGCCCTTTACCTTGAGCCCCTGGTTCAACTGAAGGGAAGAAAACAACAATGAGTCTGATCATGTCGATGGCCGCGTTCGCCCTGGTGGCGTCGATCACGCCGGGGCCGGTGAATATCGTGGCGTTGAGTTCCGGGGCGCAGTTCGGCTTTCGCGCCAGTCAGCGGCACGTGGCCGGAGCGACGCTGGGCTTTGTGCTGCTGCTGGTGTTGATGGGGCTGGGGTTGCATGAGGTGTTGCAGCAATGGCCGCAGCTGACACGGATCGTGCAACTGGCCGGTGTGGCGTTTCTGTTGTTCATGGCGTGGAAACTTGCATCGGACAACGGTCAGCTCGATGCGAAGGATTCGGCACGGGCGCCGTCGATGGTGTACGGCGCGGTGATGCAATGGCTCAATCCCAAGGCCTGGCTGGCCTGTGTGGCGGGCATGGGTGCGTTCGTCGCCGATGGCGAGGCGCGATTGATCTGGCAGTTTGCGGCGGTGTACCTGGTGATCTGTTACGTATCTGTCGCTTGCTGGTCGTATGCCGGTACCTTCCTGCGCGGTTACCTGAACAACCCGGCGGGCATGCGCTTGTTCAATCGGGCGATGGCGCTGCTGCTGGCCTTGAGCGCGGCGTACCTGTTATTGCCTTAGCCGCGATACTGCCCTGGTGTCGCCGCCAGATGCTGTTTGAACGCGCGCTGGAAATGCGCCTGGTCGGCGAACCCGGCTTCCAGCGCGACATCGGCGATCAACTGGCCGCTGCGCAGGCGCTCGCGGGCAAACTGAATGCGCCGATTGACCAGAAAGGCGTGGGGCGTCATGCCGTAATGCTGTTTGAACGCGCGGATCAGGTACGACGGCGACAACTGCGCCGCCTCGCAGATGTCTTCGAGCTTGAGCAGACGGGTGCAGTTGTCACGGATGAAGTCGGCTGCGCGCTCGAGTTTGAAATTCGGTTCGCGCCCAGGCTGATCACCGGGGTTGAGGCGTTGCTGAACCTCGGTGAAAAACTCGACCGCAGCGCTCTGCTTGCGCAGCACATCCTGCTGGTGGTCGACGAGGATGTCGTACAGGGCGGCCAGGCCGCTAAACAGGCCGGCGTCCTCGGTGTGGGTGACAGCGAAGCGACGAAACGCCAGGTCGTGGCTGAACCCGAGTTGATGCTGCAAATCGGTCAGCCAGGCCGTGTCGACATACAACATCAGGTACGACCAGGGTTGGTCGTTGATCGGGTTGCATGCATGGACATCGCCGGGGTTCATCAGCACCACCGTGCCGGCGGCGACCTCAAACGACGATTGCTCATGCAGGTAGGTACTGCGCCCGGCGGTGATCGCGCCGATGGAAAAGTGCTCGTGGGAATGCCGGGTGTAGCAGACCTCGCGGCCGTCGGCGATGGCCCGGGCCTCGATGAAGGGCAGGGCGTCGTCGCGCCAGAAGCGCGGGGCCTTGTCGGTGTTTTTGGCGGTGGGCTTCATCGTCGGTGTCCTCGGCAGATCCGTTGTGCAGTGTAAGCGCTCTGCGGTCCATTGCCGATCAGAAATCCCAGCGGGTGGTCAGTTGCAGGCTGCGGGGTTCGCCGTAGAACCCGGTGCCGAAGTTGCCCAGGCCGGTGTAATAAGTCCTGTCGAACAGGTTCTTGACGTTGAGTGTGGTGCTCAAGTGGTCGTTGAAGCGGTAGCGCGCCATGGCGTCGACCACGGCGTAACTGTGCTGGGTGATCTTCGAAGGCTGGCCGCCATTGATCGGGTCGTTCGGGTCGGGCTGCAGCACGTTGCCGAAGAACTCGTTCTGCCAGTTCACGCCCGCGCCGACCGTGAGTTTTTCCAGGGCCCCGGACAAGCGATAGGTGCTGAACAGCCGCACCATCTGCTGCGGCGCGGTGGTTTGCAGGATCGCGCCATAGACGTAATCGCCCCGGGCATCGCGGGTGTGGTTGTAGCTGTAGCCGGCCGACAGGTTCCAGCCATCGCGCACTTCGCCGGCCAGCTCCAGCTCAAAGCCCTTGGTGACCGCACCTTGCACGGCGCGGTACACCGATTCGCTGTCGACGCCGCTGACGTATTCGGCGAGGTTGTCCTGCTCGATGCGGAACACGGCGAAGCTGGCGTTCAGGCGCCCGCCAAAATACTCGGCCTTGATCCCGGCCTCGTAGCTGTTGCCTTGCACCGGGTCGAGCAGCTTGCGTTCGGCGTCCTTGCTCATCTGCGGTTGATAGATCCGCGTGTAACTGCTGTACAGCGAGTAGCGGTCATCCAGGTCGTAGACCAACCCGGCGTAGGGCGTGACCACGCCGGTTTGCCGGTAGCGGTCGTGCAGGTCCGGGGTCGCGGGGTCGATATAGTCGATGTCATCGTCGGCACTGAACTGGCTGACACGGGTGCCGAGGATCAGCGCAAGGTCGTCGCTCGGCTTGAGTCGGGTGGCGACATAAAGGCCGGTCTGGCGCCGCACGATGTCGTTGTCACCCACCTTGGGGATGTCCGGTTTCGCATACTCGCCGTTCCAGTCCTCGATGCTTTCGCCCACCGGGGGGTAGATCGAGCCATGCACCGGGATGTCCTGGCGGGTGCTGATCGACATGAACCCGGCGATCAATTGATGCTCGCGGCCCAGCCAGTTGAAAGGGCCGCTGAAGTTGAGGTCGAGGTTGTCCTGCACCTGATCGCCCTTGAACTTGCCCATGTACATGAACATCCCCTCGCCAGTAGCCGGATCCGGGTTGCCGCCGCTGGCCGAGGCGAGGAAGGTGTCGTGCTGGCGGTGCTTGCGGTCGTAGCTGACCTTGAGCGCCCAGTCCTGGGCCAGTTGCTGCTGGACCGAGGCGAACAGCGTCTGGTTGTCGAAGTCGCGACGGCTCCAGTCGGTGGCGGGGTTGAACGAGCGGGAAAAGTGCGTGCGCGAACCGTCGCTGTCGTACATCGGAAAACCGGTCCAGCTGGCGCCACGGGAGCGGGTGTTCTGCTGGTCGATACCGAGGGTCAGCCAGGTGCCCGGTGTCAGGTCGGCCTCCAGGATGCCGTAACCGATGTCCCGGGTATTGCGGTAGTGATCCATATAGGCGCCACGGTCTTGATAGGCACCGACGAAGCGTCCGCGCAGGTTGCCGCTGTCGGTCAGGGGGCCTGCGATGTCGGCGGTGCTGCGCTCATTGTCCCAGGAACCGACGGCACCGCTGACCGAGGCCTGGAAGGCACGGGTGGGGCGTTTGCGGATCAGGTTGACCGTGGCCGACGGGTCGCCTGAACCGGTCATCAGGCCGGTGGCGCCCTTGATGATCTCAACGCGGTCGAAGGTGACCATGTCGGTGCTGGTGGTGCCGTAGTCATAGACGCCGTCGTAGTCGGTATTGACGCCGTCGTACTGGAAGTTGGTGATCGGCAGGCCACGGCTGGAAAACTCCCAGCGTTCGCTGTCGTAGTTCTGCACGCTGATACCGGGCACGCGGCGCAACGCGTCGGCGATGCTGGTGGAGCCCTGATCGTCGAGCTGCTGGCGGGTGATGACCGTCACCGATTGTGGCGTCTCCCGCAGGGACAAGGGCAGGCCGGTGGCCGAGGACGTCGAGCCGGTGGTGTAGGCGTGGGTGTTTTCGGTGATGGCGCCCAGTGCCTGGGCGGCAATGTGGGTCGCGTCCAGCTCCAGGAGACTTTCCTGCGCGACTTTCAGAACATAGCCACGATGGCCCTGGGGGTGCGCTTGCAGGCCGCTGCCCTGGAGCAGACGTTGCAAACCCTGTTGCTCGGTGAATTCGCCAGTGAGGCCGGGGCTGCGCTTGTCACTGGCGAGGTCGTTGTGGCCGGCGAGGAAGATGCCGGCTTGTTCGGCGAAGCGGTTCAGTACGCTGATCAGCGAACCGGGCGCGATGGCGTAGTAGCGCGCCTGACTGCCGGTGTGTACAGCCGGGGTCTGGGCGTTGGCCGGTGTTGACGCGAGGCTCAGGGCGAGCGGTATGGCCAGGGTGAGCAGACGCAAGGAGGTGAAGGCAGTGCGCAAAAAAGGTTTCCCTGCCGGTCGGCGATTCAAGGGCTTCACAGGGTTAACCGAACGAGAAGGGTAAAAGGGAACTGCGCTGCCGTTTTTTTTGCCGGGTCATCGTGACGCTCGGGCCGATACGCCTCAAGCGGGACCGACGCTGACCCACCAGGACAGGGTTTTCTCCACGCGAATCGGCAACGCGGCTTCCAGCAGGCTCAACGCCTGATCGGTGTCCTTGAGCGGGAACGAACCCATCACCGGCAGCCCGGCAATCGCCGGATCGCACGCCAGGTGTCCATGTCGATAGCGACTCAACTCCTCGATCAACTCGCCCAGCGGCAGGTTGTCCGCCAGCAACACGCCCCGGCGCCAGGCTTCGCGACCCGCCGCTGCTTCGGTGGAAGCAGGCGTGTGATCTTCTGTGAACGCCAGTTGGCGTCCCGCCTCGACCACTTGCATTTGCCCCCGGTCGGTACGCACCTCTACCGCGCCTTCATAGACGTTGAGCAAGGTCTGCCGTTGTTGCTGACGCACGCTGAAGCGCGTGCCCAGGGCGCGCAGCCGGCCTTGGGCGGTTTGCACCAGGAAAGGTCGGCTGCTGTCTTTGGCGGTGTCGATCAACACTTCTCCGGCGCTTAACAGCAACAGTCGTTGCTGGGTATCGAAGCGTACGTTCAAGGCGCTCAGGGCATTGAGCCAGAGGCGGCTGCCATCGCTGAGCAGGCTTTCGCGGGTCTCGCCGGTGCCGGTCGAGAGGTCGGCGGTCCAGCGGCCGAAAGCGTCCGGCAGCGAGGTTTCACGCCAGGCATTCCAGCCCAGCAGGCCACCCGAAGCGAGGATGAGCAAACCCTTGACCGTTTGCCGACGGCTGATCGACGAGCGTGCGGTGTTGCGCAGGACCAAACCGGCGGCCTGATGGTCATCCTGCAGCGCGGCGAAACGCTGGCCGACGCGCTCGACATAACGCCAGGCCGCCTGATGATCGCCACTCTGCGCCAGCCAGGCTTGCCAGCGCTGGCGCTCCTGCTCGCCGACCTGCTGATCGTTGAGCTGCACGTACCACTGCGCCGCCTGCTCGAGGCTGGCGTGGTTGATGCTGTTGACGGAAGTGGTCGGGGAGGGCATGTGCTTACTCGATCAGCAGGCCGTCGAGCTCGGCCTCGAGCATCGCGCAATGCATCAGCGCCTGGGCCAGGTACTTCTTCACCATGCGCTCGCATACCCCGATTTCCTCGGCGATGTGCTTGTACGGCAGGCCGTGCAATTGGGCGAGGATGAAGGCGTCGCGCACCCGTTGGGGCAGGCGCTGCAGCATGGCGTCCACTTCGTAGAGAGTTTCAACGATGATCGCCCGCTGTTCCGGAGAAGGTTGCACCGCCTGCGGACGTGCGGCCAGGGTCTCCAGCCACGCTTGTTCGAGCTGTCGCCGACGCCAGTGATCGATGCACAGACCGCGGGCGATGGTGGCGAGGTAGGAGCGCTCGCGGGTTTCGCTGTCGAAAATCTGTGGGCGCTTGAGCACCCGGATGAAGGTGTCATGGGCCAGGTCGGCAGCATCGAACGCATTGCTCAAGCGCCGGCGCAGCAGCTCGTGCAGCCAGCGGTGATGAGTGACGTAGAGGTTCTGTACGCTGGAAGTGTCGGCAACCATCATCGTAAGCACGTGTCCCTGGGCGACGAGCGCCTCGGTGCAAATAAGAATTGGTCGCGATTAAAACAAAAGCCTTGAAGGTGCGCAAATGATATCGATTTGCTTTTGGGTGGAACGATGGCAGTTGTGGTCAATATGACTTTGGAAGCTGTCATTTTGACTTGCCTTTGACGGGGTCAAATTGACCCGTGATGTCCTAAGTGATTGATTTTAATGGACGGTGAACCTGGCACGAATGGTGAAATAACCCACGTACAACTGGTCTGATTCAGGAGTACGAAAAATGTTCGCCTACTTCAACAATCCACATAAAGTTCTGCACCTGTCGAGCGAAGTCCTGATCGCGGGGCTGGCAATGTTGCTGGTGGGGATCTACGGCGCCTACCTCTACAGCGGGCACCTGTCGATCGTGGTCCAGGTCGCGCTGCACGCCATGACCATCGTCGGCCCGACCCTGATCAAGATCGGCTACGTCATGCGCCTGCTGTCGCAACATCGGCTGGGCAAAGGCCTGGCCGGCAAAGTCGCTGCGTAAGCCTGATCTGCAGCGGCCCTGTGGGAGCGAGCCTGCTCGCGATGAATATCATGAGGTTTTCCTACAGAAGTGGGGACTTTGCTCACTTGATGGCAGGACCTGCCCGATAGAAGACGCGGAAACGGTGAAGCGCGATAGCTGATACTTTGGTGCTTCACAAATCCCGGAGCCGATTCATGTCAAAAGCGATGACGCCAAAAGGGCTTTGGAGTGCTATTTTCAGCACCTCTAAAAGCACTTTTGGGAACACCGTCATGCCACACGTCGTGCTCTCGCAGGTTGTTGCAAGCATATCGGAACTGAAAAAAAACCCGATGGGCACGGTTGCAGCAGGGCGAGGGTCCTCTGTCGCGATCCTCAATCGTAACGAGCCGGCCTTTTACTGCATCCCAGCCAAAGAATATGAAGCGTTGATGAACCGGCTGGACGATCTTGAATTGATCGCGCTTTGCAAGGAACGAGAAAACGACCCGACCATCAAGGTCTCGCTGGATGACCTATGAGTTGGCGTTCTCTGAGAAGGCCTGGAAGGAGTGGCGCAAACTTGGGGCAACTATCAGAGAACAGTTCAAGAAAAAGCTGCAGGAACGGCTGGGCAGCCCGCATGTTCCAGGGGACCGACTCAACGGGCTTGGCAATGCCTACAAGATCAAGTTGCGCAGTTCCGGATACCGATTGGTTTATCGTGTCATCGACGACGTGTTGGTTGTGACTGTCATTGCGGTGGGAAAGCGGGAGCGTGCAGCGATTTACAAAAAGCAGGCGAACGCTAGCTGTGTTTGAACAGTTTGCTTCTGTTTTTCGCCGGAAAACCGGTCTCGCTTCCACCATCAAGGAGATGTGCTGCGCTGACGGGCAACCCACCCAGTCGCCAGGTCAATGAACGCCCGCAACTTGGGCTGCGTCTGTGTGCGGCTGGGGAAGTAGAGGTACAGCGCCGTACTCAGCGGCACAAAAGGTTGCAACACGCGCTCCAGCCGTCCATCCGCCAACTCATCGGCAATTTCCAGGTCGCAGGCGTACACCAGCCCGCAACCGCTGCGTGCCGCCGAGACCAGCAGCCCTCGATCGTTGACGATCACGCCGCCTTCTACCCCTACGGTGAAGTCGCGGCCATCGCGGCGGAATTCCCAGCGGTGTGCGTTGCCCGAGGTCGAGAAACGAAAGCCGATGCATTGGTGATCGGTCAGGTCTTCCGGGCTTTCAGGTTTGCCGGCCCTGGCGAAATACGCCGGCGCGCCCACCACCGACCATTGCAGGTCCGGCGTGAGGCGCACCGCGATCATGTCCTTTTCGATGGATTCGCCCAGCCTGATCCCCGCATCAAACCCGCCGGCCATCAAGTCCACCGTGGCATCGTCCAGACAGATGTCGAGCGTGACCTGCGGATAGGCCTGGCGAAACAACGGCATCAGCGGTTCGATCAACAGCGCCCCCGACAGCCGTGGCGCCGTCAGGCGCAGCGTGCCCATGGGCTGGTCGCGATAGCCGCTGAGGATTGCCAGCGCCTCATCGATTTCGCTGGCCGCCGGGCGTAATCGGGCAAACAGGCTGGCGCCCGCTTCGGTCAAGGCGACCCGGCGCGTGGTGCGTTGGAACAGCAGCACGCCAGTGCGCCGCTCAAGCAATTTGATGGCGTGGCTGACGGCCGTGGGCGTCACCGCCAGGCGGGAAGCGGCGACGGTGAAGCTCTTGTGTTCGGCCACCGCCAGGAATTCGGTCAGGCCATCGAAAGGATCGTGATTCATCGAGATCGCCATTATGAAAGAGCGTTTCATAGTGCTTGTAGCACGAGGGCATTTTTCCGGGCAATCCTCCTGCGTACCTTGTGCCTACCCCAACGTCAACAAGGAAACACGCTCATGACCACTTCCAACACCTTCAGTCGCATCTGGCTGATCACCGGCGCTTCCCGTGGCATCGGTGCCAAGATCGCCGCCGCCGCCCTGGCCAACGGTGACGCCGTGGTTGCCACCGCCCGAGACGCCAGCAGCATTACCCAGCGCTTTGGCGAACACCCTGGCTTGCTCGCCGCCAGCCTCGACGTCACAAACGAAGCCCAGGGCATTGCGGTCGCCCAGCAGGCCATCGAGCACTTCGGGCGCATCGACGTGCTGGTCAACAATGCGGGCTTTGGCGTGCTCGGCGCCGTGGAAGAGGCCACGGCCGATGAAGTGCGCCGCGTGTACGAAACCAACGTCTTTGGCCTGCTCAATGTCACCCGCGCCGTCCTGCCACATATGCGCGCCGCGCGCAGCGGGCACGTGATCAACCTGTCCTCGGTCGGGGGCTACAAGTCCGGGCCCGGCTTCGGCGTCTATTGCTCGACCAAGTTCGCCGTCGAAGGCCTGACCGAGGCCTTGCACGCCGAGCTGGCGCCGCTGGGTATCAAGGTGACCGTGGTTGAGCCGGGTTACTTCCGTACCGAATTCCTGGAAGGCAACTCGCTGGTTGAATCCCCAGCGTCGATTGCCGACTACGACAGCACCGCCGGTGAAGTGCGCAGAATCGCCAAAGCCGTGACCCTGAACCAGCCAGGCGATCCGGACAAGCTGGCCCAGGTGATGATCACCCTGGTGGAAACGAACGACGCGCCGCTGCGCTTGCCCCTGGGCAGTGACTGTGTCGCGGCCATTGAAGCGAAAAACAGCTTTGTCGCCGGTGAGTTGCAGGCATGGCGTGAGGTGTCGGTGTCCACTGACTTCTAACGAAACGCCGGCCACGGCGGGGCGGCCGGTCGATGCTCGAATGCTCGCGATGGGTAACGCGGGCATTGCGTCAGCCGGCATTGTCGTTGACCGCCATCGTCGCAACGCCGCCCGAGCAAGCTCACGTCTACAGGTTTACGGGTGTTTTTCGGAGCGGCCGTTGACCGATTGTCCGGTACCGGGGAGTCAAAGCGGGTCTGGGGACTCTAACGTACATACCCACCACCGGAGCAACTGATGCTGACCTCAGGCAGACCGCTCAAACACGGCGCCAGCGCGGCGCCATCGCTTTCGCCGCAGCAGATACGCGCAACCTTGCGCAACCTGGCCCGTATGGCCGAGCAGCAAGTGATGGGCGTGACCATGGCCAACATGGACGCGCTGACGCTGCTCTCCAATCGCCACGGTTTCACTGCACTGGCGCAGTTGGGACTGGATGCGTGCCAACGCATGGAAATACCCGCCACACTGTTGTTTTTCGACCTTGATCATTTCAAGCACATCAATTACCTGTATGGCCGCGCCGAGGGCGACGATGCGCTGAAGACCTTCGCGGACGTATTGCGCATCGCCTTTCGCGAAAGCGACGTGGTCGGGAGGCTCGGGGACGATGAATTCGTGGTGTTGTTGACCGGCTCGAGTGCGGTGGAGTTGAGTGCGATCAAGGCGCGGCTCGAGGAAATACTCGATGAACGCAACGCCACGATGCGCCGCGGTTATGACATTCGTTTCAACATCGGTCAGATCGAGTACAACCCGGCCCTCCATGACACGGTTGAAGCGATGCTGGTTGAAGGAGAGAAGGGTTTGTTCAGGTAGGCCGTTATCGCGAGCAGGCTCACTCCCTCGAGTGGCCTGCCGGATCTGAACGGTGGGAGCGAGCCTGCTCGCGATGGCGTTTCCGCCATCGCGCACTATTTTGCGAACAACTGGCCAATGTCCTTGAACGCCTTGAATTCCAGCGCATTGCCGCACGGATCGAACAGGAACATGGTCGCCTGCTCACCCACCAGCCCCTTGAAGCGAATACCCGGTTCGATCACGAATCGGGTCTCACGTGCTTTCAGGCGTTCGGCCAGGGCTTCCCATTCCGCCATCCCCAACACCACACCAAAATGCGGCACGGGCACATCGTGGCCGTCCACGGCGTTGGTGTGCGCGGCTTCCTGTGAGGCGTTTTTCGGCGCCAGGTGAATCACCAATTGATGGCCGAAAAAGTTGAAGTCGACCCAGTGGTCGCTGGAGCGACCTTCTTCCAGACCGAACACCTCGCCGTAAAAAGTTCGGGCAGCTGGCAGGTCGTACACAGGGATGGCCAGGTGAAAAGGCGACAGTTGCATCAGGGAGTCTCGCAGGCAATGGGTCGGTGACATCGAGTTTAGCGCTGTGCTTTTTGATTGAAAGACGATAGTTTTTGCGTCGAGCTCAAATAATTTCGATCAATTGGGGGCGTCATGCTGCGTGAATTGAAAACCTTCCTGGCGGTGGCGCGCCACGGAACGTTCGCGGCGGCCGGCATGCATGTTGGCCTGACCCAGTCGGCGGTCAGCGCGCAGATGCGCAATCTGGAGCAGGCGCTGGGCATCCGGCTGTTCGATCGCACCGGTCGCCAGGCCATTCTCAATGCGGCGGGTCAGCGTGCATTGCCAATGGCCCGGGACATGCTGGATACCTTCAGCCGCATGGCCGTCAGTGACGATGTCAGTGAGTACCGTGGCGAATTGAAAATCGGCGCGGTCGCCACGGCCCAGACCGGTCTGTTGCCTCAGGCCCTGTTACGGTTGCGCCAACTGGCACCGCTGCTGGAACCGAAGCTGGTGCCCGGCGTGTCGCTCAACCTGCTCAGTCAGGTGGACACCGGCGAAGTGGACCTGGCGATCCTGATCAAGCCACCGTTCGAGCTGCCCAAGGAGCTGTCGGCCCAGGTTATCCGTCGCGAGCCGTTCGTACTGATCGTCCCGGCCGGCCTCGAAGGCGATGATCCGTTGCGGTTGCTGGCTGAGCATCCGCACGTGCGCTATGACCGCAACTCGTTCGGCGGGCGCCTGGTGACGCGCTTTCTGCGCGAGCAGCACATCGAGGTGCAGGCGGCGCTGGAGCTGGATGAGCTGGAAGCCATTGTGAAAATGGTCGAGTGCGGGCTGGGGATTTCACTGTTGCCCGAGGCCGGGTTGTGGCTGGAGCATGGCGCGAACGTCAGGATCATCCGGTTGGGTGAATTGACGTTCTACCGCGAGCTCGTGCTGTTGCAGCGCTACAGCCAGCGACAGCAGCCCATTCAGCAGTTGTTTGCCGAGTGCCTGGGATACCACTGACCCCGTGGGCGCGGGCTTGCTCGCACAGCGTTGCATCGGACGACGCCCATTTCGAGCAGGAAAACGCCTTCGCCAGCGCGCCCGCTCCCCCAGGGGTTACGGTTGCCTGATAAATCGCAGGCATAAAAAACCCGCCAGTCAAGGCGGGTTTTTTTGTACGGCGCGCCGAAGATTACTCTTCGATGTTGCCCATGGCCGTGGTGTTGAAACCGCCGTCCACGTACATGATTTCGCCGCTGATGCCGGACGCCAGGTCCGAGCACAGGAAGGCGCCGGCGTTGCCGACTTCGTCGATGGTGACGTTACGACGCAGCGGGGTTTGCGCTTCGTTGGCGGCCAGCATCTTGCGGAAGTTCT
>Ga0247742_10002183_pt1 | contig 12979 bp, 13 predicted proteins | sample UWRJL208509C2_FD_180944 | JGI IMG/M metagenome (GOLD analysis project Ga0247742, IMG submission 180944) | Plant litter microbial communities from Arlington Agricultural Research Station in Wisconsin, United States - UWRJ-L208-509C-2 | ecosystem: Environmental > Terrestrial > Plant litter >...
TTGTCGCGCCATAGCGAACCGAATGAGGCAAGCAGCGCGCGTGGATGCGAGCGACGCTTTTCGAAATGCGCCGATGCAGGAAGACCGCGGGCAACGAGTGCCGCGGCGATCAGCCCCATCGCACCGATGATCGCGACGGCGACGCGCCAGGATGCGTGATCCGCCGCGAAGCCGGAGATCAGCCGGCCACCCATGCCGCCGATAGCGTTACCGCCGATGTACAGGCCCATGGCGAAGCCCAGCGAGTCGCCGTGGATCTCTTCGCTCACGTAGGTCATCGCCACGGCCGGTAAGCCCGCGAGCGTGATGCCCAGCAACGCGCGCAGTATGAGAAACGCGCCCCAGGTCGGCGCCATGGCACTGAGCAACACCAGCAGCGAGGAGCCGAGCAGCGAAGCCAGCATGATCGGTTTGCGCCCGAAGACATCCGAGATCGCACCGGCAAACAACATCGAAACGGCGAGCACGCCCGTGGTCAGCGACAGCGAAAGGCTGCTCGATGCCGCATCGAGCGAGAAGGCGCGCGAGAACGCCGGCAACAACGGCTGCACGCAATAAAGCAGGCCGAACGTCGCGAAGCCGGACGAAAACAGCGCCAGGTTGGTACGCCGGAACGCGGGAGTGCCATGCCGAATGCGCCGATCCACGATAACCGCCGGCGCGGCGGACGACGAGCCGTCCACGGGAACCTCCAGGGAATGAGCCATGTGACAAGGCTAAACCCTGAATTGAGTCGGATCGAGATAGCTACGGCACTTGTTCCATAGCCAAGACGTATCAATCAAAACTACTGTGGGAGCCGATTCATCGGCGATGGGTGCTCGCGCCACTCTTTCACCGCAACGCCGTTCCCGGTGCCACTCCATCCCACTGGATCGCCGAGGCCAACTCGTCGTCGGTCAGCGCAAGAGCACCCGAATCCGTCTCGGCCTTCAACGACACGACATGGCCATCATGCCGCGACAGCTCACGCGCCCCCGAACTTGCCATCGCGTGCGCGCGCTCATCGTCCGAAGCCAGCAACACCAGCAAGGTCTTCGACCCGGAAACGAAACGCACCCCGCTGGTCGCCCCCGACTTCGCCAGCGCCGCCGAGTCCAGTGGCACCGCCTTGACCTTGCCCGCCCAACGCGGTGGCGCGACGAACGTGTAGCCCGCCGCCTCATCCCGCCAGGCGAATCGCTTCATTGGTTCGGGCGTCGGCGCGGCCTGGCGGTGGGGCCCCGGCGGTGTCTGCCCCGATGCCATCAACGGAAGACCGAGTAACAGGGCGAGCGTGAGCGATTTCATGGCGTTGTCTCCTGGATTCGCCCTGCAGCCTACGCTACGCACGTAGCGACAGCGTCAAGCGCCACGATCGGCGCCGATCCTCTCCGCGTCGGCGCCACGTCCCTTGCCGTCTTCCTTGCCGCTGACCCAGGCGAACAGGGCGATGCCGACAATGATGGCGACGGCGCCGAGAGCTGCGACAGGTCCGGGAACGGTCTCATGCAGGTAGCTCACCCCGATCACCGTCGCGAACAACAGCTCCGCCGCCTGCATCGCCTCCACCCCAGCGAGCGCGGTCGGCTGCCTCCCCACCATCTCGGTCGCATGGAAGAACAACACTGTGGCGATCACGCCCGAGGACAGCGCCACGCCACCGGCGAGCAGCGCTTCACGGAGCGACGGCGGCCCTACGGTGAACCACGTAACGACTGCGAGCAGCAACCACAGCGGCCAGCTCGCGAGTGTCATTCCGAACACACGCTGCACCGCGCCAAGCTTCGTTCCCGTTCGCTCGAGGTGCAGCAGGATCATCCGGTTGCCCAACGGGTAGGCAAAGGCAGCGAAGACCACGGCACCGACGGCGAGCCACGCCGAGCTATCGAGCGCCCCATGCGAATGTCCAAACTGCAGCAACATCACGCCGAAGACGATCAAGACGCCGATCGACAACGCGCCGAGGTGCCAACGCGCCCGCTCATCGCGATAGATGAAGGGCGCAAGCAACGGCCCAGCCAGCACCGTCGTCTGGAAACTCCCGGCGACGAGCCACGAGGGCCCGCTACTCGCCGCCCACGTCAGCGGCACGCCGAACAGCACGAAGCCCACGCTGCTCCATGTCAGCCACTGGCGCGTATGTGTGCGCAACTCGTGTGGCAACGATCCGAAGCCACCCTGGAACGGCAGCACCACGGCCAGCAACGGCAAGGTGATCAGGTAACGAAGGATCACCGCCCACTGCCAATGGCCACCACCACTGACGACGGCACGATTGAGGACATAGGTGAGCGTGAAGAACAGCGCCGAGAGCAGCGCGATCGCCACCGCCTTGAGGGCATGGGAACGCATGGGCAGCCTTGCATGAAGCGAAGGCCGAGTGTGCCAGTGTCGCGCGGGTGCGTCAGCCGGTTTCGTTCAATTCGAGGAAGAGTTCCTGGAGTTCGCCGCCGATGGGTTGGCCACCGACCGACAGCGTCACGTCAGCCTCGATGCCCGACACGGGGCAGCAACCGTCGACGATGCCGAGCAGGCTTGCCGTCGTGTCGATCATGATGTTGCGGATCACTTCGATGAGCGTCTCCTTGCCCTCCTCGTCCAGGGAATTGAACATCGTCAGGGCACGGATCCACAGGGGATCGACGGCACATTCCACCGGTGTGGTGCGAAACATCTCGTCGTAGACCGCGAGGTTGTCGCGGACCACGGCGTTCTGAATGGCCAGGACAAACCGATCGGGGGACATGGGTGCCACCTGCCAAGGGGACGGGTTAAGTGATGCACCCTATGTGTGGGAGGGAAGCGCCCGGGTCAATGGGGCTGACCGGCAACGCGTTCAGTAATGCTCCCGCCCCGCGCGCCTCGGGCAGCGCGACGCCGGCACATAGCCCGGCCAGATGGCGTCGTAGAAGTAGCGTTCAAGGTCTGAAGGCGGTTCGTAGCTGCGGCTGGCCGGAGGAATCAGCTTTCTCAGTCGGGCTTCGTTGTGTTCCGCCCATCGCATCACCATGCGCTGCATGAGGGAGACGCCCCGCATGGTAGTGCCCTGCCCGCGCCTCGGCCCGTAGCGCCAGCGAACGACCCAGTCGCCGTCCTGCGGGCTCACGCGGGCAAACGCCCGCGATGTCCCTTCCAGGATCGCGTACTGCCGTTCCCCCATCTGGACCCAGTGAACCATTGCCATGGAGCGAGGTTAGGCGGGGGGCGTCTCACGGATGTGGACGGACCCGCCGCTTTACCCGAGGTTTAACTGCCAAGTGCTTGAGCTGCCCGGATTCGGTCGATGAAGCCCGGCCTTCAGTGGCTCGGCGGAAACCACACCTTCACGATCTGGCCGCCGCGCACCTCGTAGATCGCCGCCATGTCGGGCATGACCTTGCCCGAGGGCAAGCCAACGACATGCTCCTTGTCGATCACGGTGGGTCCGGTCAGTGTGCGCTGGACGATCTGCACACCCATCTCCTTGGGCGCCGTCTTCAGGAAGGCGAACTTATCGAGAATGCCGACCCGGCCCTGGATCGCTGGTCGCGACTCGTCGAGATAAACCATCTCGACGTTCTCGGCATAGCAGCTGGCGAAGGCTTCGACGTTATGCGTGTTGTAGTAAGCGAACTGCGCGTCGACCACGGCCGCCGGCGTGGCCTCGACACCGGGTGCCAGGCAGGCGGCATGCGCACTGGAGGTCGCCAGGGCGATGACGCCAGCCAGAAACAACGTCCCTCCGGTCATTTCGCAGGATCCAGGATGATCGAATAGAGCATCGCGTTGATCTTCCAGCCATCGTCGGTGCGGACGACCTGCCAGGTTTCGTTACCGTGATTCGTCGGCTTGCCGTCGAGCAGGAACACATAATCGAAATACACCGCGCCGACCGTGCCATCCGTGTCGATGCGCACGTTGTCGAACTTCTCCTCGATGGCGTGGGTCGTGGAGCCGACGAACTTCGTGAAGCCCTTGAATGCATCCGGCTCCGCCTTGAAACGCTTCGCGTCGGGTTTCTTCGCGCGCATCTGGTCGAGCGAGGTCTGGTCGAGCGCGGAGAACCAACTGCTGTTTTCGGCGACGAAAAGTGTGTCGAGCTTCTTGCCGTCCTTCGCGATGATGGCAGCCTTGAAGGTCTCGACGAGCTGGTTGATGTCCGCCTTCGCCTCGGCGGGAGGCACGGTTGCATGGGCGAGAGGCGCAACGAGCAGTGCGGCGGCAAGCGCCATAGAGCGGCGAGGAAGCATTCGGTCGTGTCCCTGAGGCTGGAGGAGAGGCCAGCCTAGGAGCATTGTTCGGCGCATTCTACGCGGCTGCGGCAAAACGGTTTCTGCGCGCGCCGAACCGTTAGCGTCAGCCCACCGGTTCCATATGCGTCAGCAACAACCTCAGACTCTCCCTGCCCTGCCAGTCATTGACCGATAGCTCATACGCCACGCGCATGCGGTCGGGCGGCGGTGTGCCGTCGTAGCAATTGAACATCACGGCCTCCAGCGGTGCGCCGCCCTGGGTGTGGCGAAGCTGCAGACGAAGGTGGCGGCTGCCCATCGGCTTCCACGAAGCACATTCGAAGCGTGCCTCGAAGATGGGAGGTGGGAAGCCCTGGCCCCAGGGACCGGCGTAGCGCAGCTGTTTCGCCAGGTCGAGGGTATGGTCGCGGTAGTCGAGTTCGCCGTCGGTGTGGACCAGCGCCTGGAGGCGCTCGTCGTCCAGATGCGAGCGTGCGGTCGCGTCGAATGCAGTGGCGAAACGATCGAAGTCACTGGCGTGCAGGCTGAGACCAGCCGCCATGGCGTGGCCGCCGAATCGCAGGATCAGACCAGGATGCTTCGCATCGATTTCCGCGAGCGCATCGCGAATATGGAACCCGGGAATCGAGCGCGCCGACCCACGCAGTTCGTCGCTGTCATCGCCGGCCGGCGCGAAAGCCATCACGGGCCGGTGCAGCTTTTCTTTCAGCTTCGAAGCGATCAGGCCGACAATCCCCGGATGCCAGCCTTCGTCGAACAGCGCGACGCCGACCGAGTCAACGTGGGCGGCCCGGGCGACCATCACTTCGGCTTCTTCGACCATCCCGGCCTGCATCTCGCGACGCTCCTGGTTGATGGCGGATAGCTGCTCGGCGTAACGACGCGCTATCGCGGCATCGTCGGTGAGCAGGCAGGCAACGCCGAGTGACATGTCCTCGAGGCGTCCGGCCGCGTTGAGCCGAGGGCCGATCGCAAAGGCGAGATCGGTCGCGCCAATCGTGGCCAGCGAGCGGCCGCTCGCTTCGATCAGGGCCGTGATGCCGGCGCAGGCCTTGCCGGCGCGCATGCGCTTCAGACCCGCTTCGACCAGCACGCGGTTGTTGAAATCCAGCGACACCAGGTCGGCGACGGTTCCCAGGGCGACCAGATCGAGAAGCGCGCCGAGGTCGGGCTCGCCGCCGGTAAAGTGACCGGCCTCGCGCATCGCGGCGCGAAGCGCCAGCAACAGGTAGAACATCACGCCGACACCGGCGAGCGCCTTGCTCGGGAATCCGTCACCTGCGAGGTTCGGATTCACCATCGCGTTGGCGTCGGGCAAGGTATCACCCGGCAGATGATGATCAGTGATCAACACGGCAATGCCGCGTGCGCGCGCAGCCGCGACGCCGGCGACGCTCGCCACGCCATTGTCCACGGTGACGATGAGGTCGGGCGACGGGTCCAGCGAAGCGACCAGCGCTTCGCTCAGGCCGTAACCGTGGACGAATCGATTCGGCACGACGTGGCGGATATGTTTCGCACCGAGCATTCGCAGCCCACGTTCGGCCACGGCCGTGCCGGTCGCCCCGTCACAGTCGTAGTCACCCGCGATGACGATGTGTTTGTCGCTGGCGATCGCTTCCATCAGCAAGGCGACGGCCGCGTCCATGCCACCCATTAACGTCGGCGAGAGCATCTTCGCCAGACGATGTTCGACGCCGTCGGGCGTGGGCACGCCACGCGCAGCATAGATGCGCTGGATGACCGGATGTACATGCGGCGACCAACCGCTTGGCGCGGTGGCGACCTGACGCTGGCGCCAGACGCGCCCGGTCATGCCTTGCGCCAGAAGCGCAGGCGATGGCTCTTGCGTACGACCATGCGCTGGCCGTCGGCGAAGGCGAGGCGGATGTCGGTGCCGGTGTCGAGGCGCGCCTCGATGGCGGGCCACCAAACCTGCTCGAACTCGGCGGGCTGGATGTCCTGCAGGTCGAGCAGGCTGTAGGGCATCTCTGCCTCTGCAGGAGCCCTGCTCTTTGTAGGAGCCGATTTATCGGCGATAGCAACCTTGCCGCCAACCCCGTTCGCCGATGCATCGGCTCCTACAAAAGCGCTGCGTGGCTGGACATCGACATTGGCGCGGTGGCCCAGCGCCCAGGCCAGCAAATCGTCACTGTAGATACGACCGAGGCCGCATTCGACCCACTCCGGAAGCGCGCCGGCACCCCACAGCCACACGCTGTTGACGGGTGGAAGGCCACGGGCGACGCGCGCGGCATTGACCGGGTGGTTGTGCAGGACGACCTGCGCCTCATTGATCAACGCGCGCCAGCGACGGCCTTCCTCGCCCTTGGGCAGCTGCTCGAAGAGGTCCGCACCCAGCGCTTCCTCAGGCTCGGGGAACGAGGGCACGTCCACATACTTCGGCAGGCGCAACTGCCAGTGCTGTGAATCGCCAACGAGCAGCTTCATGCCTTCGGCTTCGAAGGTCTCCGCGAGCGCGGTGACCAACGCTATGGACTCTTCCAGCCGCAGTCCGAGATTGCCGCAGGCAAGCAGGCGCGCACCATTGAGTTCCGGCTGCACCCAGGCGGGATCGGCGGAGAGCCACAACGCGTCGCCGGCATCGCCGGCAACAGACTGACGGATGAGCGCGGCTGCCGGCAACGGGCCGCTCGGCCAGTGGAACTGTTCGGCCATCGCAACGAGATAACCGGGCAGCGCCGCAGGCAACGTGGTACCACGTGCGAGCCACGCCGCGAAGGCAGGTACGTAGCGAAGCTTGTCGCGACTCGGCAGCAGGACGTTGAGGGCAGCGCTCATGCTCAGGCCTCGATCTGTTCCAGGATCCCGAGCCACTCCAGCTCGAGTGCTTCTTTCTCGCCACGCACTTCGGCCTGGCGCTGACCGAGCTTCATCAGGTCCGCGGTGCTGCCACCATAAACCGTCGGATCAGCGAGCTTGCCTTCAATGTCGGTGAGCTCCTTGTCCATGGTCGCGATGAGCGTTTCGATTTTCTTCACGCGGGCTCGCAGCGGCTTCTCTTTCTCGCGCTCGTCGGCGCTGAGCTTGCGCTTTTCCTTGGCGGCTTCCTGTACCGGCGCGTTCTGCGGTGCCGAGGCGACGGCAGCGGTCTTGCGCGTGGTTCCACGCGTGCGCAGCCACTTGGCGTAGTCGTCGAGGTCGCCATCGAACGCTTCGGCCTTGCCGTCGGCCACGCGCCAGAACTCGTCGCAGACCATCCCCAGAAGATGGCGATCATGCGAGACCAGCACCAGCGCGCCATCGAATTCGGCAAGCGCATCGGCCAGCGCTTCGCGCATATCGAGGTCGAGATGGTTGGTCGGCTCGTCGAGCAGCAGCAGGTTCGGTTTGTCCCATGCGATCAGCGCCAGGGCAAGACGCGCGCGCTCGCCACCGGAGAACTTGTCGACCGGTTCGAAGACGCGATCGGCAGGGAAGTTCCAGGTGCCGAGGTAGTCGCGCAGCACCTGCGCACCGGCATTCGGCGCCTTCTCCTGAAGGTGATCGAACGCGCTCCAGCCTTCGTGCAGGCTTTCGACCGTGTGCTGGGCGAAGTAGCCGATCTTCATGTCCTTGTGGAAGGTGCGCTCGCCCACCATGGGTTCGAGTTCGCCGACCAGGGATTTCACCATCGTGGACTTACCGGCACCGTTCGGACCGAGCAGACCGATGCGATCGCCGGCTTCCAGTCCGAAGGCGATGTCGTGAAGGACGACGTGATCGCCGTAGCCCGCATCGATGTGATCGAGCTGCAGCATCGAGGTCGGTAACCGGTCGGGCGTAGGGAAGGAGAAGCTGAAGGAGCGCTCCGCACGCACGGCTTCGGTACCGGCCATCTTTTCCAGGCGCTTCATGCGCGACTGCGCCTGCTTGGCCTTCGACGCCTTGGCCTTGAAGCGATCGATGAACGACTGCAGGTGAGCACGCTCGGCCTGTTCGCGCACATGCGCGATCTGCTGCTGACGCAGGTGTTCCGCGCGCTGGCGTTCGAAAGCGGTGTAGTCGCCGGTGTAGAGCTTGGCCTTGCCTTCGTGCAGGTGCAGCGTGTGCGAGATCACACCGTCGAGGAATTCGCGATCGTGCGAAATGATGAGCAACGTGCCCGGATAACGGCGTAGCCATTCTTCGAGCCAGAGCACGGCATCGAGATCGAGATGGTTGGTCGGCTCATCGAGCAGGAGCAGGTCGGACGGAGCCATCAGGGCGCGAGCCAGGTTCAGGCGCACGCGCCAGCCACCCGAGAACGAGGCGACGGGTTGCTCGTGGGTCTCCGGGCTGAAGCCCAGGCCATGCATGAGCCGTCCGGCACGCGCACGGGCGTCGTAGCCGTTGACCTCTTCGATGCGCATGTTCGCCCGAGCCACGGCTTCGTAGTCTTCCGCGTCGTAGGCATCGGCTTCCATCTTCAGCGCCGCGGCGACTTCCACGTCGCCGCCCAGCACGTACTCGATTGCCGGGTCGGGCAAGGCCGGCGTTTCCTGGGCCACGGAGGCCAGGCGAATCTTCGAGGGCATGTCCAGGTCGCCGACTTCCGGCTCGAGCTCGCCCTTCAGGGCGGCGAACAGGGTCGACTTGCCACAGCCGTTACGGCCGATGACGCCGAGCGCCCAGCCGCTCTGGATGGTGAGGTCCATCTGCGACAGCAGCGTACGGCTGCCCCGGCGCAGGGCGAGGTTGCGAAAAGAGATCATTAAGTGGGTTACTGCTATGAGCGACTGCCCATGATAGCCGCCCCGCCCCCCACATGGCCGAAACGCGACGCAGGACACAGCCGTGACGGCCGACGCACGCCGCCCATGGCGCGCGATGGGGCGGCATGTTAAAACGGCGTCTTGCGCCGCATGGGGAGCGCGACGGAGCCATCATGAATACCTTCAAGCCTGTTTTCACCGCGATCGCCCTGGCGATCGTGTCCGCCTCGGTGGCGCCTTCGGTCCACGCCGACAGTCTGCTGATGCAGCGCGTCCAGCAGGAAAAGGGCATGAGCCTGCCCAAGAAGGGCATGAGCATGGCCCAGGTGGAACGCCAGTTCGGCACGCCCACCTCCAAGCTCGACGCCCGCGGCGGTGGCAGCGCCAAGCAGCCGGTCATCAACCGCTGGATGTACCCGGGCTACATCGTCTATTTCGAGCGCAGCCACGTGGTCCACACGGTGCTCAATACCCCGGCCGGGAACAACACCAACCCGCAAGCGCCGAAATAACCGGCAGGCCCCTGCTCGTGTAGGAGCCGAGTCATCGGCGATTGGGTGCTCGCGGGCACCTGGCCCGCTGCCGCGGGTTCGCCGATGAATCGGCTCCTACCAGGCAACCGCCACCGCGGGCAGTACAGCAGTGGTAACCGGGAAGCCCTACAATAGGCGGCTTCCCCCAGCTGCCTCCCCGCCCGCCATGACCGACCGCACTTCTTATCGACTTCCCGCCGAATGGGAGCCGCAGGCCGGCGTGCTGATCGCCTGGCCGCACGCGGACACCGACTGGGCCGATCGCCTGGCCGAGGTCGAGACGACCTACGTGGCGCTGGCCGCCGCGGTAACCCGTTTCGAACCGCTGCACATCATCGTGGCCGACGTGGCCCTGCGTGAGCGCGCACGCGTGGCGATCACCGAAGCCGGCGCGGACCTCTCGCGTGTGCATTTCATCGAACTGCCCTACGACGACACCTGGCTGCGCGACTCCGGCCCGATCACGCTCACCGGCCCGGATGGCGTGCTGCTCAACGACTACCGCTTCACCGGCTGGGGCGGCAAGTTCGGCGCCGAGCAGGACGACGCGCTGATCTCCGGCCTGCTCGAGCGCGGCGTGCTGTCGGGCCTGCCGCACAAGCGCATCGACTGGGCACTGGAAGGCGGCGGCATCGAGAGCGACGGCCGCGGCACCATCCTGACTACCTGGAAGTGCCTCAACCAGCGCCATCCTGAGCTGTCCCGCGAGACGATGACGCAGACGCTGGCCACTACCCTGCACGCCGACCGCGTGCTCTGGCTGGACCACGGTTACCTTGAAGGCGACGACACCGACGCCCATATCGACACGCTGGCGCGCTTCTCGGAGGACGGCGGCATCGTGTACCAGGCTTGCGACGACGAAAGCGATCCGCACTTCGCCGAACTGGGCCAGATGGGCTCGGAACTCGCCGCGCTGCGCTCGCCCGAAGGCAAGCCCTACCCGCTGCATCCGCTGCCCTGGGCCGAGCCGATCCTCGACGAAGGTCGTCGCCTGGCGGCGTCCTACGCGAACTACCTGATCGTCAACGGCGCGGTACTCGTGCCTGCCTATGGCGATAAGAAGGACGCGGAAGCGGCGCGGATCATCGGCCTGGCTCATCCGGGCCGCGAAGTCGTCCAGGTGCCGTGCCGCCCGTTGATCTGGCAGAACGGCAGCCTGCATTGCATCACCATGCAGCTGCCCGCCGCGATCGCCCAGTAAACCTGAGGAACGAACACGATGACCCGCAAGACCCTCAAGGTCGCCCTGCTCCAGGAAACCGACCGCGGCAGCCGCGACGGTAACCTCGATGCGATCGAAGCCGGCCTGCGCGAAGCCGCCAAAGCCGGCGTCGAGCTGGTGTTGCTGCAGGAACTGCACAACGGCCCGTACTTCTGCCAGCGCGAGAGCGTGGACGTGTTCGATCTGGCCGAGACCATTCCCGGTCCGGGCACCGAGCGCATCGGCAAGCTGGCCGAAGAACTCAAGCTCGTCGTCATCGCATCGATCTTCGAAAAGCGCGCGACCGGCCTATACCACAACACCGCCGTTGTCTTCGATCGCTCGCGCGAGATCGCCGGCAAGTACCGCAAGATGCACATCCCCGACGACCCGGCCTTCTACGAGAAGTTCTACTTCACGCCGGGCGACCTCGGTTTCGATCCGATCCAGACCTCGGTCGGCAAGCTTGGCGTGCTGGTGTGCTGGGACCAGTGGTATCCGGAAGCCGCGCGCCTGATGGCGCTCGCGGGCGCCGATATCCTGTTCTACCCCACCGCCATCGGCTGGGACCCGAACGACGACGACGCCGAGAAAACCCGCCAACGCGATGCCTGGATCACCGTGCAGCGTGGCCACGCCGTGGCCAACGGCCTGCCCCTGCTCTCGTGCAACCGCACGGGTTACGAGGCGGACCCGTCCAACGTCGGCAGCGGCATCCAGTTCTGGGGCTCGAGCTTCGTGGCCGGGCCACAGGGCGAGTTCATCGCGCAAGCCGGCACCGACGGCCGTGAGCTGCTGATCTGCGACGTCGACATGGAACGCAGCGAGCACGTTCGCCGTATCTGGCCGTTCCTGCGCGACCGCCGCATCGACGCCTACGGCGACCTGACCAAGCGCTACCGCGACTGATCCCCCTCTTAAGGACTCCGAGCGCATGATCCCTGCCGAGAACGACGCACCGCTTCCCGCGGCCCTGGAAGGCCAACCCATCGAGCGCATGAGGCGCGACGGCGTTGACTACGTCATCCTCGGCACGGCCCACGTTTCCCGCGCGAGCGTGCACGCGGTCGATGCGCTGCTCGAGACCGAGCACTTCGATGCGGTTGCCGTCGAGCTCTGCGCCAGCCGCGCTCAGGGCATCCGCGATCCGGAAGCCTTCAAGCAGCTGGACCTGTTCCAGGTGATTCGCCAGGGCAAGGCCGGCATGGTCGCGGCGAGCCTCGTGCTCGGCTCGTTCCAGAAGCGTCTTGCCGCGCAGTACGGCACCGAACCCGGTGCCGAGATGAAGGCCGCGATGGATGGTGCCGATGCGCGCAACATCCCGGTGTGGCTGGTCGACCGCGAAGTAGGCACGACGCTCAAGCGCGCCTGGCGCAGCGTCGGTTTCTTCCAGCGTTTCGGTCTCATGGCCGGCATGCTTGGCAGCGTATTCCAGCGCGAGGAAATCGCCGAAGCCGACATCGAGAAGCTGAAGGAATCCGACCTGCTCGAGAGCGCTTTCAGCGAGTTCGCCACGAGCTCGCAGCCCCTTTACAACGCACTGATCGCCGAGCGCGACACGTTCATGGCCGCCCGCCTTCGCGAGAACGGTATGCGCATGGACACCGAGGCGCCGACGCGCAAGGTGCTCGTCGTCATCGGAGCGGGCCACCTGAAGGGCATGAGCGACCAGCTGGCGCACCAGCACGGCGACGCCCAGGCCCTCGCGGACGACCTTGCGGTCACGCCGCCCGCGGCGAAGTGGCCGAAGTTCGTCGCCGTCGGCCTGGTGCTGGCGATTTTCGTCGCCATCGGCTTCGCCTTCTACCGCAGCCCGAGCCTGGGCGCCGACGCCGTGAAGAACTGGATTCTCATGACCGGCGGCCTGTCGGCGCTCGGCGCACTCATTGCCGGCGGCCATCCGCTGTCGATCATTGCGGCGTTCATCGCCGGGCCGCTGAAGCCATTCCGTCCCGGCATCCCCTCCGGTGCCTTCAGCGCCATGGCCGAGGCCTGGATCCGCAAACCGCGCGTGGGCGACTTCGAGCACCTGCGCGACGACATTACCCATTGGACCGGCTGGTGGAAGAACCGCGTGGCGCGAACCCTGCTCAACTTCTTCCTGGTCTGCATCGGCACTATCGCCGGTGAATACATCGCGGGCTTCCACATCATCCGCAGCCTGATCTGAGGCCCGTGATCCCCTGAGTTGTCCGCCGTCGCGGCAGGCCTCTATACTTCGACGGCTTTTCAACCCCGGCCCCGCCCGGCACCCAGGGAACTCTTAATGAAGCGTCTGCAACTGGTTGGTCTGATCGCTGTAGCACTGTGCGCCGCATCCGCTGCGCACGCCGA
>Ga0247742_10002184_pt1 | contig 12978 bp, 14 predicted proteins | sample UWRJL208509C2_FD_180944 | JGI IMG/M metagenome (GOLD analysis project Ga0247742, IMG submission 180944) | Plant litter microbial communities from Arlington Agricultural Research Station in Wisconsin, United States - UWRJ-L208-509C-2 | ecosystem: Environmental > Terrestrial > Plant litter >...
CACCTCGGATGTGAAAGTCGACTCGGAAGATGACGCATTAAATATCATTGGCACAATATCTCTTGGACTCTCCGTGAATGGCAGCGTAACATGTACGCATTCCGAATCGCCGACCAACATTCCGCATACAGGAGTAACCTCCCTCCAAAGTGCGGTGAATGCCCAAGTCGTCTCTGTGACAGATTTGGAGCGTGCTCTTGCAGGAGAGCCGTTTCGAATTGATCTCTTCGCCCCCTCTTCCACTCACAGAGAAATTGTGTGCGATATGACTGCAACTCAGGACATACTCACGGAAAAAATGGTTGACGTCGAAGTTACATCTCCTTCTCCTCCACCTTCTTCCCGGACCCCCATCCATATGGAAAATCCTACGCATTTCAATCAAATTGAGACAGAGATTATAAACAACAGCGGAGCTGCTCGAAGTCATCAGCAAGTGCCTCGTGGTCTTGACTGCGAAGTGGGCGATGGGATGGAGTACAACAACCCGAGCCCCCCGGTTATTCAAGGTGACGCTACCGCGGTCTCCAACTGGGTATTGGCGCCGATTTTCTCCGGTTCTGGTGGATCTATTGACGAAGTCGGAGGATCTAATGCGCCACTGCGTAGAGACCTGACGAAGATAGAACTGGCGAATACGAAGCGTGAGCTGGAGAGGACCAGGAAAGAGTTGCATCGTTGTCGACAGGAGCTGGAGCAGAGCAAAATATGTTTGGAACAGGCGATCAGGGAGAATAAAAACTATGCGAGAAGCATAGAAGAACTCAAAAGCGCCAATGCTCAAGACAAGGAGATGTATATACGCAAAGCACAGCACGAACTCGACAACGCTAAAGCACTAGTCAACACCCTTAGACGCGAGTTCCAGGGCGCTCAGCCGGAAGTCTTCCTCACCAAAGCTGATTCCCTTACAATTCCAGATCTATCTTCCCAAGTCACCCGGCTCAACGAAGATATATTTCAGGCTGCCGCATCTCTTGGAGAGCATGTTTGCCGGAAGCAATGGAGTTTGCCAGAGGAGGAGGCAATACGGCATGCTGAGGATGCATCCAGCATTATTGGGCCGTATCTAATCCTGGTCGCTTCGGATCAAGCTCGAAATTTGGAAGCACCTGTGCATCCGTTCTTGGTACAAGTTATTCTTCAGGCCTTTTTGAACGCTTTTTGCGTCGAAAAGATGATGATGTGGACCCCGGACAATCGCATCAAGAATGATTTTCTCGACACCCTTTACCAATCAATCTGCGAGAATGGTAAGGGTCCGAACTCTCTATCCATTTGTTATACCGACTTATAAAAGGGATATCCAGAGGGGAAACTGGTCTCGGGACAATGGCGGGCCCTCACTCTGACTCAGCTGAGGCCAACAGGTGCTTGGACAACGGAATTATACGACGCTCTCATGAAGATTTTCCAGACAGTTTCTTGGGATTTTTCTTATCCCGAGGCGCGGCTTGCCGTCGAAAAGCATTCGATGCATCTCTTCAAGGGCATCTTAGAACTCAGAATCGCATTTTGGGAGAAAGTCGTATCTGCTGATTTCGAAGTCATTACGGTTTTCTCCGGTGAACTATTTGAAGAAGACTGGATGGAGGATGCCTATGGTGACAATCGTCAAGACAGAGGTGACATTGAGCCGGATAGAGTCGTTGCCACAGTTGGGATGGCACTGGTGAAGATTATGCCTCATGGCATTCTATCCGGGCATGAGAAGATACTGCCTGCCAAGGTGGTCCTTCAATCGTCGTTGAAAGCCGCATTAGAACCACTTTCACCTCGCGGAAAGAGTAAGAGTAAGAAGTCTGCAAAGACCGAACTCCAGGATGGACGTAACTAGTTACTTGATCGATAACATTGGAGTATTTATTGAAATCTCTGCTGATATAATGGAGCGCTCGAAACTACCCGTAAAAAAATCTGATGCTAGAAACGTATCTTTGGAGAACTTCACCTCACGTCCCACCATGCACAGAAGCTTCCAATAGTTGGGTCCGGCAATTTATTTTATGATTATAAACACCTTAGTTTATAGAGTTTGCACGCAGACTTTGACGTGCTTGCACTGCGCCACCTTGCCTTTATCGTCTCTCGGAAGCAAATGCTTATTTCCATAAATGGGAAGTCCTCCTTGATATCATGGCCCGCCATCAGGTACTGAGAGAAATTGAAGTTGCATTGTTGGTGCTTCAACAACGTCGACTAGTGGCCCAACACTTGGAGTGGCCTTTATGGTACCGATAATGGCACCTCTTCTTGATTATAAAATGAAGAGAGCTTGGAGGAATCTTGCTTCTCATCCATACCACCGACCACCGAACAATTCTTCAGGCACCGTACGAGTCTTTTATTCAAAATTGTAAATCTTTGATTTATATTTTCTGTATTCTCATCCAAGGCTGCCTTCCTCCGAGTCAGATATCCCCAAACTATGTCTCTCCAACTTGGGATCGCCTTCTACGCCCAACAAGACAGCCGCGGCCGACCTACCAGCCCGCACTGGGCCCTCGTAGCTCACCCTTACTCCTTCCTCGCACCAGACGTCCAAGTTTACCAAATACGCCAAAACGGACCCAATGGATGGTACCTCGCCCCACACGTCTGCGGTCTCGTCGCCGCCCCCACTCTCATTGGTGTACTGCACATTGCTGACATCCCGGGGTTGAGCATCAAACATATTGAGTCGATTGTGGCACCGCTACCTGCGACAAAGAATAGGGACGACCCGAGTGGAAATATCGTTTGGGGCTGCGCAGGTTGGGTTATTAGGGTTATGGATCGGCTCGTGAAGGCGGGGTATATAAGGTTGCCCAAGGGAGCTGGGATTGATCAGGTTTATGATATTGCGGGGAGGAGAGTCCAAGTGCTGAAGACCTTGTCGAAGTCGACCCAAGCTCCGTTGGCTATTGTTCCTCTCTTTGGATAATTAGGCTCTTCCCTCCTTCGTCAGCCTTGAATAATACTTAGCATCTTACAACCGCATTTCCAAATTATTAAATTTACATGACACGAATTTCATTTGAATCACAATACATCGAGGCATACTTCTCTTTTGAACGCATACTTCGCGAAGCGCCTGGAAGCTATGAGCGCTTGTTTATCGGATTGCCTCTTTGGGAAAGACCCAATCTGGGAGATCTGATACGATCTCCCACTGGCTAGCCGGACTCTATAGGCGAACAATGCAATGCCCTCAAAAACTGGGGTGTTGGCCACCACATTGTGTCGAACTGGATATGTGGCAATGTCTTGAGTGCCACTCGCGATGATCAATGCAGAGGAGGTTTAAAGGCGAGGACCCAGCGAGGGTATACAACATTCGCCACTCCTTCCCAGTCCACAATAGCTCGCACATCTCTCTCTCTCAGCTACCTCATACCATCTTCATCGCAAAAAAGCACCATGTCGTCCCCGTCTTCACCCGCTTCCTCCCCACAGATTACGAAAGTTGGCATAGCCATCTACCACCAAATCGACGAACGGCGAAACCGTCCCCGAGGACCTCACTGGGCACTCGTGCTCCACCCTACCAGCTTCTCAGCGCCAGACGTGCGGGTGTTCCATATTAGGGGACGAAGCGGTGTCTGGTCGCTTGGACATGAGGTGTGTGAGATTAGCACGTTGGGTGCGTTGATGGGCGTGCTGGGTGTTGGAGAGATTCGCGCTGTGGGTCCGGGTGCAGATGCAGCCACCTCCGCAGAGAACGACAGTTCACTGGAAAATACGAACGAAGCGACAGGCCTCCCGCACCTCCAGGGTTACACATTCCAAACTATCTGCGAATACCTCTCGCATCTACCTCCAACACGGAGCACGCTTCCCGATCCGAGCGGGTTATTCGTCTGGACATGTGAGGCATATGTCATTCGTGCGTTGGCATTCCTCGAGGTGGAGGGGGCGTTGGAGATGCCGTGCAGGCCTGAGGAGATGTACGAGTACACGAAAGGCATCATTTTGAAGTTGAGGACTGAGAAGCGGAGGATGGATGCAGAGCGGGATGGCCGAGGCGCAGGAGCACAGAAGTAGAAGTGAGGCCGTTTTCCGAGATTTGAACGAGTTTAATAGTCAGTACTGGTTGATAAGTTATTGGTACACGGAGATACGGCCAGAAAAGCAGTTTCAATTGTGTATATTCGTAACACATCGTTAGGATATAAATGCCCCTTGCTCGCTGTGGCAGCTTCGTAAAACGTCTTGACAGATATCCAAAAGTCAGCTAGGATATGAGTATGGCCAGAACCACTGCAGGACCGAACCCTGCAACACGGGCTCTTTTTAGTTTGCGTAACGTTCGTGGGTAAGGCCAAATTATAATTGCTGGTGGAACTGAGGATATGAGACAGAACCATTGGCGAAAGGAGTCTTTCCAAAGAAGTAGGCCAACAGATCGGTGCCTGGAATTGGTACTTCCTTCTTTTGCCTAAGAGGATAAACCCTCGTCAGCTGGAAATCCCGGAGTAGATGTGGAGAGACTCACAATTCTCTCACTGCATTTCATATTTGGGAAGGGCAGGTGAAATACGCGACAAACGTGGGTTACGTTAGGCGGGAGCAATTCTTAAATTTGAATTGCGACGTACCTCTGATAATGAAATTTGCAAGGACGGCAACGAAGAGAGCTATGCTGAGAATGACAGGACCTGCGAGTGCATCTGTGAAAGGATATTTAGTAAATGAGAAGAAGTGAGTTAAAGATAGGGCGTACCGAAATGTCCAGGGTCTCTGCGACGAATCATACTTATCCGGAGTTGGTAAAGATAATAGCCGTAGATCTAAGTAAACCATGTGAGATGAGATGGTGGTTGATCGAGAAGAAAACAGCTTACCAGCACGCAGACTGATATGACTGCATAGACATATGCAAAACGACGGGCAATGTCGTCCTTTGACGCATTGAAGAGGCCTAGAGATAGAGTCGCCAGCAGAACGGAGATGTTCAACCATGACACCCATGCTGCCATGAAATTAAATTCAATAATTTCACGCCAAAAAAGGCCGCTACCCACTTCGCTCATTCGCAAACCACACCTTCCCTTCCACCTTTACGCTGGTCTTGATTTTCTTCGGCACATGGACTTTGGGTGGTAGGTTGATAGCATGGTAGTCCCGCACCGTTGGCCTTTCACCATCCTCATTCGTGCCAGTCACAGGAATATCATCAGCGCGAAGATATCTCTCTGGTCTCCTTACTCGAGGAAGTCTGTTCAGAGCAGTGGTAGAAAATGGGTTGAGAATCGCCTGCCACGCCCGGCGACCCAGAGATCCGTTCTGCTCCGAGGCGTCAACTGGCGACCTGAGCTGCGCATTCTCGTCCGTCGTGGGCGATGATGGCGACCTGCCGTTGCCGTTGGTGTGGCCGTTCTGCGCTGCTGAGGTCATGGTCAATTGCGAAAGTCCAAATTGTCACAACGTCACGGAGATATGTCGACCGTGCGAGAATTTTCCGGAACTGGAAGGTTGCCGGCCGGCAGTGCATGACATCATTTGGCAATTGCTAGAACGGTCTCGTCGGTTCGCCTGCGGCCTGGAGAGACCAGCAGAATAAATACCTGGCGCGAGAATCCTTGGGGTCAGTTTACATCTTCATCCTCCTACATACACAATGGGCGCAGACTACTACAAACTCCTTGGTATCCCCAAGGGCGCATCAGACGATGAAATCAAGAAGGCGTACAAGAAGATGGTATGTAGAATGGTTTCTAACTTCATATTGACACACTAACAGTATCTCTACAGGCGTTAAAATGGCATCCTGACCGTAACAAGGGATCGGAAGAGGCGACGAAAAAGTTCAAAGAGGTCAGTAACAACATTGAGAATGTTTTGACGGTATAACTGAGACCTTTTTGTAGATATCGGAAGCATTCGAGGTTCTCTCCGATTCAAACAAGAGAGCAGTCTATGACCAATTCGGAGAGGAAGGTCTAAAGGGCGGAGGAGGTCCTTCACCTGGTGCAAGTGGTCCAGGAGGTGGTGGGTTCTCCAACTTCGGTGGATTCCCTGGTGGAGGAGGTTCAACATTCACCTTCACGACCAATGGTAACAGCTTTGGCAGTGGAGGTGGTGCATTCAATCCTTCAGACCCTCAAAAGATCTTCGAGTGAGTAGCTCTCCTCTATGCACTGTATTTCTAATCTGACATCTTCATCTTACAGACAATTCTTCGGTGGAAGCGGTTTCAGCAGCAATATTTTCTCTAGCATGGGCGGCATGGGCGGCATGGGCGGAATGCCAGGCGGCACACGACGCTCCACCATGGACAGCACGTACGACGGCGACGACCCCATGTCAGGCATGTTTAGTGGGGGTATGCCTGGGGGTATGCCCCGCTCACGGCCTACCTCTGGCCAACGACACTCCTTCAATAACGGCCGCCCCTCATCACCAACCAAAGCCTCCCAATCCTCAGAAATCACCAAACCGCTTAAGATATCCCTCGAGGACCTGTACAATGGGACGATGAAGCACCTCAAAGTCGGTCGGAAGCTGGCTGATGGGACAACGGAAGACAAAGTGCTTGATGTCCAGGTCCATCCTGGCTGGAAGAGTGGCACGAAGATCCGCTTCCCAAGAGCGGGTAACGAGATCGCTTCTACAGGCGAGACGCAGGATCTAGTTTTCCTCCTCGAAGAAAAACCCCACGAAGTGTTCAAGCGGGAAGGAAATGACCTCATCGCGAACGTCAAGATCTCTTTAGTGGAAGCACTAGCTGGACCTCCGACCGGCGTGTCAAAGTTCACCAAGACGCTGGAGGTGCTAGACGGGAGGAAGCTGCAAGTTCCTGTGCCCGCAGGCGTGGTCACACCCGGTCAAACGACAAGGATCCCGGGCGAGGGCATGCCAATACGCAAGGACGGCATGGCTAGGTCGAAGGGTGACTTAATCGTAAATTGGGAAGTTGTATTCCCAAGCCACCTGACAGCAGCCCAGAAGGAGGGTGTGAGGAAGGTCTTGGGATAAATGTCTCTGTCCGTCTCAAGCACCATCATCATTGACACCCACTTATCCCAACCAGGACATCAATCTGTATTTCATAGGCACCTTTTCGCACAAACATTTACACATGCACCATTTCTTATCTCTATATTACAATATTTCTCGATACCCTCATTGTTTTAACCTACACCAAAATGTATTATTAATTCATCTCTCTGACGACATACGCTGAAAGTGAGAAATGTTCGACCGTATTTGGGTTTACGGAATGAGAGGTCGGAAGCAACTAGTTAGACTGTGTAATTAAATTTCTAGGACAATAAGCGATAATTCGCTGAAATGATCGGGTGAGCCTGAGAGCTACAGTCTTAGAGGTCCGTGCATACAATGATTAGAGGGATGACGAGAGCCTTTTGCCACAAAGTCAGACTGGTGAACAAAGTCGCATCAAGGATAGGATTTCGTTAGGTTGTTGTGACTTTTATCTGTAGATTAAATATGTCTCGTGCGAATAGGAGAGCAACACGATCGAGGAAGCGAAAGCGCACATCGGAGTCGTCGTACAATCGAAAAAGTTTCATCAGTGCTGAAGTGATATACGAAGCCCGAGCCCGTCGATGTCAGTGCTGCGAGCTCCATGAGCGATGGAGATATGTCATCTCCTTCGACCATGTAAAGGTGGACTCGAGCAAGGGATCCACAGATCGAAATTTCTTCGAGCGATACAACTTGAGAGCCAGAGTACACTTCGGTACCAGTGGGCAAGGCTTGCCAGAAGAAACAGCTGGTGGAGGTAGTTTCGCCTGCCCGCCACCTGCACTCGTATTGCGGACATCGCTCTCCCATGTCGTCTGCCCTGGCCCCGTTGCAGTCGTATCAAATGACACAGCAGGAGCAACAACCTTCGTGACCACCTCGTGGACCTCCCCTGCGAGGTATGCCCCACGCAAATCGTTCATGCGCACTTTCCTGCGCACGAATTTCGGCCAGACGGGATTCGCTAGTCGCACGGGGAGCTTTCGTCTTGTGGATTGACTAGATGCTGTTGTCTCAACGACCTTCGAAAGATGAATGGGTGATGGTGGACAGGCCGCCGCGAAGATTCCTGAGTCAGAACGTACGATAGACAGCTTGGATGAAGGTGGATATATATTATAGGCAGTCGTTGACTGGCTGATGTCTGTGTCATCTACGATTAGGAGGAGGGAGGAAATCATGTCCATATGGAACAGAGCGTTTTCAAGAAGTTGCTCGGCTACTTCGTCAGATTTAGCATCTGAATCCTCCAAGTCAAACGTGAGAAGGACATCGTCGGTGGGTTTGTCATACAGCAGTGTATGTGGTGTCGAGTAGGAGTTCTGCATTTCGGACTGAAATGCAACAAATAGTGGTTGGTCGTAAGATTTCGTCTGGTCGTAATAGGGCCTCGAAGATTACCAAGACAAATCCGCAATATCATATAAGCCTAGACTTTGTCCTAGAAATTAGACCTTGTCTCAATGTGTTCCGCGTCTATGACACAGCGCGCAACGTCATTGGAGATATCACCTCCGATAGGGGTTAGACGAAGCTCGCAGAGTAATCCATCAGATCCGCGAGATTGAGACGACCATTACAGGTGCATGAGTCGATTATAAGGGAGATGTTATGAGAATTATTCAACGAGTCCTATAAAATACTATTAACGGTCAGTTAGACCAATGGTCGTCACCATTGACAAATTACTCACAGGCCGAAGTTACGATTAAATACCGCGAGGATACATAGTTTCCAGATGTCTGAACCTAACGAATCTCTATGTCAAATCGATGACATCTCCAGGTATAAAGACGACTTTGGACTCCTGCTTGACGGGCTCCTGCTTGACACTTCGCTCCGTATCTTTTCGGCCTTCTTTGGCGCGCTTCAATTTCCTGACCACTTCAAGCTCCTCCTGAACAAAACGTCAAAAAGATCTATGAACTAGGGATATTAAGACGCACCAGGAGCTTCTTTTCCACTCTTTCTATAGCAGCGAGTCCTTCGTTGTCCTCACTTTCATTTTGGTCTCGAGTCCAAGTTCGCCTTCGTTTACCGAGTCCTTGTTTGGTAGTGGAAGACGTTGCCACTGGCTCATGAGCCGCTGGGTTCTTTGATGACGGCAAAGGTGGCGCAATACCGTTTGCTTGAAGGACATCTTGCCTCGCCAGCAACTCGTAATTAGTCAACGAGGCAGAGACAGGCGCTTCACTCACCGAGGGGACGATATTTGAATATGAAGGTGGTGTCTAAACTTCCTTTCCGCTTGGTGAAAAAAAGATCGTTCTTCTTTTCGGAATATCTTGCTTGTCCAAATTGTATCTGATGTACAGCCGCCTTTTTGGACCGTTCATTGACCACTCCAGGTTCCAGTAGTGCTTCCTTTCGCACAAATGGTTTCCCAACGCAACTTTTACTTTGCTGAGTTCCCATCTCAATGAGAACCTCAATTTCACCAAGTTTATGGAGAGCAGTAGAGTCCATAACCTCCTCCTCTACGAACACTAGTGAGTCTCTGTAAATTTTAAGAAAGTGCGAACCAACCTGTCAGCTTCAATGCGCCGAAGACAAACGGTCTGACTTCGGTCGACGAGATCCTGGTATGGTTGAGGGCTCTTTCGACAGTGGCTAGATTATTCTTCAAGTTAATCCCAGTGGCACGTTTGCCGTCCAAAAAAACCATGGCGCGGTAGTCGTCAGTGGTTTTACCACATTTCTTCACCCAGACAACAAACTCCTACCATCATATGAGCACACAGATGGATTTTTAGAGAAAGCGATTCACCTTCCCCAACTGTGAGGCAATCCAACATGTAAGCTCGCGTTTCACCTGGTCTTGTTGTATCCCGTAGATGGGGGACTCTTTCCCATCAATTGAGACCCAAACTTGAATGTGATCATGCGTAAGGCGTGTTACACTCATGGGAGTGTATGGAGTCGTCAAGAGGAGTAAGAGCCAACCAGGACTCCAATTCAAATTGCCAGGGCACGACCCGCGCTGTCACAAATCACGTGAAAAGGTCACACCGTGTAAGCTTCTATCATTACTAAGTATAGTCGTACCCTTGGCCTAGTCTCGCTCATACGTTAGTTAAGCCTACGCTTGTCGTTCGACTTGGTATCCCGCAATTTGTGAAAAGGAACATCCTCAATTGTGACACAACTTCGATTCCACAACTCGTACAGCTAGACATCAAGTTTACTTCAATGGGTATAGTATTTCGTCGCGGATACAAGTTATAGCCAAAAGCACGCGAACGAAGGAGTGTGGTGAGAGCTGGGTCCAGAAGATGCACCTATACCAATGCGAAGCTTCCCAGGGCAGCAGCAGCCACCATCCCAACAATATTGATTGTCATTGCGAGCGCTCCACTCTTTCCACCACCGCTTGCTGGGCTCGAAGATGAGGATGGGCTGGCAGTACCTGTAGAACTCCCGCCCCCACCAATTGCGACGGGATGTCCAGCAGTTTTGCAGGCGTCGGTGTAGCCTAAAATAAGATTAGCAAATATTGAGACGAGAAAGGGGCCATCCACTCACTCTTAATGGAAGCATCCGCAACGGTCTGGTTAAAGCCCGCGACATTGGCGTCAACGCCGCACTTTATGCAGTCGTTGAGGCTGGTAGCTACAGTGCTGGTGCAGAGACACTCAAGAGTGCTGCAACCTTGTTTCTAGAGTGCCAATGATATTTAGTACCTCACCTTGCTGTGTACTAGAAATGAAACTAACCGTTACAGTGTCGACGAAAGCCTGACACTTGGTCTGCAGACACGATGCGGGGATGGAGCTGGGATCAAAACCGCTCACTTGACGAGCATAAATGCTGCCAGAGCTCGACAAAGGTTCAGCAAGGACTGAGTGAAATTTTTAGCAAATGAAGATGAGCGAAACTTGGCGACTAACCTGCTGGGAGAGCGAAGGCAATGAATGCAGCAGCATGGAAGATAGCGACCATTTTCGATTATTGTACTTTTGACGAAAGGAATGACAAATGTGCAGCTGGTTTGACCTTGGGAGGAATGGCAGAAGTTAGGGGAAGACGATGCTTTCGCTCGACTTAAAACCAAGCGCCGAGAGAATCAGGGCAACAGAATGATGAAAAGCTGTAACACTCAGTCTTGGAAACACTTGACTTCCTCGATGATTGACACAGCGACCGCAGGGACGCTTGGGGATTGCATACAAACTGTTGCCTGCCAAGCCTCTGATAATTGAATGTGTTGTCGATCAGCGCTCGGCGGCGAGCGCCCGACCATGCCAAGTGTGACTTAAATTAGACGGTGCGACTAAAGCCTGGAGGCTGTAGCGGCAAATTTTTGATTTTTCGCAAACGTTCTGCAGGAACATGCAAGCATCCGTGTTGGAGCAGTGCTAGTTGGTCAGGACCCGGGAAATAATACAATTCCTGTCCGCTCAGGAAATGACGTTTAAGTCAACGATGAATGAAGAACAAACGCTGATCATCAAACTGGGTAGCGCGCAATGAACATGTTATAAGGAAAGGATTGGTAGTAGGTGAGGTTCAGGGGAGGTTATGATGCGGCCAACGCCCATTCCGCTGCCTTCCCAATTCAGGTAGATCAATGATTACCCTGCAACGTTCACGGATTGTGGGCTGTAACGCGTGAGTTGGTAGCGGGCAAAGATCCGAGATCATTACTGAATTGACGAAGCGAATTCATGCACCTTTTCACGATGGCTGGGTTATATTTGGATGCGGAGCCTAAAATAAGAATCTACAGAGGGTCAGCTTCTATGATGGACGATTGAATATTCTATGCGAGTAACAACGGGCTGGCAACAAAACAAAACAAAAAAGACTACGAACCATGCTCCAAAAGATATCACCAGATCTTCTGAGTTGATTGCAATACTCTCAAACCCTCGTACGAATTGAGAACCTGCAGGTCCTCGCTAACGGAAGCACCGCTTCCCAGCAACATCAAGTCTACTGTCTCAAGTCGGCGAACGTCAGAATTCAACGCAGCCAAGTAATGGCCTAGGGTTGAAGAAACCGTCTTGTCGTCTCGCGCGTCCATGGATTTTGTCATCCGTAGAACACGGGGGGTAGCAAGCGTCAACGCTTTACCTCCCAATATTGCATTGAGGGTCGACACATTTGTGATGAATGTGTCCACAGGGATGGAGCGCGATGCGACGTCTTGAATGAAGCCGAGCCTCTCGGAGGATGAGAAATTGGGTTCAAGGTAAATTTCGAGAGTCCGTATGGCGGTGGAAAGGGAGAAAAGATTGGTGGGAGTAAACATTTCGATGCTAGGGAACTGATTTCCGCCTGGTGATATGTTCAAGTGCATAACGAAAGAAGCTTGGCGACCGGAGCTATTTCGCACCTGAATATCCAGCGCGTTTGAGAGGTCGGTGAGCTTTAGGTCGACGAATTTGCGTTCGTTGGCGGTCGCATTAATAGCCAGCCAACTGTTGAGGCTTTGAGAAAGTACTCGGTTAATCCATGGGATACACGGTGGTGGAGGACACGGGTTTCCGACCTCCGTGGACTTATGGGATGACACAATGACGAGCTCCTCCAGATTTTGAATTTTGTGGAGGTCTACATGCTCTAGCAACACCCCACAGGAAAAGAGGTTGTGTCGGATCTCGAGGGATGAAAGAGTGGCGATGCAGATTGTGGGCAACAAGTGTGCTGTGTCCCGATTTGGTTCTATGAATGCGTCTTGGAGAACCAGGTGGCGGAGGCGAGGCATAGACCCGAGCCTATCAAGCCAAATTGCGAGGGTGAAGGACGATGGTAAATTTATGTAAAGCTGCCTGACCTCTAAGGTCGTGAGCTGGGAGAGCCAATGCGCAGAGAGATTGAATGAATATAGTGTGCAACTGAAGCGTCGGAGTTTTGGAGCATCCCCTAGTATATTCTCGAGGTCCAGGTGCATCGCCTGTTCATCAAGGTATTCGTGGATGATGCATGACTTCAGGTTTGGTGCTGGGCGCTGAAGCGTCTTAACCGTGTCCTGTGTGATAGCCTCTACGCAGAGCTTCTCGACGTTTG
>Ga0247742_10002185_pt1 | contig 12973 bp, 16 predicted proteins | sample UWRJL208509C2_FD_180944 | JGI IMG/M metagenome (GOLD analysis project Ga0247742, IMG submission 180944) | Plant litter microbial communities from Arlington Agricultural Research Station in Wisconsin, United States - UWRJ-L208-509C-2 | ecosystem: Environmental > Terrestrial > Plant litter >...
AGAAAGCGCATGATCATCGCGATCCGTTTGACGGGTTCGACAATGAGGGCATTCATTTGGACTTCAAGCCCTTTGGAGAGGAGATGGGGGTCATTACAAAGTGCCCTGTCGATGTATTTTGCTGTAGAGGGCAGAACCTGCATGAGCTGGACGGCTAATGTGGCGATAATACGATTGCCGTCGCCGCAGTCGGCGATCCGATTTGAAGCAAAGAAGGCACCAACTGAACGTTTTTGCTCTCTGCAGAGGTCCGCGAACGTGAGAAGCAGAGCCGTCTTTCCCTCCCCCGCACCCGCCAACACCCACTTCATGGTGGCCACGTCGATGGTGCTCTTCTCCCAGTCGTCCAGCTCAGCGCGAAGTTCGACTCGAGTTTCTTCCATGCACCTGGGTAGAACGATTCTCTCGCTGGAATCTGGAAGGGAGGCAGGAGAAGCATGTTGATGCAGAAGGTCCTTGCCTAGCATTTTTAAATTCATTAGTTAGATAGTCAAATGAACGAGCTGTAATGATAACAATGCACCTTTCACTGTAGCCGCCTGGTAGATGTTCTGATTACCACCAATATGTTGAGCGGCGATCGTTACGGGACCGTTGTTCTGCTGATCGCCACCAACAGCAGTAAGTGAAGAGTCCTGAATGTGCTGGGGGTATTCTGAGCATTAGGGAAAAAGCTCATGGGTATGAGTTCGATGGCTGAGGTTGATGAAGTCGAAGTACTATACTATTACGACTGTTACATAGTTCACATCTCACGCGTCACGGGCGCCTTTGCACTGAACGTAATGAACACTTTTGAACTTCGTCACGCATCACGGGCCTTGGAATGGCCTCTCCTCCATGCCAACAATGCCCATCATCCAAGTTCTCTCATTCCCACCTTTGCGTTGGGTATAATCGGTCATGCCATGTTCCGCATTCCTTGCCGATACACCCTCCCCGCTAGTCCTTATTTCACCCTCTTCCATCCTCAGCTACCTCTTCAGCGCCTTTGCCGCCATTATCGACGTCAAAATGCCCGAAGCACAACACACCAAGACATGGTCGTGGACATGGGCTCTCGCTTCCTCACATCTTCCTCTGGATCCGATGAAGTCTACAGCTCATCAACCGATGGATTGCCCCAACGTTAGACCTATGGACCCATCACTACCTGCACAGAGACAAGTGCACCATACCTCAATGGCTTTGAAGATATTGAGGTTCGTTTCATTCCTCCTTTCGTTGTAATAAACCTACTTAATCTCACATTCTTAATTTTTTTTAGATCAAGATGACCCCAACTCGTGTCCCACCAGTATCAACATCTACTGAATGTCGGTGCCAACAAACACCTCCAGCCACTGCCTATTACGACCACCCCCAGGCTGCTAGCGCTAGACGTCGACATCGACAGCACCTTTGGCCAAAAGTCCCTAGTTCCAAGCGCTGGCGGTGCAATGTGGCCTATGAACGAAGGCAGAGAACTTGGAAAGAAGACACTGGGCACATGGCACAAGTTCGGCTGAAGGTTACATGAAACTCGAAGCTCTTGAAGCCGTGCCCAAAGCCACCAGCTTGGGACTAGAAGTTTCCGTCAGTGACTTCTTGTTCGAGAATAACACAGATGGGACGAGAGGTTAATGTAATTTTAGAAGGCTCAACGAAAAGGTCAAAAGTCATCCGTTCCGGCCTCTGCCCCAGCTAGGTCGTCACAGATAGCCGGGTAGACGAGCGCTTAGAGTGGGTTAGGACACGTTGTTTCGTATGGGGGCGGGGTTGACTCCGGGCAGTTGAGTCATTACTTGAGCGGCTGCAGAGGTCTCGCCATCAACACTTCAAAGCGGCAGGTCAGTGCCCCCTCCTCCTTTGTACTCGAAATTCAACTAACGGATGTCACTTATCAGTACAGATACCTCTTCCAGGTCCAGTCTCGATCTCAAGGCATACCAAATCGCCATTCTTGCCAGCCTGCGAACATCCAAATGTCCAACCCGCGGCCTGAGGTTCCAGCAAAAAGAGAACTGGGACAGCGTTTTTATTCAGATTTATCATTGATCTGTCGTCTTTCATCGTTTTCCAACTCGCCATATTAGTCTGCCCTCACACAATCTATGCCGTACGGCGTGATCGATGATCCATCGCGTCAACTTCCTTCTTCAGTCACACCATCGGTTTCGTTTCCTCATATCACCAACCGCAAAGCGCTTCGAAGAACCCGACAGCGATACTTCTGCCCCCCGACTCGTCATCCCAGTAGCAGAAAGTGTGCGAAGCCTTGGGAAAGCCCCCGTCCAAGCCATACAAAACGACGACTCGATTTGTGATACATGGCCACCATCCACTCATCACCTCTCTACACTAGCGTCGAGCCCGAGTGGAGGAACGTTTACCTCTAGCATCCATTATCTGTAGAACGTCCGCCACGGCCATCTACCAGAGGGCGACGGCGCTCACAAAGGTGTTGTTCACATTTTGAATGTCGTATCATGAGGGAGGTTGCACCCCCCTCCGTCATGACCTACCCATACTGGTTCGTCGGGAGTTTCTTGTGCTACAACCTTCGCACCATGCTCGCTGTAGTCAACTCCCTCCCGCATCCAGCCCTGGCTTCTCGTTTGTATTCTTATATTGCTCATATAGTGCAGGCTTAATGCGATTTGTATCGGCGATGGTTAAGCGCCTTGTTCATAGCCAATGGTCATACATTATCCGAAATTACAGTATTAAAATGTAAGGAATACTCTGTCTCTATAGCTTTGACTAATAATTGTCCTGTTGTTTACTTGGAGTCAAGTGGATGCGCCGAGTGTCAGCTAACACCCTCCAAGTCTGCATCTCCCCGTCCTTCTCAAAACCACCTGAAAAGTCTGGTATCAAACCCATCCTCGTCCATTCAGGGTTCTTGAGAGTATCCTTAAAGCTGTTTCGAAATAAAGAATCAAATCGAGTAAGATCAGATGTATATATCAAGGCGACTGCGGTACCTGAATCCCATAAGGCTCTCAGGATACGAGGCCCATGACACTTCAAAAAGAATGCCAGTGTCACCTTTAGCAGGACCCGACAGCAGTACATTGATTACAGAATTCTTCGTCAAAGTCGGAACAGAAACTTTGTGGTTTGATAAGACGGAAAAGAACTATCCCAAATGTGTCAGAGTCCATCAGATATGAAAATGTGGGCTGTGACGGTTCTGACCTTTTGGTACAGGACGCAGCTAGCAGATAAGCTGAGGGGGGGATGAGCCAAATACAAAGAGTAGAATTAACTTGAGGTACCGTATCGACAATCTGGGGGGGGCAAAAGAGCGGGAATCGAGGATCTTCCAGACGAAAGTGTCCCAGAACATTCGTAGTGTGGTGTCAATATATGATTCACCGAACTCTGGGAGGCCACTTTCCTGGATGAACATTAGCTCAGTCTAAGTTTACGGAAAGCCAAGAAATGTACGAACTCTCAGATATGCATAAATTTGTTTCAATTTCACCGTGGTAGGGTGTCGGTCCCAAGGTGCGGACGAAACAAGTGACTTGTATTTACCAAAGATAATGTCTGGTAGAGCTTGAGGGGGGGAGGTTGATCCGGCACTCATACACTGTACAAGGGCAACTCCTAAGAGCGTCGAATTCGAGTTCTCGTGTGCGGGCGGGAATGCAAAGACTTCAGAGAATGTGTAGCAAATCAAAAGTTCAGTCGAATCAAAAGTCGAAGCTGACGTTCACGTACACTCAGTAATGAATATCCACCTGAGATAAGCAGGTACATCTCGAGGCACCGATCGGGCCTTATCGAGGTCTACAAACAGGTCTTGCGATCTGGTTCGATCCAGTAGGAACTCGAGGAAGGCCGGATGACGGATTTTGATCTCGTCGTCCCCGTTTTCAACCTCAAGTAACAGGTGCAATTCAGTGATAATCTCCATCACACGGCCTTGCTCAAGGTCGAGAATTGCCGTTATCCAATTGGGTGATGAGTAATTTGGTGGAGGATCAGCGCTTCTCACTTCGAGCGGCACAGGTTGGGCAATGATAACCTGCCCGAGGATTTGGAGTATTGTCTCTCGATCCCTGGAGGTGCCGATTAGATATGAGTATACTTGGTCGTACATATCTTGGAGTTGCAATGACGCATTTTTGTTCCATGGCATCTGCGGTCCAGGGAACACACTTGAGAAAACTGTTTCAGGGTCATCAATGAGCACTTACAGGTGAGCTCCTTTACATACCTTGATCGCCGAACACCTTCCTGATAGGAGCCGCAAACTTTAGCGTAAGTTGGGCATCTTCTGAGTCGCGAAATAACTCTTGCGATCTGGATCGATCAAGTAGAAAACTGCGAAAAAGGGGGTCGCAGATCTTAATATCTTGATCTTCGTCTCCGATTTCAAGCAGCAAGCTGATATCTGCAAGAATTTGCGGAATGGTGCCACACCCTAATCCGAGAAGTATCTCGATCCGTTTGCAGGATAAGGTGCTTTCAGAGGCACCAATGAGGTTCACGTCAGGGTCTATGCCTTCGGAAAACAAGCACTGGCCGAGAATTTGGAGGATGGTCTCCCGATGTTTCGAGGTGCGAATCAGATGGGAATACACCTGGTCGTACATATCTTGGAGCCGTAATGTCGAGTTCTCATTCCAGGGCATTTGTGGCCCCGGGAATACACGGGAGAAAACTGACCAGCCATAAGCCGTTAGCATCTATGGATCAACTCGTTTGCATACCTTCAGCTCCGAACACCTTCCTGATAGGAGCCGCAAACCTCAGCGTAAGCCGCGCGCCATCTAAATCGAGGAATAATCCTTGCGATCTGGATCGGTCGAGCAGAAAACTCCGGAAAGAGGGGTTCTTGATCTTGATGTCTTGGTCTGCGTTTCCAACTTCAACCAGCAAGCTGATATCCGCAAGAAGTTGCGGAATGGTGCCTTTCTCTAGTCCGAGGAGTGTCTCGATCCTGTTGGGGGACGTGTTTGCAGGGCCACTGGTGATATCCACGTCAGAGTCCATGCTTTCGGAAAACAAGCACTGGCCGAGAATTTGGAGGATGGTCTCCCTGTGTTCTGAGGTGTTAATCAGATGAGAATATACTTGGTCGTACATCTCTTGGAGTCGCAACGCCGAGTTTTCATTCCAGGGCATTCGCGGCCCAGGGAATACACGGGAGAAAACTAATCAGTCATAAGTCATCGGATATTATACATACATGCAGATAAATTGATTCGCATACCGTCAGCGCCGAACACCTTCCTGATAGGCGCTGCAAACCTCAGCGTAAGCCGCGCGCCATCTAAATCGAGGAATAACCCCTGCGATCTGGATCTGTCGAGCAAAAAACTGCGAAAAGAGGGATTATTGATCTTGATATCTTGTTCTGAGTCTCCAACTTCAACCAAAAAGCGGATATCCTCGAGAAGTCTTGGAATTGCGCCGTGCTTTAGTCCAAGAATCGTTTCGATTCGGTTGGGAGACGAGGTGTTTGCCGGAGTACCAAGGATATCCAGATCAGAGTTCATGCCTTCCGCAACCAAACACTGAGCAAGGACTTGGAGGATGATGTCTTGGTGTTTTGAGGCACCGATTAGATGGGAAAAGAGACAGTCGTGTGACTCGTCCACATTGACAGCAAATTTATTTGATCTTTTCGGGTCGAGGAGAAAGTCTGGAAATGATTTGTGATAGATCTGAGTATCGGAATGGTCGTCTGCAATGTTGACCACTGAATGCATATCCCTTAAGCATCGTCGGACATCCCCCTTTTCAAGGCCTAGAATATCACCCAGCTTTTGCGGGGAGCACAGCCGTGCAAACGCGCCAGCAGGTGCATTGGCAGTAGCAATGAGCTGATTGATGATGATAATGAGAGCCATGATTCGCAGCATGTCGGCCTGGCGGTTGGCATTGCGAACGATGAATGAGTACAGTTCGTCGAGATTTTGGTACGGTTTGTCGCCAGGTGGTTTCTTCAGTAGACCCTGTATGACTGCAAGCCTCTTTGCGGGTGAATGATATTCGAACATGATGTATAGTATGATTGTGGTTGCATAGATGAACTGCCCAGAGGCTTTGTCCACCAGCTGGTCAATGACGTCCTCTCCTGGCCAGTCTGGTGGTAGGTAAGGATCTTTGTCCCGAATCTCTTCAAACTTCGCTTTGAAGTACCGGCGGATGTCACGATGAACGAGGATATCCTCCCTCAAGTCCATGATAGATACGCGGTCCTCCGGAAACTGTGATCGAAGTTTGTTGATGGCATCGACGATGTGGGGCTCTGGACGACTGGCGACAATGAAGCGGAGGGGTAGGCGAACATTTCTCATTGTATTGCCGATAATCTTGATGAGGTCGACCTGGACGTCCTTGCCTGTAACTTCATCAAGGCCGTCTATGACAATGAGGGTCGGATATGTTATATATCCCATGGTGATGGCGGAGAGAAAGCGCATGATCATCGCGATCCGTTTGACGGGTTCGACAATGAGGGCATTCATTTGGACTTCAAGCCCTTTGGAGAGGAGATGGGGGTCATTACAAAGTGCCCTGTCGATGTATTTTGCTGTATAGGGCAGAGCCTGCATGAGCTGAACAGCCAAGGTGGCGATGATGCGATTCCCGTCGCCGCAGTCGGCGATCCGATTTGAAGCAAAGAAGGCACCAACTGAACGTTTTTGCTCTCTGCAGAGGTCCGCGAACGTGAGAAGCAGAGCCGTCTTTCCCTCGCCAGCACCCGCCAGTACCCACTTCATGGTGGCAGCATCGATGGGGCTCTTCTCCCAGTTGTCCAACTCCGTGCGAAGTTCGACTCGAGTTTCTTCCATGCACCTGGGTAGAACGATCCTCTCGCTGGAATCTGGAAGGGAGGCAGGAGAAGCATGTTGATGCAGAAGGTCCCTGCCTAGCATTTTTAAATTCATTAGTTAGACAGTCAAATGAACGAGCTGTAACGACAACGATGCACCTTTCACTGCGGCCGCCTGGTAGATGTTCTGATTACCACCAATATGTTGAGCAGCGATCGTTATGGGACCGTTGTTCTGCTGGTCGCCACCAACAGCAGTAAGAGAAGAGTCCTGAATGTGGATGGGGGTATTCTGAGCATTAGGGAAAAAGCTCATGGGTATGGGTTCAATGATTGAGCTAGAAAGGTACTTAGAGGCTTCTCACGCATGTTCAGCAACATGGTTCAAATTCAACACACTACTACATATTACACAGCCCATTGACAAGCTCGCCCTGACTACTCCTTGGACCGCTTCGGAATTGTTATTGTCACTCAAAAACAGAAACACTCGAGCTCGTTAGTCTCCCAAAGGCAGCCGCTAGACGGGATTTCAAACCGCTGCTGCACATGCGGATATTTCCTGTCTGACGAAGTCGTCCAACGCCCTTGATTTCAAAATTTCGGAGTCACCAATCATGTTGTAAGAGATGTGGACAATATCGGATTGAGTTTCTGGAAATAAAGACGTCCCGTTAAGGGAAAGGGTCTGCCAGTTTTGAGCACTGGTGCGGTTCGCGGTCAGGGTATAATTGTAGTGGAATGCACGCTTTGACCGTTGGCCATTGGTGGAATAATAGGAGGAGGCCGTAGAGATATGGGAAGGGTCGACAGCACCTGTTAAAATCACTTCGCCCTCAAAGGCATCCCAGAAGTGTGGCCATTGGTACTTGGGAGAAGGAGTCAGCCACGAAGGCGAGATATACAATGGAACGGTGTACTTCTTGTGCAAGAGGCAGAGCTGCCAAAGGGGAGAAAAGTGGCCCCACACACATGATGAATGCAACAGGGATAGTCGCGTATTTCAGCCAGTAATACATGGTTCTATGGCGGTCGTTTAGATGATTGCGCCAATGTAATGGCAGGCCACCATAATTTACCCCCTGTTGGCGACGTTTCTCGTGATAGCGCATCCAGATGAGTATGTTCAAACAGCATATACACCTATCATTAAGGCCTATAAAGGAAAGGATATCCGTACCCATATATGTACACTGAAAGACAAAGTTAGAGTGCTGCTCTCGCCTCAAGTATGTCTACGCACTCGCCACTGAGAAAGGTTTCCATCCGTTATGGGGATCATTCACAGCCGTTCGTGGGTTCGGAATGGAGCCAGCTTTGACATCTGATAATGATGAGATGGGATGTTACAGTGAATATAAAGGTATTGCTCACGTTCAAAGATCCACCAGATGTCGAGACCAGTCAATAACAGCCAGAAGAAGGAAGCTACAGGACCCTCTAGTTAGTCAAATAGCATGCCGAGAAGTCGGAAAGGACTTTACTGATAATCCAAAAGCGACGCTTTGCGGAGGGAGTGGAAGCCCGAAGTTTTGGGACGTAGTGGCGACTGGTGTGCTTTGCCCAAGGATTGTTTGAGCCAAGAGCGAGAAAGCGTGTTTCTTCCCAGAAGGACTTGGGTATGGCTTTGATGTACAGATATAGACACTTTCTCTTCGAGGACAACAAACATGCAACCGATAGGAGGGGTGGAATGGCCGAAAAAAGGGAAGTTATCTAGTCCCGATGAAAATGAGAAGTAATATTTGAGGTATAGACAATTATCCTACCTGACCGTAGGAGAGTTGATATCTTCTGTCGCTCATCATGCCTTTGGCAATACCCAAGGTCCAACTCCAGTGTAAACAGATAATGATAACAAAAACCGTCCATGGATGTGAATGGGTAATCACATACCTAAACATATATAATATGGGTATGCTGAGCATTTTCTTTAAGAATATGAGATATACTCACCAACACGAAGCGGGAATATCCTGTAGAAAGCGCCACTTCCTAGCAAACCAGGACGCCCTTGAGCGTGCCACGTCTGACCTTCGGAACCGAATTTCTTCATATATATCTTTGCGGTGTCGCACAAGGTATACTGCCCACACCCACATAACCCCCAAAGATATCGCTCCAAGACCACCTCTCACTGAAAGATCATTCCAGATGTCCCTCCTTCCCATCACGTCCAAAATGCCAACAAAGTTCGACACGGTCTGGAATTCAAACCATCGCGCAAAGGTCATTTCTTTACAATAAAGGTGACTGCGTGTGGCGAAAAGGAGATGGTCAAGTTCACGCCAAGCCACAGGATAGGCAGCGCAAGACCAAAGACGCGGATGATGTTTGTAGCAGGTTCCGATTCGCGTCGTAATTTAAGAAACAGAGTGTTCGGACAGCCTATGGCGTCCCGGACGCAGGAGTAGACCAGGTAGAATGAGATGGGAGAGGCAGTGACTGCCACTGCGAAATGAGCGTCGAAGAGGGTGAGGTTGTCGGTGTTTATGCTCCCCACTTCATGGTGGCAGCATTGGTAGAGCTCTTCTCCCGGCTGTCCAACTCCTCACAAGTTCGACTCGAGTTTCCTCCATGCACCTGGGTTGATCGACCATCGCGCCAGAATAGGGAAGGGCGGCAGGGGAGGCCTTTTGATGGAGAAGATCCTTGCCTGACATTGGTAATTTCATGCTCGGATAGTCAGATGAACAAATAGAAACAACAATGCATCTTTCAACAGAGCTACAAGATAATTAGCTTGATTACCAGCAATATGCTGAGGGCCAGCTATCGTTACGGAGCCGCTGTTTTGCCGATCGCCACCAACAGCAGTGAGCGGCGAGTCATGGAAATGTATGGTGGTTTCCCGAGCATTCTGGAGGCTGCTCATGAGATGAGTGACGGCGCTGGAGGGTGGTGGTGGCAACGGGCAGAGTACATTGCTTTGTCTAGTGTTTTCCACACCCGGGCAGGCGGTGCGTACTTACGTAAATGTGAGAGCCCAAACCATGTAAATTTCACTTCGGATCAGAATTGGTACACGAACATCGCCGACACGGTACACGGTAATGAGAAAAGCAGTGTAGATATGTATTTACTGGTGGCATTCGACTCTCAGAACTGCGCTCACACCCTTTCCCCCCTCAGTTCTTCCCCAGAGCTGGTGCTGGCGAATAAATGTCAGACGAAAGGTTCCATCACGGCTGAAGAAGCAATGTGACAGACCTCAATTTCCTCGATGTCATACCCAGACCATATAACCCCGCAGTTGTCCGAAGACAAGAGACACGCGACACGGCGTCACGGTTTAAGGCATATAAATCCATACGATACTCATTGCAGAGTTCATAGTTGCCAATCGACGCGGGATCTCGAGATGCGATGGATCACGCCGAAAAGAGCGAAAAGCGCCTCCTGTTTAGAGTTTTCTGGAGCCTGAGGTTTTGGGTCTGAGTATTCGTAAGGCAAAATCGACGAGAACGGTGGGGTTGCCAACGTGAAAAGATTTCTAGAGCTGAGGATTGCCAGATCAAGTTTGAGAACAGAGGAAAAAGGACAATGACTAACCTGTGGCTCGGGCTCAGGCTCTTGAGAGGCAATACTCCGGCGGGACCTACGCCTTGCAACGACAGCCTCCTACAGGAATGTATGAACGTCAAATTCATTGGATATGTGATGTACAACATACCATTTAGTTGAATACGCCGGATGGAAATCTCGATTCAGAGGCTCGAATGCGATGGTGAACACTTCTGCCAGTGCCACTACGCAACGACAACCTTCAGCAGCTGCACCTCCCAGCTTCCAAACACCAATGTCCGCGCCTCCCTCCTGCTCCAAACTCCAACCATGACCGCCTCCCTTCCAAGTCCTGATAACGTGCAATTTGAAGTTTGAACCAACATCTTCCTCAACAGCGTGGTCGTCAGATGCTAGTTGCTGCTGAGATGGTAGCCATGATCGTCGTCGTCATCATCAGCTTGCATGAAGTAACTGAGTAGCCGTTTCGTCGGGCTTGGACAAACGGAGCTTAGACGGAGGGAGGCGTAAACGGAGGAGGGCCGTGACCCATCATTGAGAGGAGAGGCATGGTTGGCGAGGAGGAGAGAGGACAGGTCGTGAGCTCAAGGAGGCTGGAGCGCGAGAGAGGGGTTGAACATTGGTGAAAAGCGAAACGCGACCTTTGCAACTTTTGGGGTCCATGTCACGTTGTATTTGTTGTCGCGCTGCAGTGTTTTGGTCCACATATTTACCTTTCCAGGCAATCAGATATAGGTGAATGCACGCTCTGCCCCAGAAGACGAAAGACGATCGCCATGGTCAAGAAAATTAACCATTGTCACTGTTATCAGCAGAAGGTATGCCGTCCGTACAGCTTGTCTTCTGATTCGTTTCTGAACATCCTCCTATGTAGCCTTGTTATACTTCGAAGTCCCTCTTAGCATTGGCAACACAACAATGCCAAATGTATGCTCTCATGTCATCCTTTAAATCTCCTCAGTTAAGAATGAGACTATCTCAGACACCAACAAGTCTCGACGCCGCTGTTACCCGCGACCCCAAGTTCGATAGAGTACAGTAGCACCTTGATCGCCAACTGGTTGGGTCCGTTGCGTGCGTTCTGGTAATTTCCGCTCTTCCAATTTTCAATATTTATCTTCCATTGCATAGGTGTGACAATTCTATAGACCCGCAAAGATGTCCATAAGCTGTCGAGTTGCCTGCTGTTGCCTGTGCGTCTGGAAGATCCGTCGTCGACATCAAATTCAAGGAACAAAGGTTGACGATTGTTCATTTCTAGGTTACATAATGCAGGTCTCTGCAGGCTTGCAGGTTGACAGACCTCTTGCGGCCAGGCTATGTTGAATTACACACCTCGGGATTGCACGTGTAGCTATAGGCCGCGAGTCGCACTGCATAAGGGGACGAAAACGCTTGACACCTCGTCCAGTATTCCACCTCTTGACACGATCATCCTCCGGGCTAGTCATCAAACTCATGAGCTTTTTCACCAATGCTCGTAATACCCCCATCCACATCCAAGACAGTCTACTGACTGCGGTTGGTGGCGACCAGCAGAACACCGGCCCTGTAACGATAGCCGCTCAACATATTACTGGCAATCATAACATCTACCAGGCGGCTGCAATGAAAGGTGCATCGTCGTCGTTACAACTCGTTCATCTGACTATCTCACCAACAAATTGATTGATACTAGGCAAGGACCTTCTGCTGCAAAGCGCTTCTCCTGCAGCCCTTCCCGATTCCAGCGAGAGGATAGATCAACCCAGGTGCATGGAGGAGACTCGAGTCGAACTTTGCCAGGAGTTGGACGACTGGGAGAAGAGCCCCCTCGGTGCCGCTACCATGAAGTGGGTGTCGGGAGGTGCTGGCGACGGGAAGACAGCCCTACTTCTCACGTTCGCAGACCTCTGCAGGCGGCAAAAACGTGCGGTCGGGGCGTTCTTTGCCTCGAATCGGATCACCGACTGCAGTGACGGGAATCGGATTGTCCCCACATTAGCTCTTCAGCTCATGCAGGCTTTTCCATCCACCGCAAAACATATCGGCAAGGCTCTTCGGGATGACCCACATCTCCTCTCCAAAGGACGTGAAGTGCAGATGAACGCCCTCATCGTCGAACCCATCAAGCGGATCGAGAGGTTAACGCGCTTTCTCGCCACCGTCACCTTTGGGCTCATAACATACCCGACTCTCATCGTCATCGACGGCCTCGATGAAGTTACAGGCAAGGAAGTCCAAGCCGATATCATCAAGATAATTGGTAATACCATGAAGGATATTCGTCTGCCCCTCCGCTTTCTTCTCGCTAGTCGGCCGGAACCCCACATCGTCGATGCCATCAACAAAATTCGATCGCAGTTTCCGGAGGACCGTGTATCCATCATGGACTTGAGGGAGGATACTCTCGTTCATCGCGACATCCGGCACTACTTTAAAGTGAAGTTTGAAGAGATCCGGGCCAAAGATACTTACTTACCGCAAGATTGGCCTGGAGAGGACGTCATCGAACAGCTGATGGACAAGGCCTCTGGGCAGTTCATTTACGCGACTACAATTATGCCGTACATCATGACTGTGTACCATTCACCAGAGGAGAGGCTCGCAATTATACGAGGTCTACTGGACAGACCACCTGGCGACAAACCATATCATAATCTTGACGAACTGTACTCACTCATTACCCGGAAC
>Ga0247742_10002186_pt1 | contig 12970 bp, 13 predicted proteins | sample UWRJL208509C2_FD_180944 | JGI IMG/M metagenome (GOLD analysis project Ga0247742, IMG submission 180944) | Plant litter microbial communities from Arlington Agricultural Research Station in Wisconsin, United States - UWRJ-L208-509C-2 | ecosystem: Environmental > Terrestrial > Plant litter >...
CAACTCTTGGTGGCTATATCACTGAGTTTGCCTCATGGCCGTGGATTTTTTATATCAATGTACCAATTGGTATTCTCGTAGCCATTTCCTGCTACTTTCTATTGACCGAACCTACAATAAAAGGAAAGAAAACAGACGTCGACTGGCTCGGAATAGGGTTGCTCACCGTTGGTATCGGTGCCCTGCAGACCGTTCTGGAAAGAGGCCAGACCGATGACTGGTTTGAGGCAAATTATATTGTGGTACTGTCAGTAATAGCATTCCTTACGCTATCAGCATTCGTTTTCTGGGAACTTCATATTAAAAATCCCGTTGTCGATCTCCGTGTATTAAAAAGTAAGGAACTCCTCATAGCAGCTGTACTGACCTTTATAACAGGTATCGGAATGTTTACCTCAATTTACCTGACTCCTGTACTGGCACAGCGCTTACTTGCATTCTCTCCTTCACAGACCGGGGTATTGCTTTTACCGGGATCAGTTGTCGCTTTGGTTGTTTTGGTAATATCGGGAAAAATGCTGCAAAAAGGGGTATCTCCTGCCCTGATTATTTTTCTTGGCTTCCTGAGCTTTATATACTTTAACTGGTCAATGTCCCAAATTAATTTAAATACTTCGGCAGCCTATATAGCCATGTCATTAATCTTCCGTGCAGTGGGAATGGCTTTTCTTACAGTACCCCTGGCTACCCTGGCAATTTCTTCACTGGAACCAAAAGATATGCCTCAGGGCGCTGCATTAAACAATATGATGCGCCAACTCGGAGGCTCCTTCGGTATCTCTATCTTAAACACCTATGTAGCACGCAGGGTCGCAGCACACCGTGTCGATATGATAAGCAATATTACGCCAACAAACACCATCGCTATGGACAGGCTGAATAATCTTATAAAACTTTTCCAACAGCGCGGCTTCGGCTTTGCCGATGCACGAATGAGGGCATTGCAGCTTATGGATAATACTGTACAAAGGCAATCTTTCCTTCTGAGTTACATCGACGGTTATCTCTTAATTGGACTATTTTTCACAATCGCATTGCCCCTGTTGATCATCGTGGCAAAAAAAAGGAAAGGCCCGGTTGTTATCGCTTCAGCCGACCATTAAAAATCTTTATGTTACACTATAACAGAGACCGCGGGAAGCGGTCTCTTGTTTTATAAAATGCATACATCAGGCAGACTGTCTTTTGAGTTCTTTTATAAAATACGCCGGTGCCAGTCCGGTACTCCTGAAAAAAGCGGCTCCGAATTTTTGCGTAGATCTATAACCGCCTTCTTCCGCTAATGCCTTAATAGTATAGTTTCGGTATTTAGGGTCTGCCTGCAGGCGACCAAGGATATAGTTTATTCTGAGGTCATCAATGTACTCGATGTATTTCTTTTTCTGGGTATAAAGAATAATACGGGAAGTATACCGGGTATTGGAATTAACAAATTCAGCCATTTTATTCAGATTGAAATCCTTATCCAGGAATTTATTACTCTGCTCAAACTTTTCAAGTCGTCTGGATACGGCAGTAACAATCTCGGGCTTGATTTCCAAATCTCCGTCTGCCGGTTTATTATTTTCAGAAATGGATATACTGGTCTTATGCTTATGGCTGGCAGTATCTTTAAATTGCTGCTTTTTTAATTTTAAAGGCTGTAATTGCTTATAAATAATAAGCCCTGACATAGGTACTGTCAATAAGAATATAATGTCAAATACCAGATCGGTTTTACTCCTGGAATAAGGTCCTCGTTCCAACTGCCTTGTAAAATTAGTAGCCTTGTTCAAATCTTCCTTCATAGAATAGCTTTCCCTAAACACAGAATCTATTTCTTTAAAATATGGAATCATTGCTGCTCCTTCTGGATCTATAGCTTTACGGTAACCTGAATCATTTGGACGTTCTATAATTGCAACCCTGCTGCCGCAATATTTTATCCATGTATTTTTCCCGGACCTGTACATAATGATATGATAGGCATAAACGGAATCTGACAGTTTATTGTTTTCTTTCAGATCAAGCCACCGAATAACATGATCGGCACTTTTATGCTTAATACTATCGGAAAAAACAAGTCTTTTATTTTGCGAATAACCGGATTGATTCAGCAGTAAAAGCAGGAATAGTAAGGATTTTATTTTTTTCATATAGATACAAGATTGGGGTCTTAGTATTTATTAAACAGAAACTTATGGCAAAAATTGTGATGCAGTATTAATTAATCCTACATTTTTTTATCAGTAGCATTCCTTAATGGTTTTAAACACTAATTGCAGGTCAGGAGTTCTCGTTCTAGATTTGGTCAGAAATCTTTTAACAGGGATTTTACTTCTAACTTTAAAGCCATAAACCGGATGAAAGAACTTCCTCCAAATTACATCAGGCACCTGACAGGATTTTTTTATAAAGTCGCCATAGACAGGCACCTCAACCCCACCCATATTAGTATGTATATTGCACTGTTCCAGTTCTGGAACTGCAACAGGTTTAGAAACCCAATCAGTATCTCCCGGGACGAGATCATGCGTATCAGTAAAATCAGCTCCTACGCAACTTATCACAAATGCCTGAAATTACTGGATGCCAGCGGATACATTAAATACGAACCCTCCTTCAATCCGTTCAAAGGCAGCCATGTCTATTTATTCAATTTATCTGACGAACTCAATTCCACTGCTGTAAATGAGTTTCTAACCAGTTCAAATTTTGAATATGTTGGTAAACAGGTTCTAAACAAGCATCATACAGGTACCGAACCAACCGATGTACATCATAATGAACAAGCACTGGTATCTTATATAAACAATACAAACAGTATAAACAATACAAACACTTTAAACAGCTTAAACTTGAACAGGCAAGCCCAAAAAGATAAAAATAAAAGTCCCTATCTAATAAAAGCAGATCCTGATAAAAAAGAAAAAAGTTCCGCGAAAAAAGAAAAGCCAATTCCCCTCCCCAACCCCACAGCAGAAGAAGTGATAAACTATTTCCGTGAACAGAATTACCCCGAAATCGAAGCCAGTAAGTTTTTCAATTACTTCAAAAGTATCGGCTGGCTTGTCGGTGGCAAAACCCCAATGACCGACTGGCCGGCGGCCGCCAGAAACTGGATGATAAACTCCCCTAAATTTACTCCCAATGAACAAACAGACAGAACTAAATCACTCAACACCTCAGCCGGTAAAGACTATTCAGAGCCATTATAACTATGATGACGTCTGTACATGGATTGAAAAAAAAGGAATTGAACTATACGGCAAACGATTCAGTATCGTCAATACTGACCTTCCCGTAATCCACAAGCTTATAGCCTACTTCCTAAAAGACGAATACACAGCATCCCAATACAACCTTGATCTGCACAAAGGCATTCTGGTAGCAGGTCCCATAGGTTGTGGTAAAACATCTCTTCTAAACATCATGAAATTACTGACTCCCACAGCACATAAATTCTCCATAAAACCCTGCCGTGATATCAGCTTCGAATTTATCCAGGACGGATACGAAGTCATCCACAGATACAGCAAAGGCAAACTCTACCAGTCAGACCCCAAAGCAATCTGCTTCGATGATCTCGGTACAGAAAACAACCTGAAATATTTCGGTAACGAATGTAATGTGATGGCAGAGATATTTTTAAGCCGGTATGATGTCTTTACCAGTAAAAAGGTTGTTACACATATTACTACTAATTTATCAGCTTCTGAGATAGAAGGACATTACGGATTACGTGTTAGAAGTAGATTGAGGGAAATGTGTAATTTGGTCGCTTTTGATAAAAATGTAAAGGATAAGCGGCAATAAATGCAACCAGTATACTGCTATATTCATGATTCCGACAGACCTCAAATTATATCCAATTTTTCCATAACTTCGTTACAATAACAAAACCTGCTCTTACAATACAGCCCGAAAACTAAACCTGATGAAAATAATAACTTTTACAATCCTGCTCCTAACCCTTTTTAGTTGTTCTGTTTCAAAAGACAAAAAACCAGGTCAATATGCGGATCTGATCAATAAGGTCAAAAATATTGAAGACAGTATAACTGTCGGCCAAATGACAATTCACAACGCTTTTAAAAACCAGATCCTGGCGCACGGAAAGAATGGGTTTGATAGCCTGATGATGCTAAACAAGGTCTATTTACCAAATAAATATGCCTTTGATAATTGCCTTGCCCAAATATTCGGACAGGAAAACGGAAAGAAATTTAAGCCTGACGGAATCTATTCCTGGAATAGAAAATTATTAATTGAAAATGAAATCCTGGTCAGACAAAAACTGGCAGTTTTAGATTCTGTAAATGTAAATACATTATTTACGAAGCATTTAAAAGCATTACAGGAAATAACCGGCCAAAGGGGAATAGGAAAATGGATAGTATACTTTGGCCCTAAAGACTTTCAGATATTTGGAGGATGTGACAACAATTCCATGATCCTGGATATGTTTGGTTCCGCATGGACAACCAAATCAATAGATAAAGTTTTCGCCCATGAATTGGAACATTTACTGTTTAATCCCCTTTTGGAAAAAGATCCAAATGGACAAACAGGACTGGGTATTACCTTAGATGAAGGATTAGCAGTATATTTTACCTCTTTGTACCTCAACCAGTCTCTGGAAGATGCTTTATATGGTAATGATACTAAAATGCTATTAACCCGCGAACGGGAGATCTTTGAAAAATTAGAACCTTATCTTTATAAAACCAATGAGGAAGGGTGTCCTATTTTTAGGCATTGCGGCAGAAATAATGATTGTAAACCAATAATTGAAGGTTTGCCTAAGGGTATAGAAAGTGAATTATGCTATTTTTTAGGTTTTAGGATTATCCAAAAATATACTGAAAATAATGGCCGGGATTCCTGGAAAGATATTTATAAAATGCCTCTAAAAGATTTCTATGAAAAAAGCGGCTATAAGGCATTTATTGAAAACCACAAATAACCAGATATTTCACTCCCGGGACATAGCATCTTCGTATAATTATTATACGAAAGATGTAGCAACCAATTAAAGATAATTTTTAAAACCCAATTATATAAAACAAAAAAAGCCCAATCCGAAAATCAGGCTTCAATCAATAAAAATTTAAAACTAAGCTCTTAAAAAAATTCCCCTTCAGAAAACAAAACCCTTCCCTCGTCATTTATCTAAGCATACAATATAAAATTGTTTCGCTTCCTCATTCGGGTTTATGTTCCATCCGGGGAATATTCAAAGCTCACTACATATTACAATCCACTAACCTTTACCAGCGCCAGCGGATTAAACGCTCCATTTTTCAATGCATACATACTGCCGTTTACTTCCTGGTAAAATTCAACCCCAAGCGCTAAAAATAACGGCTTGCTGCTGCCAGCAGTAACCTGATTCGTATGACTCACAGCTACTGTCACTGCAGAGTTCCATGGCAGGACTGTCGTTTCAGAAGTATCGATTACAAACGTCTCTTCCTCAAAATCAATTTCAACACCTGCTGAAACAATTTTATAATGCGTAGTCCCCGAAGGCGCAGCCAACATTCTGTCAGGAATAAACGGAGCAATAGTAAGTGTAAGAGCCCCCGTTACCCTGTCAATCGCTGCCACATAAGGGGCATGCAAAGTACGCCTCAGTTTCCCCCTGATATTAAACTCAAACCCCAAAAGCAACTCAGCCTCACCGTCAATTACATTTCTCAGACCCCTGTCATTTACAAGATCTGCCTGTACGACTTTCATCATCCTTTGGTTAAGCCTGCCCGACACCCTGCCGTCAGCCGAATTAATAAGCAGGGTACGAAGCGATGTTCGCAATACCATGCCGGCTTTAGTAGCCCGCCCAAATTCCGCGGCGTTTTCACGGGTTCTCTGAAACGCAGGATCATTCGCAATCCTTTCTTTTTCAATACCACCTTTCTCTCGGACCAAATGCCCGTCTGTAGATGTTTTGTAGAAGGTCATACCGCCTATGGTACCCTTCATTTTGATAATGCCTGTCTGTCTGGCCATAATTTCTAAATTTTACGATTAATACTCTCTTTCATTTTCACTCCTCATTTCGATAATCGTTGCAACATCTTTTCGATTGATTCTGTAGCAAATATTAAATTAATCCCGCACATAAAAAAACACCACCCGTACCAAACGTACCAAAGCAGCAAAAATGGCATTACTCAACAAAAATGTCGCAAATCCCAAACAATAAAATGACATAATTTACTTTATAGAAGTAAGACGTTCTTAGAAATAAAGGTATTGCTTCAAAAATAATGAAGCTCCATCACGTAAACAGGTAAGTAGAATATGAAAAAGAATAAGCGAAGGATATGCATCATCCCATACGACGTAGAAGTTGTTACAGGTCGAAGCTATCGCCAAAGTCTCAGAGTATTACATGAAATTGCCGATAAACTAAACAAACCCGTAAAATTTGTTACTATCGAAGAATTCTGTAACCACGCAAAATTAAAGAAAGAAGAGGTTGAGGAGACGATTTTTGGCAAAGAGGAAGAAGAAAAGAAAGACAAAAAGGAATAAATGCAAAATTGGAGAAATAACCGCCTCCCGCTACTTTGATCGCTTTAAGAACCTGTTCATTTTTTAGTCAGGCTCCACACTGACAACAATTTTCTTACCTTTGGATAAAGCTTCTTATAGTGTCCAAACATCAAATATAAATGATAGAAAACTTCCCCTTTTACCTAAGTTTGATTATAGCCATTCTACTGCTCATCATGTTGGCTAATAAAATAAAAGTAGCATACCCTGTACTATTGGTTGTAGCAGGATTGGTAATCAGCTTTATTCCCGGAATACCGGTACTGCATATTGACCCCGAACTTATTTTCTTCATCTTCTTACCCCCATTATTGTATGAAGCGTCCTGGACAGTATCATGGAAAGAAATGTGGCGCTGGAGGCGTATCATTACCAGCTTTGCCTTTGTAGTGGTATTTCTTACTGCCCTGTCTGTAGCATTCGTAGCCAATCATTTTATTCCCGGATTTTCATTGGCTTTGGGATTCTTATTAGGCGGCATTGTATCCCCGCCGGATGCGGTAAGTGCCGGTGCCATATTAAACTTTGTAAAAGTGCCCAAAAGAATGTCTTCTATTTTAGAAGGCGAAAGTTTATTAAACGATGCCTCATCACTGATTATCTTCCGCTTTGCACTGATAGCTGTAGCAACAGGTCAGTTTATCTGGCAGGAAGCAGCACTGAGTTTCAGCTGGATGCTGATTGGCGGTGTAGGTATTGGATTGCTGATTGGATTGATTTTTATGAAAGCCCATAAATACTTGCCCACAGATACCAATACAGATATTGTATTATCGATCGTAACACCCTATATCATGTATCTTGCCGCCGAAGAAGCCCACAGTTCCGGTGTACTGGCTGTCGTAAGCGGCGGTTTGCTGCTGTCAAACAACAGGCACCTTTTCCTAAGCAGCACCTCACGACTCCGTGGTGTAAATTTCTGGGAAAGCCTTTGTTTTGTATTAAACGGCCTCGTCTTTATGATCATAGGATTAGCACTGCCCGAAATTGCTGCAGGACTGGAAGGAGTAAGCATTTCTTCCGCAATTGGCTACGGTGTGCTCATTACAGCTGTATTGATAGTAGGAAGAATAGTCTCAGCATATGGCGCCGTTATTGTTACGCTGATTGCACGCAATTTTATTACTGTCGCCGACAGGAGACACCCCGGCTATAAAGTTCCTTTCATATTGGGCTGGACCGGCATGCGTGGCGTAGTATCACTCGCCGCCGCATTATCCATTCCGGTAAACCTACCCGATGGTTCTCCATTTCCACAGCGTAATCTCATTCTTTTTATTACATTCATCGTTATCCTGCTAACCTTATTGATTCAGGGACTAAGCCTGCCTTATCTGATCCGGAAAATACAAATCCCTAATCCTGATGAAACCTTACCCGAAGAAGAAGTCTATAATGCAATCGGGAAACAATTAGCTGAACATGCCCTCTCACATCTAAAAACAAATTACAGCAAGCAATTAAACAGCCAATCTGTACTCCAGCAAATGGCCCAAAAATGGGAACACAAAAGTGCAATGGCCGATGACATACATATGGCAGAAGAATGCAAAGTAATCTACCTCGATATCCTAAACCAGCAAAGACAATGGCTGTTGGATAAAAACAAAAATGAAAAAACACTAAACGAAGAAATTATTCGCAAACACCTGCTCCAACTCGATCTCGAACAGGAAAAGCTCCTCTTTTTATAATTTCACAGCAATAGCATAATTCGACAAACATGCACGCAACGATAGTGGATTTGTAATCCGTGCCCACAAAGTAATTAAAAATTATAGCTATATGGCATGGTCAATTTTTCCCTATATTTGATAATCATATAATCTCTAAAACGATATTACCCTCAACTATGGAATACAGACAACTAGGAAATTCAGGGCTCCGTGTCCCTGTTTTAAGTTTTGGCACAGCTACTTTTGGTGGCGGAAATGATTTCTTCAAAGCCTGGGGCAGCACCCAGGTAGACGAAGCAGCAAGAATGATCAACCTCTGTCTCGATGCAGGTGTCAATCTTTTTGATACGGCCGATGTATACTCAAATGGTGCAGCCGAAGAAATCCTCGGAAAAGCCATTTCCGGTTTACGTGACAAACTGCTTATCTCTACAAAAGCAACATTCCCTATGGGAGACGGAATTAATGATTACGGCTCATCCAGCTACCACCTCATCAAATCCTGCGAAGCAAGCTTAAAGCGCCTCGGGACAGATCATATCGATATTTACCACATGCATGGCTTTGATGGAAATACTCCTGTAGAAGAAACCCTGAAAGCACTTGATAACCTTATCCAGTCCGGAAAGATTCGCTATATCGCCTGCTCCAACTTTTCAGGCTGGCATTTAATGAAATCTTTATCAGTCTCTGAACGTTATGGTTGGTCAAAATATGTCGCACACCAGGCGTATTACTCCCTACTCGACCGTGATTTCGAATGGGAACTCATGCCATTGGGAATCGACCAGAATATCGGGACGATCGTATGGAGCCCATTAGCAAGTGGTAAACTAAGCGGCAAATACAACCGCAACCAACCATTACCTGAAAATGCAAGGGTTGCCCAGGGCGGAAGCCCGGTTCCTGATTCCAATAACAATGAAAAACTGTTTAAGATTGTGGATGTACTTGAAGAAATCGCACAGGAAACAGGCAAAACAGTATCACAGGTTTCATTAAACTGGCTCCTCCAACGTCCAACAGTAGCCAATATCATTGTCGGTGCAAGAAACGAAGAACAATTAAAACAAAATTTAGGAGCCGTAGGCTGGAATCTGACTATAGACCAGGTAAAGAAACTGGATGCAGCAAGTGATGCTCCAACAGTCTATCCTTACTGGCATCAAAGACAATTTCCAACGCTTAATGCCGCACCAAAACTGTATAAATAATTAAAAGAGAAATCAGAAGATTCTACCTTTATGATCGGCTCTGAATTACTCATCGATGGTGGTGTTAAATCACTGTAAATAGAAACAGTTTTCTCTATTGATTACAGAAAAAAGAGCCTGATCTATATGAATCAGGCTCTTTTATTTTTTTCCTATATCCGCAAGTTTCGGGTTTATTCTCATCTCCCACCCCTTTACTTTTGTCCTATAAAAACAAAGTAAAATGAATGATCTAAATAAAAAATTAGAATCCCTAAATTGGCAGGAAATAACACAAAGCATGCACGAAAAAGGATATGCCATAATCCCAAAGCTTTTATCTGATGAACAGTCCGAGAGCCTCAAATCAAATTATACAAACACCGACAGCTATAGAAAAACTGTAATAATGGAACGTTATCGTTTTGGCTTGGGAGAGTACAAATACTTTAGTTATCCTCTTCCTGATCTGATTCAGCAGATTCGTGAAACTATATACCCCAAATTAGCACCTGTTGCAAACGCCTGGATGAAAGTATTAAATATCAATACTACATTTCCCGAAATTTTTGCAGAACTACAGGCACTATGCCATGAAAATGGACAATTAAAACCAACGGTACTGATCTTGAAATACGGTCCGGGTGGTTACAATACATTACATCAGGACCTATATGGAGATATCTATTTCCCTATCCAGACGGTTCTTTTCCTAAACGAACCTGATATCGATTTTACCGGAGGCGAATTTGTGCTGACCCAACAAACTCCAAGAGCGCAGTCAAAAGCGATCGTATTAAAACCAAAAAAGGGAGATATGCTTATTTTTACAACTAATTTCAGGCCGGTAAAAGGTACAAAAGGGTATTATCGTGTAAATATGAAACATGGCATCAGTGAAGTTCACACCGGCCAGCGCCATACCCTGGGAATCATTTTTCACGATGCAATAAGCTAATAAAATGATAAAACACACAAATATAAATCACAACGATCTGCTACATGCGATTAGAAAAAGAAAGGTAAATTTGGGCGGTAATCAAAAACTCAGAATCTACGGCACGCTAAAGTGCCGTTCAGGAAAAAGAATGAATAAGGAAAACAGGGTGTTTTTCTTTTCAGAAGAGGAAGCTGTTAAAGCAGATTTCAGGCCCTGCGGCCATTGTATGAAAACAGAATATCAAAAATGGAAAAATGGAATTATTTGAAAACATACCCGACAGTAATCAAAATCTGCTGCCCGAAGATGGCATTGTAAATTATCACGGCAAAATCATGTCTCCCGAAGTCGCAGATCTTTATTACGAAAAACTCGAAAGGACCATAGCCTGGAAAAACGACGAAGCTATTATTTTTGGGAAACGTATTGTTACCAAACGTAAAGTGGCATGGTACGCGGATAGTGGTTTCGAATATACCTATTCCAATACCACAAAAGTGGCATTGCCATGGACAAAGGAACTACTGGAATTAAAAGAACTGGCCGAAAAAAAATCTGGAGAAACATTCAATTCGTGTTTACTAAACCTCTATCACGACGGAAATGAGGGAATGGCATGGCACAGCGATGCCGAAAAAGATCTAAAGAAAGATGGTGCTATCGGTTCATTAAGTTTCGGCGCACAAAGAAAATTTTCATTCCGGCACAAAAAGACAAAAGAAACAGTCTCCCTGCTTCTGGAACACGGAAGCCTGCTGGTAATGAAAGGTACAACACAATCCTATTGGTTACACCGACTGCCTCCAACAAAATTAATAACAAAACCGAGAATCAATCTGACGTTCAGGATGATTGTCCGGAAATAGTCCGCAAGAATCGGGTTTTAAGTAAGCGCTCCTGATACTAAATTTGTAAAGGATAATCGTAATAAGGCCATGTATAGAAACACTGCTTATTACTATTAAAGGCATACTTTTAATTAATATACCATGGAAACACAACAAGAACTGGATTACAAAAGAATTGCTGATGCAATTAATTACATCAAAGAGAATTTTAAAGCACAGCCACAGCTCAATGACGTGGCAGAGCATGTAAACCTGAGCCCATTTCATTTTCAACGCATGTTTCAGCAATGGGCAGGAGTTACACCCAAGCAGTTTCTCCAATACCTCAGCATAGAGCATGCCAAAGAAATTTTAAAAACAAACAATACAAGCCTGTTTGATGTCGCTTTTGAAACAGGGCTGTCCGGCACCGGAAGGCTATACGATCTTTTTGTAAACATCGAAGGTATGACACCCGGAGAATACAAAAATGGCGGCGAAACATTATCTATAAATTATTCATTTGCTTCCACCCCATTTGGCCCGGTCATAGTGGCATCAACCCAAAAAGGAATCTGCCATATGGCATTCGCAGATGAAGGTGATGATCAGGCACTGTTACAATTAAAATCAATTTTTCCAAATGCGGCTTACAGCCAGATAGTAGACCTGCCGCAACAAAATGCACTTTTTATTTTTACCCAGGACTGGAGTAAATTAAGCGAAATAAAACTGCACCTTAAGGGAACTGATTTTCAGCTAAAAGTCTGGGAAACGTTACTCAAAGTTCCTTCCGGAGGATTAACCACCTATTCCGGCCTCGCAAAAGATGCAGGTTTCGAAGGAGCCTCACGTGCCGTAGGAACTGCCGTGGGAGTAAATCCTGTCGCCTTTCTGATCCCATGCCACCGGGTTATAAAAAATACCGGCGAAATTGGCCAGTACCACTGGGGAGCAACCCGCAAAAGTGCAATCATTGGCTGGGAATCTGCACAACTGATCACATAGACACAATAAAATACAAAAGGCCATTTGAAGAACAAATGGCCTTTTTTGCATTAATGAAAATAAAGTGGCATTATGCCGCTTCATGTTTTGTAAATAGTTACACTGATTTATTTCATGGCGTAATTGATGTAACCTCCGTCGACTAACAGCTGTGTTCCTGTAATGAAACTTGCATCGTCCGAAGAAAGGAACAATACCGTTTTTGCCACTTCATTAGGGTCTCCCAATCTTTGCATTGCTGTAGCGGCAGCCAGACTTCCCTTTGCCTCCTCAGGCACCGCTTTTTCCAATCCAGGTGTCAAAATTGGCCCGGGGCTTACGATGTTTACACGGATGTTTCTTTCCGCCAGTTCGTTTGCTGCAATCTGGGCAATTTTATTCAATGCTCCTTTAGTGGCCGAATAGATGGAGGTTCCCACATTTGTAGCTGTTGCAACGGTCGATGATGTAAACACTACCGAGGCTCCTTCTGCCAGATGTGGCAGTAATTGCTGCAATGTGAAGTAAGGGCCTTTTACATTGGTATTGAACTGTGCGTCAAAATCGGCTTCTGTTGCCTGGTTGATCGGTGCAAATACCGCTATTCCTGCGTTCAGGAAAAGGACATCTACTTTGTTGCCGCCTGCTGCAACTGCTTTTTCCAGATCTGCAATACCTGCCAGATTTGAAGTGTCTGAAACTACCGTCTTCAATTTCGGGCTGTTGATCGCTTCTGCAGCTGATTCCAGATTCCCTGCACTTCTTCCTGTAATCCAAACGTTTGCTCCTGCGCTGATAAATGCTTTT
>Ga0247742_10002187_pt1 | contig 12967 bp, 10 predicted proteins | sample UWRJL208509C2_FD_180944 | JGI IMG/M metagenome (GOLD analysis project Ga0247742, IMG submission 180944) | Plant litter microbial communities from Arlington Agricultural Research Station in Wisconsin, United States - UWRJ-L208-509C-2 | ecosystem: Environmental > Terrestrial > Plant litter >...
CGTGACCGAGGCTCGCCTCGCCATCACCATGGCGCAGAACGGCGGCATCGGCATCATCCACAAGAACATGACCCCGCTGCTCCAGGCCGCTGAAGTGCGCCTGGTGAAGAAGTTCGAAGCCGGCGTCATCCGCAGCCCCATCACGGTGCGTCCGGATACGTCGATCGGCGAAGTCATGGCGCTCACCCGCGCACACAACATCTCTGGCGTGCCGGTGGTCGACGGCGAGAAGCTCGTCGGCATCGTCACCAGCCGCGACCTGCGATTCGAACGCAAGCACGACGACCCGGTCCGCAACATCATGACCCGGGAAGATCGCCTGATCACGGTGAAGGAAGGCGCTTCGCACGACGAAGTGCTGGAACTGCTGCACCGCAACCGTATCGAGAAGGTTCTCGTCGTCAACGACAGCTTCCAGCTCCGCGGCCTGATCACGGTCAAGGACATCCAGAAGGCCCGCGACAACCCCAACGCCGCCAAGGACTCCCACGAGCGCCTGGTGGTCGGAGCGGCCGTCGGCGTCGGCGGCGACACGGAGCAGCGCATCGAGGCACTGGTCGATGCCGGCGTGGACGTCATCGTGGTCGACACCGCCCATGGCCACTCGCAGGCGGTCATCGACCGTGCGGGCTGGGTCAAGAAGCATTACCCGCAGGTCCAGGTCATCGCTGGCAACATCGTCACGGGCGAGGCGGCGCGCGCGCTGCTCGGCGCCGGTGTCGACGCGGTCAAGGTCGGCGTGGGCCCGGGTTCCATCTGCACCACCCGGATCGTCACGGGTATCGGCGTGCCGCAGATCACCTCGATCGACCTGGTGGCCACGGCCCTCAAGGGCGAGATCCCGCTGATCGCCGATGGCGGCATCCGCTACTCGGGCGACATCCCCAAGGCACTCGCCGCCGGTGCGTCCTCGGTCATGCTCGGCTCGATGTTCGCCGGTACCGAAGAGGCACCGGGCGAGGTCGAGCTGTTCCAGGGCCGTTCGTACAAGAGCTACCGCGGCATGGGCTCCATCGGTGCCATGCAGCTCGGCTCGAAGGACCGCTACTTCCAGGATGAAGCCGACGCCGACAAGCTCGTGCCGGAAGGCATCGAGGGTCGCGTGCCGTACCGTGGTCCGCTACACAACATCATTCACCAGATGATGGGCGGCCTGCGTGCCTCCATGGGTTACATGGGCGCGGCCAATATCGACGAGATCCACGAAAAGGCCCAGTTCGTGAAGGTGACCGGTGCCGGCGTGCGCGAAGCGCATCCGCACGACATCCAGATCACGAAGGAAGCGCCGAACTACCGCCTGACCGACGCCTAAGGCGTTTGCTCCAGGTGACCCAGGACGCCCGCCTCAAGTGGGCGTTCTGCTTTTTCAGACTTTCGAACTGCAGGCTGCCCCGATGACCGATATCCACAGCGACAAGATCCTCATCCTCGACTTCGGTTCGCAGTACACGCAGCTGATCGCCCGCCGCATCCGTGAGATCGGTGTCTACTGCGAGGTCTGGGCGTGGGATCACGCCCCCGACGAAATTCGCGGCTTCAACCCGCGTGGTGTCATCCTCTCCGGCGGTCCCGAGTCGGTCACCGAGGACGAATCCCCGCGCGCACCCCAGCTGGTCTTCGAACTGGGCGTGCCGGTGCTGGGCATCTGCTACGGCATGCAGACCATGGCCGAGCAGCTCGGTGGCAAGGTCGAAGCCGGTCACCATCGTGAATTCGGTCCGGCCACGATCACCTTCGCCAGCTGTGCGCTGTTCGATACCGTAGTCGAGGAAGGCGAGTCGCTCGGCGTGTGGATGTCCCACGGCGACCGCGTTACCGCGATGCCGGAAGGCTTCGCCGCCACGGCGTCCACCTCGAGCCTGCCGCTGGCCGCGATGGCCGACGACGAGCGTCACTTCTACGGGGTGCAGTTCCATCCGGAAGTGACCCACACCAAGCGCGGCATGGAACTGCTGCGCCGCTTCGTCGTCGACATCTGCGCGACGGATACGCTCTGGGATGCCGCCCACATCATCGAAGACGCCGTCGCCCGCGTGCGCGAGCAGGTCGGCAGCGACCGCGTCCTTCTTGGCCTCAGCGGTGGCGTGGATTCCTCCGTGGTCGCCGCGCTGCTCGAGAAGGCCATCGGCGACCAGCTGACCTGCGTTTTCGTCGATACAGGCCTGCTGCGTTTCCAGGAAGGCGACCAGGTCATGTCGACCATGGCCGAGCACATGGGTGTGCACGTCATCCGTGTCGACGCGAAGCAGCGCTATTTCGACGCCCTTGCCGGCGTGGAAGACCCGGAAGCCAAGCGCAAGATCATCGGCCGCCTGTTCGTCGAAATCTTCGATGAGGAGTCGGCCAGGCTCGAAGGCGTGAAGTGGCTGGCCCAGGGCACGATCTACCCGGATGTCATCGAATCCGCCGGCAGCAAGACGGGCAAGGCCCACGTCATCAAGAGCCACCACAACGTCGGCGGCCTGCCGGAGCACATGAAGCTCAAGCTTGTCGAACCGCTGCGCGAGCTGTTCAAGGACGAGGTCCGCCGCATCGGCGTCGAGCTCGGCCTGCCGCGCGAGATGGTCTACCGCCATCCGTTCCCGGGTCCGGGCCTCGGCGTTCGCGTGCTGGGCGAAGTGAAGGCGGAATACGTGGATCTGCTGCAGCGTGCGGATGCGATCTTCATTGAGGAGCTGCGCAAGCATGGTCTTTATGACCGCGTGAGCCAGGCGTTCGCCGTGTTCCTGCCGGTGCGCTCGGTCGGCGTGGTGGGCGACGGTCGCGCCTATGAGTGGGTGATCGCGCTGCGTGCCGTAGAGACGATCGACTTCATGACGGCGCACTGGGCGCACCTGCCTTACGACTTTCTTGATACCTGCTCTACTCGTATTATCAATGAGTTGCGTGGAATTTCTCGTGTGGTTTATGACATATCGGGAAAGCCGCCGGCGACGATCGAGTGGGAGTGAGCTTCAGCGTGCGGCGCTAGCTAGCGTTGTATGTACTAAAGCCTATAAATGGAAAATATATCCTATAGCCGATATATGGTAAATATTGGTTCCAGGCTATATATTGGCGTCGACCCGGGAGACGCCAATGGACTATCCGATCCGCTTGCCCAATGAACTGCGTGAGTATCTCCGCGCGCTCAGGAAGGAGCAGGGCCTGACGCAAGCAGCGGTCGGCGAACTGATCGGTGTCAGCCAGGCCCGGATTGCAGAGATCGAAAACAATCCAGGGGTAGTCAGCGTCGAGCAACTGCTGAAGCTTCTTTCGGCGCTGCACGCCTCCCTTGTCGTGCGTGACGGAGGGTCGTCGCAGCGACATGGGCCGCCATCAGCGGATGTCACGAGCACGCCAAAGAAGGGCGCCTGGTAGTGGGCGTGCTGAGCGCATGGATGAATGGCGAGCACGTAGGTGCCTGGCGAGTCGACCGCGGCTCTCACACGTTTGCCTACACGTCCTCGTGGTTGGCGTCCGAGAAAGCGCGGCCTCTCTCGCTCTCGCTGCCATTGACGGCGACGCTCTCGATCACAGGGACGGTCGTCGAGAACTATTTCGATAACCTGCTACCCGATAACGATCGTATTCGCGAGCGTATCGGCAGGAGGTTCAGCACGCGGTCGCTCGATGCCTTTGCGTTGCTTGAAGCCATCGGTCGCGATTGCGTGGGTGCCGTGCAGCTACTTCCGGAGGGAACAACACCGGATGGCTGGGACCGTGTCGCATGCGAGCCACTGAGTGAGGCGGAGATAGCTGCGACGCTTCGCTCAGTGCCGATGGATCCGACGGTCGCGACCCGCGACGGCACGCCTCCGTTTCGAATCTCGCTGGCAGGCGCTCAGGAGAAAACGGCATTCGCCTATATCGGTGGACGGTGGTGCAGGCCGCTTGGCGCCACGCCGAGCACGCATATCTTCAAGCTTCCCCTGGGTGTGATCGCCAACGCGAGCCGCGTCGATATGTTCGACTCGGTCGAGAACGAGTGGCTTTGCGCGCAGATCATCCAGGCTCTCGGCCTGCCCGCGGCCCGCACCGACATGGCGACATTCGGCGACCAGCGTGCCCTGATCGTCGAACGGTTCGACCGCGCCTGGGCGCCCGACGGTGAGTGGATCATCCGATTGCCGCAGGAAGATTTTTGCCAGGCATTCGGTTTGCCGCCGCGGCTGAAATACGAGGCAGATGGCGGCCCATCGGTGGCGGATGGACTGACACTGCTCGCAGGAAGTTCAGACGCGGCGACCGACCGGCTGGCGTTTCAACTTGCACAACTGGCGTTCTGGTTGATGGCCGCGCCAGATGGGCACGCCAAGAATTTCTCCATCTTTCTGCGCCAGGGGAACGCCTACGACATGACCCCTCTATACGACGTGTTGTCTATCTGGCCGTATGTCGGGACGAAGAGCGGGCAACTGCATCTACGCGACGTTCGGCTTGCGATGGCCCTTCGGTCGAAGAACGCCCACTACAGTCTCTACACCATTCATGCGCGGCACTGGTACGCACTCGCGCGGAAAAACGGTGGCCTTGCTGTGTGGAAAGCCATGATTGCGTTTGCCGAAGGCGTTGAGGGTGCACTCGACGCTGTCGAGGCCCGGTTGCCGGGTGGATTTCCGGAGAGAATCTGGGGCCCCGTTTCGCGTGGTATGCGGAGGCAGGCGGAGCTATTTCTTGCTGGGGCGGCTGGTATTTCGTAACCGGCCGCTCAGGAAAGAAGCCTGGTGACTATCAGAGCTTCGCAACACGTCGCCTCATGCGCTCCGCGCGCCCAACCACTTCGCCAAATTGGCCACATAAAGCTCAACCGACCGCTTCGCCGCCGGCGTCACCCGCAACGTCCCACCCGGCGCCTCACTGACAAAACTCGGTTTCCCATGGTCCGGATCCCAGTTGTAGTCGGCGAAGTGGTGAAACGTCGACTGTGCCACGGCGGGCCCCGTGCCATCAGGTTGCGGCTCGAAGGCAACGGCGATGGCAAACGGGGCACCGGTTACCTCGCTTTTCCCTGTCGCGATGACGCGAGCGGTAGCGTCGTCAGGCGGTGCCGTGACATCGCCCTCGTGCGGGTGGGACGGGAGATAACGCAACGCGCCATCCGGTGCCTCGGGGTCAGCCAGGATCGGATGGATCTCACCGACCGGCGTGATCTCCTGAAAGTCCCCATTCGCACCCGAATGAAAGTTCGGCCAGAGAATGGCCGTGGTGTACGGGTCGTCGACGACGCGCCGCGAAACATCCGGATCCGGGTTATGCGTATGAAAGTGATGCGCCTGTCCCACGCCTTTCAGGTCGCAGACCGAGCAGCCGAGATCCATGTGATCGCGCGCGACCAACAGGCCGCCGCCGCGTTGCCGGAAACGATCGATCGCCGCGCGCTCCTCATCATTGAGCCCATCGCCGACATCGACAGCGAACAACCACAGCTGGTCGAAGTCGCTCTCATCGAGGTTAGCCAACACCGGATCGGACGAGCCAGGCGGAGTGCCCCGATCGCGTGCTACGACGTCATACAGATGCTCGCCGTCCGCGGCGCGCGCACGGCCGAGCAACTCGCGAAGCAGCGAGAAGCGCGCGATGCTCCAGTCATCCGCGGTCGGTTCAATGGTGGTCTGCAGGAGAATGCGTTTCTGGTTCATGTCAGCGTGAAACCTGGTCAATACGTTTTAGATAATCAGCCGAGACGGGCTTGTGCGAGAGCATTACCGATCCACTGCACGATCGCCTGGGTCGGCATGGCGCCCGACGTCCGGGCGACTTCGCGTCCTTTGTGAATCATGATCATGGTCGGGATGCTGCGGACCGCATAGCGCGCGGAAATCTCCGGAACGGCTTCGGTATCGAGCTTGGCCATGCGCACGCGGGGCTCGAGTATCTTGGCGGCCGCCTCGAAATTCGGGCTCATCGTGCGGCAGGGGCCACACCATGCAGCCCAGAAATCGATGACCACCGGCAGCTCGCTCTTCACCGTATGTCGCTCGAAGTTCGCCGCAGTCATATCGACGGCCTTGCCCGGGAAAAGTCTGTTATGGCACGTGCCGCACTTGGGGTCTTGTCCCAACCTGTCCCTCGGCACGCGGTTGAGCGCGGCGTCGACGGGGCAGGCGACGATCACCGAGTCGGAACGGCTATCGACGGCGGATGCGGTGGATTGATCGGACATGCGGGCCTTCCTCGTTGAAGCATGGCGTTGACCATACAACGGCGCATTGCGGAACGTCTTGTCAAAGTGGTGCTAGTCCTGCCGATACCAATCCTCCGAGGCCGGCACCCTCTCCGCCAGAAAATCCACGAAGGCCCGCACGCGCGTCGCGAGGTGTTCATGCCCAACGAACACGGCATGCGTCACCTGCCGCTCGCCCGCGTTGAAGTCCTCGAGGATCGGCACCAGCCGCCCCGCGGCGATATCGCGCTCCACGTGATACGAGGACAGCCTCGAGATTCCCAGCCCGTCGACCGCCATGCGCCGTAGCGTCTCACCGTTGTTCGCCTGGAAGTTCCCGTTGACCGGCACGGGCCGGCTCTTGCCAGTGGCAGGGTCCAGGAACGGCCACGCATTGAACGAGCGGCCCAGGTTGAAGACCAGGCAGTTATGGCCTTCAAGATCCTCGGGGCTCGCCGGCATGCCGCGCCGTTCCAGGTACGCCGGCGAGGCAAACACCACATGACCGGCCTCGCTGATCTTGCGTGCCTTCAGGCCGGAATCGGGCAACACGCCGACGCGTATGGCTACGTCGGCGCGGTCTTCCACCAGGTCGACGATGTTGTCGTTGAGCGAAAGGTCGAGCTCGACCAGTGGGTAGGCAGCGAGGAATTCCGGGATCAACGGGACGATCTTGCGCACGCCGAATGACACAGAGGCATTCACGCGCAATTTCCCCGAGGGCACCGCCGCGCCGCCGTGGGCGACAAGGCGCTCGGTCTCGTCGATATCGGCCAGGACTCGCAAGGCGCGCGCGTAGTACGTCTCGCCTTCGGAGGTGAGTTGCAGCGTGCGCGTGGTGCGTACGATCAGGCGCGTGCCGAGCCGGCTTTCCAGTCGCGCCACGAGTTTGCTGATTGCCGAGGGTGACAAGCCGAAGCTGCGCGCGGCACCGGCAAAGCTGCCGGCCTGCACGACCCGCATGAAGGCTTCCATCTCTCCCGCGCGGTTGTCCATAAGTCCACCTATTCGTGAATTGAGGGCATGAGTGTCGATAGCCGGGCCGGTCTTGCCGCTGGCGCGAACGAGTTTCATATTACTCGTCGTAAGCCGTGGTGGCGCCCGCTGGCGCACGCGAGATTGAGGTCGTCCCTGGTCATATTCGTGATGACACGGAACGAATCCCGCCACGGCACCCCTATTCGACCTGGAGAACTACCATGACTATCCGCGACAAACTTCTGGCGGGCCCGCTGGGCTTCGGCACCGCCCCGCTGGGCAATATGTTCCGCAACATTCCCGAGGACGAGGCTGCCGCCACCGTCGAAGCGGCCTGGGAGCAGGGCACGCGTTTCTTCGACACCGCGCCGTTCTATGGCGCCGGCCTCGCCGAGATTCGTCTGGGCCAGATGCTGGCGAAGCACCCGCGTGACGAATACACCCTGAGCACCAAGGTCGGCCGCATCGTCCTGGACGAGCTGGAAACCGGCCCCCGGGACCTGGGCGAGAAGGGCGGTGTGTTCGAATTCGGTCGCCCGAACAAAGTCGTCGATGACTACACGGAGAAAGGCACGTACCAGTCCATCGAGGACAGCCTGAAGCGCATGAACGTCGGGCATATCGATTTTGTCTGGGTGCACGACATCGCGCAGGACTTCTACGGCGACGAGTGGCTGGGCAAATTCGAGATCGCTCGCACGGGTGCCTTCCGTGCGCTGGATCGCATGCGCGACGAAGGCGTTATCAAGGGCTGGGGTCTGGGCGTGAACAAGACTGAGCCGGTGGAGCTCCTGCTGGGCCTGGCCAACGCCCGTCCGGATGCCACGCTGCTTGCCGGACGCTATACGCTGCTCGATCACGCCCACGCACTCCAGCGTCTCATGCCGGCGGCTGCGGCGAAGGGCGTCGACATCGTCGTCGGTGGTCCGTACAGCTCGGGCATTCTTGCCGGTGGTGCGAACTTCGAATACCAGGCGGCGTCGCCGGAAATCATCGCCCGCGTTGAAAAGATCAAGGCGCTGGCCGGCCGCTACGACGTGCCGGTGAAGGCTGCCGCCGTGCAGTTCGTGCTGGCCCATCCGGCCGTGGCGGCGGTGATCCCCGGTGCAAGCAAGCCATCGCGTATTGCCGAAGACCATGCCGCGCTCAAGGCGGTCATCCCCACCGACTTCTGGCGCGAGATGCGTGAGCAAGGCCTCGTGGCTCCGGACGCGCCGCTGCCCGGCAACGCCTGAGCGACCTTTTTTTCAAGCCATCGATACCCCACCACAGGTATCAAGCTCTATCCCCTGAAGCGGTACCCGAGGAGACACCCCATGGCGCAGCCCGCGCTTTTCAAACCGATCCGTGTACGCAACCTCGACCTGACCAACCGGATCGTGATCGCGCCGATGTGCCAGTACTCGGCCGTGGACGGCCTGATGAACGACTGGCATCTGATGCACCTGGGCACGCTGGCCAATTCAGGCGCCGCCCTGGTGACCATTGAAGCCACCGCCGTGCTGCCCGAAGCGCGGATCACCTGGGCCGATGTGGGCCTGTGGGACGACGCGACCGAAGCCGCCATGAAGCGGACGCTGGAGGGCGTGCGCAAGTGGTCGAACGTGCCGATCGCCATCCAGTTGAACCATGCGGGCCGCAAGGCGTCGACCGATACGCCCTGGGTCGGTGGCGGCCAGCTTGCGCCGGATGACGTACACGGTTGGCAGACCGAGGCGCCGTCGGCCGTGGCCTTCCTCGACGACTATGTCGCTCCGACCGCCCTGGATCGCGACGGCCTTGCCCGCGTCCGCGATGCCTTCGCCGCCGCCGCGGTGCGAGCGGCTCGCCTGGACATCGACGTCGTCCAGCTGCACGGTGCCCACGGCTACCTGCTGCACCAGTTCCTGTCGCCTATCTCCAACCAGCGGACCGACGAGTACGGCGGTTCGCTGGAAAACCGGATGCGTTTCCCGCTCGAGGTGTTCGATGCGGTTCGTGCCGCGTTCCCGGCTGATCGCCCCGTCACCATGCGTGTGTCGGCGACCGACTGGGTCGAGGGCGGTTGGGACCTCGAGCAGACCATCGTGTTCGCTCGTGCGCTGGAAGACCACGGCTGCGACGCCATCCACGTGTCCACGGGCGGCCTCGACGCCGCGCAGAAGATCCCGGTCGGCCCCAGCTACCAGGTGCCCTTCGCCCGCGCGGTGAAGGCCGCCGTGAAGATGCCCGTGATCGCCGTGGGCCTGATTACCGAAGCCGAGCAGGCTGAGGCCATCGTGGCAACGGGCGATGCCGACATGATCGCCCTCGCGCGTACGGTGCTGTACGACCCCCGCTGGCCATGGCACGCGGCCGCCCAGCTGGGCGGGCTGATTCACCATCCGCCGAAGCAATACCTGCGCTCGCAGCCTTCGCGCTTCCGGCACCTGTTCTCTGTTCCGGAGCATATGAAGGCCGAAGCGGGCTGGACCGAGGACGGTGAGGGGCACCTCACGTAAGAGGGCGATCGCACCAGCTGCGACAAGATGTGGCAAGGGCGCCGGTGTGCCGATAGGTACACTGGCGGCTCCCTTGATCAGGAGTGTCTCCCATGGCCGCGCCCGTTCCTCCGTTCACCCATGAATCCGCCGTGCAGAAAGTCCGTCTGGCTGAAGACGGCTGGAACAGCCGCAACCCGGCCAAGGTCTCGCTCGCGTACACCGTCGACAGCAAGTGGCGGAACCGCGCCGAGTTCGCCAACGGCCGCGAGGACATCGTCGCCTTCCTGACCCGCAAGTGGCAGAAGGAGCAGGACTACCGGCTGATCAAGGAGCTCTGGGCATTTACCGGCGACCGTATCGCCGTACGTTTCGCCTACGAGTGGCACGACGACAGCGGCAACTGGTTCCGCTCGTACGGCAATGAGAACTGGGAGTTCAATGCCGAGGGCGAGATGCACCATCGCTACGCGTGCATCAACGATCTTCCCATCGCCGAGAGCGAGCGCAAGTTCCATTGGCCGCTCGGACGTCGTCCGGATGATCACCCGAGCCTGTCGGACCTTGGCCTCTGATGAGCAAGGAGCCGAAGCGTTGCGCGTGGGCGGGCAGTGATCCGCTTTACACCGACTACCACGACACCGAATGGGGCGTGCCGCTGCACGATTCGCGCATGCTCTGGGAACAGTTGATGCTCGAAGGCTTCCAGGCCGGCCTCGCGTGGATCACCGTGCTGCGCAAGCGCGAAACGTTCCGCAAGGCGTTCAAGGGATTCGATCCGGCCAAGGTGGCGCGGTTCGGTGAGAAGGACATCCTGCGTCTGCTGGAAGATCCCGGCATCATTCGTTCGCGCGCGAAGATCGAGGCCACTATCAACGGCGCGCGCGTCTACGAGGACATGAAAGCGCGCGGCGAGACGTTTGACGCTTACTGCTGGTCGTTCACCGACGGCAAGGTGTTGCGCGGCGACGGACGCACCGTGCACGCGCAGACGCCGTTGTCGGTCACCATCTCGAAGGATCTGAAGAAGCGTGGCTTCAAGTTCGTCGGCCCGACTATCACCTACGCCTGGATGCAGGCGGTGGGTATCGTCGACGACCACGCGATAGGCTGCTTCCGGCGCTGACCGGGAAGGGTAGGGGCCTGTTTGGAAAGGGATGTGGCGCGCGGGTTGCCCAGCGCGCCACGTCCCGGCACGTCAATCAGCCTGGTTACAACTTGACCTTCACGCCAAGGTTGAAGAACCGGCCAATAGCGCCGTCCTGGGCATATGTCGGGTTGTAGTTGACCCCGGCATAGTTGGCTACGTCCAGCGGTGCCTTACGATCGAACGCATTCATGATCGACGCGGTCACGGCGATCTTCGGCGTGAACTGGAAGCTGCCGGTGAGGTTGAACTCGGTGAACGAACCGACAGTGCAACTGGAATAACCATCGGGAATGCAATCACTGCCGTACACGTCCGGCGCCGTGTTCTTCATGCCACTGGTGTGATAGAAGGTCCCGGTGAGGGTGAGGTTGTTCCAGATCATCGTGTTCGACCACGATTCGCGATATCGCGGCGTACCCGCACCCGAAGACAGGTTGTAAGGGCCGTGCGTGCCTGCGAACGATTCCACCGTGCCGTCGGGCAGCGTCAGTCTCCAGGAAAAGATATCCGTACCGCTGAAGTCGGAGATGTACTGGATACCGTTACCGAAGGTGAAATGCCCCTGCAGGTCGACATCCAGGCCATCGGTGACCAGGGAGTTGGCATTGATATAGCTGCCGATCACTTCGATCGGACGCGCCAGCGCATTGGGGTTGAGCGGATCGGGCTTGTCGGCGATCACCTGGGTACCGGCAGGCAAGGCTTGTCCCGCGTAATAGGCATCCAGAATGGCGTTGGGGTCTGTCGACGTAATCACATCGGTTTTCTTGATGTGATAATAATCGAATGACGCATTCAGCCAGCTCGTCGGCTGCAACACGATGCCCAGCGTGTAGCTTTTCGCCCGTTCCGGCTTGATGTCCTTGTTGGCGTCGGTGAACTGGGCCAGCTGGTAAGCCTGCACATAGCCGTTGTTGCCATGTTCCGCGGCGAAGGATGCCGGCGGGTTGTAAGTGACGAAACCTTCGTTCGAGCTCGAGCCGTTCTCCGAAAAGCTCGGCGCACGCACGCCCTTGGAGAACGTACCGCGGACAGCGAGCCAATCGAGCGGCTTCCACTTCAGGCCCAGCTTGGGCGCGAACTCGGTCCCGATATCCGAATAGTGATCGACGCGGCCGGACAGATCCGCCTCCAGCGATTCCAGCAACGGCGCATCGAATTCAAGGTAAGCCCCTTCGACATCGCGGCTGCCCCTCGTCTGCGCATTACCCAGGCCCTGGAACTCGTTACCGGGGTTCAGTGATGGATCGTTCTGTGCCTCGTGGCGCAGTTGGATACCCGTCGCCATACCGAGGGCGCCACCGGGCAAGTCAAACAACGTGCGATTAGCCGCCAGATCGAGGGCGTCGAGGTCGGAGGTCGAGGTTTTGTTGTAGCCCGGCGCGAGGGCATTTCGTACCGCCGAGCTGTTCGACGACGGGTTGAGGAAATTGTAGCTGCCGGTATTGATCGCGTTGATCAGGCCGGCGTACTGCAGATAACCGTACAGCTGGGTATCCAGGCTGGTGTGGTTGAGGACAAGTGCCGCGTCGTAGTTCCATTCGCCCCAGGTACCAGCGACATCGCCGACGATGCGCAGGTTGTGGTTATCGTAGGTACCACCGCGGGGGATATCGCCGAACGCGTAGTTGAGCAGGGCCGCCTGACCGCTCGCCGCGAAGGGGTTGTTCGGGTTGAGGCTGCCGTTGCTCAAATACACTGGCAACGCAATATTGTTGGTGTTGTTTGGCGTTGAAGTCTGGATTTGGGCCGGAGAATTGACCGTATCGGTTTTTGTCTCCATGTAGCTGAGCGACACGTACGCTTTCGTAGTGTCATTGATCTTCACGGTGAAGCGGCCATAGACGCCGCCTTCCTTCGTCTTGGCCTGGATCTGGGTGTATTGCGCCGTCGTGTTCTGCTGGCAGTAAGTACCCGACGTGTCGGTGGTAAGGGTGCCCTTTGCGCCGCATCCGCCGGTCAGCAGGCTGGCGGTGGCGCCGCTGTTCGGAACACCGGTGGTGACGTCGCCCGGCGTGCCCAGCGTGCCGGGGGTCACCGAGCCGTAGATCGAACCCGAGCCGTTCGCCGGCTGCCCCGGCTGGAGATTGGCGCCACCGATTCGACTAAGGTCCTGGGTGTTGAAAGGAAAGGCGCGGTCACCCGCCTGGATGGCGTTGTCCTCCTCGAACTGCGCGCTGAAGTAGGCGTTGTAACCGTCCTTATTCAGGTCGCCGCCGCCGGCAAGGAAGGTAC
>Ga0247742_10002188_pt1 | contig 12966 bp, 12 predicted proteins | sample UWRJL208509C2_FD_180944 | JGI IMG/M metagenome (GOLD analysis project Ga0247742, IMG submission 180944) | Plant litter microbial communities from Arlington Agricultural Research Station in Wisconsin, United States - UWRJ-L208-509C-2 | ecosystem: Environmental > Terrestrial > Plant litter >...
TCTTCTTCGCGGTGGTGGTCTTGGCGGACATGGCTGGGTTATCCCTTCTCGGTTTGGTGGCGTCGTAGCGCTTTGCGCGCGCGGGTGACCTCGTTGCGTTCGTTTTGGCGCTGTTTGCGAAAGGTGGTCAGAGTGACCAGCTGGCGGTCGGGGTCGGCGGTATAGGTGATGCGCTGGTTGACCTGTCCACAGCGAAACCGCAACTCCCACAATTGCTCTGAGAGGTAGCGGTTGTGTGGCATGCTCAGCGCGATACCCTCGGCGGCGAGTCGGTCGAGGGCCTGATCGGCCTGGGCAAGTTCACCTTCAGGCAGACGGGCATACCAGCGTTCAACTTCGTCGCTGAGCATGATTCGCCACCCATCGGCCACACCGTTACCATATCGACTTCGACATATACCGTCAACGATATACTTGATGTCGGGGCCGCCTGCCTGTCGGCGATGCCGAGCGCTGTCACACTATGCTTTGGGGCAGGGACGCCGACAAGGGGCGCTGCGCCGCCGGCGGTGTTCCCGAGCGGCAACCCGTTGGTGTACATCAGCTCCGAAAACCTTGCACAAGCAGGAGGATTCGCGCCCGGCGAACCGTATGAGCCGGGGCTCGAGGGCCATAGCTGGTCGTGTTTCGGTTCGCATCGCACGCGTTGTTCCACAGCGGCTTCTAAGAAGTTATGTGTGACCACCGGCGGCAAGTCCTTGGTCGCGTCGGCGACGACCTTGACACCCGGCGGATCGGCCGCGGACGCTCGCCCCATTGGCCGTCACCCCGACCGAGCGCCGCGGGTCGTGCGGTCGTCAACGGAGACGCGCCGGTCCAGTGACCACTCCGGCGCCGATATCTGTACGGCATACTGCGAGTCAGTTGGCCGCAAGCTCCCGGTTCCGCCAGGGACCGAAGATCCAACGGACCTCAGGCCTCGATCGGCTCACGGCCAAACATTGGCACAGTCGCGAAGACGCTACCCATCGCTCCTGCCCAACGCTCTCCCAGAAGAGAGTTCGACGAATCCGCCCTGGTTGGCGATGGTTTCGACGCAACGATCAGGCCCACGACGACCGCAATTGCAACGGCAGCCACCACGGCTACGATGAGCAGCATTCTGAAGCTCACAGTGAAGCTACGCCGTGGCGGTGGTGGGCCAGGTGGATGCGTGTAGGGCTCGCCGTTCCATGCTGAGCCATGGGGCGGCAATGGCGGGTGAGGCGGTTCGCCGGTCATGGTTCCCCCTTGGGTGAGCTGGCCCATCAGCGATACTGCGGAACGATACGCTTCCGCGATGCCGGGGCGACGGAACGCGTTTCCGCCACGGGCCAGTGACGAATTGGGCTTCAGTGCAGGGATTCGAGGGCCCGATTGTCCGCCGGTGTCAGGTAAAGCTGGACCGTCAATCGTTCCGGTTCGGCGCTGAGGCAGTCGCAGACTCATGCCCGGCTCGGCGCGATGGGTCTCGCTAGCCGAATAATCACAGGCGCATGGGTGGAGACTTGGGCGAGTGGCACCGTCAGATTGTTCGGGCACGTAGGGCGAGAAGTCGGACAGACTCAGGCATTCCCGGATAACTCCCATTGGTTCCGGATCGGACATCTGGACCGTCGCATGCCATTAAAACCGCTCTACTGCATCGCATTTCGGTATGTAGAACTTCTACAATACTGTCAACTTCATTGTCCCGCTTACGAATTAGGGTGTAGCGAGGTCTGACACGGGCTCCAAGAATGCACATTCTTGTCACCGTGACGAATCGTACGACACTGCGCACCCACCAAGGAGGTCGGCCGCCCGGGACATCCGGCCGCAGGGCGTCGGGTGGCGGCCGAAACACGGACGCTTCAGCCCGTCTCAGACGATCGGACACCGCTCGCCCAGACCTCGCCATCGCGACTCCGTCGGCGAGTACCGCGGTGAGATCACGTCCCTCGACCAGCCGCATGCCCATATAGAGCTTGCCGTCGATCTCGCCATGGGGATAGATCGGGATGATGCGCCGATCGCTCAGCCGACTCACTGCGCGCGCCTCGCGGCGGAAGCGCTCAAGCCTGGCGGAGTCATAGGCCCGCCACACCTCGCCCATGCCGCCGCGACCCAATGGTTCCAGCAGTTGGTACGGCCCGAAAACTGTTCCCGCCAACACGCCTCCCCAGCGATGAACTACAGGTCACAGACAAACCACCTTGAGTCAGCACGCTCGGCGGAGGGGCACCCCGCGGACTACTTGTCCGTCAGCGCAAGAGAGGCCCCGACATGCGTAGTGCTGGGCGTTCGGCTAGTGGGGGATGCCGTTCGATGGAAGGTTGACCCAGATGTCGTGGTTGCAGATCATGGAGCCGCCGGGACCGATGTTGTCGCAAGCGATTTGAGGGTCGACGTATGGCGCGGCTGGCTGCGAGCCAGCCGGAACGATCCAATCGGCCCATGGGTTGACAGGGTCAGTCGAATAGGCCCCTTGATGCAGACGTTGGACGGTCCTGCTTATGGACGGTGGAGCGGAAATGAAGAGACCTGGCACGGTGCCGGTGCTTGCCCAGTAGGCCGGGTCGCCGCAGCTCAGTTCCGGCGATGCTATGACCGTCATCGGTACAAGGTTCCCGCCGGCCTCCGAGCAGATCTGTTGAACAGTCAACGTCGTGTCCGCGTGTGCAGCTGGCGAGAGTACGAGGGTTCCGGCGGCCACAGCAAGGCCGAGCAAAATCTTCATCGAGTCCCCTACCTCTAGTTTCTCGGCCTCCCCAGCCGGGTCCGGGTAGGTTAGCAAAGAAGTCGAAGATTCGCGGGCTTTCCTGAGTCGTCGAGACTGATTACTCGTCAGATCTTCGAGATCCGTTGCCTCCGGATGCGTTGCGTCGGTAATCCAGTACGTCCAAGCGTGCGGCATCGACGCCGAGCCTTGGCCGACCATGATTGGTGTCGTCAAGCTGGTACTCATTTTTCAACGCTCTAGCCGCGACACCGGCAGGGTGGAGCAAGCTAGCGGCCGACGCCGGTTAGCTGTCGCGACTCGGTAGCGAAGCTGGGTGACACAAAGCGGCGCTTCACCTAAGTCGCGTTCAACCCGTGCGTCTCTGCGTAATGACATGCCGTGAAAACGGTAACGCAGCAATTCCTTTCGTTGTTCTGGCCGTGGCCGTGGCCGTGGCCGTTTCGTCCTTCATGCAGGCATACACCTTGCGGGCCACCCGGCGTTTGAGGCACCGCAACGCCGCCATGGGCGAGTCGCCGTGGGTGATGCGTTTTCGGTAGTAGTCGGCGCCAGGGCCACCCCTCAGTTGTGTAATGGCGATCCGGTGCAGGCCCGCGTTAAGGCGGCGATTTCCCGTTCGGACGTATCGCATCCGCCCCTCGGTCTTGCCTGACCACGCGGGCTCGGGCGCCACTCCTGCGAACCGGGCAAATGCTGCCTCGGTGGGGAACCGTTCCACACCAGCGGTTTCGGCCACGATCTTGGCCGCTGTCAGGTCGCCGCAGCCGTGGATCGCGAGCAGATGCGGGCATTCACGTCGGACACGTTCGGTGAGCCGTCGCTGCGCGCCGGGGACTGCGCCACCTAGCCCCCAATTTGTCACTGTGACGTTTTGGGGTCGACCTAGCCGTCAGGCGGAGCCGAAGCCACGGGTGGTGCTTGCCCCAATAGTCGTTGACTGCAGGGCATTCGGCCACTTCTCGAACGTTGCTCTTTCGCAAGCGCAGGGTGCGACCGCTAGGTCCTCGCGACGAATTCGCGCCGAAATCTCTGTGTCGATGCGCTGTCGCATGCCGAACTTGCAACTCTGGCATGGAGTTAAGGCTCGAGGCGCGGAATAGATTGCGCTGCAACGCATTTCGCCGATAACAGAGATTATGTCAGGTAAACCTCGCCGTTTTCATCTGATGAATCACGGACGTTTCCAGTGACCCTCGCCTGGGCCCACCGGGTCGATTTGGCCAAAGCGCCTTGACGCCAAGGGTTTATGGCGAATTGCACCAGGCCCGTACGCCGCCCCTTCCCGCACGGTTGGCACGACACGCGTCGACGGATGTCGTTCCGCGATGGACCTACCTGCGCCGATGTGGTAATGATTCAGTAGATGATTCAATGATGCATCAGATGAGACGACCTGGGAGGCCGAATTGCCCGTCGACAAGAGCGGTCGCGTGTTCCTGGTTGGTTCCGTTCCGCTGCTGCATCCTGAGGTCCAAACCGTCGAGGAAATGCTGGACGGCTGGCGCAACCAGCAACTGTGCCGCAACCTCGACCACGACACCATCGACGGCCGTATCGGCCTGGTTCAGCGGTTCATCGCCCACACCAATGAGTACCCCTGGTCGTGGACACCGGCCATCGTCGAGGAATTCTTCGCCGACCTCCGGAGTATCAAGGGCCGCCGCCAATCCACAATCCGCGGCTATCAGAACGGCCTTCGGTTGTTCTGCTCCTACATCGCCGATCCCGACTACGGCTGGGACCGAGTATGCGAGCAACGATTCGGCACGCACCCAGCGCAGGTGTTCTTCGCGTGGAACACCGCCACTCACGTCCAGGACAACGAACAAGATCCCGAGAAGCGCCCGTTCACCAAACAGGAGCTGCAGGACTTCTTCGACCATGCCGACGACCAGGTCACCGTTATCGCCAACACCCGAAGAAAGGGCTGGCTGCCAGCCTACCGAGACGCCGTGATGTTCAAGGTCGCCTACTCCTACGGAGTGCGATTCAACGAACTGCGACACCTGCAGACCGTCGACTTCTCCCGCAATCCGCACGCACCGGAGTTCGGCCGCTACGGCGTCGTGAAGGTCCGTTACGGCAAGGCCAAGAAAGGCTCCCCACCCAAACGCAGGACCGTTCTCACGGTGTTCGACTGGACACCGGAGATCATCAGCGACTGGCTCACCCACGGTCAGCCCTACCTCGACGACGGCATCGACCTATTCCCCAGCGAGCGCGGCGCCCTGGTCGCCGAACGAACACTGCTGCGCAGATTCCGGCGGTACTGCAACGACCTCGAACTCTCCGCAGGCCTGGATCTGCACTCCTTCCGACGCTCCTACATAACCCACCTCGTCGAAGACGGCTGGGACGCCAAGTTCGTCCAAGACCAGGCCGGCCATGAATACGCCAGCACCACAGCGCTCTACACCGGCGTCTCGAGCGACTTCCGAACCCGCACTCTGCGCCGAGTCCTGGACCGGACCATCAAAGATGCCCTCTCCTTTGGCGAGGAGACGTCGTGAAACGCGACGTCGACTACACCTGGCGCCTCGCCGAGTTGATGGCTGCCCACGGCATGCACAACAGCACCGATCTCATCCCCCGCCTCGCTGAACGTGGAATACAGCTGTCGCGGCCACAGGTCTACCGCATCGTGCACCAACGTCCCGAACGCGTCGCCCTGCAGCTGATGGCAGCACTGTGCGACATCCTCGGCTGCGGCGTCGAAGACCTCGTCACCGTTACAGCGACCGACGCCCGCAAGAAGAAGGCCGCTTCCGGCACCACTGCACCACCCAATGTCGTCGAACTCAACAAGTCCATACGGCCCCGACGAGCACGCATCATCACCGATGGCACCGATTAACCCCACACCCCGATCCACCACACGCGGGCGACCACGAGTCACCACCGGCACCTTCGAATGCAGCCGCTGCCAACGCATGGCCAACAAGCTGCGGGCCTGCTGGCCCGGTGATCAGCTCTGCCACAGCTGCTTCTACACCGCGATGCGCACCCACGGCATCTGCCCAAACTGCGGGCACGACGGCGTTCTCCCCGGCCGCCGCAGCCGCACCGATCCAAGCCCGGTCTGCCTGACGTGTGCGGGTATCCCCAATGACTTCACCTGCGCGACCTGTCACCATGAAGGCGAGATCTACCGCCGCCGCCAGTGCGCCCGCTGTGCCCTGCGCGAGGACCTCTGTAAAATTCTGCTGCACCATCCCGCCGACCTTGCCGCCATGCAGACACTCATAGAGGTGCTCTGTGGCGTCGACAGACCCGAAAGCATCCTGACCTGGAAACGCAACATCCAGGTACTAGAGCTGCTCGGCGGAATTACCTCCGGCGCAATACCACTGACCCACGACGGCCTCACCGCGGCAGGATCCGGGCGCCACATCGATCACCTGCGCAGCCTGCTACAACACCACGGCCTGCTCCCACAACGCGACGAACACCTGGCGCGCTTCGAAGTCTGGCTGGCCACCAAACTCGACGCGATCGCCTCCCCCACGGTCCGCACTCCTGTCGAGCAGTTCGCGACCTGGCACCACCTGCGACGCCTGCGAAGCGAGTCGAAACCCGACCAATCCTCCGGAGGCCCAGTGCGTTCCGCGAAACAAGAGATCACCGAGACCATCAAATTTCTCACCTGGCTCGAACAGACTCACCGACGCACAGTCAACGACTGCGCGCAACAAGATGTCGACGAATACCTCGCGTCCGGGCCGACGACCCGCCATCTCATCCGCACCTTCTTCATCTGGGCCAAAAAGAGCAAAGTCAACGTCGCGGTGCAGATCGGATTCCGGCAGGCGAAAACCAGTCCGACGATCACTCAGGACCACCGCCTGGCATGGCTCAAGGAACTGCTTATCGGCGACTCCGAGAGCCTGCCCTACCGGGTTGCCGGTGTGCTGCTACTCCTCTACGCCCAGCCGTTGACCAAGATCGCGTCCCTGCAGTCCACTGCGATATCTCAAGCCGACGGAGAGACCCGTATCGCGCTCGGCAAGGCACCGATCCCGGTCCCCGAACCGTTCGCGTCCCAGCTCAACTACCACCGACATAACCGGCCGAACCTGCGGACGGCGGGCGGGGCCGCCGGCTCACCCTGGCTGTTCCCCAGCAGCCGGCCAGGGCGACATCTCGACCCGCAGGCCATCATGCAGCGGCTTCGGTGGCTGGGGATTGACCTGCTGGGCTCACGCAACACGGCCCTGCGGGAACTTGTCTCCGAGATTCCCGCTCCCCTGGTCGCTGAGATGCTCGGCTACAGCGACCAAGTCACCCAGAAGCACGCCGCAGAAGCCGGCAACACCTGGGCTAGATACGTCCAGCGCTGAAGACGTTGTCCCAGAACGGAAGTCATTACGTGCCGTCTCAGCCAGTTTGACGTTGCGATTCCTGATCCCGGGCGACGGCCACCCTCGGCCTCGTCGGCGAGGCACTGGTCGACTGGGCCATTGCCGGCCCAGCTGAACTCCGACCTCGTCCGGCCACGCATCGTTGCTCGCCACGGGGCGGATTGCACAACCGGCGGTCGAATAGTCGATTGATGTGAGGTGATGAATCAGAGTAGGCGCCGGTCGTTTCGTGTAAACACCGCATCACTGCGGGAGCTTCAGCACCCTGAGTTGCCATCTAAGACGACTAGTCATATTGTATGCATAGCCGTCCAGCGAAGTGTTGGCCGGCGTCCACTTGAGTGGAGCAAGGTTTGATCCCTTTGAGGCGTTAGGAGCAGTGGCCATGCCCAAGCCGAACGTGCGCGAGAAGATCATCGGCGGAGCTTCGGATGTGTTCCACCGAAAAGGGTTCAATGCCAGCACCGTCGACAATATCGTGGACACCGCGGGTGTTCCGAAGGGCTCGTTCTACAACCACTTCAAGAGCAAAGAGGACCTGGCGCTGGAGGTGATTGACCGCTATCGCGCCGCGTTCGAGCATGGATCCCTGATCGACTATGAGCGTTCGCCCGTCGAACGGCTCGCGGTGTACTTCGAGTACCTCGCCGACCGTTTCGAGCGTGATGGTTTCGACAAGGGTTGCCTGCTGGGCAATTTCGCCAATGAGATGGCTGACCACAGCCCTGCTATTCGGGCACGGTTGACAGCCGTGTTCGACGAATGGACCGACGCCCTCGCGGTGGTGATCCGGGAAGGCCAGCAACGGGGGGAGATCGGCTCGCCCCAGCCGGCGGCGCGCTTGGCAGGCTTCCTGCTGAACGCCAGTGAAGGTGCCATCGTGCGGACCCGGTGCAGCAAGGACCGGGCTGCGATGGAGGATTTTCGCGCGCTGGCCTTCTCGGTTCTCGACATCCGCTGAATGCCGATCGTCGATGCGACGAAGCATCCCTGCATGCCCAAAGCAAGATGACTAGTCATATTACGCAGCCGAACGGCTGCGACCCGCGCCTCACCGGCGCAGAAAGACGGCGAACATGTCCGACACATACAGAGCTCTGCAAGTGACCGCGCCCGGGGTTCTCGATCTCGTCCACCGCCCTTTGATCGCGCCCGTCGCCGGCCAGGTCCGCATCCGCGTCGAGGCCTGCGGAGTATGTCATTCCGATTCGTTGGCGGTGGAAGGAATCCTTGCCGTCGACTACCCCCGGGTGCCCGGCCACGAAGTCGTGGGCACGATCGATGCGATCGGTGAGGGCGTGCAGGGTTGGACGGTCGGCCAGCGGGTGGGCGTCGGCTATCAAGGGGGCACCTGTGGCTACTGCGATAGCTGCAGGCGAGGTCAGTTCATGACCTGCGAGAACCAGCTCAGTACCGGTCTTGACTATGACGGCGGTTATGCCGAAGTGATGATCGCCCAGGCGAACGGCCTTGCCGCGATACCCGACGGTCTATCAGCCGCCGAGGCTGCTCCGATACTGTGCGCGGGCGTCACCGTCTTTAACGGACTGCGCAACTCGGTGGCCCGGGCCGGCGATCTGGTGGCCATCCAGGGAGTGGGCGGCCTCGGTCATCTCGGTATCCAGTATGCGCGAAAGATGGGTTTCCGCGTTGCCGCCATCGCGCGCGGCCGGGAAAAGGAAACGCTTGCACAAGGTTTCGGTGCCCACCACTACATCGACAGCGAAGGCGGCGATCCGGTGGCTGCCGTACGGGATCTCGGTGGCGCGAAGGTGATCCTGGCCACCGCTGCCGACAGCAAGTCGGCGGGGTTGTTGGTCGAAGCGCTCGCACCGCAAGGCCAACTGGTGGTCGCGGGCGCTTCGTTCGAACCGATGGAGGTCGACGCGGTCAAAATGCTGTTCGGCGAGCAGTCGATCATCGGCACACTCACAGGGTCGCCGATCGAGCGGGAGGACACGCTGGGTTTCACTGCGTTACAGGATATTCGAGCAATGACCGAAGCGGTGCCGCTCGCGCAGGCGGCTGAAGCCTACCGCCGCATGATGCGCAACGAGGCGCGCTTCCGCATGGTGCTCACCCCGTGAGCTGAGCCGCCATCGTCACCTAGCGCCATCGCCCGTCGAGCCGGCAGTCGTCGCTACTCGACACCTCACACCCACACTGAAGGACTCCCGTGAAATCAATCCAGTTCAGCAAATACAACTCTCCACGCTCAATCAGCCTCGTACACGTCGAATCTGCGCCGGTAGGTGCCGGCCAGGTGCGCGTCGCACTCGAGGTCGCGCCGCTGAATCCATCGGACTTCATGCTGCTGGATGGGCAGTATCCGTTCCAGCCGGCGCTGCCGTCACCCGCAGGTTCCGAGGGCGTCGGCTACGTCACCGAGATCGGTTCCGGTGTCGTCTCCGTCGCGACCGGGGATCGAGTCCTGGTCCTGCCGTCACCTCAGCCAGGCACCTGGCAGGAGGAGAAAGTCATCGACGAGCGCTACGTCGTCCGAGTGGCCCGTGCTGCCGATCCCGTCCAGCTGGCAACGGCCGGGATCAACGCGGCAACGGCATATCTGGTGCTGCAGTACGGGAGCTACCTCGAACCCGGGTCCTGGGTGGCGCAGACCTCCGCCAACTCCGGTGTCGGCGCCTTCGTCATGGCCCTGGCCCGGCGTGCCGGCCTGCGCACGCTGAACGTGGTCCGTCGCGCGAACGCAGTTCAACCGCTGCTGGCAGCGGGCGCCGACGCGGTAGTGGTGAGTGACGAGACCATGCCCGCGGCACTCGCCGACATCCTGCAAGGTGACGAGATCGGACTGTTGATCGACGGAGTCGGCGGCCCCGTCATTGACGGGCTCGTTCCACACCTTGCCCGTGGCGCGAACATCGTGAGTTACGCCGTGCCCACCGGGCTGCCCATCGTTGTGAATCCAATGCACCTCAACTTCCACGGACTCCACGTGCACGGTTTCTGGGTGCACAATTGGCTGGACTCGGCCCCGCGCGAAGAGATCGAGCAGGTGTACTCCCACCTCATAGAGCTGATAGCCGACGGCACACTGCGCACACCTGTGGAGGCCGTCTACCACCTAGATGACTACGCCAAAGCAATCGCGCACGCCCGATCCAACAGACGGGGCGGGAAGATAATGTTCGGCGCGGAAACCGTGAGGGCATTCAGCCCCATCCTCGATGGCTTGGCGTAGTCGCCGCAGGGCACAATCGGTGGCCAACTGAAGAGTTCTCAAACGCGAGACAGTGATCGGCAGTGCAGATTCCAGCGTTGAGTGGGCGGCGCAAAGAAACAGCCGCCGAGTCGCCTCAAGTGGTTGGAACTCAGTTCTACGAACGTGTACTCACCGAAGCCGTTGACCAACAACGGATAACCACATTCGCTAGTTTCGCGTGGCGTTCGTTCCCATGCACCGCAGTCGTGCCGAAGTCGGACTAGTCGTTCGGCCGTCCTCGCCGCAGCCAAGCCGAACACAAAACATCGATCGAACGGACTCTTTCAATGTCAGAACAACCGAAGGCATACGACTTCATCATCGTGGGTGCCGGCACCGCGGGGTCAGTCCTGGCTGCTCGGCTGTCCGAAGACCCAAACGCACGGGTATTACTTCTCGAGGCCGGCGCCGACGCCGTCACCTCAACCAGCGACTTCCCGCCGGCCTGGACGGCGCTGCTTGCGTCAACGCAGAACTGGGGCGGCACCATGACAGTCCAGACAGCCACGGGCACAGCGCCGCACATCGGCCGAGGAAAGGGCATTGGGGGCTCGTCGTCGATCAACGCAATGATCTTCGCCCGAGGTCACAAAGACAGCTACGCCGACTGGGCAAATAGCGGAGCGAAGGGCTGGGCGTTCGATGACCTGCTGCCCTACTTCAAGCGCAGTGAGACCGCACCGCACGGTGATCCCGCCCTCCGCGGCGTAGACGGCCCCTTGACGGTGCAGCCAGCCGATCAACTCCACGAGGTGACCCAGGCGATGCTCGCCGCCGCGATCGAATGCGGCCACCGACGCGCCGCCGACATCAGCGGCGGCCTCGAACTCGGCGTCGGCCCGGTGGATCTGAGCATCGTCGACGGCCGTCGCCAAAGCGCCGCCGATGCCTACCTCACCGCAGCACGACCCCGGCCGAATCTGGAGCTGCTGTCGAACGTTCTTGCGCATCGCGTGCTTGTCGACCAGAACCGCGCCATCGGCGTTCAATTCGGCGACGGTGCCGGGGTCGAGACCGCGTTCGCGGAGGAGGTGATCGTCTGCGCCGGCGCGATCGGCACACCGCAGCTGCTGATGCTCTCAGGAATCGGACCCGCCGACCACCTGCGCGAGGTCGGCATCGACGTCGTGCGCGACCTACCCGGTGTCGGATCGAACTTCCAGGACCACATTATTTCGATCGCCCTGTACCAGGCATCGCATGCCGTGCCGCCGTCGACGCGAAACCACGGCGAGGCGATCGGCCTACTTCGGTCGGATCTTCCCGAAACCGACGCGCCCGACCTGCAGTTGATGTTCACGGAGAACCTCGCCGGCATCGCGCCGGAGGTCCCGAATCACTACGGAATGCTGGTGTCCCTCTTGCAACCACACAGCCGCGGCACCGTCCGGTTGGCCGGCGCTGATCCCAGCCTGCTGCCCCTGGTCGACCCTAATCTACTCAGCGACGAGCGGGACTTGGCCGTGTTGACCCAGGGCGTACGCATCGCCCATGAGATCGGGAACGCACCGGCTCTAGCCGGGTGGCGCGGCGTCGAGGTGCTTCCCGGCGCCGCGGCGCACGATCCGCAGGCTCTGCAGGGCTTCGTCAAGGCCTCGGCAGGGAGCCACTACCACCCGGCAGGCACCTGCGCGATCGGCGACACCGTCGCCACCGTCGTCGACAACGACCTGCGGGTGCACGGCATCGACAACCTGCGCGTCGTCGATGCATCGGTGATGCCGTCGTTGCCGTCGAACAACATCGTCGCCACCGTTTACGCAATCGCCGAGCGCGCCGCCGAACTCATTCGACGCTAGTAGTCGCCTCACGAAAACAATTGCAGTCGAGCGTCATTCAATAGTATCCGGCTGTCAATCCGGCGTCACGGGGCTAAATGAAGCCTGGGCCGCCCAGGGTGAGCATGGAACGCGTGGCGCGCATCGGCGCGTCTGAAGCGGTGGACATAAAAGTGAGACTTCGCGGTATGGACATCGCGTGAGAATGCCGCTGTCGGCGCAGCTCCCGGGAACGCGATTGGACACAACGTGTGAGAAGCCACACCTGGGTGAATCGATGACTGAACACTCTGCTAAGCAGTCCGCCGGCTGAAACCGGGTATTCTGCTGGGCTGCAATGCTATTCGCAGCCGCGGTCACCTTGCACGCCACTGACCACCTACGACCCGGCATGGACATCTTGCCACCGGCGGTGATGGTGGCGGGCATGGTGTAAATGGTGCTGGCGGCGGCCGTCGTCGCACTGGTGTTCCTTGGGAATCGGTGGGCGCCTCACGCGGCCGTCACCATCGGCTTTGTCAGCGCCTTCGGATTTACAGTCGCCCACCTCCTACCCTCCTGGGGCTTCTTTAGCGACAGCTTCATCAACGCAGCGCCCTCGGCGCATGTCACTTGGTTCTCATCGGTGACCGCCATCTTCGAATTTGTCGCTGGCGTTCTGTTTGGGCTCGCCGGTATTGCCGCGATGAGATCGCAGGACTCGGATGTAGGAGAACTAGACTGACTACGGCGACACAACTACCAAACGTCAGCAAACTACTGAGGCCTGCCGTCGCCTACACCATGCGCCCGCCTAGCGCTGCAGTCGTGAAGGTGGTCAAGGACGCGACGCGCGCCAGCGTGCCCCTTCAGATTCGCGTTCCACTCCGGAGGAATACGACCAGATCGAATATGGCGGGTTACCACTAG
>Ga0247742_10002189_pt1 | contig 12961 bp, 11 predicted proteins | sample UWRJL208509C2_FD_180944 | JGI IMG/M metagenome (GOLD analysis project Ga0247742, IMG submission 180944) | Plant litter microbial communities from Arlington Agricultural Research Station in Wisconsin, United States - UWRJ-L208-509C-2 | ecosystem: Environmental > Terrestrial > Plant litter >...
AATGAGCTTGGAAAGTTGGGTGTCAACGGACTGGTGGATTACCATGGGGTCAGAGTTGACAGCGTCTTCGACGAGTGAGCGCAACGCCGGAATCGCAAGAGCAATTTGATAGGCTATTGTCGCGACAAATCGGACTACATTGTTGCGTTCCACAGCCGTCTTCCAGAAAAAAAAGGTCGCCAGAAGCCATCCGTGTTGCTCACATATCTCCGCGAGTGTACGTGCAATCGCGGATTTCCCAGCTCCGGCGGCACCGTAAAGCCAGAGAATGAGAGCGTCAAGGTCGAAGTCGCCAATTATCCACCCAATTAATCTGTTGATCACGGCGTCGCGAGTGTTGGGGTGGCATCTGGGAGCGTCGAGTTGTTGTCGTTCGAGGGAGTCATGTAGAGCGCCCATTGCGGATTGTGTGCCGAGATAGTGCAATCCTACATTTAGTATGCTTAGAGACGTATCATCGAGGATATGCAGGCTCCTTACTCACCTTGAAAATGGGAAACGTGTAAAGAAGACCCTGCCCACAGGACTTGGAAGAGAGCTTAATGCGAGCCTAGAGAATGGCAGTAGCAGCAATAGCAGCAGTAGTTAGAAATCTGATATGCAATGCGCAATCCAAAGCTGGACTCAAACTCGGATCCACTTTTGACCAGAACTCGAGAACGAATGTGGCTGTGCCCGGCTTTTCATACCATAACCTCGTGCCGCCGCCATCACTTTACCACGGTACATTTGGACCTCCTTCGCAGCTTCTTTTCCGAATTTCAGATCTTCTATGTGCATTTCCACTATTTTTACCCTATCTCGCACGCGCCTTCGTTCATAGCACGCCTTCAACACCTCGAGAGTACGACTGATAAACCTGTCGTGAACCCCCTGACCATTCATAGGAAATTTGAACCTGTAACGAACCTTAGTCAACTCACTCAAACACGATGGTCACTGTTCAAGTTGGTGTGTTCCCGAGTCTGTGTCTGAGATTGCTGAGCCTGATAGACCACCTCCGACTCCCAAGAAGCCATCTATTTTTCCGCAGACATTGCCACCGTCAGGAATTCATCAGGTCCAAGATACTGGTGAGGCTTGGCTTCCTGTGTGAAACCTCCCCTTGTGAAGGTTGGGAGCATCGAGAGTCATGACATCGACCCAATCACCCTCAATGATGACCCCCTCGAAAGGAGAAAAACCTGCCAAGCTCCTTGCACTAGGTAAACGTCCCAGTTTTTATTCTTTCGCTGACTGAACCACTGAGTGTGGTGACCTCTAAACAGACGGCGGCGGCATTCGTGGACTTTCTGAGATGATGATCATCAAAGAAATTATGCACAATGTGATGATCGACGAGAACAAGAAACTGAAGCAGGATGGGCAACCGCCTCTCACTCGCCTGCCGAAGCCGTGCGATTACTTTGATTTAATCGGTGGTACTGGTACTGGAGGGTGAGCTTCACGTTTCAAACATAATGTGCTACAGTTAATTTTTACATCACAGGATAGCTGCTTTAATGCTTGGGCGACTTCGGATGGACGTGGATACAGCAATCAAACACTATGATACCATAGTGAAACACGTCTTCTCTAATCCGAAGGGGAGACCAGGGGATGGAAAGTTCAAAGCGACAAAACTTGAAGCAGCAATCAAATCTATTGTGAGGGGTGTAACTGGTGATCCCGAATCGTCGTTATTGGAACAAAACGAGTCTACGGGTTGTCGGACGTGAGCGTACCAACTGCTCTAATATTTATTCCGATCCTAAATCTCTTCCTCAGCTTCGTCTGCGCCATGAACGCCCATAACATGAACGCAAATATCCCAACGCTGTTCAGGACGTATGAGTCTCACGAAACGCATCCTGCATGCAAGATTTGGGAGGCCGCTCGAGCGACATCTGCAATGCCGACCTTCTTCAAGCGTATCAAGATTGGAAGGGCACAGCCCTTCATCGATGGTGGACTGGGCCGTAATAATCCTAGTCGGGTGATACTAGATGAAGCCAATGCTCTATTTGGTGCTCGTCACATCGGGTGCTTGGTGAGCGTTGGCGCTGGACGGGTCGAGACAGCTGCCATTAGGAAACCTGGGCTATTTCAGCAGATCGTGCCAACAGATGTCATCAACGCCCTGAAAGCCATTGCCACTGACTGTGAAGATACACATGAAAGCATGCTGCGCCTCTTCGCGAAATTGCCCACCACCTATTTTCGATTAAATGTCGAACAAGGGATGCAGACCATTGGGCTTTCAAAGTGGGAGAGGTTGAGCAACGTGGAGGCGCATACAACACAATATCTGAGGAAGAAGGAGGTTGAGGAAAAGCTGGCGATGTTGGGAAATGTCCTCAGGGACCCTCGAGCGCAGCTTACAATCGAGCAACTGAGTAAGCAAGATTATCTCTATGAATTCAAATGTTGATTCATTACATCCTAAGTTTCTCCCAGTTCTCCACTCGAATCGACTCAACGGCAGCGAGAACGTAAACTGTGTCCGCCGCCTGTGGCCTCGTTTATAGGTCGAAAGGACATCCTCGATAAGATGTGCAGGTATTTCGACTCGGATGTCAATAGCGCCTGTCAGCACATCTTCGTGTTGTACGGGCTTGGCGGTGCGGGAAAGAGCCAACTTGCATTCAAATTCATTGAAGAATCCAAAGGCAAACGGTGCGCCAGTTAACCAAACAAAATCAGATATGACGGTGAATTTACTGAAAACTTTTATTTCTTAGGTTCTCCGATATCTTCTATGTTGATGCCACGACTGAAGAGACTCTTACAATGGATCTCGAGGCTATCATTCCTGGAAGTGCCAAGGGAGCCGTGAATGCGAGTCTGCGTTGGCTCGCAAGCCAGACCGACGGAAACTGGCTCCTCGTCTTTGACAACGCAGACAATGTTGACCTAAAGCTGAAGAAATACTTTCCTTCATGCTCCTTTGGGAATATTCTTATCACAACACGGAACAGAGAACTTCGCCATTACTCTGCAAAAGATGCGGACGCGGGTGTTAAAGGGATGGGTCTCGACGACGCCAAAAACTTACTTCTAGTCCAGGCTCGGGCAGAAAGCAATGTCGAAAATGACGCACTTGCAGAGGCAATTGTACAGGTAATTTCTCGCCTTTAATCTCTCGTAAATATTTCAAGCTGATGTATGAGCCAGGAACTTCACTGCCACTCGTCTTTAAGCGAGTATCGAGAACTCTACCAACATGAACGCGACAATTTACTGCGGAACGAAGAGACTCAAGGACATGATTCGTACGCATTAGCTGTCTATTCAACTTGGAGACTGAGTTACGATAAACTCGACCCGTCAGCAAGGTTGTTGATCCAGATTTGTTCCTTGCTGCATCACGAAGGAATTTCGGAGGAAATGTTCAAAAAAGCGGCGCTGTCTCGATTAAATCTGGAGGATTCAGAACTGCAAGATGAAGTGACCAAGGTATTGAACCAGCTGGGGAAACAAGACTCGGGTTGGAGTTCCTGGGCTTTCCAGAAGGTCATAATGCGCCTAAGGTCACACTCCCTCATTGAATACGATCACCAGAATCGCACGTATAGCATTCATCCGCTGGTACACCACTGGAGTGGCACGACTATGGAAGGAAACCAACAGGACATGCAAAAGCTAATTCTCACTATTATTGGGCTATCTTTTTCGTTGACATTCACCGACGAGGACTACAAATATCGACGCACACTTCTAAAACATGCTACCAACTCCATGGACTCACTCAAGCCGGAGCATATCAACCCATTGGTCGGGACACACCTAGCACACATATATGGCGAATCAGGTCGCTTGAAGGAAATGGAGGCGCTCGAGGTGATGGTTATGGAGAAGAAAAAGCGGGTGCTGGGAGATCACCATCCTGACACCCTCAAAAGTATGGAATATCTTGCCGGCACCTACTTGTACCAGGGCCGCTGGAGTGACGCGGAGGCACTCTACCTTGTCGTATTCGAAAAGACAAAGTTGGTGCTAGGAGACGACCACCACGACACCCTCACGAGCATGGGGAATCTTGCCACCGCATACAGGAAACGGGGCCGCTGGAATGAAGCGGAGGCGCTCCAGCTCGCAGTGTTGGAGAAGAGAAAGTTGGTGCTGGGAGGTGACAATCTTGACACCATCACAAGTATGGAATGTATTGCTGGCACGTACTGGAAGCAGGGTCGTCTAAAGGATGCGGAAGCGCTCCAAATGGAGGTGGTGGAGAAGAGGACGAGGATTTTGGGGGCTGACCATCCTCTGACCTTCACAAGCATGGATAACCTTGCTTCAACCTATAGAGATCAGAGCCGCTTAGACGATGCGGAGGCACTTGGCTTGGTTGTGTTGGAGAAGTGCAAGCGATTGCTAGGTGATGACCATCCTTACACTCTGAGGACTATGTCAAACCTGGCGGTTACATACTGGAAACAGGGCCGCTGGAACGACGCAGAGGCCCTTCAGCTAGCGACGATGGAGAAGACGAAGCGGGTGCTGGGAGACGACCATGAATGGACCCTCGAAAACATGGCAAATCTTGCCAACACATATAGAGACCACGGCCACTTGAAGGGAGCGGAGGCGCTTGGTGTGGAGACGATCGAGCAGATGAAGCGGGTACTAGGAGATCATCACCACCGCACCCTCACGACCATGGAGGAACTAGCGGCCACGTACAAGGGATTGGGCCGCTGGAACGACGCAAAGGCACTCGAGGAGGTGGTGGAGGAAGATAGGAAGCGCCGTGAGGGTTCTTGAACCTGGCAAGGGACGATATCTGGTTATAAATTACATCGAGATTAGTTAAATATCATGAACGCATGCAGACTGAACCTTACGTGTCGTGGCCTACGCTCCTTGTATGCGAGAGATAGAAGAAAGTAGATGGAATACTTGTGTTGAATAGCTAGAGAGTTTTGAGCTTGAAGCAGCTTACATCCAGCTCGACAATTGGATGAAGCCATAAGAACATACTCGAGGGCTCGGATTACGAGAGGGACGTGCTGTGAGAGTCGTCGCATTGTTGAAAATAGCAGGGTGTCGACGAAATGTGCAGACACCAAAAGCTAGCGCTACGTTTATGGAGCCGTTTAGGTGGCTACGCTTGAGGTCCGAATGCGATGGGTGCTCAAAATTTTGGTTCAGTGATGGTCCGGTAAGGCTTTTCTTACCAAGTGGTGGGGTAAGATGAATCTGTTCCATAGTTCGAAACGCAAACGGTGGTACCAAAGGAAGGACTGGCGGTACAGGAGACAGACACAAGACCCGTTTTGAGCAAGTCTGGAGAAGGAGAACCAGTGGACGAGGACGAAAGCCAGCTTTGACCTTCTCTAGACAATGTGCACCGTTAAGAATGGTCCAAAATTCAACATGCGCTGTTCGAGTGTCTCTGTACTGGATGAATCGATATTTCAACTTCGAGTCTCCTTGATTCAGTTCTATTGCGATAATGCTACCTTCCCTACACGAAGTTCCGCTAAGCTTGCCTCAATTCCTGTTGACACTGCACACTTGCCTTCCCCCATCTAACGCCAACGTGCCGGCGTCCAATCTTCAAGCTTAAGCAACAGTCCTCGAAAGCCACTCCCTCAGGCTTCCACAGATAATGCCTTTGATCCCTGTCGATGTCACACTTTGCCATGGCTCCTCCATTACGCCTCGACACTCGACTACCCGATCTGTCCTGTCCACTCTATTCTGGAGGACAAAGTCCCAACACAAACCAATTCGACTCTCCATCCAGGCCGTTCATTGATATCGGTTTAGTCGGAGCAGACTCCAGAGTGGAAGGAAAGGAAAAGAGAGAAGAGAAAGAAGTAAAGAACGAAGAGGGAAGGCTCACTCGGATGATAAGTAAGCTTGGCTATCGTCGCCGTCACCACCTTTCAAGCTTCAGATCTTCTTCCGAGTTGTAGACCTGGTTCCGCGATTATTCAGTTGCCAGAGTGTATCGATCGAGCCTACACGTCGGGCTCTCTAAATATATTTTGACATTTGAAGACTTAAAGAATGAGCATCGAGTTTCCAACTGTCTCCAGTAAGAAAGAAAAAGGACCTGCCAACACCGAAAGTTCGGAACTGAAACAACGGTCGCCGAACTGTAGATGTAGACGAGAAGAGAGCCTAGAAAACAGCAGGAGCAGTGGATAGAAGTCCGAAACGTGAAGCAGAGTCAATTCCATGCTTAACTCAGGCTCGGACCTGGACTCTGTGGCTTTTTGACCAAAACTCGAGAACGGGTGATGAGAGTTGTGGATCAGAGCGTGTGAACCAAGGTCGTTCACATTTTTTCCTAGCGACTCTCTTCTCTTCAAGCCCACTTATACAAGCTACGACATTCGTCATCACCACTGTTATTGAAATCGATACCCTTCTGTCCTTGTCCTCGTGCTATTCTAACGCCTTCAACGTGTCTCTGGGACTTCAAGTTCTTTCTCAACCGTTCTCACCATACCTAGGCCCGAATACCAGACGACTGAAGTCGACTTTACACTTTCGAAGATCAAATGCAGACGAGCCTACCGGCTGAGGCGCATATGACTCGGCTGGATATTAACTTGGACAGTCGAAGAATCAGCCTCTCTACAACTCTGGACTGAGGCAAAGTGCACAAGACTTGACGCTGAACGTTCGAAGACCAAAATCGTTGAAGGATGATGACGGTGAAGAGAATAGAGGCTTATCATTCAGGTACATATTCTTGTCTACCTTCCGCCTTTACGGACCATTGGCGCTGATCTTCATCTTTGCCCACTAGAACAAACCTTCTCTAAACTGATATCAACGAACGGGTTGGGACGGAGAGTCGACTCCCAGTCGATTTGTTCTTGGATGGATTTTGTAATGTGGATGAGTGTCAGGCCGTAGCGGGGTGAAACTTGTTCTGGGAAGACGGCACGAGTGAACGAGATAGCTGGGGAGGTTCGTCTATTTTCGATTTCTCTCCCCTTCTTCGCCATCAAACGACTCCTTGACCTTCTACATCATCCTCTTCATCTTCCTAACCTTACCCACAGACACGAAAAATCACGCAATCTACGCGTACACGTCCAGCTCCCCAAAATTCTGTAACCCTCCAAGGTTAAGCTGCTCACCAGCCTAGCTGGAGCAAGGGAGATCTTTTGCAACATGCCAAGCCATGTGCTATTAGAGCCTCTTGAATCACCCTAGACCTTTAAGTGAACGAAGTGAGTGCTTTTCGTCCCGCCCTTATCGGCTTGGCTCATCCGATCTAAACTTCCTCTTTCAAACAGACTAGTACTTCGAAAACGGTGTCAATACCTTGCCAAAGGCTGACCTCCCGCCCATGCTATGTATGCTGTCGCCGTTGGAACCTCTTATTACTCTGGAACATCACCGACGCCTGCACCTCTCTCCCTGGCATCTATCCCAGCACCAGCACCAGCACCGTTGGCAGGCCAACATCCAACACCCCCGAGCCTCCACCTCTACCCCCTCCAACTATGGTGTACCTCACACTTGGAGAGGCTCTAGATACGATCGAATGGTGTGCTTACTACGCCATCGTCGCCATTGGAGGACTATGCTGAGAAAATCAGGCTAAAAATTTCTTACACATGGGCACGCAAATCCAAGCCAAAACTACCATTCGGTGGAAGGTACGCCGGTCAAGATTTTCTGCATCGTCGTTCGACCTGACAGCAGTACAACTATTTGATCTCTAGCATCCCAACGTACACCTTTGCCGTCGTTGTTGAACTATGCGGTCCTCGAACATTACCTTTTGGCATCACCCGCTGGACATCCGTACCTCAAAGCGCGTCCTTTACCACCAGTTATCTGTGTCCAATTCGTACCCCGATGCACGACCCGAGCAGGTATGTATTTAAACAAGGCCGTTGTTCGGAAAACGGAAGACCGAGGACGGCGCGAAGCCACCAGGGTAGTCTCTCAGTGCACCAGCTCCGGGCTCTTTTGAACTGGAGATGGTGGACCTCTTGTCGTTCAAGTAGGTGGGCCAGAGAGAGGAGATTTATACTGAAATTTCAAGCTTTCGGACTCGTCAGCATGGCCAATATATACCACACAATGACATAGTAGGCCGAAATTTTTGTACTATGCTACAACGGCTCCGGGATGGTGAATAATAAGCATTATGGATTGAAAGTAAAGATATAAGTAACTTGATGAATTGCTAGTGGTGGAGGTAGACTCTATGAAGGTGGGTATGTCACTCCAGTTGGCGCAATACACCTGGGAACATCGAAGGAAAGTGATCAACAGCCAAAATGAACATACGCTACCCAAGTCAGAAGTCCTTGCTCCGTATCACGGAGTTTCTGTCGAATATTCCGAATGGTATGATGCAGGGCATACGCAGCATGGCTGCTATCGAGTCGTGGTCCTTCGGAAGTTTTTCCTCTCTCCATAAGGTTTGTGTAGAAACTTTCCGTCACCATGGGGCCATACTGATCATCGACGGACCACATAGTTGCCACCACGCTTCGATATCCAGCCGCCAACATCCCAGACGCCAGGTAGACCGGCTCTTCTGACAGCTTCTTGCTGATGGTGCTCATTTCACATGCCGACAAAAATGCCAACTCGCGAACGGCGAACTTCTGCTTCATGATGTCTGCGAGCTCGAGCCGTCCGTCGTGTAGGTAGAAACCGCTTTTGAGAGGGTTTTCAAGGTCCTGGGTCCCGTGGCACGCGAGGTGAACCGACCTATGCGATTCCATCTCGAGGTTAACGCGGGTGAGAGATGCAGACTCTCCTTCTAGCCGAAGAAGCTCGATATTATGCGTCCTAATCGCTTTCGAAATGCAATCCATTTCCTTCGTGGTTGCAGGCATCGGAGAGCAGCCTGGGGTGTTTGGTTGGCTAATGATGAGGAGCTTTGACGATGCGAGCTGTTGTTCTTTGTCCGATCCGTTAAGTATCGGGAGGAGCGAGCTGACAGTTGGTATATACGAGGAGATTGCGAAGTCGAAAATGCTGGAGCCTGGGGGAGATCGCCCATTCCAATTATAGCTTCCCGCGGCGTGGAGTGGAAGAAATGCAAGGGGGCCAGTCAGACACCACCAGATTCGGGATGGGGTTGACGGGGGAGTAGACTTGGAAAGCGATATTAGCAGAATGACATTCCATGAACTGAGAAACACTCACTGAGAACCCAAGAGCATCTAGGATTGGCCTCGCCACACGCAGCCAGAGTGCCTTGAGGATGAAATGTATTTTATTCTGCATCTTAGCATCAGGACGCGTGGCTGGGCGTACAGCACGATTGGCTTTCCGCATCCGAACCCCGCACCATGAAAGCAAGGCATACAAAGACTGTTTGAGCTTAGACGCCTCGTCATAAGTAAAATCAAGAGGGATGTGCAGGGGGGCTCCGACGCCAGAGATTAGAGCCAGGGCGTCACAGCGGTCTTGGTGAACATTGACCAAGATTACGATCCCGTCCGGTGGAAGGTGTTTCAAAAGGTGTGATGCCTGAGGTGGTCGAAGAAAATCATGAAATTGGGGAATGCGGCGGATTTTGTCAAGTAACTGGCTCCAATCACGAGAAAGCTTGAGGTGAAGGTGGGCTTCATCTTGTAAGCTGATTTTTCGAGACAGCGAAGCATCTTGACCCAGGCCTTCCGATCCACGGCGGGATCTGGACACCTCTAATGCACCTGAGATATCAGAGAAGATATGGGCCAGGTGTTCATCATGAGCGCGAAGATGGTCCAGAGGTGTGCGACGCTGGTTGAGTTGGTTCCAGACAAGACAATGGCCTTGTTCAAGCCATTCGAGGGCTTTGTCAACATCTCCCAGGGAAAATGCCGCTGAAACAGCGGATGCGATTAAACTTGAGAATTCCATGAGATCTATGTGGCGCTGTTGGAATACACGGCCCAAACCCACAATCTCCATTATAAGGTCAAGTGCAACACCGTACGCCGTTAGTGTTTGCGGGAGACAGAGAATTTCGGAGAGTTGTGCCCATTGATGAGCAGCATGGAGACGAGCAGACGGAGGTCCAAAGCTCGTTGCCGACTTTTGAAAAGTCGATATGGCGGTATAGTGGTCAGAAACATCGCCTGTGTGTTTGAAGCGTCCCAAATATGAAATTGCAAGATTATTCAGTCGTCCTGGCATATCGGTGTGGCCATCTGGGGTCAGTTGAACCGCTCGCTGTTGGACTGAGATAGCCTCTGAGACGTCAGAAACATCGCCCGTGCGTCCTGAGCGACTGCGAAATGAAATTCCGAGGTTAATCAGGTGTCCTGGCATGTCGGCGTGATCGTCGGGGGTGAGTTGAATCGCTCGCTGCTGGACTGAGATAGCCTCTGAGACGTCAGAGACATCGCCTGTGCGTTCGAAGCGATTGCGAAATGAAATTCCGAGGTTGATTAGTTGTCCTGGCATGTCGGCGTGGCCATCGGGGGTGAGTTGAACCGCTTGTTGCTGGACAGAGATAGCCTCTGAGACGTCAGAGACATCGCCTGTGCGTTCGAAGCGATTGCGAAATGAAATTCCGAGATTGATCAGTTGTCCTGGCATGTCGGCGTGGCCATCGGGGGTGAGTTGAACCGCTTGCTGCTGGACAGAGATAGCCTCTGAGACGTCAGAGACATCAGCTGTGCGTTCGAAACGTCTCAGATATGAAATTCCAAGGTTGATTAGTCGTCCCGGCATGTCGGCGTGGCCATTGGGGGTGAGTTGGATGACGGTCTGCTGGACTGAGATGGCAGAGGAAATGCAGGTAAGATCTCCAGTATATTCGAAGAGACACGAGAGTGACCTCGCAAGGTTACTGAGGCAAACAGGTAGATTAGGGTGGTCATAGCGAGCGAGTTGGATTGCACTTCTGAAGGCCGAGGTCATGATACCGCAGGACACATTACTGAGATCCCCTGCATATTTTGAGTGTTGTGAGAATGAATCGTTTTTCAGGATCGCTTTATGCGCGTTTGACAGATCTGGTCTACATTTTCTGGCTGGCTCTAGGCTGGTCGATGTCTCAGCTGAGGATGTGAAAAAGTGAGCACAGTAAAGAAGATAGAGCCAGTGGTAAACACACATACAAGAACAGGTACAGATTGCTTGGAGATAAGCCAATGCCATCCTCACGCGAGCCTCTAGTAAGTTAACAGCAAAGTCTTTTGACCTCGAGGGATCCAATAAGAAATCTTGGAATGAGGCATGAAGTAGCTTGAGATCCTCGCCAACGTCAATGACAGAGTGAACTCTGTTGAGCAGCCTCTTCAAATCTCCGACGCGCAGGTTAAGGACTACCTCTACCCTTTTTTGAGAAGTCGAGTTGCTGGGTGATCCTAGAATGTCCTCCCCATTCGACATTTTTTCAGCAAGAATAAGCTGGCCCAAGATCAGCAGTACTTCCTTGCGATGCTTCACGGTTCGGACGATGTGCTGGTAGAGCTGGTCGAGAGGGGCATAAGGAGTGTCACCGACAGGCGTGTCCAACACTTGCAAGATCACATCGAGGCGATCATCTGGTCGATCATCTGGTGAGGAGACATATATGACGATTGTGGTTGCATAGACAAATTGGCCTGACGCCTTGTCCACCAGCCGCATGATGATATCTGACCCTGGCCATCCTGCCCGGAGATAACTATGCCGAGCACGGAGCTCACCAAACTTGCGCTTGAAGTAGGTTTGGATATCTCGGCGAGCCAGCGCATCCTCCGTAAGGAGCAGCGTCGAAAAAGAATCCCTCGAAAGGCGAGACTGAACCTTTTCGAAGGCTTCGCGGATGTTTGGTTCGGGTCGGCTGGCTATGAGAAATCGGAGGGGAAGACCACGTTGCTGCGCCAAGTTGCCAATGATCCTCACGATCTCATCCTGATCGTGGAGGTCGGCGCATTCATCGAGACCATCGATGACGATGAGGGTTGGATACGCCTTCCGCCCGGCGCCGATGTGGGCCAGCGTGGCTATACGTTGCATAGGCTCGACGATGAGTACTTTCATCTGCGTCTCCAGCGCCTTGTCGAAGATGAGAGGGTCGTCGTGGATCGCCTTGTCAATATAACGTCTCGTCGACGGACAAGCTTGAATGAGCTCGGCTGCCAACGTGGCGAAGAGGAGACTGGCATCGCTGCAGTTGGCGATTCGGTTCGAAAAGAAGAACGACCCTATCAAGAGCCCTTCTCTCTTGCAGATTTCTGCGATAGTGAACTCTAGTGCCGTTTTGCCGTGCCCGGCAGGTCCTTGCAGCCAGAAGATGGAAGATGATTCAGTGAGTTTCTTCAGCCAGTCCAAGATCTCCTGGATGATGGCTTCACGAGTTCCCTGCATGCACCTGGGTGGGTCACGCCGTGCTCTCGCGTCTAGGTGGGCAGCGCGGGAGGTGTACCGATAGAGGAGATCTATCCCTACACGATTCACCCTCTCAAGTTAGAAGAGAGGAATAAAAGCGAATTCCAACAAGCGCACCTTTCAATGGGGCCCCATGGTAGTTATTCTGAGTAGCAATATTTGTAACCTCGGCGGGAGCATTGTAGACATTTCCATAGACTTGTGTCGCATTGATATCGCCCTGCAACTGGGTGTTTTCAGCACCAACAAAAAAGTTCATAATCACCAACGACTGTCTCGAGTAAGGGCCATGGAAGTTAGATGATAAGATGTATATGCGCGCAATAGGCGAGAACTTCCTGTATAGCAGCCTGCACGTGTTGGGAAACAAATAAAGCAGACTTCGGGCGTAATGGCAAACGTCAGTCTAATGCACAGCCTACACATAGCCTGCAGTTTTCTCACAGATCTGGATGGCTGGCTGAAATGCAAATATCAAACTCCAAATCGTACAGGGTCGGGTCCCGATATCCGCCCGAACGAATATCCCGGATCTTGTGATGTTTTCGTGCAATTGTAAACTAAGTAAACGACTACGGTAGTGTACGTGGGGGTGTGGAAAGAGGACGGTTTTGATGGTTAACGAGCCGTCCACTTTCCAGGGCGAGGGGCCGATGGCATGCAGGCGGATGAACCCCCAAGA
>Ga0247742_10002190_pt1 | contig 12958 bp, 11 predicted proteins | sample UWRJL208509C2_FD_180944 | JGI IMG/M metagenome (GOLD analysis project Ga0247742, IMG submission 180944) | Plant litter microbial communities from Arlington Agricultural Research Station in Wisconsin, United States - UWRJ-L208-509C-2 | ecosystem: Environmental > Terrestrial > Plant litter >...
TGCCTTGTCTGGAGCCAACTCAACCAGCTTCGGACTCCGGTAGACGATCTGAGGACACACAATTGCCTCCTAGCGGATCGCTTCCTGCACATTTCACAGGCACTGGAATCATCTGGCTCACGCCAGGACTCGAAATCACTCATCCTCGATCCCACCATGCCCCAGACGGTCGCCTTGGAAGATGAGGCACGTACCCACGTCATGCTTGCCCGGGACTGGGAACAACTGCTTAAGGAAATTCGCGCCATTCCCGCATTTCGCAATTTCCTGCAACCTCGTCGGGCTTTGGACATCATGAAGCACCTCCCGCGAGATGGCCCAGTCGTTCTTATCAATGTTCATGAGGATCGGTGTGATGCTCTGGCTCTGGTCCTTAAATGCGACCAACCTCTCCACATCCCTCTCGATAACTTCACTCATCAAGAAGCGTCTAGGCTTAGAGACCGCCTGCGCAGTTATCTTTCACGTCATGGATGTCGCATGCGGGACGTCGATCGTGGTCCACGTGAAGTCGCCGATCCTGAAACGACGAGTGAGATTTATAAAATTCTCCAGGAACTCTGGCTGTGTGTGGCAAAACCGATCTTGGATGCTCTTGCATATTCCGTGAGTTTCATATTCATGCTAAAATCGCGTTCAAAATGTAACTCATTTCTGATACCAAGCCTAATCCTTCCAATCTAACTCGAGTTTGGTGGTGCGCTACTGGGTCCCTTGCATTCCTTCCCATTCATGCAGCTGGAATCTACGGTCAGGATATTCAATTACCTGGTTCTTGTGTTTCCGACTACGTGGTATCGTCGTACACTCCAACCATCAGCGTACTTCTGGAAAAGGTGAAGGCGTTGTCAATGGGGCAGTCATCACCATCTTCAAAAGTCCTGCTTGTGAGCCAGCCTCAGACACCAGGTCTTTCTTCGATCCCTGGGACGACACGAGAAATAAATGTTGTGGACGAGAAACTTGCGATTGGCGCAGACACGTACAAATCTCTACGCCTCGAAGGATCTGTTGCGACCGTCAGTCGAGTGAAGCAAGAAATGGAGACACACGGATGGGTACACTTAGCTTGCCATGCGAGCCAGAACACCCACAGCCCTCTCAAGAGTGGATTTTTTCTCCATGACGGGCGGCTCGAACTGTTGGAACTCATGAAACTGAAAATTCCCGAGTGCCAGCTAGCTTACTTGTCGGCATGCCAAACGAGCACTGGAGACGAGAAGCTTTCCGAAGAGGCAGTTCACTTGGCAGCTGGTATGTTGGCGGTTGGGTATCAAGGTGTCGTGGCGACGATGTGGTCGATCAAGGACAGACATGCACCCGAGGTCGCAGGGGACTTCTACGAGTATCTTGTTGACAAGGGGAAGAACGAAGAAACTCTGCGACTCGAGAGCGCCAACGCAGCGTACGCACTTCATCATGCCATGCGGTGCCTTCGAAAGAAGATTGGTGACACGGAGGACGCTCTTTTGATCTGGGTTCCGTACGTGCATTTCGGTTTATAAGACTCGATAATTCCCTGAATATCATCCCATAAGAGTTTGTACTATTGTATTCAGATCGACACATGCTCATGTAGTAGTGAACGAGCTCCTGCGGTGGGCAGAAGAAGATTGGGGCTGATGGTATTGGTATGGACAGGCGTTGGATATGGATCTGCGCACACAGAATCTAAGAAGTTGACTCGTCAGTACGTGGGAAGATCATATACGTAGGGTGAAGAACGTACCGTTTGAGCCATACAACAATGCAGATGCCGACTGTCGGTAGTCGAGCAACCGACGACCTCTTTGTCACTGGACTAGAGAACACATGCATTGATGTCGTGGCAACATGCAGTCTGAATATTCTGAAGGGGATTTTCGAAGGGCATGCATCGCAGTGGCAAGTTATTTGAGGACTGGTGGGTCCAGTTGTCACTGAGGGCGAAGGGAGCAGGGACTGAGACCTTGGTTGTGACTGGCTCTGAGCAGAAGAGGATTGAGGCAGACATGCTTCTTGAAAATGAGCATTGAAATCAGGCTAGTGTGCACAGAGGTCTGATGGCAGCATGTCAATACATATAACCAGATAGAGGTTGAAGAACATACCATTTGAGTTACCATAACATGACCTCCTGTACTTAATCGGACCACCGAGAAACCCTTTGTGAGCGGACCTTGAGGGGATATATCCATCCTCACATACAACGTGATGTCTGGCCATCCGAAGATAGTCGTGTGCAGTGAAAAGTTGCTGGAGGAGACGCCGATCGAGTTGAGTCGTCGGCTTCAGCGAGGGAAAAGGGATCGTGAATGGAGACCAGCAAATATAGCACTTCAAATGGATGGAAAGACCAGGATCGGTCGTTTGGAGGGATCTTGCTGTGCCACCAATATGGGCCGAGGACGGAAGATCTTAACATCGAGCAATTTTGGAGTATGGAGATGCGTATGCCATATGGCGAGAGGTCTTTGAGCCATTGGAAGTTGAAGTCCACAGGGCGACAGCAAGACTGGGTTCAGTCGTTTGCATAGGTCCTGAACGAGGCATGATGCACGAAAGACTAGGAGGATTAGAAGAGGTGAGAGTTGTCAGAATGGGGTCCAGAAAAGTGGAAAGGTGATTTGACCGACCTTAGTGCATATGTAAGCTAGGATAGAACGGGTAGCACACAGCTGTAGTCGCAGGTTGTCGTAACGCAGTCACGTGTAGACTTGACGCAGTCGCGTCGCCTACACTGACCAGATCATCATCTACCACCTTTCAATGTCTCTTGCTCGATTGTTGCACGTCGTATAACCCATAGTTTCATCCCTCGAAATATGACGATGCTATATCTCTACGCCTTTTGCGTAGACTATCTAGGTTCGGCTCCACTGTATTGCGAGCCTCTAAGTAAGTCAATTGACATTATGTTCACCACCACGCCGCAGAGGTGCAGGTCAAACATCGAACCTCCTATGCAACGTCGACCGCTCGCTCAACATGTCGAAATCATTATTCTCCAACTACCACTCTGACCACAGTGATGTTTAGTAGCAGTAAAGGCAGGCTGCCTTCAACGACACTATATTGTTAGACAGCCCTGTTCTTGCAGCCCTATAGGTTTGATTTCGTATGAAACTCGAGATTTAGAAATTGATAGAACTTCAAATCTTGCTATGTCATTAAAGTTTGAATTGGAAAATTATGTATAAAGATATCAATTATGTTCGATCGCAACATATACGAGTCCGAATGTACAGCGACAACCTGCAAAGACGAGAGGAGAGTTGAGATCAATCGAGCCTCGAGGTAGCACAAAAAGACGAGGTCCTACACGCGAGACCTCTACGTAGAAGATCTAGAAGGTTATCATTAGTATTGAGACGAACCAAAAAAAAAAATTGATGCACAGGCAGTACGTACTATTTTGGTGTACAAACGACATCCAAGGCCCGATAGTCAGTGTTCTGCTACCACCAACCGCCTCGTCCAGTATGAGGATGAATGGCCGCATTATCGAACATGTGGATAGCCGATGGTGAGACGACTGAAGGCATTGCTAAGTGCTGTGGTGGATTGAGTTGACCACAGAGCCTACGCAAAACAAGACAAGCGTAAGTTGGTTGGAGGCGTTCACCAAAAGTTCCACCGCCATTCCTTTCGATGCAGAAGTTGGTTCATTCAGCGTACTCAAGCAGTGGTCGGGGTCGAGATGTAGACTGAGGAGCTCCTCCATGGGATTTGGGCCGTTTTCTTCGTCTGTTTGCTGTAGTAGAAATCCTAGCTAGTAGTTACGTTCATCCGTCGATCCAACGCTGCTGGCATTTCTGGCGTTGAAGCTGGAGGAAGGACCTTGTCTGCTTGAAGTTGCCCTTTTGGAGTAGGTGTATGCGAGGAAAGCCTTACGGCTGGCAACTTTCTGGGGTAGGGAAACCCACGTCGACAGTTGCTCCTTCATTGAAGACTGAGCTGAAGCATCCAATTGCCCCTGAAGACCGAATGACGTTCAACATAAATCCGCATAACAGCGACATCGACGTCGATGACCGAATATCACAATGCTTGGAGCGTAAGGGAAGCGTAAATATACGAAAATTTAACGCGATTTCCAAGACGTTGAGCGATGCTGAGGAACCAAAAGTATCTGTCGATCGTGGTTATATGCTTTTTTCGGCGGATGAGAGTCTTGAAAGACCGCTTGCGATGGGCAGACGAGGATTGAGGGTGACATCGTATGAATGGGCGTTCCATACGGATCTGTGTGCAGGTCTAAGAGGTTGGCTTGTCACTACATAGGGAATATAAGACAAATAAGATAGAGAACATACTGTTGGATTAGACAACAACGTAGATGTTGACTCTTGATACTCGATTCTCGATAATCGGACCAGCGAAAACCTCTTCGTCACCGGACTGAGGCGAATGTATGTATCGTTGACTACACGCAGTCCGGATGTTTTGAAGGCAGTTGCCAAAGGGAAGGCGTGTGCAAGACCCAGTGGGTCAAGTTGTCATCGAAGGCGAAGGGAGTAGGGGACGACGCCAGGGCAGTGAGCAGAAGAGGGTTGAAGGAGACGCGATTCTCGCGAATGGGTGTGGATCCGGATTTGTCTACAAGGTCTAATAGGTGGCTTGTGGGTACATAGAAAAGATTAGACACATAAGTTGAAGGACATACCATTCGAGTTGTACAGAAGAACATCAACTTCCGTACCTGAGGCTCGATAACCAGACCACCGAAGCATTCCAAAGGTGGTCGTGTGCAGTTACTGGAGTCTGGAGATGAAAGGAGCCACTCCGGGTGGATGGGAAGGCCAGGATCGGTCGGGTCTCGAGTATGCCACTCGAGGGACTTTGAGGATAGACAAAGGTGGAAGATAGTGACATTGACCAGGGTTAGAGTATGGATGTGCAGTCAAAGTCGTGGACTAGAAGAGGTGAGGATCTTCAGATTAGTTGACTAATCTGGGCCTATGCCTCAAGAGCGTCGAGCAGTCTGAACTGGACAAGCAACGTCGACCGCTGCAGTCGAGTATCTCAGAGTGGAACGACGTCTGAGTAAATGGAGTTCAAGTTGGGCTGCTGAAAGATGCCTCAGTGGCGGTCCGGCTATCCGATTCTGTTGACCAAGGCCGCAGTGACCACACACGGTGGTTCACGGCGATTATCCCCACACCCTCGGGTCTCACCTCAGTATCAGACTCTTTTTACTATACTGCCGCACTTTCCATTGTCACGACGATATATGGACGCTTAGGTGAAATACGAGGTATAATTACCACCAGCTCGTCTCCTGCGGTCCAGATACCCTCGCATACGAGTTACCTTATTGTCACTTGACGATTTTCGATGCATCTGTGAGGTCATGGAACCCATGTTCAACTCTCATTGCACACCCTCCCCGTCACGGTCACTCTTATAGGCGCCTAACTTGACTTGCGTGAAATTGCAATTCTGTCCACGCCTTGTTTCCGAATCACCGCAATCAATATGATATAAGAACCTTAAGACCAAAATAGACAGCATCTAATGCCTCCAGGCGTGCTTATGACTCGAATTTGACTCAGTTATCCACATCCACGAAAAGGCTTTCTCAAAACCAACCATCGTCCGCTCCATCAACTATGGAACCACATGTTATCGCAGATACCTTCAGAGTTGACCCACCAGAATCGAGTGCGTCAACTTGCCCAAATAATATCATATTCAGTCTGACATTAAGCAGCTGATACTGCTGGACCCACCGCAGGACAACCTGCACCGCAACCGAGCGTGGCTAATGGAGAGGAGCCTCTCATGGAGAATTCAGAGTTGTGCCTGCCATTCGGTACTCAAGCTGATGCCATACATTCTACGTCTGAAGATACGGAGGGTTTGACAACCGGTGAGCACGACAACACTGAAATCGCTCCCCTACTGATTTGTGTTATCAGTTGAGGCTCGTGTTCCATCGCTTGGTATAACGCCATATGGGGTTTCTGAGAGACCTTTCCCTGTATCAGCTGAGATGGATGTCGGCAATCTCGATGCAACTGGGAGCTTTGAACGCTACATAACAGGTGGGGAGAGAATTCCTCGTATACTATCTGCGTATGAGTTATTCTGATTCAAGTCAGATCTTGTTGTCGAATGCGCGGCGACCGACGTCGACCACCGAGCTCTTGGTACTTTCAAACTCATCATTTTTGGACTTGGAGACGAGGGCAAAGCTTTGACTTTGTCAAGAAACTCTCCTAAGACATGGAAGCAGAATGACCTTCTGAAACTGTGAGTCTACTACGAACCCCATTGCTACTTGGTACCGACTCTGAAGCAAATCGCATCTCGTAAGACCCGTGGACCTCAATGAGCTTGTGATTGTTGCTACATCGGAAGAGTTTGCCGACTTCGCATATGTCTCTTTGTCCAAAGACGAACTGACTTTGGAAACGCCCGCGCAAAAGATAGATAATCGTCAGTACCCCTGATTCAAGCTTTAATACCTTGAATTCTGACGTGGAATGTAGAGGCCATGACATCCCACAATGGAGGTCCATCTCTGAAAGTGTCATTCAGGATTACTCCCATTCCTTTGGATAAAACCACTGTAGAAATTGACGATCATCGTAGATCGGATACCCGTAGGTTCCGCACACATTCATCGGAAGACAGAGAAGGAAATATAATTGCTGATTTCAGATGCTTCTTATAAATCCCGTTTGGAGGAATTAGTGTTGCGGAAATTAGGGCGCTCTAATTCGCAAAGTCTAATTCGCAGTGAGAATTAGCTGCTAATTTGCAGGCTTCCCAGAAGGGCAAAATTTTGGCTGCGAATCAGTGCGAATCAGCGCGAATCAGCGAAGCCTTGTTAGAACCTGCGATCCGGCTCTTATATCATGCCCCTCCATGATTTAGATATCTCTCTAGACGTTTTCCGTACCAAGAGATGGATTTTTTCGTTGTGCAGTATTATATGTCCAATTTTCAGCCATTTCAGACATATTCAACAATAAATTTGTTGATATTTACACTGTAACTATATCACGACTCACGAAGGACACCACCGCCGCCTACAAAATCCATCCTCCTCATGTTGAAAACACTCGCTCTAAACCATGGAGCGCCTAATTCGGGACAACATATCCAACCTGAGAATCTACTTGAAAGATCTCCTGGACACCATGCCAATTGCAAAGGGGGACGCGGCCACCAGCGCACTGCTATTCTTTGCTATCGACGAAAGCTGCTGTGAACCGAGCCCTCGAATGTGCATTTTTTGACTTTGGCCCTCGAAACGACTAGGGTATCTTCAGGATAACGAGGGGACCTTGATAAGTTGCCTGACGTTCTCGAGTTTCGCAATTCGTGACTACGACACATGGCTTGAACAAGTAAGTATCAAGTATCTTTAAGTTATATATCAGAATTGACTTTCATTGAATTAGGAAAAATCTCAGCGGCCTCTTACATTCAACTGGCATGACATGAAGAAAACCATCTTTGACACCACGACGTAAGACTTGGACAGCTCGAATACGAGACCGCCGGATCAGGACACCAACCATGAAGCCAATTCAGCCGTTGAAGGATGCGCAGGATTGCATTCAAGCAGCAGCTGACCTATCCTGGCTCGACGAAGATCTTCTGGATCTGAGGACTGTGGTTCATGAATACTTCGACCTTACGACCGAGTTCGATATCTCTCGTTACCTCGATGTCCTTGCCGATGAGGCAACCAAAGGCATTACCACCCTCACAACAACCGACAAGGGTACCAAATCGTCCACCACCGTACTCAGCAGTCAGATGAATCAGGATGCCTCTCCCCAGGACTCTGTATGGGATGATTGGTGTTATATACGATAACGGTATCTACTGTAATTCACATTACACAGCCCTAATTCACACTAGATTCCTAATTCACGACGAAAAATGAGCGCGAATTAGTGAAAATCACATATCTGCAAATTTGCAGTGAATTAGGTGAGAATTTCGGCCGCGAATTAGGGAGTCCTGGGAGGCATTGCAAATTTGCACTGCCTGCGGCGCAAAATCCTAATTCCCGCACCACTAGGAGGAATTGGCCCATGTCCCATCTGTTGTCCTCTATATGCACACGAAGCGCACCGAACTTTGGAATCAAGCTGGTATAGTGGTTGTCTGTGGGATGATTCTGCAGACACGATTTGAACAGACTGGTAATATTGATGAACTTTCCAACGCCACCTCAGCATGGGAGAGGGCGGTCCAACTCACTCCCGATGGCCATCCTGACATGCCGAGTCGGTTGAGCAACTTTGGAAACTCTCTATCATGCCTCTTTGAGCACACAAGTAATCTCACCGACATTGCTGATGCCATTTCAGCCCAGCAGAGGGTGGTCCAGCTCACTCCCAATGGCCATGCTGAGATGCCGGATAGGTTGAGCGACCTTGGTAATTCCTTTGCGCGTCGCTTTAGGTGCACAGATGAGCCGACCGACATTTCCAATGCCATTTCAGCCCAACAGAGGGCGGTCCAGCTCACTCCCGATGACCATGCGGATATGCCGAGGTTGTTGGCCAACCTTGGAACTTGCTTTTTGGATCACTTTCGATGCACAGGTGATCTCAGCGATATTGCCAATGCCATTTCATTCCACCAGAGGGCGGTCCAACTGGTTCCTGATGGTCATGTTAATAAGCCGGCTCTGTTCAGCAGGCTTGGGACTTCGTTTTCGCTTCGCTTCGAACACACGCGTGATCTCGCTGACATTATCGATGGCATTTCGGCCCACCAGAGGGCTGTTCAGCACACTCCCAATGGCCATCCTGACATGCCGAGCCGGTTGAACAACTTAGGAGATTCCTTCGTACGTCGCTTTGAACACACAGGTGATTCCACCGACATTTCCAATGCCATTTCAGCCCATAAGAGGGCTGTCCAGCTCACTCACAACAGCCATACCGACATGCCGAGTTGGTTGAACAGCCTTGGCAATTCCTTTTTGCGCCGCTTTGAACATACGGATGATCTTACTGATGTCACTGATGGCATTTCGGCCCACCAGAAGGCAGTCCAGCTCACTCCTGATGGCCATGCTAATATGCCGAGTCTGTTGAACGACCTGGGAAATTCCTTTTTGTGTCGCTTTGAACGCAGAGGTGATCCCACCGACATTGCCAATGCCATTTCGTCCCACCAGAAGGCCGTCCAGCTCACTCTCAATGGCCATGCTGACATGGCAAATCGGTTGAGCAACCTTGGCAATTCCTTTGTGCGTTGCTTTGAACGCACAGGTAATCTCACCGACGTTGCCAATGCCATTTCTGCCCACCAGAGGGTGGTTCAGTTGACTCCGGATGGCCATGCTGAGATGCCAAACCGGTTGAACAACCTTGGAAATTCCCTTTCAGATCGCTTTGAACGCACAGGTGACCTCAGCGATATTGCCAATGCCATTTCGGTCCACCAGAGGGCGGTCCATCTCATTCCCAATGGCCATACTAACAAGCCGACTCTGCTCAGCAGCCTTGGGAATTCATTTTCACTTTCCTTTCAACACACAGGTGATCTCGCTGATATCACCAATGGCATCTCGGCCCACCAGAAGGCAGTCCAGCTCACTCCCAGTGGCCATGCTGACATGCCGAGTCAGTTGAACAACCTGGGAAATTCTTTTTTGTCCCGCTTTCAACGCACAGGTAATTCCACCGACCTTTTCAATGGCATTTCGGCCCACCAGGAGGCCGTCCAGCTCACACCCGACGACCATGCCAACATGTCGAGTTGGTTAAACAGCCTTGGCAAATCCATTTTACATCGCTTTGAATGCACAGGTGGTTCCACCGACATTGCTAATGCCATCTCAGCCCTCCAAAGGGCGGTCCAGCTCACTCCCGATGGACATGCTGATATGCCTAGGCGGTTAAACGACCTTGGAAACTCTCTTTCATACCGCTTTGAACGTACAGGTGATCTCGCCGATATCGTCAAGGCAATATCCAGTTATCGTCGATCTGCCATACACAAGTCCGGACCTCCCTCACTCCGTTTGACTGCTGCTCGGTCTTGGGCACAACTCTCTCTATCATACAATCCAACAGAGTTATTGTGTGCCCATAGTGTGGTTGTTAATCTCCTTTCTCAGGTCGTGGGCATGGATAAAACCATTCGACAACGGCATTCAAGTCTTGTCGAAATTTCAAGCTCAATTACAGCAGCTGCTTCAGCTGCATTCAGTCAAGGACATGTTGAAAAGGCCCTTGAATGGCTTGAACAAGGCCGTTGTCTTGTCTGGAAACAACTTAACCAGCTTCGCACTCCAGTGGACAAACTACGGGCACAAAACAAGCTTCTAGCGGATCGCTTTGTAGATGTTTCAAGAGCACTGGAGTCATCTGGTTCACGTCAGGACTTCAGGACTCTCGCCATTAATGGCACCATGTCTCAAAAGATTGCTTTGGAAGATGAAGGACGCACTCATGTTATGCTTTCCCAGGACTGGGACCGAATACTTGAGCAGATTCGCAAAATTCCTGGGTTTCTCAATTTCTTGCGACCTCGTAAGGCTTCAAGCATCATGAAAGACCTCCCACGAGATGGCCCGATCATACTCATCAATGTCCATGAAGACCGCTGTGATGCTCTCGCTCTCATACTGGGTTGTGACAAACCACTCCATATTCCCCTCGAGCACCTTACTCATAAAGATGCATCTCAACTCAAGGATCGTCTACACAAATATCTTGTGTCTGGAGAGTATCTCATGCGGGACGCTGATCGCGGTCCCCGTGAAGTTCGGGATCCTGCCGAAAGGGGTGTCCTCAATGAAATCCTTCAAGAGCTTTGGCTGCGTGTCGTGAAGCCTATCTTGGATGCTCTTTCTTATTCCGTAGGTCTCATGTCAACTCATAATATACGATCTCATTCATTCATTTGCAAATCATAGCCGAATTTAATCAATCCAACTCGCATCTGGTGGTGTCCAACTGGTCCTCTCGCATTCCTTCCAATCCATGCAGCTGGTATCTACTCACAGGATGCGCCACCTGCGTCATGCATTTCCGACTATGTAGTCTCGTCGTACACACCCACCGTCAGCGCACTTCTCGAGAAGCTTAAGGCCTCTGCAATTGGGACACCGCAATCTTTAAAAATCCTGCTGGTCAGCCAGCCGAATACACCAAGCCAATGTCCGATCCCAGGTACCACGCGAGAAATAGATGCTGTGTGCGAGAACATTAGCACAGGCAGCTGCGATTTCCTACGCCTGGAGGGAGCTGCCGCAACAGTCAGTCGGGTGAAGCAGGAAATGGAAATGTATAAATGGGTACATCTCGCTTGCCACGCTATTCAGACCACCCATGAGCCTCTAAGGAGTGGGTTCTTTCTCCATGACGGACGACTCGAGCTCTCGGAGGTTATGAAGCAGAATATTCCCCAGTGCGAGCTGGCATTCTTGTCGGCGTGTCAAACGAGCACCGGAGATGAGAAGCTTTCCGAGGAAGCGGTTCACTTAGCCGCTGGGATGCTGGCGGTTGGGTATCAAGGCATTGTATCGACGATGTGGGCGATCAAGGATAAACATGCACCTGATGTCGCAGGGAGGTTCTATGAGTACCTTGTGAAGAAAGGGAAGAACGGAGGAGCTTCGCGACTCGACAGCGCCAATGCAGCATACGCACTTCATCACGCAACGCAGTGCCTTCGAAAGAAGATCGGCGACACGGGGGAGGCTCTCTTGACCTGGGTTCCATATGTGCATTTCGGTTTATAAGACTCAAGCTCGGTGATTCCATGAATGCCATTCGTCAAGAGAGTCTGTATTGCGTTTAAGTCGACAAATATTCATGCACCTTGCAGTAGTAAAGCGACGGTTGATTACCATCTATGCTGTGAATGAAGTCGATTATGAAGAGACAGTAGACGCATTATTTGGCCGTCTTGATGCAGAGGGTGTAACCGAAGACAAAGACAACCAAGCTACTGGCGAAGGGATATTGACGACTGCCTAAACGTTCCAAAGGAGCGTCTATGCAAGACCTTGATGTCGGCCCGTTGTAGCTCTGGTCAACATAGAAAGAGTACTTGCGGTCCAGCAAATGAGAATCTTTGTTGGGAATAGAGAGCTGAAGAGACATAGGTACTGAGCTCGGATATACATTTGTTATAGATGGGTAAGGATACGAATATCAAGCAAAGAATCGTTTAATACCACTCCAACTTTATGCATCCGACGACAGGATTGGTCCAGGAAAGACAGGTTGTGCGTTCAAGCACTTGTTGACAATACGCAAAATTCTCTGAGCGGTCCACAATCGCATAACGTCCAGAATGACACGCCCCTCATGTAACAAAGACTGAGATGGGCAAGAGACGGTTGATGCGCCAGAAGGTGCTAAGTTGAGTATGTATGGCGATGTGCTGTGCACAAAGAGGCCAGCTCTCAGTATGTGAAGAGAAAAGATATGTGTCATGGAACATACCTTGGAGTTGGCCGGCCGAGAGTTGAGAAAATTCTTAACCACACGACCAACCCAATCAAATCCGCATAAGCAAATAGAAGACTTTCCAACAAATACTGGTGTTATCGTCTAAGATCGGATCCGCTTGATGTCGAGATACTCGGCAGTGGTAGTGGTGGCTAGATTTTGGGTCGAAATTTCGATTATGTTGTGTTAGCGATTCACCTGTGGCTGATAAGTATAAGCGGACATAGTTATGCCTGCGATGTGCAAAAAGGTGGGCTTGCTTACAAAGTTAAGGTCTGGAAGCGCCGCATTTTAGACGTGCGATGAGAGATACAGATGTAGAGCATACCATTTATATTGACCACTCATGACTAGATTTTCGGCGAAGATACTCGAGTATGCACAGCCATCACGAATTGGAGTTTCGAGGTTCTGAAGGCGGACTTGGGCAGAAGGCGGTAGTGGCCAGCGCGTCAAAGCGGCTGAGTGTGGTCATTCAAGCCTACCACCAGAACCAAAGCCCAAACGAGCAGAGTTGAAGCTGAGGCGACTTACCGCTT
>Ga0247742_10002191_pt1 | contig 12955 bp, 11 predicted proteins | sample UWRJL208509C2_FD_180944 | JGI IMG/M metagenome (GOLD analysis project Ga0247742, IMG submission 180944) | Plant litter microbial communities from Arlington Agricultural Research Station in Wisconsin, United States - UWRJ-L208-509C-2 | ecosystem: Environmental > Terrestrial > Plant litter >...
AGGTGAAGGTGGCATGAGAATATCACTAAGACTAGTGATAGATGGAGTTGTCGGGACATGACCCATTCCACCAATCGCAGGAACAAGGCCATGATGTGGTTTATTCAGAGGACTGACGAAGAGTTAGCGTCATATCCAAGAATCAGAGGTAAGTGAGAAGAAAAGCGGACGTATAAATCGAGAAATATGAGGAGAGAAATGGCTTCTAGAGTAGTTGCACGAGGTAGAGACTTACTTCTTCTTCGCTGCTATCCCAGTCTTCGTGAAATAGTGCTGCAGATGCTCGATGCTGCCCAAAGCCATGACACTCTCTCGCTTCGCCGCACTCCGACTAAACGGTTTCTGGGGCTTATTTGTCGAGTTCATGTTTGGGTAAAATGCAGTCTGTCTTCTGGCCTTCTTCGCAGCAAAGGATGTATCTGGCGTGCTGAGTCCGGTGGCCACACTGGTACCGGTCGACTCTGGTGTAAGGACAAGAGGCGATTCTGATGAATCGGATGCCATAGCAATTGAAATTGTGTTGAAAGATAGTGGGAATCGACCTGAATCGATGAAAAGATATGAACCGGTGGGCGCTGAAGCTGAAGGAGCTTGCAACAGGTGCAGGAATTTCGTGCACGAAGCCGTGGGAATATATCTGACCCCTAATCACGGCACTCACCCTTGGTAACCGCACGCCAGCAGTCACATTAAGGCAGGACATCAGTACTAGTGCCCGCCACATCCTGGAACTTGGAACACAATGGTTTTTTTTCTAATCGCGCCGTCAGCGAAACGCTACCTTCGACATTAGGTTGCGGGCGCTGCTAGAAGACCATGAATATGCATGAATCATTGTGAACCAACTGCGAACACGACCTTATGATATTCCTGTAGGATAATTGAGGGACTACAGTCTTCTCTAAGAATTCGATGCAAATTAAAGGTGGTGTGGCAATGGAACGTCGAGACGACTTCCTTCCGTTTCAAGTACATCTGTGGCAGTGTGGGATGATTATCAATATTCGACTCTTGATATACAGTGCACATGAAGCGCAATCCGCTGCACCGGGAGTTATTTGTGTAAACTGGGGATTTCTCAAACCAGATTAACCCGATGCCTTTTGAAATAAATCAACTTTATCGATGAAATCTCTGATTTTGAAGTGTGGCGTTATCTGCGGTGCACAAATCTCTCAAGCGCCCGTGCATCTAATCGGCGCCTGTTGTTTCTTCGGGCCGTAGCTCCGCATTGAAGCGTTTTGCACCCGTAGGGTCTGATAATTCTTTTGAATGTACTCTGCGATATATGGAATTCTTTCAGATTCTTCGCTGCTCGATTGACCCGGAGGTGCGTGTATCAGATTTTTGTCGAATTTGACTAAGAGTCATTGTCAACAATGCATGGGCAACTCTTTAAAGATCCTACATATAAGTAGTAGTGTCACAAGATGTCGCGATTACGCAAACTGATTGAGATTCTGAAGGCCGATGAGTCTGCTAAAGGCTCCCCATTGTGGGGGCCGTCTTGCCGTGCAGTTCATGCTTCCTCGCCCCTGTCTGGCCATCCCGGAGGTCCTCTATTTATCAGAGAAGCATAACGATGGTTTCATATGATGTACCAACGAATAGTATCGCAGCTTCATATCTGGCTTACGGATTTGCGAGTTTTACCCTGTTCGGGTAAGGTTTTTAAAACACCTGTTTGACGGGTTGTTTGCGTCGCTTCCACTTTCTTCTTCATTATCGTCTTGGACGACAAGTACGTGAATCCCCATATGGCTTGCCACAAAAACACTCAAGCTACTATAAGTAAAGGGAAATCTGCAGAACCTAATCTGACTTTCAGTCCCAACACTAAGTTCTTCGGGCCCTTATCTCCCATCGTGTTCTTGTCACTCAGATCCGAAAGCCTGTGAACGCCAACGTGGCGCATAGCCCGTGACCTCTTAGCATGATTTTCCAACTAAACGTCCGCACATAATTACGGTAGATCAGGTAATTTGTGGAGCTGTGGATCCCAAACCGTTGAGATGCGGTTCCCTGTTCATTTGAATTCCGTTGAAATTATTTTAGGATTGCCCTGTGGCTCAGACTATCTAGGACGTGATCGATCAGGACGACATGCAGGGCTTTTAAAATCCAAGAAACCCACATGGCGGGCGAAACTCTAAATGTTCGGAGCAGCGTGTATCTCCCAGAGATTGAACTCATCCTGATACTTATGTGTTTCTTAGAATCACAAAGAGCCTGGCCTACTCAAAATTAAAGTAGAGCACTCGTGTGGGCGTCACCCATCCGCACGCCCCAAGTATTAGCTAGCATGGGCAAACCCTTCAATTGTGTGGGTGCAAAGACTTACTTTGAATTTGTTATCTTAACCGTCTGGATTAAGCCAGGATCATGAGTTATCAACGCGAATAGGCAGGGTGAAAGAGTCAGAAAGACATCCCGTCATAACATTTTGGTATGTTCAGAAACGTATGTTCCATATTGCAGGCCATTTCGAGATCCGTTCAGCAATCATTGATGTTTGACACATCAGGATATTGACCCGCCAATTCTCTACTCAAGGTGGAAACATAAGGAGGTGTTATCAGCATACTCTCAGGTTCCGCAGGGCGACCGGTTCATCAAGGAAAACAGCTTTCGGACGTCGCCATCGAAGGTGTCGGCGGAGAACGCCATCCAGAAGGGTTCCCCAAGTTTTCCATCATCCGACAAAAACCACTGAGCGCAAGATTGGTGAATCCCATTCTGCCCATCAGCATGCCCAAGATGCGATGATCTTTGATCATGAATTTCGCGGACTTAGAGCGTCTCCTCGATTGTCGGTAAGTATATGAAATCCATCAATCCGAATAGCCGATCTTACTGTACCAATGGTTTCTAGTGTCTTGCTAAGGTCAAAACAGATATATCCTGGAAAAGAAGGCATAACCATCAAGTCGCGATCGGCTTTTTGAAGACAAAGTGTCATATTTCCACCCTGTCTAATTGTCGGCGGCAGACAATGGCCCCTGAGTTGGCAACTGTTGGCAATGGTTAGTTGAACGCATGGGCGTGATTGCTTGACATGTGGTGCGTCGAATAGATGGCGGATGCCTTGAATCTATTCATTTCCTCAAAAACCAAGCGCTCTCACGTTGAATGAGTTTGTTAGTTCTCCCATGAGTTGTAGTCAGCCGAAGTATCAAAAGTGTAGCTTCGGTCGTTGACTTACTGATAGATGGAAACCTATCGGAATAATCTATCTACCCATTGGGGTTACAGATCATTTACCCAGATATCCGGACCAGAGACATTTGAATGGGTTCCCAAGATATAGGCGCGGACGCCGATGCTGCTTCAAGGCATCGGACCGAATGCCATAGTGCGCTTGAGAAAATATTTAATGCTACTTCAAATTCTGCCTACAAGCCAGGATAAACCGGAAGTTGAAATTAAGATTTTCCAAGCGTTGATGCAGGATTGAACTGGCCAGGAGCGCCCAAGATAGTGTTATTTATTTGGTGGCACGGGGCACTGGCACTTGCTAACGGCCCACCGTTTGCTATTAATGATAATTTAGGAAATGCAAGACCAGTACTACAAAATACGTACACTAGTAAGCATGAGATCCTGCTATAGTATAGAGATTGCTAGTGATCAGTCAGCAAAACCAGCTTGAATTTGTAATGTACTCACGCAGTTTCTGAGAATTGGACACATGTCGCTCATGTCAGATGGAGGAATCATATATCTCTTGAGCCCAGTAAAATGGACCCGGGGTTTCTGGTGAGGAATCCGAGTCTCAGGCTGGTCCGATTTCGTACTTCGTGGACCCAAGAATTTGTATTTGATGCAGTACATAGTTGAAAGAGTCCAAATGAGACAAAAGGACTGCTTCTGCAATACAAAAGTTCTGATTATCGCGGCTGCAGTCCAGGGCAGACGTTTCGATTTTTCTAGTCCTTGCTCCGGCGGAGGAGATATTATTGACTACTTTGGTCATTTGACGCTAAGTAGTGACCTACTAAAATCTGCCACTTGTACATTTGACTGAATCTACTCCATAAATCCCTGAACAATGAATTGTTTCATGCATAATATAAAGAGCTTTGAGCCAGTAAGTTAAGCGGATGGATAGTAATTCACAAGGTGCACTTTTTCTGCCTTATGAGGGCTTTCTAATGGAGGGTGTTTTCTGAACTGCGTCAAACACGACAACGACCAGGCGACAGAATGTTCTGGATTGCCCTAACTCAGAACTGGGATTGAGGCATTGCACAAAAACCTCACAGAGCACATCAAACGATACATTCAATGGGCTTATTAGACAACTTTAAAACTCATGCCATCCTTCAAGAATGCACAATTTCGTTGTTAATCGCTGGCGCTTACAGCTGTTACGGGGAGATAGCACCTCCCCTACATTGATATGTACCAGTCTCTCAGCTCACACAGTATCTCCAAGAAAAGTAAACTGGTCAAGATCATCCTTCGCTATACTAACGCCCTGAAATTAGGAGTGTTGCGTTACGTTGAAGGTGGGTTTACCTGGTCCGTTCCGCAAGTTCGCGCCACAGTGGATGCCGATCCAGTCTTCGTTAAAATTCCTATATTAGCAGAGATCTGAGATAAATTCTACGCTTAAACAAGGATATCAGCATTTTACTTGTACTCATAAGAGCCTACCTAAAATATGGCCTGCGCCAAGGCTCAAATATCTTCGTCCTTCGTCTTTCGTCCATGTGGACCCCGGAGCCAAGGAGCTCTCGAAAAATCTATGAACGAGTCAGATTCTTTTTCGGCCTCATTGATGTGTTAACTGAGTAATGTAGCACCTAAAACTACTAGGGTCTGCTTCCGGTTGTAGAGTGTAATAGGAACGGTTTAATAGTGATGCAAATAAGTGTCTCTCCCAGAATTCAAGGTGGTTCAAGTTCAGTAGTTCCTGAAACAATGCGTTAAGTGAAAGGAGACAGGACATAATCAAAAATAATCCTGGATACCCGCACGATAAAGCTCCTAGGTGTCTGTAAGGGAGAGCGATACATTATTAAAAGTTGAATCTTCAGCCTAATGGAGAACATATTCAATGGTTTCAGTCAGTGAACCTGTAGCATCAGTAGCGAGAAATATGTATCATCGGACGGAGGCGCAGTGCGTGGTAAGATGCGTTATTCTTGGTAGGTAAGGGCTGGGTTGAACGCCATGAGACAATGGCGTTGGCGTTTGAAAATGGTTATACGAGGGATATGAATCAGACGTGCGTACCTGAGTCAATACAAATACGACGTGTTTTGAGAATTCTGTGAACTTCTGAATGAAGATCAGAAGATATCCCATCTCTTGGCAATGGGCTGATGAAAAAGCTTAAGGCTTCTGTCCCAAATCATGCTTTAGTCAATCATAACGGGGCACGACACCGTCCGCGCTGGACGAGTAATGACGACAGTCCGTCTTCAGTGAGCCTTTGAAAAATGCTGACAGATGCCTCGGGGGAAAGGATATTATTAAATCAGGATGGACGGTTTACCGGTGCCACCTACATAAGATGTAGGGTTCATAAGCTACGAGGCTGCGATCACTCGTGAGTCGTGACGATGGCATTTGCACGCCCTTTCCTCGTTGTGATCCAAAGTAAATTTGAAACTCAACGAAAGGTCGACTACCAACTTACTGTTTGAATTTTCCAGCTGGGCCGTATTGTGTCATGAGATTTGAATGTTCCTCGATGCAACCTCGATGATAGTATCGCTTGCGGGTTTATCGGCCCGGACTTGAGATATCCGATCCTCGGTGATTGACGCTCATTGTGGCGGCTTGCCCTCTCCAAACGGGTTTGACCCTTCTGTGAACATTGAAGGGTTAGAAGCTCAATGGCGTTTATACTCTATATGGGACTCCTGGTGACTTCTCCTGACTTCACTAAGTGACATGAGGCAGGCACGGAAGAGAGTCGGATTCGGCGTCGACCGCACATTTCTCATGCCTTGCTACCAACACGAGTCGTGACTCATCATGCAAATGCAGATTCCTATGATAGAAGATGTCGTGAAGCCTGGATATTTTGGTAAGATGTCGAGCGAATCATAATCAAATATACAAGACTCACGTACAATGCATCATTGGGAAGGTAAGGTATCCCTTGACTCGGATCCGTCGGATCGCAGTCTGGAAGGACTCAAAGATTCGAGAGGTCAGTTCAGCGGCATGGCCTCGTCCAACCGCATTCTAAAGACAAATGGATATCTGGGTAACCGGCCTAAGTCGCGAAACATGACTCACTAGTACGAAAGCAAGTTCGACCGCGCGAGTGTCACTTGTTGAATATGAAGATACCTGAAGCGCTTAATTATCCGGTAACTCGAGAGGACAGCGTACCCGATCTTGTTTCCAGCTGACGCGCTGGGCGGGACGGCCGGCGTTCATTGATATTCAATTACACAAGTCTCCATTTACCTTCGAGTTTCAAGTCTGCTCCGAAAAGGTCCACAAACAGGTCGAAGGATGAGCCGATCCAATGGATGATCCATTGTTATGGAATGTAGTGAACGTGATCATCATGCCGCTTATCACGCACAAATTTCTTTGGAGAAGTCCAAGTGCACCTTTGGAATGGGTATAGCCTGAGCAAAAATAACACAGTTTGACGCGATCATATGACGCAAGTTGTAACAGAAACATAGTTATACAATGAGGATCATTGGAGATGATCATACGTACCTAGGCGAATAGGATAAGGAAGTACTTGAACTGAGCAATGTCATTTGCTGGACAAATTCTCGGATTCTTGCTTGAAAGAGGTGAATCGGGAGAGGTAGAATAGCCTCATGCAGGGATATACAATGGCGTGGAAAGTTTTGATGATAATCGATTGGGATTATTAGTCGGCAGGTGTGAGTACACCTAATGGGTTTTGGCAGCTGCTGAGTACCAAGTTTGAAGGAGGAAGGGGAGAATTCAGGTCCGCGAGTATTATGGTCGACCACACGTGCCGGGCTCGTGGGTGTTTTATGCTGATTCTGGCCAGTAAAGGCCAAGGTCGTTAAATAGATTCGCTTCCTCTTTCCTTATCCCTCCCATAACCGTCGTCAGTACCGTCTCAGGCAGTGGCTCCCCATACGGACCCATAGTTTCAGGCATACCCTGTTGGGTCTGACGCTATGGCGCTTTATACAAGCAATCTGTTTCGACCACTCACACAGCATCAGCCAGTCACTGTTTTGCTGCTCATTGAAAATTCGCAGCGGATGGACACGGTATGGCAGGAACTCCGAGATGTGTACCTGGTCAGGTTACTTGATACAATTGTGTCAAATTCGTCGGTTGCAGTGTGTCATTAATTTCTTTTCATCAAACTTGCCACTCATCTTGCCCCCAGCAGACATCAGTCTCCGTAATCGAGAGCGACCCAATCGACAATGGGGCAAACTCCTCTGCTCCCCGACAATATTCGGGCACCCACGACGCTCTTTATAACATTAATTTCAACACAGTGTCCGATTGTCGAATTTCTGCAGGTCGAGTTAACGAGTGCATCGATGTGCGTACGAGGCTGTTCGGTCCACTATTGTGTCTTAACATAGTCTTCATGCCACAGTACCTTGATACCAGCACCTATAGTATTGGGCAACCATCATCTTCATTGCATCTGGTGATCATTGCAGCCTCGTCTCCCACCGACGACTGCTCAGGCATGCCAATTCCCAGTAGCGGTAACTTTTCTCCATGGATTCTCCTGGCCGGGAAGCTTGCCAAGGTATGATAAAATTAGCCACTTCAGCGGAAAGTCCCTCACTGACAAGATCCGTGTTTCTGCGTAGCGCAATATACACTGTCACTTGGTCATGAGTCGCAGTACGCTAGAGGATGCTGCTCCTTTGACCACTTTGTTTGAAGAGACGGTAAGTTGCGATCCTTATCTACCGCCACTGACCCCGGATCATACTGCATCAGTTGCGTTTGCTAACGACGTGTCTCTTTGATCGTTTAGCTGCAGATGCAACATAATGTGGAAGAAACCCCGCCATTCCCTGTGGATCATTCACGAACAGCTTTCAGACTTTCCGCTCGTCCCACCTACAATCCATATAATGAACCAGGTCGGTCTGACGCTCATAGGCGATATTCGACCATAATTGACACTTTGCTTCCTCCTCGGGGTCGACGTTCCACCAGAACCATCGCTCTCTCCTTATGTACGTAATTCTTACCCCACAGCCAGTTTCCGCACACATCTGATTCTTGTTTCATTTCTTGCTCCCATATTCTATTATTTTGCACATCCAGGCACCGCAGCAACGCCTCGCCGCGCCTCCTCGCCGAAATTCCTATCCCCTGGACAATTTTTACCCAGAACCATTCGATGAATCCGCCGCACCAATGTCATCACACGAAGGAGATGCTCCGAGTTTGGTTTCCCAGCTTCAACAGGTGCATGGTCTCACGAAGAAGAAAGTTTATGGTACCAAACCTGCACGTCAGCCCTTCATCCGGGATGAACGAGTCCGGGATTCCACCTCCGGGGCCACATCAACGACTTTACCTTCTCCTACCGCTCCTTCACCGCCCTCATCACTGTCTGCATCCACCACGCTTACCGGTCGCTATCGGAAACCTACTCCGCTGACGACGAGTCTGGGGATGTCAGGTGTACCACTAAGCGATTCGATCCCATCACCGACGCAAGGTGGCCGCGCGATGTCGCAATCTCGCGTCGATCGCATTCAACGACTGAACCAGGCAGCCAGTGGGAGCAGTCCTACTGACCTCCACGCACATGGGAGGCGAGCAGCGGCCAATGGAGTTGTTCATGGCGCCTTGGCAGGGAACGTGAGTGGTCATGGCGCGATCCAGGGAGTGTCAACGTCGGGGCATGGATGGCATCAACGCAGGGGGTCGAGGCTTTCTACACCTGAACCAGAAGGCATGGTCTTGGGATCGCCCGTGTCTTCCAGTGGGGGGTCTCTTTCAGGTTCAGGGACCTTGGTCCCTGCAGTATTGGGCTCCAATGCGGGATCAGGGCCTGGTTTGAGTCTGGGTTTAGGATCCATGCCGTCCACATCGCTTCCAGGATCGACTTACAACGACATATCTCCTGGAAGTGGCTCTTCCTATGTCTCGTCCGACATGTCTTCGCCTGTCACCCCGGGATCTATGGAAGATCTCTTCGGGCATGCGAGCTCGCGCATGAATGTCCACCAGAGTCATCCACAGTCACATAGTGGGATACCTGTCTACTCAGCTCCAACTCATGGTGTCCCAGAAGCATGGTCGACGCAGCAGCATCAGCAAGTCCAGCTTCAGCAACACCAGCAACGCCAACTTCAGCATATCCAGGAGGTTCACGCGATGCAACACCAACAGCAGGCCCAAGCCCAGGCGCACCAGCTACAACAAATGCAAGAAGTGCACGCCATTCAGCAACAAAACCAGCTTCATCAGCAAAATGTCCATGCGCAGACCCAGGCACACTATCTCAACCACCCTGCGTATAACCCTTCTGCACAAACCTATTTTCCTCCTGTTCATCCACCGCCGGGATTTTATGCCGACGCTTCCGTTGAAGGTATGGAGATGCAGGGCCAGCAGCAGACAGGGATGTCCGAATCAATGGCGCAGGTGGAGATGCAGGTCCAACACGAACAAATCGAGTTGCAGCGGGTACAGCTACAGCACGTTCCACAGACGAAGATTCAGCAGTCGCAGCAGTACACGTATGGAAGTAATGTGCCCATCTCGAGCTCGCCACCCCCAATGGTCCCATCACAGGGTCCACGCGCTGCCGGCCCCGAGGGGTCATCGCCTAACTTGACGGTCTCCGAAAGTACCATATTGCATGGAACCGCGCTAACTCGAACATCGCCACCCCTGCCTGCGGTTATTCCTCCCCACTCCCGTTCAAGGGCGAACTCGTTGCTCTTGTCTAACTCGGCCTCCGCGCCAGCCCTTGCTGTTACTCCAACTTCCACGACGTCTTCTAATTCTGGGACACCCACGAAGGCCTCACATCGCGGATCTAAACATAAAAAATCTTCTTCGTTGTCTCACGCACAGCCATCTTCGACCAATACCACTTCTGCTGTTACTGTCAGTAATCCTTCATCGTCAGCGACTTTAGCAGCTACCAATGATGATGAAGAGCGTTTCACATTTGGGAAAGATTTCGTCGCTGCCACAGTCGCTTTATTCGAAGAAGAGGTGCTGCCTGCCTATCCTGACTTCCCTGGCATGTCATCTGGTCTGCTGAACGGATCTATGGCAGGGGAAGCGGCCGGCTCTGTTGGTGCTGCTGGTGCAGGTGAACTGTACGCGACCAGGCAGAAAGTGAAAGGTGCGAAGGGCGGAGCCCCGATGGGGGCTGTGTTAACAACTGGCCAAAACTTGCCTGGGGTCACGACGGGTGGGGGTCCAGTGAATCATGCAAATGGTTACGGAAACACCACGACCACTGGAGCGTCAACCGCACTGCGTGGACCTCCGCCGATCGCGGCGGCGGTCAATCGGGCTTCGTATTCCTATGGTGCGCCCTCGTACCCGCACCCTCATGGGTCGTCGCTTACGGGCTGGGCAGGTTAGAAATTTTATCCTTCCCCTCGACCGTCTCGTCCAACCCATCACTCGGACTCCGGCTTATCACCTCCATTTTCTCCCAAAATTCTCTTTTCAATATTCTCCCTGGCTTATACTCGCTTTCTTGCGCATATCACATTGATTTTTCTTCAGTACCATGGACTCCTTCGACCTGCTTTCATGGGTTAGTAGCATCGGGTGTTTTCTTCTATATATTATTGGCTCCCTCATCTCACATCATCATTTATATCCTCATCGGCTCATCACATCTTTTGGGATTTCTTGTTATTGTACGATACCATCACTTGTTATCCGTCATCGTCGCATGGTTATGGTTTAGGTCAGCTTAGGTTTGCCTACCCGTTCAGGTTATTTGCAATCTGGTGTACTCTTATGCAATATTGTCAAGTCAATACCATGTTCACATCGCGTGCATTATCTGCGAACATCGCATCAGCGAGTGACTTAACTCGTGGCGAAGTAGACTGCTGGAGAGTAGACGATCCGTTCCTGTGACCAAGATATCCCTAAGTCGACTCTTGCCGTAACTCCAGAGCAAGGTCATCTTGCTCATTCTGGCGTTATCAACAAGCATTTCGACCCAAGTGTCTTCATCAGTCCTAGTTCTGTCATCTTCTGTCTGCGCGTTGCTGTAAGTCAAGGGGCGGGATGGGTTTGTGAAGTATCACACCAGTTACTGGGTGCGGCTGTCGAAGTGCTCGTTAAATGCACCATCTCCCCGGAAATCATTTGGAAGAATCTCGTCGAAAATCTTGGTTGTCGCACGCAGTCTTGTCTTCATGAATACTTTTCGAGTCTTATTCCCAGTGCTGTGCATGATAGGGCCCTGCCTTCTGTGTGTACGGAGGGCTGAAAATACCGGGTCAGAATCTCGATTCTCAAGAGTTAAGACCAATTGTCACCTCACGCCAAATCATGTCCCGAAAAAATGGCTCAGTATCGTCGTTATCTTCCACACGTGCGACAATTCCATTCTTACCTCTGAGCTTCAACTCCTCTCGAGTAGATTTCGTGTTACCTTACGGCAGTCACAAGACCTCGAGGGCAGGTATTTTTATGCCAAACGCCAGTTCCACCGCAAGAAGGGCCAGTGGAATTCCCATAGAACCTAAAACTTTCTCCAAATCGCCTGCAAGATACTATCAGTAGTAAATTAACATCCTTTGTACGGAAATACTCATCCTACCAGTGGCGTCACATGTATATGTCAACACCAGAGGTGCATGCATGCACTCTCCGCAGAACTTCAGAGCAGTTGAACTACAGCAATGCCGCGCCTTGAAGGTCGATTCAAAATTACCCAAAGTGGAGAGGGCGACGATCGGTGGCGATGCGATGGTAAAGCGCCTAGCGCCCGCGACATCTCAGTAGGTAGTTCGTTTCGCTTGCCGAGACTTCGATGACGCCTTCTCCAAGTAAAACCAGTATCGCAGGGGCTGGATCGTTTTACCTGTATCTGCTACTTCATGAAGGTCCGGCGAACACGCTGGAAAGCACCCATGCGTCTTACGCCACCCATGGGCGATGGGAAAAGATCAATTATGGACTTCAGATTTTGGTGCCCTACTTGAGATGCCAAGGCGAATGGGGATGAGGTCTGTCGTGATTATCACGACTAAATGGTAATGAATGCGGAGTGATACATGCTCAGCAAAAGCCGACGAAGTCGTGGTCGAAGTAAAAGAGAACGGTTTTGATTGAGAAAAGCGTGTTACAGCGGAAGAAGACGATGTAAAGCCGGCAAAATGTAATCTAAAATTAAGGGCAGTGGTAAGCATATGTCAGTGCAAGGTGAGGCATCGCGCGAGGCACGATAAAGTAGTGAAGATTGAGCGGAGCGAGATCCCGGTCTCAAGAAAATTTCCACTTGTTCCCGCAGTTGGTGCATCTACACAGAAGGTTAGCCATTGCAAAGTAGGTGGAGGGGAAGAAAGCGTACGTAACGAATGTCTACAGATAGTCGAATTTTAGCACGCATACAGCTCAAGAGATAACAAATATCCTTACCGTCATAGGTTCATCTGCTGACCTAGTTTGCTGTTGTCGGTAGATACATTTCCTTTGCTTGCACCTTGAGCACTGGAATGCATCGGTCTCAGCTTGTTTTTCTGCGGCCGAGAGAGATTTGTGGAAGTTCTCCTCCTCAATCTTCTTATCGGCAGCTTGGCGCTCTTCAGAGGCCATTTCCTAAGTAAGAAGATATCGAAAGGCGATCAAGAGTATAATAAAAGCCCAACGCACCTGGCTTGTCATTACGGCAAAGCGTTCAGGTGAGAGGCCACCTTCAACGATTCTAGCGCGTAGACTTGGATTGGCCTTATCCTTGAGGTTAACGTAAAGAGATCGAATCTTGCTCGTGTAGTCCTTCGTTGTTCCTCCAGCGTTGTTGTATACC
>Ga0247742_10002193_pt1 | contig 12941 bp, 18 predicted proteins | sample UWRJL208509C2_FD_180944 | JGI IMG/M metagenome (GOLD analysis project Ga0247742, IMG submission 180944) | Plant litter microbial communities from Arlington Agricultural Research Station in Wisconsin, United States - UWRJ-L208-509C-2 | ecosystem: Environmental > Terrestrial > Plant litter >...
CGCCTAACAAGCGATGAGTTGGCGAATGACAGTTTGGTCTTCAAGAAGACGCCACAACTGGGGGTCAGCTTTGGGCGAACGACGCATAAACCTATAACGCTATATGTGTATATTGGACGTATTGCTCCCCACCGTCCTCCGGGACTGGTGGGGCTTTTTCTTTGGGGGAGAAGTGCCGGATCCGCTGAAAGTCGCTGTGATCATCGATTATCAGAACATTCACTTGACCGCTCGCGACACCTTCACTCCTCGCGGGACCCCCGCCCAAGATTGTCTGGTTCATCCGCTGCATTTTGCGAACCAGGTAGTTCAGGCTCGCTCTCGTATTCGCGCCGCAGCCGCCATGAATGGGGGAGAGGCGTCGCCCTCCATTGTGCTCGATTCGGTTGAGGTCTTTCGTGGTCAGCCCAGCAATCATGAGCAACCCAAGCTTTATCGTTTTACGCAAGCCCACAGGTCTGAATGGACCAAAGATCGGCGCGTCCGCGTGGACTATCGGACACTTCGATACTTCACCGAAAACGGCGTTCGCGCGGCCCAAGAGAAGGGCATCGACGTCCGTGTAGCCCTCGCAGTAGTTCGGGCGGTGACGATGAAAACTGCCGACATTGTGATCCTCGCTAGTCACGACACAGATCTCGAGCCCGCCCTCGAAATGAGCGCCGAATGGGGGGATGGCACCGTGGCTATCGAGACCGCCGGATGGGCTGGATGTCGTCGTCTTAGGGCTCGGGGTCTGACTCTTGATCACATCGTTCTCGATGGCGGCGCGTTCGTTAACAGCCGCGACCGCAAGATCTACGATCGCACCTAGCTGAGCGTCAGACACTGCGCTTACGATCGTCGCAGCAGAAGGCCGGCCTGCTCCATTCGAGGGGAGCATCCGTTGGCTTGGCCGAATCACGACCGTCCGAAACCGATCCGGTACGACTACAACACGTGGCTCGTCATGCGGCTCGACCCGGTCCTACCCGCGGCGATCATCACCCGGCAGAAGACCGCTGAAGGCATCGAATACTTCCGCGTCGTCACGTGGGACCTAGACCCAGAGAAACGTCTCCTGATCGGCCGCAGCGCGTCACTAGGCGGTGCAGACAACATGGTTCTGTACAAGAATCCACGGCCTATTGTCGCCAGTCCCAAAGACGGCAACCAATGGACACACGGAGAGCCCCGTCACAACGTGCCGGCTCACACTGAGCGGGACTAGCGTAGACCGGGTGCAGCTCATCATCATCGCCCGCGACGAGACCTCCGGAGAGTCGAAGGTCATCGAGGTCGAAGCTGTCGACTACGAGACCGCGAAAGCCGCAGCCCTCGCACAAGTCCCCGACGGCTGGCGGGCCCTCAGCATCCGTCGCGTGTGACTGAACGAGGCCGGTCGAGCGTTAGGGCTTCGGGCTGCCCCGTCGTTTCGAGTCCGAAGGACTAATGCAAATGGACCCATGTAGGTCCGCGGAAAAGTACCCCCGGCAATACCCATAATTGCCAATTTCGAATTTAGGGCTGTACGACGTCAAACGTCACGTCGGCTACGAGTTCCTTATTTACGATCAGTTCCCAGCGGTAGCGTCCGACCTCAAGCCGGAGATCGCGCACACGAAACACCACCGGTACGTCAAGATCAGATCCCTGTCGAATGCCAACGGGCCTCCCAACTTCGATCTGCCCTCCCATCGAAACCTCCGTGGAGGGCTCGCCTTGGGAAACTACTTGTCCGTCCTCGGTGAGAAGGGTCAACGAGAGAGACTGAGGATGATTAGCGTCATTCCAAGGAACGAACAACTTCGCAGCTATCGATAGATCAAGCGGGTTGGGAGTTTTGAAGACTCGACTGATGCCGCCGCCCTGGATGTAGAGCTTGCCGTTGACTTCCTCCGCGTAATCGCAGAGAAGGATAAATCCGTGCAAGTCAGATCGTGCGAGGGGCTAGAGATGAGAACGGCGCACGAACTTTCTCCATGAAGGTCAATTCCTTAGGGAGGAGCGCTTGGTCATCGGCGTCTCGATAGCTAGCCCAGTCGACTGTAACGTCGAGTAGCGACCCCCGTTGAGCTGTCACGATGCCAGTTGCCGTGTGACCTTCTAGGTCATCTAGCGTGACTCGCATGCCCGTGCGGACCGGAAAGCTCACGCTTGAAATCGCATGCTTCAATGACGCGGTCAACTTGTCGTTGTCGCGAACTGATTGAAAATCGGCTACGAGTATCATGAATCGTCTCTTTATCTTGGGGATTCCGTCGCCGGACCGAAAATACGGTCGAGCGCGTCCCATGTGCTTTCATCTGGCGGATCGTCAAGAACGATATCGAAGTGAGTTTCTTCCCAAGTTGGAAGAAGCTGAAAGCCAGCTTCGCGAATTGCCTTCGCGGTGGACGTCCTGACCTTCTTGTAACGAGGCGGGGCAAGCTTTTCTGTAGAGGTCCATATTTCGCTTGCCCCCTTTCCGACTATCGAGAAGACGCTGACTCCGTAAAAACCGAAGTCCACGTAGTTCACTTCGGCTGCTGCTTGAACTGAAGCTCTGGCCATTACGCCAGCTCTAACCACGACTGCTTCGTCAGGCAACGGAGGTTCATCCCTGATTTCCAGCGATGGGACCTCTTCCGGCATTTCTCCGTTTCACCCGGTGGAACTTTTCCACTTTCGGTATAGCAACACTATGCACGCATACATTCCTGCGCGCACCCCCTAACGGGGTACAAGAGTTTACCTCTTTTTTGTCAGACTCTCCCGACTCAAGCATCAGCGCACCCGTCTTCCATTGGTTGTGGCCCGAGCAAATGCGGCATTGTTCGTCTGGATTTTCCCGTCAACCACAACCTCGAGATAATCGCTCAGGTCAATGCCCTTCGAAATGATCTGCACACTCACCGGAGCACCATCAGAACCGCCCGACCCGCCATAAGACGGGCGTGCATACTGCGGCTGCACAAAACCACCACCCGCATAACCACGAATCACACCACCCGCGTTCATGTACTCAAGTGCGGCCCGGTTCGACGGGATCTGCGCCTGAGCTGTCCTGGTGATGAACTCGCCCGATGCGACCGTGGCCACCATGTTGTCCTTGTGGGACGGTGTGCCGGGGACCATGCCGCCTGAAGCAAATGCCAAGTTCCCGAGCGATGGGATGAGCGCACCACCAGGGCCCGCCCCGGTGATGTTGATGCGGATCTTGCGCCCGTCGTTCCGCGTTACAAATGCATCTATTTCCGCGTTCGCCTGAGCCGTCGCAACAAGCAGAGCAATCTGCTTCTGGGTCGGGATTGCAGCCACCCGGTCCGCGAGCAACTTCGCCGCATCAGCGTTGCCAGTGATGGCGAGAGCGTTGTTATAAACGGCGTCATAGTTGGCCTGAAGGGAAGCGGTGAACTGGTCGGCGTTGCCGCTAGCGTCCAACTGCTTCTGTGCTGCGTCCTGGCCCTTTGCTGCGAGGTCGGAAAGCATGGCCACGTTGGCGGAACCAGCCGCGGTTGACTCGTCAAGGGTGTGCTGGAACGCCTCAACCCCAGTGCGAGCTTTCCCCGTCGCTGGGTCGATATCCGCAATCTTGTCCTTCACATCCTGCAGCGACTGCTGATAGTCAGCGTTGGAAGAGATCGCATCCTGGTTCTTGCCATTGACCGCGTCCATGGAGTCGATGAGCCGACGCACAGCATCGTTCGTTTCGTCTGCCGAATCTGCGGTCTTCAGATACGCATCGGCCGCTTCGATCGCCGTTGGTGACGCATCGCCGTATGCGAGCTTCAGCAGGTTCGTAGCGTTGCGTGCCTCGTTCGAACTGGTGACATTGATCCCCAGAGTGGTTGCCTGAGCGGTCAGGGCCTCCTTGTATGCAGGCATCGCTTCCAGCAACGTCCCCTGCTGATCCTTGGTCAGCTTGTACTCCGTTGCGAGCGTCCGGAAGGCACGCTGCGCGGCTGGCAAATCGGAAGCTGCCAGGTCAGCGACGCTTTCCCCCAGGCGGTCAAGGCCATCAACTGCCCCGAGCTCGTTCGCCGTCAATCCCAACTCGGCGAAGAAATTGTGCTGAGCGCCCTTGGCCTTGTCGAGCAATTCAGGAAGCTTCTTCAACGAGTCCGTGTAGTCGCCGAAGAGTGACTTGGTTACGTCATCGCTCTTGCCGGCTGCACGAAGGAGGTCGAGCGCACTCGAACTGTTGCGGAGGGTGTTCTCAAACTCCTTGGAAGATGTTTGACCAGCCTCGATGGCCTTGAACAGTTGGTCGACACCGATCGCACCCGCCGCTAGCGCGATGCCCCAGGGGCCGGCGACGAACGAACCGACCCTGCTAAGTGCTGTGCCCGCCTTGCCTACAGCACCTTCGATACGCACTGCTCCGGCAGCTACACCGGGCATCGAGGACTGAGTGAGGGTTGCGAGAGACGCCTGGAACTGGGCCACCTTCGGAACACCAACGAGAAACGCACCACCCGCGAGGGCAGTGGCAGCCGCTACAGCGCCCAGCGCCAGCGCTGTTCCCTGGACCACCGGTGGAGCTTCACCGAAGGCATTCACCGCGCCAGTCGCTGACTGAACAATGCCGCGGAGAACCTCGTTAGCGGCAGACCCCGACTTTATCAGAGCAGTGTCGAACGAACCACCCAACTGCTCAAGGTCACCGTTCAGGTTGTTCAGCTTCAGACGCGCAGTCTCAGCCGCGTAACCAGAGTCGTTGACCTTCTTGTTCCACGAGTCAATGCCCTTGCCGCCGTTGGAGTACAGAACAGAAGCCGAACGAACGGCATCCGTGCCAAAGATCGTCGCCAGAGCAGAGTTACGCTGCTCATCAGTCAGCCCACCAAGCTTCGTCTTTAGAACCTCAGCGATCTGAGAGAACGACTTCATCTGCCCGTTGGAGTCGTAGACAGAAATGCCGTACTGGTCCATCGTCGCCTGAGCTTTAGCAGACGGGGCCTGAAGTGCGATGATCGCCGTCTTCAAAGACGTTCCGGCGTCGGAACCCTTCAGACCAGCGGACGCGAACGCCGCCAGAACACCAGTCGTTTCCTCAATCGAGAAACCGGCCTGGGAGGCTACAAGACCACCCTGGTTGAGGGCCTGAGATAGATCCTCAACGGAACCCTGCGCCTTACCTGCACCAGCCGCCAGAAGGTCGGCAACGTGCGGGACGTCCTTGCCCTCGAGCTTGAACTGCGTGAGCGCGGTGGCCGCGATCTGTGCTGCGTCGGCGACCTTCAGGCCACCAGCAGACGCCAGCGAGAGTGCACCGTCGAGTGCGCCACCCAGGATGTCCGCAGTCGACAAGCCAGCCTTCGCCAGCTCATCGATCGCATTCGCAGCCTCAGTGGCGGAGAACACGGTGCGCGCACCAGCATCGATGGCTGCATCACGCAGCTTGTTCATGTTCGCTTCGGACTCATGGGTAGACGCCTGAACCTCAGACATCGCAGAGTCAAATTCCGCATACTTCTTGACGGCAAGAGCAACACCAGCAGCCGCCAACGTCCCGATAGCGAGCAGACTGACGCCAGCCGCTTCCATAGCCTGCCGCTGCGCCTCAAACGACGCCTGCGCGGATGCGGCCTCCTTGCCGCCCTTCTCCGTTGCTTTCCTTGCTTGCTCCATGCCCGAGAGGTAGTTACTTACCTGGGCTTGAAGCGTCACCTTCACTGTGCGATCTGACATTCCTTCATACGCTCATTCCTCCACCGAGTTGTTTGCGAATAGGTCCTACTTAGTTGGCGCTGCTAGTTGCTTGCTCGAGCAACGCTTGCTGGATAGCCGCCCGAACGATCTGGACATCTGCTTCCATCGCCCACTGGCGCGTAAGGGCCACAGCGCCCACCATCACCAACTGCCAAGTCGCGATGTCGGGCCCTCTTGGGTCGGTTGCTACCTCCTCGGCGATAGCCGCAACCTGGGCAAAATCATCATCAAGAGCTGCGGCGCATAGACGGAGATGGCGTACTTCGTCCACCGAGTCCGCGCCCTCAAAAATGAGAGCATCTAACTTCGACATCAGCCCACCTCAGTGCGCACGTACGCAACAAGACGCCGACGATGATCGATCAAGCAGTACTGCAGGCGAACAAGGCCACGAGACTCCATCGAACGAGCGGCTCGGCGAAGACTCGAAGAGCCGATCGGAGACGAGCTGTCATCGACCAGTTGCACGCCGTACCCAGCGGGCAATGCCCTCAGCTCGTTCAAAATGAACCTCTGAACCTGCCCTAGGCCTCGAGACAAGCGAACTCCTAAGTGATGCGGGAGAGAGGAAAAAAGCCGGGGAGGGATCGTGTCTATACCGGGAGGTGTTGGACGAGCGGCAATGGGGGGAGTCCCCCCTGGGGCGTTGGCTTTCACCAGTCACCACCCTCGAAGAGTTCACGTGCGAACTGGTGCAACTCGCTCATGTTGTCGCGGTAGCTCGGGTTGTTGCCTTCGCTGGGCACGTGAAGCCTTAGAGCTGGACGCTGACTCAGGTACTCGAGCACCGCGTCAGCGTGAGCTTCGAGTGCTTCGCGGTTGGGTTCTGTGCCGGCCAGTAGTTCTACGGGGACACCTTTGCTGGCTGCTACTTCTGCTCGGGTGGCTCGGGCTTCTGCTGCTGCGACCCGCTCAGCGATCTGCGTACTGGTCACATCGGTGTCTGCGTCCTCACCCTCGAACTCAGACAAAGTACGCCATCGTCTTATGGAAGCCACCGTTCGTCTGGTAGTCGTCCAACTCCATCAGGTCACTCGCGGCCTCGGCGACGTCTGCGTTGGTTGAGGCGAACTCGTTGTAAGCGCGCTGGTAACGACGTTCGAATGCGACCTGGGCGACGGCAAGCGCAAGCGTCTTGTCCCCGCTGGAGAGAGCCCGCTTGATGAGCTTCTCGGCGTCGTCGCTGGTTTCGATCTTCTCGGCGCGATCTTGGGCGTCGCGGTAGTTGATGACTGATGCGGGGTCGGCTCCTACGGTCCCGAAAACCTTGCGCTCGAGTTCAGCGCGTTTCTCGGAGGCGAGCCGGGTTTCCTCGGCTCGCAGCATGTCCATTCGTGACTTTGCGACGATCTTCATCTGCTCGAGCTGTGCTTTCTTGCCCTCCGCAGACAGGTTTGGGTCGCGGTCGATTGACTGTTGCTCTTTGACGATCGAGTTTTGGGCGCTGGCGGCTTTGGCACGGACTGCTTCGACTTCCGCTTCGAAATGTTTGAGGCTCATGCGAGTTTCCTGCTTTCGAGATATGTGGCGGCATCGTCTGCCGTGATTGCCCATGAACGAGCGTTCTGGTGGCCGTTCAGAAGTCCTCGGGCGATGTCGTTTCGGACGGTGCGTGGTGTCACTCCGAGCTCCTTCGCGATATCGGTGGGGGTCCAAATTGGCTTAGTTCCAGGTTCGGCGAATTCCGTCGTTTCCGGCTTGGGTTTTCCTTCGTCGGAACCGCGCCATGCGGCGGACACGATCGCGATGTCGACGAGTAGCGCGTAGAGGGTGCCGTCGCGGCCGCGGACTTTGTTGCGAAGGGCGGGCAGATTGGCGGCTTGGCTGAGGATGGCTGCGGATCGTCCGTCGAGGATGACGGCGTTCGAGATTCGGTGCGTCATTCGTCGCCCTCCGCTCGCTCAGTGGCTTTGTATTGCCGGTATCTCTTACCGGCCCAGATGCCACCTTTTGGGCGCTCTAGGGCCCCGTAGTTGGCGCAGAGGGAGAGCAGCGGGCATTGGTCGCAGATGGGCTTGAGAGATTGGGCTGGCTGGTCGTCGAGTACGAATCGGTCATCGTTCTGGCATGCGGGGTCGGTGGTGGTCATGGCGGTTACGAGTTCGTCCCAGGCCTGGGTTGCGCGGCTCATTCGGTGATCCCGCAGGTGGGGTGGAGGTAGCCGGCTTTGCGGTTGCTCCAGTGGGATGGGTTGCCGCATCCGGGGCACATTCCGTTGACTTTCAGTACGTCTGTATCGGGGTGTACTGCTGTGTCATGTGTGCTGTGTGTATCGTCTGGATAGTTAGACGACACACTCGATACAGATGACACGCTCGATTCAGTCGTGTTTCGCCTGTACTGACCGCGTGTGACTCGTTGAATCCGTTCGGAACTCACCAATCGGTTGAGGTACGTCCGGGCCTTGTCCTTCTGCATATCCATCTCGGTGGCGACTTGCTGAACTGTCACGTCAGTGGCGCTCGAGTTGACGAACTGCAGGATGTCGGCCGAGTCGGTGCCCAGTGAAGCGTCCTTCTCCCGCCCAACGATCTCGTGAACTGTCATGTTCGTCTCGCCGATCAGGCGAGCTCGACCTACGACGGTCACCTCTCCGTCATCGGTAACGACATCCGCGCTCTCAACCTCGAAGGCGAGTGAGGCGGCGCGCTGGGAGTAGTTGGACTTGTCGACGGTGAGAATGCGCTGGTCTGTTTCGTCGTCGATTGCGAGAAGAAGCACGCTGCGGGCGATGTCGCGGAAGGCATGGGAGCCCGACACTTTGTCGCTCGCGTTGCCTTGTCCCTTGCCGAAGTGCATCACCATGATCGGAGCAATTCCGAGCTCTGCAGCGAGTCCGGCGATGGGGTCCAGGTTGCGGCGCACGTCACTGGCCTTGATCGAGTCGCCATTCATGATCGACATGACCGGGTCGATGATCAGAACTTTGGTGCCTGTCTCGAGCAGTTCGCGTTTGAGCATTTGCAGGTCTTCGGCAATGGTGGGCAAGCCTGTGTAAACGTTCCCTTTGTCGTCTACGGTCTGCACCGCGGAGAAGTCGTGCACGAGGCTTAGGTTGGCTCCGGCGGCTTTCAGGCGAGGCACGAGTGTGGTTGCAAGGTCGTCCTCGCCACTGATGAAACCGACTCCGACTGGCTGGCCTTGGAAGTCGCCTTCGAGGTCGCCGTTGGTGAGTCCTGCGGTGAGCCAGGAGAGGATCGTCGATTTTCCAATGCCTCCGGTGCCAGCGAGGATTGTCGCGACGTTGAGCGGCACGATGTCCTTGTAGGCCCACAGCTGCCGCTTGGTCTTGATGGTGTCGAGTGGGGTGACTAGTAGCGTGCGTCCGGCGCTCAAAGGACCACCTCGAATCGGGCCGTGAGTTCGGCTTCGATGCGGTCGGCGTTGTCGTGGTTGCCGCGGATGCGTTCGAGTTGGGCGTAGCTCTTGGCGTTGGGAGCGATTTTGGGTGGTGGGTTGAAGGCGAGTGAGTAGTACCGGTCGCAGTCGCCCCGCAGGCGCGTGATTGTTGCGGTGAGCGAGTCGCGGCCGGCTTGCCATGCGAATGTGTAGAACTGGCTCAGCGCGGGGGAGAGCTGGTGCAGATCGCAGCGTCCCAATACAAGATCTTCGGCGAGCTGTCCCAGGTAGGACTCTGCTGATTCCGAAATCTCGATGTTCTCGGGATAGCGGTTATCGTGGTTTTCAGTCAGCCGCCCAGCTAACTTTTCGATTGCCTCGGTGCCCTCGGTATCGGGGCTTTCGTGTGTCGTCAACATTCAGCGACCACCGATCGTTCGCGGGCGCAGGAGCGCTGCGATTCGATCACGCTGTTGAGGGGTTAGTGGCGGCGCATCGGCAACCACGAGTTCGACGTATTCGGCGATACGAGCTACCGCGAGATCTCGAGCTGTTTCGGCTTGGTTTGGGTGACCCCATCGAACTGCTGCTGCGTGACGTGCGAGTGCTGTTCGCTTCTCGGATTTGGCCAGAGAGGGCACAGTGGAACCTTTCGGTTCCGGAGCCCTGCGTTTATCCGGTTGCCTTCACAGGCGGGCAGTTAGTTGCATCATACAGTTGCAGTCAGCATTGGTGCGAGTTCAACTCAGGCGTGTCGGCGCGCTCTTTTTCCCCGGGACAACTCCTTCGACCGTCTTCAAGACGTCGGATGCCAGAACTGTGCCGGTGTAGTGGCGACAGTTCATCGACATTCCAGCAAGATTGTCGCCCGCGCTGAAGCGGTCTAGTTCTTCGACGTCGTAAACGTGGGCTGGCCACCACCTATCTCCGTCGAGGGTGTTCTTTTCTCGCGCCGCGGCCACGGAGCGCTCAGCGTTGAGTCCTCGGGAGAATTTGTAGTCTCGGACGGCGCACAGGACAGTTCCGCCGACTTTGAAGACTGTTGCGATCTGGCATCCTCGCCGGCACTGATATTGGTGAAGCACGACGTTGTGTAGATACCCGCCCTCTACAAGATGCCGGTGCGCATCCTGCAGAGCCTCTGAGCGATCGTTGGCCTGGGAAATGAGGTTGCCGAACCACTCGCCAAGTTCGTCCGCGTTGGACTCCGCCATCTTGGTCATCCTTTCTTCGTGTCCCGATGGGAAGGTTCGAACTTCCGGCCGGACGGGTAGAAACCGTCTGCTCTTCCGCTGAGCTACATCGGGGTGGTGCCCGGTCCGATTATCCGAACCGGGCTGTTGATTCACTGGGCTGGGCTGTCTCGAAGTTCGGACGCTCTGACAAACACCTCGGATGCTGATGCACCTAAGGCTCGAGAGGCGGAGTGAAGGTCGCCGACCGTGATGTTTCGGCCGCCGCGGAGCGTGAAGTACATCGTGGTCCGAGATACGCCGACTGCTCGAGCGAGCACGGCCACCGGCATGCCCTGCTCATCTCGAAGTCGCTCAAGGGTGCGACCGATTGCGACGTTCCACGGGATCATCGGCGACTTGAAGCGCGCCATGAGTGTCGGAGAGTTGGGCATATTCACTTCTCCACCTCCGCTTTGACCTTGCGCATGGCATCAGCGAAGACGGTGACCATGTTCTGCATGTCAGCGATCTCCTGCTCGACATCATCTAGTTCGATTTCCCACCACTGGATGTCGAAGTGGAATAACGGCGGGAGGTAGTCCTGGTCCTCTTCGTCGTCGTGAATGGAGCATTCGAGGTTGGTGATCCCCCCGCTCACTGTCGAGACGGCCGCCGCAACGACGCCGGTGTGGTGCCCACCCTCTTCCCCGTGCTGTGTGCCGCCGCACCACTCGTACTTGCAGTCGCTGACCATCACTTCACCTCTGTGAAGATCGAGACGAGCGTCTCCCGGCCTGCATCGAGGGCGTTAGCGGTTTCGGCTAGGGACGCAGCAACGGTGATGTTTGCTGCGAACTCTCGCGCATCGTCAACAGAAAGGCGACCCTCTCCGTCATCGACGTAGACGCCCCAAAGATCCGTATCGGTCCACTCGACAGCAACGAGGGCTCGAGCGGTCGGAGTAGACACGTTCGCCTGGCACAGGCAGTCGCCGTCATCGAGCTTCTCGATCGCCACAGGGAAGCCGGCTTGTTCGATGTGGTCGACGGCCGCTGAAGAGGGCTTCTGATGCGGTTGGGTTGTTACGCTGGACATAATTCATTTCCTTCCATTGGGGTGAATTACCGCCCTCGGTTCTGCTGCAACAGACCGGGGGCATTTCTATAACTACCGGGTGCTCATGACAGCCACTCGATCGCTACATCTTTGGGGTCGAACACTCGAGGGTTCGCCTGCTTGTTGATCGTTACGGTCATCAAAGTTCCGACCACTGCTCTGCGTTGAGCGAAGGTTAGTTTGTTGTGCCAGTGGTCGGCGATGTCGTCCGATCTGATGAGCTCGCCGAGCTGCGAATCGCCGTCCGCGGCGGAGATCTGTTGCTGCAACGTTTCGAGTTGCTTGTCGAGCTTCATTGACTCAGTGCGGACCGCAGTCAGGGTGAGTAGTCCTTCGGCCAGAGCCGATGCCAGATCGTCTTTGCGCTGGCGCAGGTTCCCGGATTTCACGAGTAGCGGCTGCAGCTCCACTTTGGGACGAGAGAGAGCGGCGGCATCTTTCATGCTGAGGCGGGCGATTATCACTCGCTCAACGAGGTCGTCTACGCGGATCAGGTCACGGGAGACACACCACTTAGAAACGCACGCATACGACATTCGAGCTTCGGGTCTAACACCGTCCTTTCGCCTCGGATATGCGGGACGTGCCATGAGACGGCCTCCGCACACCCCGCAGACCGCCAGACCAGACAGAAGGTACTTAGTCCGGTTCGAGAAGTCGTGCGGAGTGTGGCGTCGTTTCTTCGCCGACTTGAACTCTTCCCAGGTGTCTCGAGAGATGACGGGCTCCCAGTCACCTTCCGCGACTTCCTCACCCTTGTACAGGCGAATTCCGGCGTAGGCGGGGTTCGTGAGGCGCTCCCTTAGCTGCGAGACAGACCATGTGCCGCCATCGCGAACCGGAACGCCTCGAACGTTGAAGTTCTGCACAATCGAGTAGTACGTCTCGCCGGCGATGTAACGGCTGTAGGCCTCGCGAAGGATCTCCGCCTCGGCTTCAACCTGCACTACTTCACCGTTGATGCGCTCGTATCCGTAAGGGCGAATGCTGAACTGCCATTTACCCGCCGTGGCGCGTTGGATGTTCGCAGCTACTTGGCGCGCGCCCTTCTGCTCTACTTCGTAGCGGGCTACCTGGCCGAGCATGCCTGCGAGCATTCGCCCAGCGGGTGTCGATAGATCGAGGTCACCGGCACGAACTGTGAGTATGCGGAGGGAGTGCTTCTCTGCAGTTTCGACGATCTCAACGAGGTCGCGGACTTTCCGATATAGCCGGTCGGTGTGCCAGACGATGATTGTGCTGACCTCACCCAGCTTGATCTGAGCGAGCAGTTTCGTGAACTCGGGTCGGACGCCTGTGCTGGCTGACGTGTCGTTGTCGACGTATTCCTTCGCGACCTTCAGCCCGCTCTTCTTCGCAAGCTTTCGACACTCGACTAGTTGACGGTCCACGGCAGCGCCTTGACCGTCGCGATCGAGCGACTGTCTGGCGTAGATGACCGTGTTCATGTCGATCACCCTATTGTACTCGGGACCGGTCTGGTGGTCATCATCTGGGCACTGGCCGGGCCTGCGCTCAGCAGCGTGTTCCAACAGGCGATCGAGAAGGTCACCGGCTTTTGATGCGCCGCCGACTCGTGCGCGCGATGCTGCTCGACGACCGCGGCTCGGCTCCGGCCGAGTTCGCCATGGTCGCCGG
>Ga0247742_10002194_pt1 | contig 12939 bp, 12 predicted proteins | sample UWRJL208509C2_FD_180944 | JGI IMG/M metagenome (GOLD analysis project Ga0247742, IMG submission 180944) | Plant litter microbial communities from Arlington Agricultural Research Station in Wisconsin, United States - UWRJ-L208-509C-2 | ecosystem: Environmental > Terrestrial > Plant litter >...
AAATAGGAGTAAACTATGATATAACCGATCAGTATATGAATACAATTAAACTCAGTGAAAATAATCAAAAGCTGATTGATATTAATGCTGAACTCGAATCGTTCAACAGTATTGTTAGTCATGATTTGCAAGAACCTCTTCGCAAAATACAAATGTTTATTTCCAGACTTGAGGCCAGCGAAATCCAAACGCTCTCAGATAAAGGAAAAGATTATTTCTCTAAAATCCGCTCTTCGGCCAACAGGATGCAAAACCTAATGATTGATCTTGTCAATTATACCAGGGCAGTAAAAGGAGACAGAATTTTTATTAAAACAGATCTAAACGCTTTAATAAAAGAAGTCATTGAAGAATTGTCTCTAAATTTCGAAGAAAAAAACGCAAAAATTGAGATAGGGAATCTACCAACTATAAATGCAATTCCATTCCAAATCCAACAGTTATTTATTAATCTGATTTCAAATTCCTTAAAATATTCTAAATTGGATGTACCGCCTGAAATATCCATCAAAGAAGAACAGATTACAGAAAGTTTTTTGCATGATGAAAAACGGATTGACTCTAATGGCTTTCATAAAATTAGTATCACAGATAATGGGATCGGATTCAGGCAAGAATATGCAGAAGGTATATTCATTCTATTTAAAAGATTAGAAACAGAAAATACTTATTCAGGAACCGGACTGGGTTTAGCTATCTGTAAAAAGATAGCCGAAAATCATAATGGATTTATAGCCGCATTTGGCGAACCAAATGTAGGAGCCAAGTTTTTCATTTATCTACCTAAATAAAATAGTATAAATATTAGATTACAGTAGTAGAGTGTTTTACAAATATTCTATTTTACATAATGTTAATTATAGTGTGATAAACATATAAGTTTAATATGCTGAAAAAGTACACAATATATAAAAGCACCTGATTATCTGATCATATTTATATTTGTTTATAACCTGCGCTATCATCTACATGTTCAGGTTATAAACAAATATTAACATCTAATTTAAATATTTATTATCCATCTTGGCAATTATTTCTTCCAAACAAAGATTATTAATACTACCTTCATGTGTATGTTTGGTTACTTTAGGAGATTTAAAAGTATTCAATTCAATTTGTTCAGCTACAATTTTATATGCATCTCTAAATGGAATTCCCTGAGTAACAAGTTCATTTAAAGCATCTACCGTAAACAAATAATCGTATTTTTTATCTTCAAGAATATGTTCATTTACTTTTATATCTTTAATAGAAAATGTACACATTTCTATACAGGATTTCATAGATTGAATAGCTGGAAAAAGTCCTTCTTTCAATAATTGAAAGTCCCTATGATAACCGCTTGGCAAATTATTAGTCAATAATGTCAGTTCATATGGTAATGCTTGAATTTTATTGCATTTGGCCCGTATCAATTCAAATACATCAGGATTTTTCTTATGAGGCATAATACTGGAACCTGTAGTCAAATGCTGCGGCAAACTAATAAAGTTAAAATTCTGGCTAAGATATAAACACGTATCCATTGCCATTTTCGAAAGCGTTGAAGCAACGCTGCTCAACGCAAATGCAACAGTTTTTTCCGATTTGCCACGACTCATCTGTGCTGCTACCGCATTGTATTTTAAAGTTTCAAAACCTAGTATCTGGGTAGTAAATGCACGGTCAATTGGAAACGAACTGCCATATCCGGCAGCTGATCCTAATGGGTTTTGATCAATTATTTGAAGGGCCGCATTGAGCATTGTAACATCATCAATCAAACTTTCAGCATAAGCCGAAAACCACATTCCAAATGAAGATGGCATGGCTATTTGAAAATGGGTATATCCCGGTAATAGAACAGTTTGGTGTTTTTTACTTAAAGTAATAAGTAAATCAAATAATTCTTTTACAAGGGCCTTGATAGCCTGTAATTCGTTTTTCAAATATAAGTGAACATCCACAAGTACTTGATCATTTCTGGAACGTGCTGTATGGATTTTCTTTCCTGTATCTGCGAGTTTTTCTGTGAGCAAATATTCCACTTTTGAATGTACATCTTCAAAAGTGTCTTCTATAACAAAATCACCTGACTTTATTACTTCCAAAATTTCATTTAATGCTACCGTAAGATCAATGGCTTCCTTATCAGTAAGTAAACCTGTTTTGGCAAGCATCTGTGCATGGGCTATTGAACCGAGTACATCATACTCTGCAAGAACGAGGTCCAGTTCACGGTCATTTCCTACGGTGAATAAATCAATCTTTTTATCGGTTGGTATTCCTTTTTCCCAGAGTTTCATTTTTTTAGTTTTTAATATTTTATTTAAGGAAGCCCGACAGTATTTGTATATATAGGTCTACTCCCTGCTCTATTTCTTTAATATAGATGAATTCATCAGCTGTATGGGATCGTAAAGATAATCCCGGTCCCAATTTTAGCGACTGACAGCTCAATACAGACTGATCAGATAACGTAGGAGAGCCATAAGTTGTTCTTCCCAATGTAGTTCCTGAAACTACCAATGGATGGCTTTTATCTATAAAAGAGGCATTCAGATGTAAAGAGCGCGGATTTACTGTTGCTTTTACATTCGTTCTTATAACCTCAAGTATTTCTAAATTGGAATACCTATCGTTAACACGAATATCTACCACCAAATGGCATTCCGACGGAACCACATTGTGTTGTCTACCTGCATTTATCTGTGTTACAGTCATCTTTACAGGACCCAATACCTCTGATATTTTTTCAAACTGATACGTTTTAAACCATTCTATTATAGCCAGTGCATTATATATTGGATTATTTTCATTTGGATGGGCGGCATGCCCCGCTGTACCGGGAACAATAACATCTAAAACTAGTAAGCCTTTTTCAGCTATGGCCAGTTGCATTTCAGTTGGTTCACCTACAATCGCACAATCAAGTTCAGGTAAATGTTTTAATACACTGTTAAGACCGTGCGGGCCGCTACTTTCTTCTTCTGCAGAAGCAACTATAACCAGATTATAGGAAAGATCCTGAGCCAAATAAAAATAAGTAAATGTTGCCAATAATGACACAAGGCATCCACCAGCATCATTACTTCCTAAGCCAAATAACTTCCCGTCTTTTTCTATAGCTTCAAAAGGATTAAGAGTATATCCCTGATTAGGACGCACAGTATCATGATGAGAATTAAGTAATAAAGTGGGTTTGGTTTTGTCAGAGTGTAGGTTATAAGCCCAGATATTATTGTTTTCCCTTTGGAACGGAATACTATTGTTTTCAAACCATTGCTCTATAAGCAATGCAGTCCCCGTTTCTTCTGAAGAGAAGGATTGTGTTGCTATCAGTCTCTTGAGTAAGATTATAGCTTCTGTAGTTAGGGTTTGTATTGTTTTGGTCATATTGGTTTGTTTCGTCAGTATGATTTATCTTAAAATTAATTGGTGATTCGTGTAAAACTATGACTTCCATCCTTTAGTATATCCGGATTCCCAATTCTAATAATGTTTACACCGGAGATTGCCGCCCGGAAACAGTTTTCAAGTTTAGGTAACATACCTGAATGGATAACTCCTTGTTCACGTAGTTCACCATAATAATCAAAAGTAAGCTTTTCAATTATGGAATCTTCCTTCTCACTATCCAGTAATACTCCTTTTTTCTCAAAGCAATAAGTCAGGTTTATTTCAAAATAAGGCGCGGTTGCAATAGCAAGTTCTGCCGCAATCGTATCTGCATTTGTATTTAGTAGTTGGCCATTGCCATCATGCGTTATTGCTGAGAATACAGGTATTATATCTTGAATTAATAATGCCTGTAACAGTGTCGTATTTACAGCTGTAACATCGCCAACAAAACCGAAGTCTACTGGCACATTATTTCTTTTATCTGCCCGGATAAGATTGCCATCTGCTCCAGAAAACCCCATAGCATTAGTATTTAAGGCCTGTAATATAGCTACAATATTCTTATTAATCCAGCCAGAATAAGTCATAACTGCTATCTCAAGCATAGGTTTATCAGTAATCCTCCTGCCTTCTGAAAATAAAGGCTTTAAACCTAATCCTTCAGCTGTTTTAGTCGCAAGTTTACCACCGCCATGGATCAAAATCTTTAATCCTTTCAACTTAGAGAAATCATATAAAAACTGTTGTAAGACTAAAGCATCATCAATGACATTCCCTCCTATTTTAACAATAGTTAATGGCTGTTTATTTCCCATTTTCCAGTATTTTGGTTAGTATCGCCTGCGCAGCAAATGTTCTGTTATTTGCCTGGGGTATTACTATAGAACTTTCACTGTCGAGTACTTCATCGCTTACAATCATATTTCTTCTTACAGGTAGGCAATGCATAAATTTTCCTGAATCTGTTAGTGCCATTTTCTCTGTAGTTACCGTCCAGTTGCTATCCATAGACAGGATCTGTCCGTAATCTGACCAGCAGCTCCAGTTTTTGGCATAAATAAAGTCGGCATTTTTAAAAGCTTCATCTTGATTATAAGTGATCGTAGCCCCTTGTGTAACCTCAGGATTTAATTCATAGCCTTCAGGGTGTGTGATTATAAAGTCAACATCACTCCTATTCATCATTTTTACAAATGAATTCGGAACTGCATGTGGAAGCGCTTTTGGGTGCGGAGCCCATGTAAGTACCACTTTTGGACGGCCTTTAGTCTTATATTCCTGTATTGTAAGTGCGTCAGCTACAGCCTGAAGCGGATGTTCCGATGAACCTTCAAGACTGATCACGGGAACAGTTGCATATTTTTTAAATGCTGTAATTACATGTTCTTCTTCATCTTTTTGTTTATCAGTAAGCGTTGGAAAACTACGGATAGCTATAATATCACAATATTGAGATACCACCTGGGCAGCTTCTTTTATGTGCTCAGCTTTGTCTCCGTTCATTACAACACCATCTTCAAAGTCAAGTGTCCAGCCCTCAGTATTCAGATTCATGACTATTGGATTCATTCCCAGGTTCAAAGCCGCTTTCTGCGTACTTAATCGGGTACGCAGGCTTGGGTTAAAAAATAATAAGCCAATAGTTTTATTTTTACCTGCTTTTTCATTTGCAAAAGGGTCGGTTTTTATATCAGCAGCGAGTTTAAGCAACCCCTGCAAATCTTCAATATCATTTACGGAAGTGAAATTTTTCATTCTAATGCTTTTTTAAGTCCATTTATAAAGTGGTCTGTGTCTGTTGCAGTAATTGATAAAGGTGGCAATATCCGCAGCAGGTTCTTTTGCGAAGCATTACCTGTAAATATAAAACCTTCATAGATTAACTTCTTCCTTAACTCAGTTATATCAAAGTCAAATTCAAGTCCGAGCATCAATCCCTTGCCTTTTATATTCTTTACCTGTGGTATTGTTGCCAATTGTTTTCTAAAATAAGTACTCTGGGTAAGTACATTTGTAATCAGGTCTTCTTTTTCTATAATATTAAGTACTGCAAGTGCCGCAGCGCAACCCAAATGGTTACCTCCAAAGGTAGTTCCCAATAATCCATAGGAAGCCTTAAACTTAGAGGAAATCAATATCCCTCCTATCGGAAATCCATTACCCATACCTTTTGCCATACTAATAATATCCGGCTGGATACCATGGTGTTGATGAGCAAAAAAGGCACCCGAACGACCATAACCACTCTGGATTTCGTCTAATATCAGAACAACATTGTTATCAGAACATACTTGTTGTAGGAATCGAAAGAATTCTGTTGTTCCTTCATCAAGCCCTCCCACTCCTTGTATACCTTCTATTATAACTGCGCATACATCACCTTCGGCTATTGTAGCCTCTAAAGCCACACTATCATTTAATTCCAGAAAAGCTACCTGATGCCCTGCATTTACAGGAGCTACTATCGAAGGGTTGTCAGTTACAGCTACAGCAGCAGAAGTACGCCCGTGAAATGCTTTGCGGAAAGCTATTATCTTCGATTTTCCATTATGAAACGAAGCTAATTTTAAAGCATTTTCATTTGCTTCGGCTCCTGAATTACAAAGGAAAAGACTATAGTCCGGATAGCCTGAGAATGATGTAAGTTTTTTGCCAAGTTCTTCCTGTAAAGGGTTTTGTATCGAATTGGAATAAAAGCCAATCTTAGCAACCTGTTCTGTAATTGCTTTTACATACTCAGGATGTGAATGGCCTACAGATATTACACCATGGCCTCCATAAAAATCCAGGTATTCCTGACCATTTTCATCCCAGACTTTAGCACCGGCAGCTTTTACCGGTGTAATAGTATATATTGGATATACGTTGAATAAACTCATTGTATGCTTTATTTAAATTATATTTTAGAATCCACTCCCCTTTAATCGTAACCCTGCTGTTTCTTCAAGACCAAACATAAGGTTCATATTGTGTATTGCCTGACCCGCCGCACCTTTTACCAGATTGTCTATTATAGAAGTAATCAATAAATAACCTCCTTTTTGCTCCAGACTGATAATACATTTGTTGGTTTGTACAACCTGCTTTAGACTGATACATTCGGTTGTTACACTTACAAAAGGATTATTTTTATAAAAGGTTGTATAGATTTTTAATACTTGTTCGAAATTGAGAGTATTTTTAGTATACAACGTTGCAAATATTCCTCTCGTAAAGTCACCACGGTTAGGTATAAACAAAAGCTCCCCATCAAAACCAGGCTGCAACTTCTTTAAGCTTTCTGTAATCTCTCCCAGATGCTGGTGCTCAAATGCCTTATAATGCGACATATTGTTATTTCGATAACTGTGATGTGATGTAGCTGATGGCTGTACTCCCGCACCTGTACTACCTGTTGTGGCATTGATATGCACCGCATCGTGTAGTAAGCCGTTTTTAGCAAGTGGCAGTAGTGCCAACTGTATCGCTGTCGCAAAACAACCCGGATTGGCAATATAACTGGCAGATACAATATCATTCCTGTTCAATTCAGGAAGCCCATAAACGAAAGATCTTGTATTGAATTGAGCATCCTTTGCCAAACGGAAATCATTACCGAGATCAATAATCTTTGTAGTTTCAGAAAAAGCATTATTTTGTAAAAAATCAAGCGATTTACCGTGCCCCAAACAAAGAAATACAACGTCCACATCAGGATTTACCGTATCTGTAAAGTTTAAATCAGTATCACCCAGCAAATCAGTATGAACTAAAGTAACTGGTTTTCCTGAGTTTGTAGTGCTGTATATAAAATTAATTTGTGCCTGCGGATGATTTATAAGTATACGCAACAGTTCTCCTGCCGTATAACCAGACCCTCCTATTATACCAATATTAATCATATGTTTCCCCATTTACCTGTGAATAAATTGATTGGGCATTTCCTAATATTTTAATAAAGCCCTTCGCATCATCTGCTGTCCAGGCATTATTGATTTCGCCATATTGGCCAAACTTAGTGTTCATCAGGTCATGATCAGACGTAATCCCATCCAGTGAAAAATGATACGGTTTTAAAGTTACAGTTACGGTTCCAGTTACTGTTTTCTGTGTGTCTTCAAGAAAAGTTTCGATGTTTCTCATTACCGGGTCAAGGAATTGTCCTTCGTGGAATAACATTCCATACCAATTCCCTAACTGTTCTTTCCAATATTGCTGCCATTTGCCAAGTACATGTTTTTCAAGTAAATGGTGTGCTTTAATTATAATCAAAGGTGCAGAGGCTTCAAAGCCTACTCTTCCTTTAATACCTATAATAGTATCTCCTACATGGATATCCCGGCCTATTGCAAATGCAGAAGCCAGTTTTTCTAACGCAGTTATATTGGCTGAGGGTTTATCAAAATCACCATTAATACCTTTCAGTTCACCTTTTTCAAAATGTAAGGTTACTTTTTCTGGTGCCGTTTTTTGTAAAGAAGATGGATATGCTTCTTCTGGCAATGGCTGGTCCGAAGTCAGTGTCTCCTTCCCTCCTACACTGGTTCCCCAAATCCCTTTATTTATAGAATACTGTGCCTTTTCCCAGGAATATTCAACTCCGTTTTGCTGCAAATATTCAACTTCCTGTTGACGCGTAAGTTTAAGGTCTCTGATCGGAGTAATGATTTCTATTTCTGGTGCTATGGTCTGGAATATTAAATCAAAACGGATCTGGTCGTTACCTGCTCCGGTACTGCCATGTGCTATTGCCGAGGCACCTATGTTTTTGGCATACTTAACAGATTCAATAGCCTGAAATACTCTTTCTGCACTCACAGATAACGGATAAGTATTGTTTTTAAGTACATTACCATAAACCAGGTAACGTATTGCTTTATCATAATATTGATCTATAATATCTTTATTGGTATGCTGGGTACTTCCCAGTTCATAGGCTCTTTTTTCTATTGCAGATAATTCGGTTTCGTCAAAACCGCCTGTGTTTATTAATATAGTATGTACTTCATAGTTGAGGCTTTGAAGGTATTTAAGGCAATATGAGGTATCAAGACCTCCACTATAGGCTAAAACAACTTTTTTCATAACTAGGATTTTTCTTTTTTTAGGAACAGTGCTTGTTTGATGCTTTTTAGCCTGCTCATCACTTTCTTATTAAATGTATAATTTTCTTCTGGTTTTTTATTTGCAGGGTCATAAAGCATACCTGTACACAGGCACATTTTGTATTCCTTGCGTTCAAGTATATCAAAATTGGTACAGCCACGGCACCCGTTCCAAAAACTGGGATCGTCTGTAAGTTCAGAAAAAGGCACAGGCTTGTATCCCAGGTCAGAGTTAATCTTCATAACAGCCAGCCCTGTAGTGATCCCAAATATCTTGGCACCAGGGTATTTTTCAGCGGAATATTCGAAAACGCGCGTCTTGATCTTTTTAGCTAAACCAAGATTGCGGTAATCTGGATGTACGATAAGGCCGGAGTTGGCAACAAATTTGCCATGCTGCCAACTTTCTATATAACAGAAGCCTGCAAAATTACCATCAACAAGAGCGATAACAGCGTCCTGTGTCTCGATTTTCTTGATGATATATTCAGGTGACCTTTTGGCAATACCAGTTCCTCTCAGTATGGCTGAGGCTTCAATGGTATCACAGATCAACTGTGCAAACTTATAATGCTCTTCCTGAGCAATAATTATAGATACATTCATTACAAAAAATGTATAATGATTAATAAAATACGGGAAATAAGATAAATTCGAGGGGCAAAACCGAACGGATCGGTCTTAGTATATCGTAGACCTTACGGCCTTAAGAATTTGGGACAGAACAAAGAGTTTACGTTACGAAGTAAAGTAATAGCTATAAATGTAGTCCCTGAGTATGTAAGTAGTGTTTTCAATTTGAAAAGTAAAAGAAGTGAATAAAAGTTAAGGCGGAGGTATTGCGGTATTGTATTAGATTGACCGCACACTACGGGAGGTTCCGGGTGTAAATTGCCTTAATTGCGGAGTAATATGTAAATCCGTGTTATTCATTCAGCAAATTTATGTTTTTAATATAAAACTGCAATGTTAAATTTTAATTAAAAGGGATCTTTTTAACTAAAAATACAAAATGTGTTGAATAATTAGTAACGAAAACGTAATAGTTGAGAAAATCCATGAATGATTTCAATTATAATCCTTAATTTTCTCAACTATTTTACTCTGGAACAATTATCTTTCCTTTCTTAATAAGTATTCTATTGTTTTTATAGTACATATTGTATGATAATATAAAAGATTTACTTTTGAAATAAAAACAATATATGAAAACGATACAGCTAAGCTATTTGCCTTTTACTTTTATATCGAATGTCCATTACCTATTAATATTCAAATCATCGTAGGCTTTAATTTCTTAAGTTCTTTAAACTACTTCATAAGTATTCTAACGCCTACTATTATAAGACAGCCTGCCAAAACTTTTATTATTGTGTTACCTTTTAACCTGTGGGATAGATAAGCTCCCAGTTGTGCACCCGGCACTACTCCTAGTGCAAGTAACAATATCATTCTTACTACAGCTGGATCACTATAATTACCATCCAGATAATGTACAATTACACTGACTGTAGCCATGACAGCAAGAATAAAATGGGACGTTGCTGTTGCAATATATATAGGGAATTGCAACCAGTTTACCATTGCAGGAACATGTATGATTCCACCTCCAATCCCAAGTAAGGGAGAAAGATAGCCTACCAGGACACTGATGATAATACCATTAGTCTGGTTATAGCTGTATTCATAAGTTCGTCCTTCTTTATCAGTAAGAAAATGATGTTTAAATCGTTTTTTGTCTGTTGGAAATTCACATTTTATTACCGCTGGCGCTGCCTTCCTGTTTTTATATATTAAATAAATTGAAAGCAGCAATAATAATATCCCAAATACAGTATTAAACAAATGCTGTGGAATATATTTTACACTTAATACCCCAAGTATAGAACCAGGAATCGTAAATAATGCAAATACGATTCCGGCCCTGTAATCGATCTTACCCGACTTCGCATAAGCTATAGATCCTGAAACTGCATTCACTGCAACAACTGCAATAGATATAGCTGTTGTTACTTCTGGTGCGAGCTGGGGATAAAAGATGATTAAGACAGGAACAAGTATAAAACCGCCCCCTGCTCCAATAAGGGTTCCGAATGTCCCAATTATAAATCCTCCTAGTATTAGTAGAATGGTATGTTCCATTTTTTTGTTTTGGTTTGCAAATATCTAAAAATTATTTGAAATCGATTGCGTAGTAGTTATCCGATTTATCATATCTTATCATTTCATGATTTTTAGATACTTGAATTTATAGGAGCAGGTCACAATAATGATACGATACTTGCATAAAAAAGACATTAATACATATATCACATTATATATAAATACTTTAAAATCAAATCATTAAATATAACACCATCTCAATTCTCAATTATTTTTTATACTGCATGCAACCATTATTAATCTTTATTCGTCTATGTTTATAGAAATCAGTTATTGCTATAATTCTGATTCTATTAAAACCAAAAACAATAAACTAATAAAACAAAAACAATGAAGAAAATTTTACTTTTAGCAATGTTTATTCCAGTAATCAGCTTTGCACAGGAAACAAAAAAAGAAGAAACAAAAGAAGAAACAACACCTACTGCAAGGATTACTCTATCCGGTAATTTTATAGCTTCAGACCCAAGTCAATTCGGCCTTAGTCTTGAATATAAAAGTAAACATAAAGATAATGACAGGAATAGTGCACAAATATTAAATGTATCCGGTGCTTTTATGGATTACGAAAGTGCTCTTCCTGATGTCAAAGGTAACGGATTTGCAATTGAACTTGGAAGCAGAACCTATATTGAGAAAAACCGATGGGATGGTCTTTATGCTGAAAACTCTATTTCTTACGGAAATATAAAGTTTGATGAAAATGTGGCAGGCTTTGGGAAATTCGAAGGAACATACTCTTATTGGAGTATTATTAATCCAAATGTTGGTTATAAAATTATGTTAGGTAAAAATCTGGCAATCGACCCTTATATTGGAGCAAACTGGAAATGGGAAGTAAAAGGAAAAGGCGATGTGGACAATAAAAACGTTGATAACTTCGTATTTAGGGCAGGTATTAAAATTGGATATAATTTCTAGTAACACATAACGATAACTAGTATTTATTCTTATTAATTAAGAAGCCATTTTTTATGTTTAATAAGCCTGTGGCTTGATTATAACATAAAAAATGGCTTCTATCTTTTTAAAGTATCAAAAGTAAGTAATTAACTATTTTATATTCGAGAATAAAATTACCATATCTACTCTGCCTTTATGCTAATTTTGCAGTTTTATAAACACCTAAATCTCCAGCAATCAGGTCTCTCGATTCCTTTACAAATTTAACAAAATGCGGCTGGCTTTCGTGGATAGTAATAGCTTCCTTACTCTCCCATTCTTCCTGAAAGATAAATAATTCCGGTTTCTCAATTGATTGGTGTAAATCATATTGCAAACATGCTGTCTCTTTTCTGGATGCATGCACTAACTCAAGAAGTAATTCTTTCAGTTGTTCTTCTCGTCCAGGCTTACTGTTAACGGTTGCAGTGATATATATACTCATGATTAATTATTATTAGTGATAAAAATAGTATTTAGATGTTGGTTATATAATTTCAGGTCATTTATTATATCTGCATTTTTTTGAACATCATGAAAATGCATACTTTGTAATGGTTCCATACCCGTAAATGCATTCATCCTGTGAAAACCAAATAACGGACCCTGATCAACTGTATGCTGGTCAAAGAATTCACCGGGTAATGTAAATGCTGTTACAGGAGCATTCCATGAAGTAGTAAGCATATATTTCCTACCATGTAAGGATCCGCCTGTACCATAATTAATAGCCGGATTTGCAGACGACCTGCCATCACTTTTATAAATTCCCGTATTATATCCTTCTGTAAATACCTCGTCTATGTATTTTTTCATTCCATGGGGAAGTTGGAACCACCAGATCGGAGTATGGTAAATAACTACATCTGCCCATACATATTTTTTCACTTCCTCCACAACATCATAAGCCTCATTAATATCCGTTGATCGCACTTCAAATCCTGGAGCAGTATTAAAAAATGCAATTGTAGCATCAAAAATAGTCTTATTAAATTTCCCTCCCGAATGACCGAAAACCTGTCCGCCATTAATTACAAATATTTTAGTACCCATAGTATATTTAATTATTTATTGGACAAAATTAAGGCAGATAGTCCTATTATTAAAATTAGATAACTCATAGCTTTCTATCATAATTATGATGCGCTGTTGTTTTAATAAAGGTTAATACTATAGATATATCGGACTAATACTAAATATACCCGCACATAAAATTATCGAAATCTTAACAAAATCTATTGTTTATAATTTAATCTATAAATTATCATTATCCCAGAAATAAAAGCGATGGATTATGCGAAATATAAATCGCAATGTTTTAATTTACGCCTCCAAATTAAACTACATTTATGAGCAATACCAATACTCA
>Ga0247742_10002195_pt1 | contig 12938 bp, 11 predicted proteins | sample UWRJL208509C2_FD_180944 | JGI IMG/M metagenome (GOLD analysis project Ga0247742, IMG submission 180944) | Plant litter microbial communities from Arlington Agricultural Research Station in Wisconsin, United States - UWRJ-L208-509C-2 | ecosystem: Environmental > Terrestrial > Plant litter >...
CACCTCGTACGTGCCCACCTACCTCGAGGGCTCGCTCGACGTGCCGCCCCTCGCCGCGGGCCTCGCGCTCGCCGCGCTCACCATCGGCTGGCCGATCGCAGCCACCTTCTCCGGCCGCTTCTACCTCCGGATCGGCTTCAAGCGCACCGCCCTCATCGGGCTCTCGCTCGCCCTCGTCGGCACGATCGTGCTCGCCGTCACGGCGGCCACCCCGTCGATCACCATCGTCGCGATCGCGTGCTTCATCATCGGCCTCGGCATGGGCCTCGTCGCGACCCCCACCCTCATCGCCGCCCAGGCGAGCGTCGAGTGGAACGAGCGCGGCGTGGTCACCGGCACCAACCAGTTCGCCCGCGCGATCGGCAGCGCCCTGGGCGTCGCGATCTTCGGCGCGATCGCGAACGCGATCTTCGGGGCCGGGGATGCCGACTCCCTCCCGCCCGCGACGATCGCCGCCGGTGGCGGCGCGGTGTTCATCGCGGTCTCGGTGGTCGCGGTGGTTACCGTCGCGGCGGGAGTGCTCATGCCCGCGACTCCGGTTGCGCGCACGGGGAGCGTGCCGGCGGCCGCCTAGGCGCGCACTGCCACCGTGAAGGGCAGCACGGCTTCGGCGCCCGCCTGCCGCAGGACCCGCGCGGCGACCGTGAGCGTCCAGCGCGAGTCGGCGAGGTCGTCGACGAGGAGCACCGGGCCCTGCACTTCCGCGAGCGCCGACGCGAGCTCGGGGCCGACCGCGAAGGCGCCGTGCACCTGCGCGAGCCGGAACGCGCTGTTGCCGCCGGGGCCGCCGCTCGGCGGGGCGATGTAGTCGAGCGCGCCGAGGTAGGGCAGCTTTCCGGCGAACGACAGCCCGCGTGCGACGGAGTCGATGAGCTGCGGCCGGCTCCGGCTCGGCAGTGAGACGACGGCGACCGGGCGCGTCTCCCACTTCCAGTCCGCGAGCACGCGCACGCACGCGGCGATCATCGCGGGCGACGCTGGGGCGTCGGGCGAGGCGAACAGCGTGCGGAGCGTGTTGCCCCAGCCCAGGTCGGTGAGCCGGGCGAGGGCCCGGCCCTCGAGCGCGCGCTCTCCGGGGGCGATGTTGCCGCGGGCGAGCGGGGAGCCGACGGGCCACTGCGCCCGGGGGTCGAGCGGGACGCCGACGCGGTCCAGTGACGAGGCGGCCGCGGCCGTGGCATCCGCCGCGATGCTAGTGGGGTACCACGCGCCCGCGCAGTTGTCGCAGCGCCCGCACGGCACTGCCGAGTCGTCGTCGAGGGAGCGCTGCAGGTACGCCATGCGGCACTCGGTCGTGGTCTCGTACTCGAGCATGTGCTGCTGCTCTGCCTCGCGCTCGGCGGCGATGCGGGTGTAGCGCTCTTCGTCGTAGACCCACGGCCGGCCGGTGGAGATCCAGCCGCCCTGCACCTTGCGCACGGCGCCGTCGACATCGAGCACCTTCAGCAGCAGCTCGAGCGGGGTGCGGCGGATGTCGACGCGCGCCTCCAGCGCGGGAGTGCTCGTGGGCTCGTCGTCGAGCTCGCGGATGACGGCTTCGGCCCTCGCCTGCGACGGCATGCTCGCGGTAGCGAAGTAGTGCCAGATCGCCTCATCCTCGGGGCCGGGGAGGAGCAGCACGTCGGCGTTGTCCGTCGCGCGACCGGCGCGCCCGACCTGCTGGTAGTACGCGACGGGGGAGCTGGGCGCGCCGAGGTGCAGTACGAACCCGAGGTCTGGCTTGTCGAAGCCCATGCCGAGCGCGCTCGTGGCGATGAGGGCTTTGAGCTCGTTGTTCTTGAGGCGCCCCTCGAGCAGCTCGCGCTCGGCCGTGTCGGTCTGGCCGGTGTAGGCGTGCACGTCGTGGCCGGCCTCGCGGAGGAGGCGGGCCGTGTTCTCCGCCGCGGACACGGTGAGCGCGTAGATGATGCCGCTGCCCGGCAGCTCGCCGAGGTGGCTCAGCAGCCAGGCGAGTCGGGCGGCGGCGTCGGGGAGCCTCAGCACGCCGAGGCGCAGGGACTTGCGGGCGAGGGGGCCGCGGATGGTGACCACGCTGATTGAGCCTGTCGAAATCTGCTCCGCCACGTCGGCAACCACGCGGGAGTTAGCGGTGGCCGTGGTGGCGAGCACCGGGACGTCGGCCGGCAGCTCCGCGATGAGCTCGCGCAGGCGGCGGTAGTCGGGCCGGAAGTCGTGGCCCCAATCGCTGATGCAGTGCGCTTCGTCGACCACGAGCATCCCGGTGCGCCTGACCAGCTCGGGCAGCTGGTTCTCGCGGAAGGCGGGGCTGTTGAGGCGCTCGGGCGAGACGAGGAGCACGTCGACCTCGTCATTCGCGAGCTGCTGCTGGATCTCGGCCCACTCGTGCGGGTTCGTCGAGTTGATCGCGACGGCGCGCACCCCGGCCCGCGCGGCGGCGGCGATCTGGTCGCGCATGAGGGCGAGCAAGGGCGAGACGAGGATGGTCGGACCGGTGCCGCGCCGGCGCAGAAGCAGAGTCGCGACGAAGTACACAGCGGACTTGCCCCACCCCGTGCGCTGGACCACGAGTGCGCGACTGTGATCGTCGACCAGCGCGCTGATCGCCTCGAACTGCCCCTCGTGGAAGCCGGCGTCGTCGCGGCCGACGAGCGTGCGGAGGATGGTCTGGGCGTCGTCTCGGGTTGTCATCATGTTCAGTGTGTCAGGGGCCGGTGACGGTCCCACTACGGAATCGGAGATGTGCGCGAGGCGCCGACTTATCCACAGATCCAGCGAGTCTTCTTTCGAATGTGTGTTCGAGGTGAGATAATACAAGTATGAAGTCGAACGCGCTCCTGGAAGCTGTGAACGCAGCGATCCGTGCGCTCGAAGCCGTACCTCGCTCACCCGATTCGCTTGCGTCGCTCTCCGACGTCGACCTTCTCGATCTGCTGCAGGCAACCTCCCGCGAGCGGCAGCTCGCCGACACCCACGCCGCGCTCATCGCGGGCGAGATCGACAGGCGCTCCGCGCCGGAGTTGGGCAGCGAGGGGATGGCTCGGCGCCTTGGTCTGCGCACGGCTGAGGAGGTCGTGCGAGTCACCAATCGGTCGACCGCTCGCGACGCGGCTGAGGCGGTGCGCGTGGGTCGCATCGTCGCACACGACGCCGACCCGTGGTTGGGCGCTGTATCGCAGTCGATTCTGTCGGGTGCGCTGCCGGTTGCTTCGGCCGACGCCATCCGCAGCGGTCTCGGTGTGCCGACCGACAGTGTGACCGGCACCATGCTTGCGGATGCCGCGGCGCGTCTCTGCGCCGAGGCCGACGCCCTCGACCCCGACCGGCTTCAGCGTCGAGCGCGGCAACTGCGCGACGAAATCGACGAGTCCGGCGTTGTGGCACGAGAGAGCGCCCGTCGCGCGCAGCGCTCCCTGAGGTTCACGAAGCTCGCCGACGGCATGAGCCGCGCCACGTGGCTCATGGACCCGGAGACCAGCGCGGTCTTTGCGAATCTGTTCGATCGGGCGACCTCCCCGCGCAGGGGAGGCCCGCGGTTCGTGGGCGACGACGCTGCGGCCCAGGCGGAGGCGATTGTTGCTGACGAGCGCACAACCGAGCAACTGGCATCCGATGTGTTCCTCGAGCTGCTCCGGCAGGGCGCCGCGGCCGACTCGAGCCAGCTTCTGGGCTCGGGTGGCGCAGTCATCACCATCCACGTCACACAATCGGACCTGGTCTCGGGCGATGGCCTTGCCTATATCGAAGGTCAGACCGACCCGATCTCGCTCGCCACAGTTGACCGGCTCGCCTGCGGCGGTGCGACCCAGCTCGTTCTGCTCGACGACGAGGGTCAGCCGCTCAATCTCGGCGATGAGGAGCGGCTCTTCAACCGCCGCCAGCGCCGCGCGCTCGCGGCCCGAGACGGCGGGTGCATGGCTCCGGGATGCGACCGCCCGCCCTCCTGGACGGAAGCCCATCACGTCAAACACTGGGCGCGAGACGGCGGCAAGACCGACATTGCCAACGGAATACTGCTCTGTCGATACCACCACCTGCTGTTTCACAACAATGGTTGGGAGATCGAGTACAACGATGCCGACTACTGGTTGATCCCGCCGCCGGACGTTGATCCGTCACGCACTGCGATACTGCTGTACTCCAAGAACCCGCTGCGGAAGCGGGCGGCGTGACGTGCGTGCGCTGCCTCTATCGGCAGGCGCTCCACAGCCCGAGGTCTGCTTCACGGGCCGCGTCCTCCGCCGCGTACACCTCGTCGCGCAGCAGCACGTTCGGCTTGTACATCTCGACCTCCGCGGCGCCCTCGCGCAGCAGCTCGAGGTTCACGTTGGTGCCGTCCTCGGTGTACACGAAGAGCAGGGAGCGGCCGTACTGGTCGAGGGGCTCGACGTCCTCCTGCACCCAGACGTGCGCGCCCTCGGGAAGGAGGGAGCGCGTGAGAGCGGTCGCCTCGTTCCCGTAGCACTCGAGGTTGTCGCCGATCTCGGGGGTGTTGATGCCGAGCATGCGCACCTTGCGGCCGTCCTCCAGGAAGAGGGTGTCACCGTCGTGCACGTACTCGACGACGGCCTCGGTGGCGTCGGCGGGGATGCCGGAGCCCGAGCCCGAGCCGGTGCCGGAGCTTGAGCCCCCGGCAGGTGCAGGCGGGCTCGCCGGCGCCGAAGCGGGCGCCAGGTCGTCGAGCCATCCGTTGCGCACCGCGAGCCAGCCCAGAACGACCAGGGCGACCACGACCAGGACGGCGAGCAGCTTGCGCATCGTCAGAACCCGACCCCCGTGAAGCGGGCGATCAGGATGCCCGCGACGATCGCGCCGAGGGTGATGAGCACGAGCATGATCGGTCGAGGCCCTTGGTTGTTCACGCACCGAGTCTGGCAGGTGGCAGGCTGAGACACATGACCGACGCCCCCCACCCCAAGCTCGACGAACTCATCGCGGTGCTCGAACGGCTGCGGGCGCCGGGCGGATGCGCGTGGGACCGCGAGCAGACCCACGAGTCGCTCGTGCAGTACCTGATCGAGGAGACGTACGAGCTGGTCGACGCCATCGAGTCCGGCAATCGCGAGGAGCTCATCGAGGAGCTCGGCGACGTGCTCTACCAGGTCGTGTTCCACTCCGATATCGCCGCCGAGGCCGGGCAGTTCACCCTCGAGGACGTCGCCGAGCACATGACGCAGAAGATGATCGGTCGGCATCCCCACGTATTCGGCGACGCGACCGCCGAAACCGCCGACGACGTGATGGCCGTGTGGGACGACCTCAAGAAGACCGAGAAGCCTCACCGCACGAGCGTGCTGGACGGCATACCGCAGGGGATGCCCGCGCTCGCGCTCGCCGACAAGCTGCTCGGTCGCGCGCACAAGGTGGGGCTCATCGATGCCACCCTGCCGGGCGCGGTGAACGTCACCGCCGAGGACGAGCTGGGCCCCCTACTGCTCGCCATCGTCGCCTCCGCGAAGGCGAACGGGCTCGACTCCGAGCGGGCACTGCGCACGGCGCTGCGGGAGCTGCAGGATGAGATCCGCGAGCACGAGGTGCAGCAGGCCGGCGATGCGGGAGTGATCGGAATCGGTTAGGCCGCAAATGGGCGATGCCCCCTCCAACCCGAATGGAGAGGGCATCAAGGTTCTTTAGATGAACCTGCGAACCGGATGGATTACCCGACCGTCCGGTTCGCTAGGACGATTTAATCGCACCGAGGCGAACGATCGGCGTCGTTTGGATTTCGACACGCTGACGAAATGGACCGATTCAATCGATTTCAGCTATTCCCGGGCGTGTCACCCGAACGGGGGAGGCTGCGCGGGCGCAGCTGCACGGGCAGTGCAGGTGCGTGCGAGAGAATCGACGCATGGCTTCTCCCGTCAACCCTCCTCGCGGCATGCGCGACTTCCTGCCCGCCGAGAAGGCGCAGCGCGAGCGCGTGCTCGCCGTCATCCGGTCTACGTTCAGCGGGCGGGGGTTCGACGAGATCGAGACCCCGGTCATGGAGGACAGCGACCGGCTGCACGCGGGCCTCGGCGGCGACAACGAGAAGCTCGCGTTCGGGGTGCTCAAGCGGGGGCTGACCGTGGATGCGATCCGCGAGGCATCCGAGGCCCTCGACCTTGCCGACCTCGGCCTGCGCTTCGACCTGACAGTGCCGCTCGCCCGGTTCTACGCGAGCCACCGGGCCGAGCTGCCGACGGTGTTCCGGGCGATCCAGATCGCGCCCGTCTGGCGTGCCGAGCGACCGCAGAAGGGCCGGTACCGCCAGTTCGTGCAGTGCGACATCGACATCATCGGCGAGGCCGGCCCCATGGCCGAGATCGAGCTCATCACAGCCACAGCCGCGACGCTCGATGCGCTCGGGCTCGAGGGCTGCAGCATCCGGGTCAATGACCGCCGGCTGCTGACCAGCGCGCTCGAGCTGCTCGGCTTCCCGCCGAAGGAGCACGAGCCCGTGCTCATCACGATCGACAAGCTCGACAAGATCGGGCAGGAGGGCGTCATAACGGAGCTGCGCGACCGCGGCTTCCCGGCCGGGCCCGTCGACGCTCTCGAGGCGTTCTTCCGCCGCCCGATGACGATGGAGTTCCTGCCGTTCGGCGAGGCCGCGATCCGGAAGTTCCTGCCCGAGGGCGTCGACGAGTCCGCCGTGGCGGAGCTGGCCGGCATCGGCGAGGCCGTGAACCAGGTGGTCGGCCGCGATATCGTCACATTCGACCCCTGGCTCGTGCGCGGCATGGGCTACTACACCGGCGCGATCTTCGAGGTCGCGCACCCGTCGCTCGGCTACTCGCTCGGCGGTGGCGGCCGCTACGACGGCATGATCGGCAGGTTCTTGGGCACCGATGTCGCGGCCGCGGGCTTCTCGCTCGGCTTCGAGCGCCTCGTGGAACTCGTGGAGCTCGACGGCGACGCCGGTCGCGATGCCGTGGCACTCGTGTACGACGCGGACGTGGATCCCGTCCGCCTGCTCGCACTGCAGTCGCAGCTCGTGGCGGAGGGAAAGCGCGTGCGCATCGAGCGGCGCCCCAAGAACATCAAGACGCTGCTCGAGGCGCTCGAGGCATCCGGCTTCTCGTCTTATGCAGCAGTGACGGCGGAAGGTTTGGGCGAGTGGAAAGCACTGGGATAGTTGTTGTTGGTCAACTAATCCGGTAGACTCCACCCCATGACCGAGCCCGACGCGCGAGAGCAAGCCGCCCTCGACCTCGAGCACGGCATCTCTCAGATCTACCAGCGCTCCCGCGCGCGGGTGCGGCACCTGGCCGAGCGGTTCGAGGGAGACTTGCAGCCGCTCGGGTTCGGCATCCTGCGCTACATCATCATCAACGGGCCGTTGCGCGCCGGGGACATCGTCACGGGCCTCGGCATCGACAAGGCCGCGGTCAGCCGCCAGCTCGCGCAGCTCAAGCAGCTCGGGCTCATCGCGAGCACGCCCGACCCCGACGACAAGCGCGCCACCCTCGTCGAGGCGAGCGAGACCGCGAAGTCCGCGCTCGAGGCGTTCCGGCTCGAGGTGGGCATCGAGTACCGCACCGCCCTCGCCTCCTGGCCCACCGAGGAGATCGCCGACCTCGCCCGCCTGCTCGGCCGTTTCAACGAGTCGTTCGACTGAGCAGCGGCATGAACCTCCGCGAGATCAAGAAGGAGCGCACCCGCGAGTCGATCGAGGTCGCCGCGGTGTCGCTCGCGATCGACGACGGCCCCGAGGCCGCGACCGTGCAGCGCATCTGCGGAATGGCCGACATCTCCGAGCGCACCTTCTTCAACTACTTCGCGAGCAAGGATGACGCGATCCTCGGCGGCGCGGACCTGCACTTCACCGCCGACGGCATCGTGGCCTTCCTGTCGGGCACCGGACCCGACATCGTGCTCGACCTGGCCCACCTGTTCGCCGCCGGCATGGACGCGCACGGGGCCCACCCGGGCCTCTCCGACCAGCGCCGCACCCTGCTGCTCTCGTCGCGACGGCTCATGGCGCTGCGGTACGAGTCGCTCCTCGACCAGTGGGAGCACTGGGAGGCGCTGGTCGCGCAGCGGTCCGGGCTCGGACGGGATGAGGCGTCGGCCGTCGTCGTGGGCGCGCTGTCTGCGGTGCACCTCGCGATGATCACGGCGCACCGCAGTGGCACGGATGTCGCGGCATCCGTCGCCCGGTCTTTGGAGAGTCTGCGGTCCACACGGCCCGAGTAGGATTCCTAGCGGACATCCACCACTCACGGTCCACGAACTTGAAGGAGACATCCCTGTGGCTTTGATCGAAGCAGTCGGCGCCCGCGAAATCCTCGACTCCCGAGGCAACCCCACCGTCGAGGTCGAGGTCCTTCTCGACGACGGCGTCGTCGCCCGCGCGGCAGTGCCGTCCGGTGCATCCACCGGTGCGTTCGAGGCCTACGAGCTGCGCGACGGCGACAAGGCCCGCTACGGCGGCAAGGGCGTCCTCAAGGCCGTCGACTCCGTGCTCGACGTGCTCGGCCCGGCCATCGAGGGCTTCGACGCCGCCGACCAGCGCCTGATCGACGCCGAGATGATCGCGCTCGACGGCACCGACAACAAGAAGAAGCTCGGCGCGAACGCCATCCTCGGCGTCTCGCTCGCCGTCGCGAAGGCCGCAGCCGACTCGGCCGACCTGCCGCTGTTCCGCTACCTCGGCGGCCCGAACGCGCACACCCTGCCCGTGCCGCTCATGAACATCATCAACGGCGGCGCGCACGCCGACACCGCGCTCGACATCCAGGAGTTCATGGTCGTCCCGCTCGGCGCCGAGACCTTCGCTGAGGGCCTGCGCTGGGGCACCGAGGTCTACCACGCCCTCAAGGGCGAGCTGAAGAAGGCGGGCCTCGCCACCGGCCTCGGCGACGAGGGCGGCTTCGCCCCCGACCTGGCCGGCGCCCGCGCCGCGCTCGACTTCATCGTCAAGGCCATCGAGGTCGCGGGCTTCAAGCCCGGCGCCGACTTCGCGCTCGGTCTGGATGTCGCGGCCACCGAGTTCTTCGCCGACGGCGTCTACTCCTTCGAGAAGGCGACGTACTCGGGCGAGGAGCTGACCAAGTTCTGGGTCGACCTCGTGAACGACTACCCGCTCGCGACGATCGAAGACCCGCTGGCCGAGGACGACTGGGAGGGCTACGTGCACCTCACCGAGCAGCTCGGCGACAAGGTGCAGATCGTGGGCGACGACTTCTTCGTCACCAACCCGGTGCGCCTCAAGAAGGGCATCGACCTGAAGGCCGCGAACAGCATCCTCGTCAAGGTGAACCAGATCGGCACCCTGACCGAGACGCTCGACGCCGTGGCCATGGCGCAGCGCGCCGGCTACAAGGCGATCATCTCGCACCGCTCCGGCGAGACCGAGGACACGACGATCGCCGACATCGCAGTGGCGACGGACGCGGGCCAGATCAAGACCGGCGCCCCCGCCCGCTCCGACCGCGTCGCCAAGTACAACCAGCTGCTGCGCATCGAGGAGGAGCTCGGCGACGCCGCGGTGTACGCCGGGCGCGACGCGTTCCCCAGGTTCAAGGGGTAACACCGCTTAAGCTCTAACCCATGGCTCGTCGACCACGCACCGAACGGGTAGCCGTCAGGCTGCCCGAGGAGACGGCGCCCGAGCACTGGCTGCGCACGATCCGGCTCTCCGGATTCACGCTGCTGATGCTCGGGCTCCTCATCCTCGCGGTGATCGTGCTCGCGCCGAACCTGCGCATCCTCATCGAGCAGCGCCAGCAGATCGCCGCCCTCCAGGCCGCGGTCGACGACGCCAAGAACTCCGTGAACGACCTCGAGTCTGACGTCGCCCGCTGGAGCGACCCGGCGTACATCGAGGCCCAGGCGCGCGAGCGCCTGTTCTACGTGTTCCCGGGCGACGTGAGCTACCTCGTCGTGGGCGATAACACCGGGCCGACCACGTCGGACGGCATCCCGATCAGCGACCAGATCCAGACGACGCAGGTCGACTGGGTGCGCACGCTGCTCTCGTCCGTCTACACAGCTGGACTCACGGATGCCCCGCCCGACGAGCTCGTCGCGCCGGTGGTCGAGGGGGCCCAGTGACCCGGCCGCCGTTCGACGCCCCCACCGCCGAAGACGTGCGCATCGTGTCGCGCCAGCTCGGTCGCCCCGCCCGCGATGTGGTCGGCATCGCCGCGCGCTGCTCGTGCGGCGCCCCCACCGTCGTCTCCACGAAACCGCGGCTGGCCGACGGCACGCCCTTCCCGACCTTCTACTACCTGACCCATCCCGCGGCCACGGCCGCCGTCTCCACGCTCGAGGCCGAGGGGGAGATGCCCGGGATGGCGGCACTCCTTGTCGACGAGGTCGCGGACCAGTACCGTGCCGCTCACGAGGCCTACATCGCCGACCGCGAGACCTACGGGGTCGTCGCCGAGGTGTCGGGCATCTCGGCCGGCGGAATGCCCGACCGCGTCAAGTGCCTGCACGCCCTGGTGGGGCACGCCCTCGCCGCGGGGCCGGGCGTGAACCCGATCGGCGACCTCGCGCTCGAGCGCTCGTCGTGGAGCCCCGAGGTGTGCGAATGCCTCGACTACGCGGAGGTCGAGGGATGAAGCGGCGCGGGCTGCTCGCGGGGGCTCTGGTGGTGGCATCCCTCGGCTTCATCGCAGTTCCCGCCCACGCCGACACCGTGCGCAACGCGGAGTACTGGCTCGACGAGTACGGCATCCGCGCGGCCTGGAACACCACAAAGGGCGAGGGCATCACGATCGCCGTGATCGACACGGGCGTCGACGGCAGCGTGCCGGAGTTGCGCGGCGCCGTGATCTCGGGAGCGGACTTCTCCGGCCTCGGGGCGTCCGACGGGCAGACCCCGGTCGGGCCGGCCGACGAGCGAGACCACGGCACGATGGTGGCGTCTCTGGCCGCCGGGCGCGGCACCGGGGGCGACAACGGCGTGATCGGCGCGGCTCCGGCGGCGACCATCCTGCCGATCTCCATCGGCTTCGGCGAGGGCAGCACGACCTCCGACGACCAGATCGCCGAGGCGGTGCGCTACGCGGTCGACGCCGGGGCGGACGTCATCAACATGTCGCTCACGCGCAACACCCTCGAGTGGCCGACCAGCTGGGACGACGCGTTCCTCTACGCCATGGACCACGATGTCGTCATCGTCGCCGCGGCGGGCAACCGCGGCAGCGGCACCACCCAGGTCGGTGCGCCGGCCACGATGCCCGGGGTGCTCACGGTCGCGGGCGTCGACGCGCAGGGCGCCGCGAGCTTCGACGCCTCCGCGCAGGGCATCACGATCGGCGTGGCCGCACCCAGCGAGGACCTGGTCGGCGCAGTGCCCGGCGGCGGGCACGTGATCTGGAACGGCACCAGTGGGGCCACCCCGCTCGTCGCCGGCATCGTCGCACTCGTGCGGGCCGCGCATCCCGACCTCGATGCAGCCAACGTGATCGAGCGCATCGTGAAGACGGCGAAGGATGCCGGCACTCAAGGTACCGACCCGATCTACGGTTTCGGCCTCGTCGACGCCGCGGCCGCCGTGAATGCCAACGTCCCGATCGTGACGGCGAACCCGATGGGCTCCCTCGCGGACTGGATCAAGGTCTACCGGAGGGCGCCCTCCACGGCAGTGCCCGTGCCCACGAGCACGGCGACGCCCGAGCCGGCGCCGGTCGTCGCGGGGCCGACGAACCCGCTCGGCACGGTGCTGCCGACCGTCAACCTGCTCCGGAACGTCGGGGTTCCGCTCGCGGTGTTCCTGTTCTTCGGCGGCATCCTCGCCTTCCTCGTCGTCAGGGCAGTGCGCATTGTCAGGTCGTCCCGCCGAACAGAGTAGATTGGTGTCTTACTTCCCCTTCTAGGAGACCACCACTCGTGCGCAAGATTCTCATTGTCGGCGGCGGATATGCCGGGTTCTACACTGCTCGCAAGCTGGAGAAGTGGCTCGCCCGTGGCGAAGCCCAGGTGACCATGGTCGACCCTCTCCCGTACCTGACGTACCAGCCGTTCCTCCCCGAGGTCGCTGCCGGGTCGATCGAGCCGCGCCACGCGGTCGTCGCCCACCGCCGCCACCTCAAGAAGACGCGCATCATCACCGCCAAGGTGTCGCACGTCGACCACGCGACCAAGACCGCGACGATCACGCCCGCCGTCGGCGAGCCGTGGACCGAGACCTACGACATCGTGGTCATGACCGCCGGTGCCGTGTCGCGCACGTTCCCCATCCCGGGCGTCGCCGACGAGGCGATCGGCATGAAGAACATCGAGGAGGCGATCGCCGTGCGCGACCGCATCCTCACCAACTTCGACAAGGCCTCCAACCTGCCGGACGGCCCCGAGAAGACCCGCCTGCTGACCTTCGTGGTCGTCGGCGGCGGCTTCGCGGGCATCGAGGCTTTCGCCGAGATGCGCAGCCTGGCCTCGTCGCTCGTCAAGAAGTACCCGACGATCTCCTTCGAAGACACGCACTTCCACCTCATTGAGGCGATGGGCCGCATCATGCCCGAGGTATCGCTCAAGACGAGCCTCTGGGTCATCAAGAGCCTCGCCGAGCGCGGTGCGCAGATCCACCTCGACACGCAGCTCTCGTCTGCGGCCGGCGGAGTCATCGAGCTCTCGACCGGTGAGAAGTTCGAGTCCGACACCATCGTGTGGACCGCCGGCGTCATGGCCAACCCCATGATCCGCAACACCGACCTCCCGATCGAGGAGCGCGGGCGCCTGCGCTCGCGCGCCGACCTGCGCATCATCAACGACGACGGACCGGTTCCGGATGCCTGGACCGCCGGCGACGTCGCTGCAGTGCCCGACCTCACCGGCAAGGGCGTCGGCGGATTCTGCGTGCCGAACGCCCAGCACGCCGTGCGCCAGGCGAAGCTGCTCGCGAAGAACATCGTCGCCGACATCCGCGGCGAGGCCACGAAGGACTACTTCCACAAGAACCTGGGCGCGGTCGCCGGCCTGGGGCTCTGGAACGGTGTCTTCCAGTCGGGCAACCTCGCCATCAAGGGTCCGATCGCGTGGCTCAT
>Ga0247742_10002196_pt1 | contig 12935 bp, 14 predicted proteins | sample UWRJL208509C2_FD_180944 | JGI IMG/M metagenome (GOLD analysis project Ga0247742, IMG submission 180944) | Plant litter microbial communities from Arlington Agricultural Research Station in Wisconsin, United States - UWRJ-L208-509C-2 | ecosystem: Environmental > Terrestrial > Plant litter >...
CGCACGCGAACACCTTTGTCACTGACGGTGTACAGGCTGAGGTATCCCATCGCCGTCCTCAGCCAACCTATAAAGTTTCGGTTAAAAGTCTGTAAAGGTGGCTCATGATAGGTGTCGATGAGAGAATCATAGAATGCGGAAACAGTTGGAAAGAGGATGGACTTGGAAGCATCGTCCGGCGGTGCAGGATTAAGCATCGTCCGGGTGGGGTCGTGAATATCGAATTGGTACACAGAGGCGGCATGGACGAGGATATGAGACGGCTCGTAATTGTCACGGGCGTTGTCGACGTCGATGGCGCGGAGCAGGATCGTGTTTGAACCATTGAACGCGTACACCCGGTCCATACCAGGGAATGAGAAGTCGCGCCAACAATCAGCATCCCGAGGAACAACGAAAGAATAAGGATATCTGGAGCAAATAAGTTCTGCAGTACGAGAGATGTTCTCTGGAGCGACGAGGAGCTGGAGGCTGAAGAGGCAGGTTGGTACGCGGTGAACGATACCCAGCGCATCTTCTCCATATACGACGTGATGGATTCCGGCTTCCAGAAGCGTTACGGGTATGCGAAGGCGTGCGCGTTGCTCAAACTCGACCACGGGACTTTCGTCGTAGAAGTGGCACATTTCGAGAATTTACGAAGAGGAGGCTTGGTTGATGGGCATGTCGGAAAGGAGGAATTTACAATAAGAGGACTCTTCTGCCTGGCCTGACTTTCCTCCTGAATAATTCTTGCTATCCACCAAAAAAACATACGGCCTCTCCAGTGAGAATGAATACCAAGATTTCAAGATTTCAATCCCCACTCCGATCAGATCAGCTGAAAGTCTTAGTCGCCACCTGATCGACTGCGCAATCCGCACCCACTTGTGCGACTCAAAACAACCACGCTTGGAACGTTCAGAACAACTTGAAAAAGTCTTCTCTTAACGAGCATGAGTACTTATAAAAGAAGAGATATCTCTGCTGCTTCGATGCTTGATCAGCTCCTTCAATGGTTATACCACCCTTGGCAGCAGTTTGTAGACCTCGTAGTTGTTTGACAGGTGGCTGGTAGCTTAAAGGGTCTTTAGATGAAGGTCCACCCCCTGCGAATTCCAAAAGGGGATCCTATATGGGCCTCATCCCATCATCGCCAGTTCATTCGCCATTCATCATCCAATCATCCACGCCCACCATCATCCTTAACGACGCCTGCCGCCGCTGTCCAGTGCATCCCCACTCGTTTCGACATTTCTCCATCAAAATAAACCAGATTACTACAAACTCTTTCGTTTGTCTTCCGTTATATGTCTCCTACCATTCTATGTCTTTCAAATATTTTTAAGCCTCGAGAATGCGTCGCATTATGCAGATTTACACCCTTTATGTCCTCTTTCATCTCACGCCAAATACCTTCTCTCTAACATCTGGACATAATCCGGGTATACTAAGACTTGTTTAGAATACTTACTGTATAGAGTATTTTGAGTGTTTTGAGCGCGCGATTCATAATTTTAGTAAAGATTCAACGGAAGTATCAATTCAAGACCAAGATATCCTCCTCCATCATGTATTCTCTCTTTAAGCAAGGTTTTAGCACATTAGAACACCTAAATATTGTAGATATAACACTCTAGAAATATTATACAGCTTTGACGCTCTTACACGCCAGAGTATCGCTCTATTGACCATTCTCCCTACGGTGAAAGTGCCTATACTATATCCCACAAGACCTTCATTAGCTCTGGCAGCTCTGTGTGAATAAGTAACTAGGTATATAGAGCTTTATACTGACGCATTTTGGAGGAAAATATAGCCTCTCAATGTGGAGATATGCAGGGGGACAGCTAGGGATAATATACCTACAGTCTCGCCATGTTGCACTACTCTAGGCATCTATATAACGGCTTTCATGGACCTACAGGGTCTTAAACACCAATATATCATTTCATAGACACCCAGGGAACACCCTAGAACCAAGGATAAAGGGTGAGTATAGTGGTACAAGCCTAGAAAGTTCATCCTATGTTTTAGGGCCTAAAAACATAGGATGAACTTTCTAGCAGCTATACGATACCCGGGGTCTCGTATAGCTGCTGGCATCGAAATTTCATTGTATAATAGGTTAATATAGTAAATACATGCGGCGTATCACAAAAATTTGGAAGAAAGCTGGTAGGAATATGGTAAATTGCAACTTGCAAGCTCACTCAGCGAGCGCGTCAATGACGCGGGATGACGAGCGGGGGGTGGGAACCTGCTAAATTTGGTGCGCGCGATCGATGGCGGATAGCCCCAGAGCGCGGCGCAGTAGCATCCCGCGGATGAGTAAACCGCTCCTCGGATGGATGATGGAACGAGATGGATGAGATGGATAAGGATCGTGGGATGAGGCGGATGGACGGATGATGAATTGTCCATTATCTGCCATCATCCAAGGTGACTAGTTGACTCTTAGGTTGGGTTAAACCATGCAAATAAGGGTACCTATGAGGTTCGGAAACCTTATATTAAGTGCTGCCAAAGGTGGGCTATACGCTTTCCTAATCGACAGAGACTTTCTACGTCATGATCTGAAGACTGACATGATTGCCACTCCCACTCCCACTGCACAGAAAGTAAATACTTTCAGGCAGTCCACCACCTCTTCATCATCTCCTTGAGACCGCGATTCATTAACTGTTTTCCACCCGCCCTTGCGGTTCAAAACCTGCCTCTCGTTGTCCGTCCGATTATTGTATTCTTCCATGTACTCCCTCATACGTACGCCAATGTCCAAAAACCAACTTTCACTCTCATTCTTCCAGGGACGAAGAACCTCTTTGCAATGCTTCTGGAGGAGTTCCCTGATTTTCTTTTCCGACTCCTTGTATTCCTCCTCGAACATAAAAGAATCAACCTTCATCTTCCCCTTCGAGGTCGTCACGCAAGCCACTTCTTCGAAGGACAGTCCACGAGCCTCGAACTCCTCCTTGTTCTCTTTCCACCAGTCGTCCATCCGCTCCTCGTTCTCGAGGCCAGTAATAACCGCCACGACACGGACCTTCCCCTGGCAAATGATACCAGTGAACAAGTCGTGGTTAACACGAAGAATATCACGGAATCTAGCACCCCGGATGCAATAGACGAGGAGGTTGATACCGTCTCCGAGGTTCTGCACAAGAGTCTTGAGGTTGTTGAGTGCGTCCTCGGCAGGCATGGTTCCATGTTGGCCTTCGTTGAGACCAGCGGTGTCCCAAATACGATATTCCTGCTCGCCGAGTTTGATGAGGTATGGCAAACTGGCGAATGTGCAGCCAAGGGCCTGGCTGGACACGTTAGCGCGAGGAGCACCCTCGGACACAAGCATGTTGACTAGGGAGCTCTTCCCTACCCCAGTCTCACCGAATATGATGATATTTGGGTAGGTGGACGAGGCAGGACTATTGTTGGATGGGGGTTGGGCATCGGGTTGGGTTGGGGAACTCGGCTGAGGCGGAGCAGCCGTCGCAAAAGGATCCTCAGGCATCGCGGGAGCCATCTGAGATGGCATTGGAGGAAGAGAATGGGCACCTTCGTCGTTTGGTCTGCTTAGTGTGCGTAAGAATAAAGGTCAAAAATTGTGATAAACCCAGTAATCAGCCTGCAACATACCTACTCTCCATGTAGTGACCAATCGACGCATGTATTGGTTGGGGCCTTGGGACAATGTGTGTTAAACAGTTTATAGCCTTTGCGGCCTCAGAAGCATCTCGAAAATGTGCCTGAGTTACGTGATACCGTATCGAATGTAGCCAATCCAGCGCCAGATCTATATTTTACGTGATCTCCGAGGAGCCACGCCTCCACTGTAGCACCGCGTCAAGTAGTACTATAAATTCAAGATCTGCGTTATCTGCACATGTAAGCACAGCTTTAAGCGGTCATAAGAGGAGTTAAAAGGACAGTTTAAAGGCTGCAGATAATCAGAGCTTATAAACGCCTAGTTCATTCAGGAGAACCTACTATGTAGCCAAGTTGACATGAAGGACTTTTAGTTCATATGGAGCCTCTGAGCGTCATTATTCTCGAAGACGTTTAAAGTTTGGGGTACAAGTCATATATGTAGTCAACGATTGCGGATCATCCCACTGCGTATTCAACGTCGACCACTGTTCTGGACATGAATTAAGCGCCCGTACCCAAAAAGGAAATTTGTAGCTAGGACCTGAGAACGGTCTCGTCTTCAGCTGGGTTCATCGCAAACGAGTCAGCGCTATTTCCTAATGCCTACTAATACTGACAATATATACAGGCGTTCACATTAAATGATACTCCCCTTGTTTTCCATAATGGATACGACCACCATTCAGGGCTTCAGGAAGTTTTTGGTGGGTACTTGGTTTTCGTCCACAATGTATGACTGTCCACTGCAAGACTATGAGATCGAGATCTGCATAATCATCTTTCAGGTATTGTAAGAGGTCTTCAAAAGAAAGCTTGAACCCCCTTACGGACGAAGCCACCTTCGAGTGTCCAGTTTGGGATGCTCAGCTGATTCCATGCACCAGCTTGAGGGTTCCCATCGATAACGTATATTAGGAATTTTGGGGTGCAAGTTCAATGCAGTCTGAGACTCTGACTCATGCAATTTGCCTCACCGCCGAAGCACCGTCTGTAGGCGCGTTTGTGGGTACATCTGTGGGCACGTTAGCGGCATGGGAAAGGGAAATTCCAAGTGAAAACGTAATTGCGTCGTCTGCCCCGACAAACCAATGAGACCGTGAGACCGGCTTGCACCTTAGATAAGGGAAACTTTGGCAACTACGTGCTGCTTGATATTTGAGCCTGCGGCTCCTCTTGCGTTTACCAAGCCAAGTCTCTGACGCTCTTCAAGTTCCTTATATCGACAAAACCACCAATGGGAAAGGTTCGTTTATTTCATATGGCTCGAATCATTGTGACTGAGATGATCCACCGCAGATGACCCGCCACAATGTCGTTTTCTTCGGCGAGACTGGTGTAGGAAAAAGTTCTCTGATCAACATGCTTGCTGGCTCCAACGTCGCCCAAACTTCCAGCAAGGCTACCGGCTGCACCTTGGAAAGCCGTGGCTATCCTGTCAAGATCAGTAAATCACTATTCTACCTGGTCGACACTGCCGGTCTGGAAGAGGGAGACCAAGGCCGTGTCCCCAAGTCCGACGCTATCGTTCAGCTTTACACCCTACTGAAACAAATGGAGGATGGTGTCAGCCTACTGGTTTTTGTTATGAGGCCCAAGATTACGGATGGTGTCGTCAACAACTGGAGGCTTTTTCAAGAAGTCATTTGCAAATATCAGGTCCCAGCCGTTGTTATCATTACTGGGCTCGAGAATGAGGAGGATATGGACGATTGGTGGGTCATGAACAAGGAGACGTTTAGAGAATATGGTATTCGACCAGATGGGAATGCGTGCGTTACTGCTACCAGGGGAAAGATGATGAAGGACGGGATGTTTGCTTTCCAGAAGGAGTACAACGAATCTAAACTCAAGATCGAAAAACTGTTGCGAAGCCTATACCTCGCAAAACCTTGGAAAATGGATGTACCAAGGTGGTTCAACGAGATTGTCACCAATAAGGTGGTATATAGATTCCTGGGTTGGCAGTTCTGGTCGTCGACGAAGAAGGTGGAAATCGAAGGTGCTGTGAATCAGTTGGTGAAACGCTGTGGTATGACGAAGAAAGATGCAGATGCACTCGCAAAGCTCTTGAAGGCTGTTGATCATGATGCTTAAAGAAAGATTCGCCTTTCATGTTATTCTTTTTCGACATTATAATGATCTATCTGGATCGTAGGGTTTTTTTAGTGTAATACTTCGGCTGACTTCACCATGCATGCAACGATATAAAATATTCAATGACAGTCCTTCAAGTCTCAAAATCGAGCAGGCATAAACATATGCGTTGGAATTCAGCATAAGACGAACAATATATATGTATCGAGTACGTGGTGACGCAGACTAGGCTAAATATGACTATCCTCGAGATGTCCCCGCTTCATTTCGACAGAATCTCGTTAGATAAATATACAGTAATTATAACTGACTTCGAGCTATCGTTCTTTATACCTCTAAATACAATCAAACATTCCCATCTTCACGCAGTCCGCCAACCCACCAACCGAGCTGAAATCCTCCATCTCCTGTGCAGATCCGGATCCAGCCGTTTCATGGTCGTCCACAACCTCGCTGAGCTTACCAGGACAGCACGTCTTCCTCCATCCCCAAACAGGAAATTCCATTGGATTCGACATCCACTTCCGAAACGCCAACCGTTCCTCCGGCCTAGCTGCCTCTCGAGCGTCAGCTGCCTTCGATATCCACGCCAAAAAGTTATCCATATCCTCCAGAGCGCCATAACACATCGCGATAGCATCCGTATGGCGTCCTACATCTCGCATAGGATGTCGGTGCCTGCCCGGCCCAGGATGTGTATCCAGAATTTCAAGCCCTTCGCTTTCAATGAGACTAAGAGCGCGCTTGTGAGTCGAGAGCAGGACATCATTTCCCAGAGATGGGTCGAGGCACCAGGACTCGAAAGAAGGCAGGGGCAGTAGACCTGAGCTACCGCTACCAGCACTCTCCAGTTTCAAGTCAGAATCCCAAAAACCAGCAAGGGTTTCCCGAGCAGCGTCGCTGCTCCTGATCACGTCCAGAGGCCGGACACAGTAGAAACAGATACATTCAAAGCCGTAGGTGCTCAAGAGGTTTTGGCGTCGTTCTTTCCACGGTAACGTAGGAGGAACGTAGGAGATAGTGATTTCGTCTCCTGGGTTGATTTGACGGACGGCAGTTAGAGTGAGCAAGAACGAGGTCGGATCCCATTCCCATTTCGCGTTGGGTCCACAGCTTTTGAAGAAAAGAAGGGAAAATATTCAGCAAGTGCAAATAAGGGATGAAAGGGGATACAAACTCACCTATGATTACACCTCCCCGTCTTTAGAAATATTCCTCTATGCGTGCTCAGCTCTGCCGAGTCTTCATCAGGAACTAAAAGCGAGATAGCCAGTGCATTAAGCCGAAGCAGTTTCTCAAAGTCTTCCACAGTGCCTCCAGATCCAGAAACAGCAAAAATGACATCGTCAAGCTCCTGCCTCACAGCCTTCGAGAACCTGCCAAACACATCTGCGCATAGGTCCTTGAGAGGCACAGCAAACCCTAGCACGAGAGGGATCACCACGGTTGGGTGTTCGACTAAGATCACTTCGTTAGGTCGGAGGAGGCGTTCGGCGAACATACCCAGGCCTTTACCAGGTGCTTTGGCGATGTAGAATGAGGTCTCCTCCAAGTCACGCCCAAGGGCAGGTACATGTGGCGGGAATGAGCTAGGGAGAAGAGCGTCGACGCCTACATCAAGCACCGCCACACACTCATCCGGGTCAGGCAGGTGCAGCGTACGCACGACGTACGTCCGGTGTTTGACGTGCGCTGCAAAGTCGAACATTACATCATTCAGAGTGGACCTGACGGGGGCGTTCACTTGAGTGCAAATCGCAGGTGGCGGGATGCTTTGAGGAGTGGGGACGATGTATCGCCCGGGATGCACTCGCGACGATGTCGGGGTCAGGTCAGAGTCAGAGTCAGATGAGCCTGAGGAGGAATCATAATCATCCTCTGAGGGCTTGAGGCCGTCGTGGCTAGACTGAGCTCGAGTCTTTGGGCTGTTGATGCTGGAGAACCGTTTCTTCCGCGGGGACGGCTGTTCTTCATTCTCTTCGTCCACAGGATACCCACCACCACTGGGGTCGATAGGCAGAGGGGCCATATTTGAGTAACGGCGCTTCCTGGGTGATGCTGGTTCTGGTTGTCGATCGCGACTGTCTCCGGGATGGGCCTTGAGAATCGGTTGAAGAACCTTGGCCTTGGGTGGCATCATCGACGAACGCGACCGTCGACGTTCAGCTTTTGGATCGTTCGCGTTCGTGGTGACCTGTAGCACTGATGATGGTTGCTTCCCGGAGCTAAACGAATCTACACAGCTGAAGGTGACCGATTTCCGTCGTTTGCTCGTGTCTTCAAGTTGGGGCGACTCGGAGTCGTCTGGAGCGTAGGTATAGGGGATATCGTTCTCGTTCTCGTCCACCAGAGAGGGACTGCTGATGATCGAGTAGCGCCGTTTGGTTGGAGACCGGGAACGTCCATCATGACTGTGGACACCAAAAAATTCTCGTGCTCGTGCTCGTGGCATTTGAGACTAGGCTGGGAGTTTGGAGATCAGGTTTGAGAGGTGTTATCGAAGAATCTAAAAGTCCCAGTTGGAATTTAAATGTTGCTTGCATTGTGAAACATCGTCACACACACGAGTGCCACCTCGTCGTGGCCCCCGACTCCGGAGTCCGGACACAAACGCGATTAGGGGGGTAAAAGCGTTGACATTGTGACGCGTACGCGACTATAACATGGTGAACACATGCAGCGCCGCCGGGCCAGCTGAGAAAAACAACAAAGAACACATCTGCCTTCAGTGGGATTGCAACGTGTAGAACATGAGGCTGGGTATGGATACAGCAATCGGCCATAGAGAGATCATTACTATTGTCAAGATGTGAGTAATGGTTGACTGACTCGAACTGAAGTAGGTCAGATTTCATCATGATCACCATGAAGAGGTGCTCTCACCAGGTCACCACGGTCTCGTTGATCGCCTCCCAACAAGAGAGGACGGAGGTTGCCAATAATAGTTCCGCGACCGCCACGGGAGAATCGTCTTTGCCACTCATCGATTCTGCAATCCCGAAGAAAAAAAACAAAGCAAGAAATAGAGAGACCTGTGTTTTGTGGGCACGACGTGCACCGCATCCTGAAGATGACCATGCATATGGTACGTGGTCGCGGTAAGGCTTTGGTAGAAATCGGCATGTCAAAGCCATGTTGGAGTTTGTTTGCGCGACCTGTGTCGAAACCACACGTGACCGCGACTGCTCACTGAACTTGAGCTTGCCTTAGTGTGTTACAACTTCCATCTTCCCCTTCGTCTTTCTGATGGCCAATCTCAACATCCCTACAGCACTGCACACCTTCCTGCAGTACCTCGTCAAGACCCTTTCATTGTCGAACCACTGAACATGTTCCGAAGGCGCTATGCCTAGCAGGTCTCAGTCCTGCGTCGCGGACTTCCGACGACTAACTCGATCGGCTCCGTCCAGTTGTCTCTGCGCACATCTACCGCCCCTGGATGGCCTTTGAAACCATGGGACAACACTCGCCTCAAATTCAGGTCACGAGGAGTTTGTGGTTGGTCTTTTCAAGATACAGCATTCTGCTGTCCAATGGAAATAGTATGTTCCTTATCCTATGTCTCTGATCCTTTTGGTATATTGATGAGCCTGCTTATTAGATTTCCTTGCACACAAATCTGGATCGAACGCTCGCTAGGGTCTGCCTCAACCTCTTCTGCCCGTGCCCTGGTAGAGGCCACTTCCTTTACCTGCACATCCGCCCTTCGACAACTATTTAAAAACACCCGAACTCCATGCTGTAGGCAAAGCCGCATATGTTCGCCTCAGTCTGGTGACGAAGAGGTTGTCAGTGGTCTGCCTACCCAGAATCGGATACCACATGGCTGCATCTACGTTGCTGTTTGATTCAATGATTATGTTCGTCGTCATACTTCTCTGATCTTTCCTATATACTGACAAGTTGACCTTTTAGACCTGCACAGAGATCCGTATCCAACGCCCGTTTGCGAGAATGCCATTGGCCTTCATCCCTCTTCTGCCTACCGCAGGCGCTCATGCACGACTCTCATCCGCTAAGCGAACCACATAACTACAATCGACGGATAAGCTGGCTCCTCAACACCGCCCTACCCCTTTGTAATTGCTTTTAGCAACGAAATTTTGGGTTTTCACCCAGTTTTCACGCTTCCGTCAAGCTTCAATCACTATGCTATTCGAAGACATATATGACCATAAAACCTAAGGCTCCGTTGACGTCGATGTCACCTCACGCAGAATGACATTCGGTCTTCAAAAGCCACCGGAGACTTCAGAGCCGTTTTCGATGCAGGATCAACAATAGATGCGCTTCAACGGCTTCTTTACCTTCCAGAAGGTTACCACTTGCAAATCTTCCTCATCTACGCCCACTCCAAAAAGCTCTACTTCAACCGAGCAAGGGCCCTCCTCTAAAAGAATGTCGGGGGAATTCTCGTGGACGGTCTCTCTCGTGTTCAGCCCACATCAAAAGGCCGACGACACCAACCTGAAAACGTCGTTCTCAGTCAATACGGGCAATTTGTGTGGGACATATCGATCTGTCAACGTTGCCCCAGCTTCAATTCTGCGTGTTCGGGCTTCAGTTCTGGCTCCGACTCAAACGGCCGCCCTCCTGCAGGTCACTGGGCACTAGTGACCAAAGTACGTTGTGGAAATGTGGTACTTTTGGAGGTAAGCATAGTCGTGACCTCTCTTTCACTTGAGATCGATGATCGCTAACTACTCTGCTAGGTGGTTCATAAGAGTGGAAGTCCCATGATCAAGATCGCATAGATTCATACACACTACCCTCCTGCTAGCCCAGATCACCATGATCATACTCACATATCCTGTGCCTCATTCCGTCTTTGTCGCCACGGTCGATCCATTTCCGCGATTCTCCTCTAGTCAACGTCACCATCCGTCATCTTGGTTTACCCTCAAGCTCACAGGATGCGCCTACGTGCACCAGTATCCACTCAGCAAGTTGAATCGAAATCGTTCATCACGCTCGGTATTGACCCCCGGGGCATAAATTTGGTTTATAATCTTCGAACAACCGAGCTCCCGACTGCTTGTGGTCACATTTCTCGTCAAACCGTCCACCCGCCCTTCTCCTCGAGAATCTTCGAGCTATCAATGCACCCACCTCAAGTCTGTCACTGGAGCCCACCACATCCACCTCCAAGTATCCCAACATCAAGCGGATCCGATCTCGTACGATCACGCTAATAGAAAATCCCTTTCTGTGCTCGTGAGGAATTTGACTGGGATGGTTGGATGTGGTCGAGAAAGTTCCTCGACTCTCAATGGCCTTCATTCTGGCCGAACTCGAAAGGTATGTTCTGTGTGGTGTAAATCTTTTCTCTTCACGTACTGACAAATAACCTTTTCCTCAGACCCCCCAGAGGAATATACGTTCATGGATGCACTATAATCCATTTCGATGACGTACACGGGTCTTCACTCCGAGTGTTTCTCGTGATCTGAAAGGGATGTCCGGGTATCTCACTGGTCCGAATCTCGAACGCTAGATCGACGATGGACACCCTCCATGCCTAGCAGACGCCTAAGAGCTCCCGAATCTCGAACAAAGATGCGATGACGTGGCTGCTGGATCTTCATGGCTACACGCCACTCTCGGCCTCTTTCATCTCCAACTTTCAACGGTGCATTCTATCGCTCGAACACATCCTGTGTAAAGTTCGGCAACCTCCAAAAGCATCCCATGCGCTTCCTCATGGACCATCTCGAGTTTGGCGACACTGGTTGCCAAACGATCGTCTCTCGCTCCCTTGAGGGTAAAGCTTACGACTGGTTTCCTTGCTCTGGGACGTCAGAGAGGACATCTTCATTCTCCTTTCCAACTAGAACGGCGACCATATCCAGTTCCACGATTGTTTCGGCCTCAGTCACTGGGTGCTCCAGCATCTAGGAAAAGTAACCGTTATCCCCGGAGTCGAAAGGATATGTCGAGTTCTCGTTCGAGCCCCTCCGTGGGCTTGTTACTTTGAGGAACCATATCTTTCTCCAAGCATTATGGACTGGGTCTCTGTAACGGATCTGAGACGTTACCACACGGTCATCAAGAAGGGTTCAGGAAGAATGTAACCAGGGCGTTGTGGATTGTTGGGCAAATGTACTGGCGTTGGTATCCTCAATATATATGCTTGGGTCATATGGCCCCTTGAACGATCTTTCAGTAATCGAATCCCCCCTCTGCCTTCGATACCGTCCGCGGTGGGACCTCGGAGCACATCAAGCGGCCCTTTACATCCTCTATGCTGCGGGGCGCTCCGACCGAGTGAACGGATCCTTCGTCGCAGAGCCTCAGCTAGTCTCCGCAACCGCATTATTCACCTTCAACTAAGATCGTGCACCACCATCTGCACCATCGTATGGAGAGCTTTGTTCACGACAACAGTCCCGCATTCCTCTTTTTTGTCTCACTAATTGTTGGGGATTTGCGGCACCTTTGGAACACCATTTTATTATTATTGCGTGTATGCGCCTCATGTTCGATTTCCACCGTACATAATCAACGGACCTTCATTTAAACTTGGACGTTTAGTATAATTCTATCCCAGGTTCTTCAATGAGAGGAGGCAGAGTGGTTGCTAGTTGTTGGGGTGGAACTCCTTCATGGATTTCTTGCAGCCATCGAGAAACTTGGGACACCTCTGGACGGAACTCTGGGATTTTCCTCCAGCATAGCTGGATGAGGTCCCATATATCATTCGTCAGTAAGGCGCACTCTGGTCGCTCGGGCAGAATCTCCGCTACTTTGTATGCTCGAATTAGCTGTTCGTTCATGCTGAAGTAAGGTACGGTGCCGGAAATGACCTTTTTTTCAATACAGTTTTAGTAATCCGCATCGACGAAATCTCTTTGCAATGCCCACCTCTTGTATGATGCATCCGTACGACCATATATCGCAAGCTTTCGACATTCGCCTCGACCTATCTTCTCCATGAATATCATCTATCAATGGCAGGAACAATTCTGGAGCGGCCCATCGGACTGCGCCCCCTCCATCTCGTCCGGGTGTCCTGGTCATATACGAAGTACCGACAAACTCAGAGAGAATCTCTGAGACTCCAAAGTCTGTAAGACGTGCAGTGTTTTCGCTGATGAGGATATTGCTCGGTGTGAGATCTCCGTGGATCACAGACTTCGCATGCACTATACGATACCAAGTATCACAATCGGTCATGCAAGCTCGATAAAATGACTTACAGTAGGTGAGACCTTCAA